>Ga0255338_1001235_pt1 | contig 51498 bp, 49 predicted proteins | sample MeOH1_35cm_T4_19_FD_203715 | JGI IMG/M metagenome (GOLD analysis project Ga0255338, IMG submission 203715) | Sandy soil microbial communities from University of British Columbia, Vancouver, Canada - MeOH1_35cm_T4_195 | ecosystem: Engineered > Artificial ecosystem > Sand microcosm > Unclassified ... | reverse complement strand
GTTCCGCTCCGTGTTCGTTCGGGCGGCCCCCGCCGAGAAGCAGGCCTTCGCAAAACTCATGGCCAAGGCTGAAACTCAAGGCTTGGAGGCACTTTCGGTTGGAGAGCGTAACGAAGTCCGGGCTTTCTTGACCCGGTTGGATGGGCTCACCAAGGCACGAGTGGGCGAAGAAGCGAAACAAGAACTTCGCCGGTTGGCACGCGAGGATTTCGCGAAGGCGTTCCCACGGTTGGCGGAGGAATTGCGCAGGCGTATCGGCGGCCAGTTCGATATCCATCACCGCATTCCGCTCGACTTCGCGCATCTCTTTCCTTTCAAGGATATCAACGCAATGGATAACCTCGCCGCGATTGAGCCAGCGGTGCATCGCAGCATCAACAGAGTGTGGCGCGAGTATACGAGACGCACAGGGGCACGTGCTGCCGCTGCGGAAGTGGAGGAAGTCGCCGCCATTGTCGAGAGGCACTTCGGTCAGTGGTATAGCAGTCCACGACATGCCCCCGTTCCCGACGAGCTGATTGACCGTGCAATACAAGGCGCGTTGGAGGACATGCTGACGCTTCTTGCTCGGAGTGGCCGAGGTGGGTGAAATGGTGAAAGAACCTGCGCTCCAAGGTTTCCAGAGGTTGCTGGAGGTCTGCCAGAAGAATGCTCTTCCGGTGGATTGCCTGGCGCCCAAGGAACCGCTTATTGCTCCAGGCGACTCATTTCTGGGGCAACCATTCGATCCGCTCCTGGCTGCATTGTATGCACTCACGGATGGCGCCATGCTTGGCGATCTCCAGATCTACCCTCTCAAGGATCCTGAGAATGCAGTTCTAAGGATTAATCGAAGCATGCGTCGCCTTGGGGAGGAACCCTACCTGTCCACGCTTCTCTTTGGGCAGGTTCCTTTGCTGGCCTATTACCTTGCAACTGTTCCTCCATTGGCGGACTCAAGAGGCATCCAACCGGTCGTCTTCATCGACGGCTACGAGGGCGACCGGGTCTTGCCGATAGCATCCAGCGTGGACGAGTTCCTCTCGCTGTTCTCTGTGTACCTGGAGCGAGCGGTGGCCACTCCTGAATTCAACTTGGAGCGCCGCGTAGGCCTGCACTTTCCACAGAGTGTCCTGGATGTTGTCGCGCGTGATCGACCCCTTGTCGCGGCCTTGTTGTCAGGGCGCTTTGATCGGCTGATTGACACGGATGAGAGCCACAAGTGGGTCTCCCAGATTGCTGAGCTCGCGCGATGAACCAGGGTGATGAGCCGAAGGTGGTGGCTAACTCGCCAGGGATCCACTCTGCCAGGAATGGAGCGGTTAATTGAATACTCTGCTCATTCAGGCTGGGAGATGAGAAGGAGTGATGGTGGAGATAGAGTTGCCTGGATTACAGAGGTTGATGGAGACCTGCCAGAAGCATGATCTGTTCTTGAAGACCTTGCCGCCGGAAGGGACGCCGCCGGCGCCGGGAGAACTGTTCCTGGGGCAGCCGTTTGACTCAGGCCTGGCAGCCCTCTACAGGGAGATCAGCGCGGCGATGCTGGGGGACCTCCAACTCTATTCATGGGGGAGCGCTGATGGACAGCTGGCAGCCCTCAACGAAGGTATGCGGTCCTTGGGAGGGGAGCCCTATCAGTCGGCTCTGCTCTTCGGACAGATCTCGATGATGGCATACTATTTTGCGACGGTTCCTCCACTGGCAGATGCAGAGGGGATCCAGCCGGTCATCTTCATTGATGGCTACGAGCGCCATCAGGTGCTGCCTGTGGCTTCCAGTGTCGACGCATTCTTCACGGCCTTCTCTATGTATTTGGAGCGGGCGGTCACTACTGAGGAGTACGCTGTGGAGCGCCGCATTGGCCCGCATTTCCCGACGAGTGTGCCGGACTTGATTGCGCGAGATCGTCCTCTCGCTGACGCCTTGGCTTCGGGCCGTTTCAAGAAGTGGATGCGCGATGACGAGGAGAGCCGGGAATGGATTTCTGTAATCACCCAGGCTGCGCATTGAGAGAGTAACTTAAGACGCTCGCCATCAATCCGTGGCGTCACTTGTTGCCAGGAGTGCTGGGCGCGGAAAGGTTGATGGCTGCTGTCTCAAGCTCTTTTCGGAGGGCCCGTACTCTTTGAGCGGTTTTTTCAATGCGCTCAAGCTGGGTCCTCTTGAACTCGGGAGAGGATTGCTTGTCATGTTTCCCGATGTTTAATTTGGAATATTGCAATGACTCCAGGATCACAGACACATCATCGACCGTGAGTTGTGTCGCCACTCTTTGCCCCTCTTCCTATTGGATATCCGGCCAGTTCATGCCGCCCGGCGGGCCACCGCGGGTGGGCGCACGTCCCCAAAGTTCGGCGCTGGCAGCACCACCGTGGGTGACAGCCCCGGCGCCAGCATCGAGCCCGTGAGCAGTGAGGACGGGTGGAAGTTCACGTACGCCCCATCCACCAGCGACGGCCCCGCGAACAGCTTCTCCACCACCATCGACGAGTACTGGTCCAGCGAGTGCTCGCGCGTGTTGCCGTTGAGCACCACCTCCATCCCCATGTGCTCGGCGAAGTTCCTCACCCCCGGGATGCCCGACTGCAGCGGCGTGTAGCTCTCCGTCGCCACCCCGTTCTCGCTCACCACGAACACCTCGCGGTCCGAGGCCACCGCCAGCGACATGTTCCCCAGCGTGTGGCCCGGCGTGGACAGGATCGCCACCCCCGGCCCCAGCCACGCATCCCCTTCCAGCAGAACCACCCGCTCCTCGGGCACCCCCGCCGTGCCGTTCGGCACGTACCAGGCCGCCTGCATTGGGTGCAGGTTCTTCGCGCCCAGCCACTCCGCCCGCTGCACCAGCAGCTTCGCCCGAGGGAAGTATGCCGAAGCGCCCTCACCCCCCAGCCACCCGCGCACGTCCTGCACGTGCAGGTGATCGAACGCGAGGTAGTCCACGTCCTCCGGCTTCAGCCCCAGCGCCGCCAGGTGGCTCTGCACCGTCCCATGCCGCGTGGACATCACCTTGTCCGAGATGAAGTGCCCGTAGCGCTCGCGCAGGTCCCGGAAGAAGGGCGCCGCCATCCCCCGCTCGTAGTCGCTCGGGTTGAAGAGCAGCGTGCGCAGCTCCCCGTCCTCCAGGAACTGCACCACCTGCATCCGGTTCTTCATCATCACGTACGGCGCCGGAGACAGCGCCGCCCCGCTGAACGCGAACTGCGCCGGGTACGGAAACGTGATCAAGTCACACGTGGCCACCGCCGCCACCGGCCCGCCCGCCACGAACGCCTCGCGCGCCTCCTGCGTGGCGCGGCGGAGCTGCTGATGGCGGAGGCCCGGCACCTGCTCGGCACGGGCCGCGGCCAGGGAGGGGAGGGGACGAAAGCTCGGAGTCATGTGGTCACCGTCAGGTCGAATGCCGTCTTCACGGATTGGTAGCGTCCACGCGCCAGGTTTGCCTCGATGGCCTCTCGATACCGCGAGAGCGGGAAGGTGTGCGTCACGAGCACCGAGGGATCCGGTCCCTCCCGGCGAGCCAACAACTCCAGTACCAGATTGAAGGTGTGCTTGCGCTCGCCTCGGAAGCTCTCCGGCCCGTACACGTACGAACCGAGCAGCGTCAGTTCATTACGCCACACCGTGGTCCAGTCCACCCGCTCCAGAATCCCCGCCGCCCCCACCAGCACCACCCGCCCCAGCGCCCGCGTGTACCGCAGCGAGTCCTGCACGGACCCCGCGCTGCCGATGCAGTCGATCGTCACCTCGAACCCTCCCGACAGCGCGGGCGGTCCAATGACCGGCTTGTAGATCTTCGCCCCCGTCAGCCGGGCCACCTCCTCGGCCTCCGCCGCGTCGTCCCGCACCCGGATGGCCTCATCCGCCCCCAGCTGCCGCGCAAGCTTCAGCTGGTACTCCTCCGTCGCCAGCAGCGTCACATGGCACCGGTGCCCCACCGCCCGGATGGCCCACAGCGCCGCGAAGGCCACCGGCCCCCCGCCGATCACCAGCACCCGATCCTCGTCCTTCAGCCCCGCCTTGAGCACGGCATGCAGGCTCACCGCCAGCGGCTCGACCAGCACCCCCGCCTTGTTGGACACCACCGCCGGCACGGGGTGGAGCTGCGAGGGATGCGCCACCATCTCCGTGCCCATGCCTCCCGGCAGCTCCTTCTGGTAGCCGAGCATCTGCCCGGCCGCCAGGCAGCCCTCCGCCGTCCGCTCGCACCCGTTCTCCTGCCCGGCCGCGCACGGCTTGCAGGGCGGCTGGATGCCTCGCAGGCGGCAGGGCAGCAGCGGGTTCACTGCCACGCGCTGTCCAACCTCCACTCCCCGTGTCTCGGGGCCCACCGCCGCCACCTCGGCGAGGATCTCGTGCCCCAGCACCGCCGGGAAGCTATTGAAGGGCTCCAGCTGCGGGCTGGCCTTGAAGAAGAACGTGGCCATGTCCGAGCCGCACAGGCCGGCCAGCAGCGGCTTCAAGCGCACCCACTCGGGGCCGGGCGGAGTGGGGGAGGGCAGCTCGCGCAGGGACAGGCAGCTGCCCGGCCCATAGTGGATCTTCGGGTACAGCCCGCCGATCCCCTTGGCGAGCACGTACTTGGGGATGGACAGATCGAAGACGAGACCCTTCACGTCGTGCGCTCCCTGGCCAACCAGCCGTTATGGCGCGCGAGTCTAGCGCCGGGAGATGGACGGCGACACACGCGCCGTTCTTGGTAGGGTGAACACCGCCATGGCTACGAAGCGGAAGTCCGAGACGCTGTCCGGAGATGCCCAGGGGGACGATGTCCGCCTGGAGGCCTCCCTCCGGCCGCGCACCTTCGACGAGTACGTGGGCCAGTCCCAGGTCCTCGAGAAGCTCAAGGTCTATGTGCGCGCGGCCGGCAACCGCGGCGACGCGCTCGACCACTGTCTGTTCTCCGGTCCCCCCGGCCTGGGAAAGACGTCGCTGGCCCACATCATCGCCTCCGAGCTGGGCGTGGGCATCCACGTCACCAGCGGCCCGGCGCTCGAGCGCAAGGGCGACCTGGCCGGCCTGCTCACCAACCTCAACGAGCGCGACGTCCTCTTCATCGACGAGATCCACCGCCTCAACGCCGCCATCGAGGAGTACCTCTACCCCGCCATGGAGGACTTCCGGCTGGACATCACCATCGACACCGGCCCCGCCGCCCGAGCGATGAAGATCGATCTGCCGCCCTTCACCCTCATCGGCGCCACCACCCGCACGGGCTTGCTCACCTCGCCGCTCCGCGAGCGCTTCCAGATCCAGGAGCGGCTCGAGTACTACGAGCCCAAGCACCTGGAGCTCATCCTCAACCGCTCGGCCCGCATCCTCGGCATCCCCCTGGACCGCGACGCCAGCAAGGAGGTCTCCACCCGCTCCCGAGGCACCCCCCGCATCGCCAACCGGCTGCTGCGCCGCCTGCGCGACTTCGCCCAGGTGGAGGGCGAGGGCAACATCACCCTGGAGCTGGCCCGCACCTCACTGGACAGGCTCGGCGTGGACGCCAGCGGCCTGGACGCCATGGATCGGAAGATCCTGCTGACCATCATCGAGAAGTTCGGCGGCGGGCCGGTGGGTGTGGAGACCATCGCCGCCAGTGTGGGTGAGCAGCGAGACACCCTCGAGGATGTGTACGAGCCCTTCCTGCTCCAAGAAGGCTTCCTCCAGCGCACCCCTCGGGGGAGGACGGCGACCCACCGGGCTTACAGCTATTTCAAGAAGACGCCGCCCCCCGCCTCTCCCCAGGGGGCCCTCTTCTGATAGGGATCTCTCCACGATGAGCCAGGCACGCGCCAAGGAGGATGCCTCGACGACCGCTCGGGTCGCGCGGGACTTCTACGCGGACCTGATGCGCGCCACCCAGGGCTCGCGGGCGGGCGTCCTCGCCGAGCGCGAGCGCTGGCTGCGCGGCGTCAACATCGAGGGCCGCGAGGAGCAGCTCTTCGAGTTCGAGCTGCTCCTGCGCGGCGTGGAGCGCTACTTCAACCTCCACAACGAGGTGGTGGATGCGCACGAGCGCCCCCTCGTCACCCGCGACTTCCACGAGGAGCTCGAGGACGTCCGCGACGCCATCCACCGCGCCATCCGCATCGCCCGCCGCCTGCTGGATCCGGACTCGGACTCGAAGCGGGTGTTCCGCAAGTACGTGGAGAGCCAGCTCGCCGACGACCGCGTCCGCCGCGCCTTCCTCGAGGAGGAGCTGGGCCAGGAGACGCCCCAGGAGAGCCTCTTCGTGCTGCGCGAGGCCTTCGAGGCCCTGCGCAACCTGATCGACCACCTGCTCAAGCTGCCCGTGTGCAGCCTCAACCTCTTCACGGACGTGGGCAACCTGGCCCTGCGGGAGATCGTCCTCAACCGCTACTTCCGCCCCTTCCGGCCGCTGGAGTTCCGCATCGAGTACGATCGCCTCCGCTCGGTGCGGGTGCTCGAGCTGCTCGCCAGCCAGCCCCCGGACGTGCGCCCCGGCTTCACCACCGCCTTCCTCGCGCTCTTCCGCCAGCTCCACTACCTCTCCTATGTGGGCCAGGAGGACGAGCAGTCCACGCCCCGGCGTGCGCGCGTGGTGCTCGCGCTGGTGCGCAGCGAGGCGGTGAGCCTCGTGGGCTTCCTCCGCCATGAGCTGGCCACCCAGGTGGGGCCCAAGCGCCTGAAGACGGCCGGCCTGCGCGCCGCCAGGGATCTCGCCAAGGAGACCCACCGCATCGCCCGCGAGGTGCTGGCGGAGCTGGATGGCGCCGAGGCCGCTCCCATGAAGGCCGCCGCCGCCTTCACCGCGCTCTTCCGCGCCCAGATCGTCGCGCTGGTGGAGGCGCTCGCGCCGGGCTCCGTCACGGGCGAGGACGCCTTCGCCCAGCTCGCCTCACAGGAGGCCATGGCCCAGCGGCTGCGCAAGGATCTGTGGGTCTTCGGCCAGCTCTGCCGGGCCACGGAGACGGCCCTGCGCTCGGAGGAGGCTCCTCCCGCGGAGGCGGCGCTCGCGGCCCTCAAGTCCTACGTCGGCTACTTCCAGGACGTGAGCTACCAGCTCCTGCGCTACTCGGACTACGAGCCCTTCGATCGCTTCACCGGGCTCCTGATGGAGCTGCCCTGGCCTCCCGAGGGCCCGGGCATCCGCCACCGGCTGGCCGAGGATCTGCGCCACTTCACGCCCACGCTGGAGAGCACCTTCTCCGCCGTCAGCCGCCGCGTGCTCCTCCAGGGGCGCACCTTCGATCGCAAGGAAGCCGAGGCCCTCCGGGACCGCTTCCTGGCTCCTCTCCACCGCTGATCTCCCACTCCTTTTTTACAGGGTGGACCCAAGCCATCCCCTCGTCCTGCGGAGTGTTTGCTTCCGGGCGGTTGCTTGCGTTATGGACCCGCCGAGTTGATGGATCTCGGACACGAATGTCACGGTGGTCAGGAGAAGACCCAGCGAGTTGAGGGGGAGAGTCCCCGCAGGGAAGGGGGCCTCGGGCCAGTGTCAGGAAAAAGCCCTGTCATTTCAGAGGGCTACGAGAAGTCCTGGTGCTCCGTCCCGACGGACAGGCCTCCAAGACAGTGGCATAGGGTTTGCTCTCCTCTGGGCGGCGTCCCAGATCCAGAAGTGAACGTTTCGGGCCTGCTCCGGAGGGCCCGAGCGGCGAGACAAGCCGGACCGAAGCAGTGAGAGAGGCGATACGGCAATGCCTTTGTTCCCCGACCACCAGCGCACCATCTCCGAGCCCGTGTCCTGCAAGGGCGTGGGGCTCCACTCGGGCGCGATGGTGAACCTCACCCTGTGGCCCGCCCCGGCCCACCACGGCATCATCTTCGTCCGCACGGACACGCCGGGCCAGGTGGCCATCCCCGCGCTCGCCCAGTACGTGGTGGACACGTCGCTGGCGACCACCCTGGGCAAGGAGGGGGTGAAGGTGGGCACGGTGGAGCACCTGCTGTCGGCGCTGGCCGGGCTGGGCATCGACAACGTGCGCGTGGAGCTGGATGGCCCCGAGGTGCCCGTCATGGACGGCAGCGCCGAGCACTTCGTGCAGATGGTGACGAGCGTGGGCGTGCGCGAGCTGGAGGAGAAGCGCAGCTACCTCATCATCAAGAAGCCCATCACGGTGGTGGAGGGGGACAAGGAGGCCACGCTGGTCCCCGCCCGGCGCTTCCAGGTCAGCTGCACCATCGACTTCAAGCATCCGATGATCTCCAGCCAGTCCTTCGAGGTGGAGCTGAGCGATCGCTGCTTCTCCGGGGAGATCTCCCGGGCGCGCACGTTCGGCTTCCTGCGGGACGTGGAGATGCTCAAGAAGCTGGGGCTGGCCCGCGGCGGCTCGCTGGACAACGCCATCGTCGTGGACGAGTCCTCCATCCTCAACCCGGATGGGCTGCGCTTCCCGGATGAGTTCGTCCGGCACAAGATCCTGGACGCCATTGGCGACGTGTCCCTCTTCGGGCGGCCGGTGATTGGCCACCTGAAGGTGTTCAAGACGGGCCACTCGCTCAACCACAAGCTGGTGCAGAAGGTGCTCTCGGATCCGAGCAGCTACGAGCTCGTGCAGGGGCGCCCAGGGGACGTGGAGCGGGCAGAGGTGCGCCTGCCCGAGCTGTCGGGCAGCCTGGACCTGGAGCCGCTGGTCGCCTGAACCCGGAAGTTTCTTTTGCGAGTCACGGGAGACCTCGGTTAAGACGCCGGACCCATGTCCATGCGCTCCTCCCGTTTCCTCGTAGCCGCGCTCCTGGCGGCCTCTTTCGCTGCCGGCTGCAACAAGCAGACGACGCCCGCGGCCTCTCCCAACACCTCCGCCGCTGGCGGCCAGTGCGAGCTCGCCTCGGATGCCGTCGTCGGCACCTTCAAGCTGGAGGGCGCCGAGCAGAAGGTCACCTACGGCGAGCTGACCGGCCGCATCGGCGCGCCGCTGGCGGACCTCGAGAAGCGCAAGGCGGACCTGCTCAAGCGCGGCCTCGAGGGCTACATCATCGAGAAGCTGGTTCAGGCCGAGGCCAAGAAGCGCGGCCTGGCCAATGAGGACGCGCTGCTCAAGGCGGAGGTCGAGGACAAGATCGCCCAGCCGTCCGACGCGGAGATCCAGAAGATCTTCGACCAGGCCAAGGCCAGTGGCCAGCTGCCGGCCGAAGTGACGATGGAGCAGGTCAAGCCCGAGATCGTCAAGATGCTCACCGAGCAGGGCAAGCGCGAGAAGGCGCAGGCGCTGTTCACCGAGCTGAAGTCCAAGGCGGACGTGCAGATCCTCCTGCCCGAGAAGCGCGTGCAGGTGGAGGCGACCGGCCCGTCCAAGGGTCCGGAGAGCGCCCCCGTGACGATTGTTGAGTTCAGCGACTTCCAGTGCCCGTTCTGCAGCCGCGCCAAGGGCACCGTGGACGAGGTGGTGAAGCAGTACGGCGACAAGGTGCGCCTGGTGTTCCGCCACTTCCCGCTCAGCTTCCACGCCGATGCGCCGAAGGCCGCCGAGGCCGCCGCGTGCGCCGATGACCAGAAGAAGTTCTGGGAGTACCACGACAAGCTGTTCGCCAATCAGGGCGCGCTCAAGGTGGACGACCTGAAGAAGCACGCCGCCGAGCTGGGCCTGGACACCGCCCGCTTCAACGAGTGCCTGGACTCCGGCAAGAAGGCCGAGCTCGTCAAGAAGGACACGGCCGCCGGTGAGAAGGTGGGGGTCAGCGGCACCCCAGCCTTCTTCATCAACGGGGTGGTGCTGTCGGGCGCGGTGCCGGCCGAGGAATTCAAGTCCATCATCGACGCCGAGCTGAGCAAGAAGAAGTAGACTGGGCACGTGGCCCCTCCACGTCCCAAAGCCACTCCTCGCATCACGGGTGAGACGGCGGCTCTCGAGCTCGAGCGGCCGCTCACCGCGGGCCTGTCGCCCACCCGTCCCTTCTCGGCGCACTTCCATTCGCCGGAGGGGATGATCCTCCTGAGAGAGCCGCCGGATCTGATCGGCTTCTTCGCCGGCAACCTCGGCTCTCTCTTCATGGAGGATGTCTTCTCCTACGTCCTGTCCGGCATCCGCAGCGGCCAGCTGATCGTCCAGCATGGCCAGCTGCGCCGCACGGTGACGTTCCGGGATGGGCAGGTGATCTTCGCCACCTCCACCGAGCGCTACGAGCGGCTGGGCGCGGTGCTCGTGCAGCTGGGGCTGATCACCTCCGAGCAGCTCACCCTGGCCATCGCCCAGGTGACGCCCACGCGCCGCATCGGCCAGGTGCTCACCACCGAGGGGATGGTCTCCGAGGCCAACCTCTACAACGCCATGACGTACCTGGTGCGCGAGGTGGTGCTCAACCTCTTCGAGATGATGGAGGGCAGCTTCCTCTTCCTCGAGTCCCAGCCGCCGCTGAGCGACGTCGTCAAGCTGCCCGAGCGCACGAGGGATCTCGTCATCCAGGCCATCAAGCGCGGCGAGGCGACGACGCGGCTGCTCCGCCAGTTCCCGGAGGAAGTCCGGGTAGGGGTGGGCCCCGAGGGCTTCCCGCCCGGGGAAGAGGCGCTGGCCAACAAGGCCCGGCCCGGGGTGACGTTGAAGGAGCTGCGCGCCGCGTTCGAGGGCAGCATCCACGCCTTCCTCACGTGGGTGGAGGAGCGGGTGCGCGGCGGCTCGCTCGTCATCGAGCCCGTGGTGCCTGTGGCTCCGGTGCGCCCCAAGCCGACGCTGGAGATGCTGGGCTCGGAGCTGCTCGGCCCCGAGGAGCGCTACAACCTGCTGCTCTCGCTGGTGTACCGCGCCGTCGAGGAGATGGGGCGGGATGTAGGCATGTTCCAGGGCTTCCTCAAGTCGCCCCCGCAGGGGCTGGAGGAGGCGTACGCCGGGGTGAAGCTCGGCCCGGATGGGCGCGTGGACGTGGACCAGATCCGCCGCAACGTGGCGGGCGGGGGCGAGGCGCTCTCTCGCGCGCTCACGCTGGAGGCGCTCGACGCGTTCGTCTCCTACGCGCTCTTCTCCGCCCAGAACGTGCTGCCTCAGGATCTCGCGGATCAGCTCTCGATGACCTACCGCGCCCTCCAGGAGGGACTGACGTGAGCAATGACCTGGCCGCGCGTGAGCGGCTCGCCCTCGCCGTGGACCTGCCGCTGGAGCAAGGCGCCTCGCTGTATCGGCAGGTGGCTCCGCACATGGCCTACGCCAAGGTGGGGCTCTCGCTCTTCGTGGAGCATGGGCCCGCGGCGGTGCTCACCTTCCAGAAGCTCGGCGCGCGGGTGTTCCTCGATCTGAAGCTGCACGACATCCCCAACACCGTGGAGCTGGCCGCCGCTCGCGCTGGGGCGCTGGGCGTGGCGCTGCTCACCGTCCACGCCGCGGGGGGCGAGGCGATGCTGAAGGCCGCCGTCCGAGGGGCTCGCGAGGGCGCCAAGGCCCAGGGCCACGCGGCCCCCAAGGTGCTCGCGGTGACGGTGCTGACCTCGCTGTCGGCCGAGGATGTGACGGCGATCGGGCTCACCGGGACGCCCGAGGCGGCGGCGCAGCGGCTGGCGCGGCTCTCCGTCGAGGCCGGGGTGGATGGCCTGGTGTGCTCACCGCGCGAGGCCGAGGGCCTGCGGCGCTTGCTTGGCCCCTCGCCCTTCCTGTGCACGCCGGGGATCCGGCCCGCGGGCGCTGAGAAGGGGGATCAGGCCCGCGCGGAGACTCCGGCCTTCGCGATCCGGGCGGGCGCGGATCTCCTCGTGGTGGGCAGGCCTGTCCACACGGCGGCAGATCCCGTGGCCGCCGCCCGCGCGATCGCCGAGGAAGTTTCCTCCGCCTGACAGCAGCCTCGCCTCCCACGCCCTCCCACTGGTCACGCCTGGGGCTCATGCCCACGTTTGCATTCAGGGCTTGGGGTGGGGGTGGCGGACATGCGGCGGATGGGGATGCTGGGGGTAGGGGCGGTGTTGTTGTGCACGGCATGTGGGGCGTCGCGGTCCTCGGCGGTGCGGCCGCAGGCAGCCCAGGAGGCGCCGGGCGCTCAGGCCACGCTGGCCGCGGAGGAGTCTCCCTCCACGACGCGCCGCTACGTGGATGAGGATCTCGGCTTCGAGATCGTCCGGCCCACCGCGGAGTGGCAGCTCGACGAGACGGAGGAGCAGAACTCGCCCGAGGGCATGGCCATCCCCGTCATCCTCAAGCACCGGACGAGCGGCGCCCAGGTGGTGCTGCAGGTGGCCCCGGCCGTGGCCACGCCCACCCAGTTCGCCGAGCGGCTCAGTGAGGGCCTGCGCGAGCAGCCAGGCTTCGTCGCCTCGGATCCGGAGCCCCTCCCGCTGTCCGACAGCGCGGTGGGCTTCAACTTCGTGGTGGAGGGTGGTGGTGTGCGCGGCCGGGTAGCGGTGACGGAGGGCAGCCCCGGCCGGGTCTTCATGATGCTGGCCACCTGGCCGGAGACCGCGCCGGAGGACGTCTCCCGAAGCGTGGAGGCCCTCTTCGGCGCGGTGCACCCGCTGCCCGAGCGCGGGTAAGGCGGCTCAGGCGCGGGCGGAGCGTCCCTTCTTGGCCCGGCGCTTGGGGGCGTGGGGCGCGGGCTCCGCGCTCTCCGGCGAGGCGGCGCGCTGGCGCACGAGCTCGACGAGCGTGCGCAGGCCAACGCCGGTGGCACCCTTGTTGAAGTAGCCCCGCTCCTTGGGGCTCGTCGACGGGCCGGCAATGTCCAGGTGGACCCACGGCGTGTCGCCCACGAACTCCTTGAGGAAGAGCGCCGCGTTGATGGCGCCGCCCCAGCGCTCGCCCGAGTTCTTCATGTCCGCCACTTCAGAGCGCAGCGCATCCTTCTGCAGCTCGGTGACGGGCATGCGCCAGAACTCCTCGCCGGCGGCCTTGGCGGCCTTCAGCACCTCGTCCACCGCGCCGTCGTTGTCGCCGAACGCGCCGACGATGTAGTTGCCCAGGGCGATCACGCACGCGCCCGTGAGCGTGGCCAGATCGACGATGGCCGCGGGCTTGTGCTCGCAGGCCCAGGTGAGGATGTCGCCCAGCACCAGGCGCCCCTCGGCGTCCGTGTTGGTGATCTCCACCGTCTTGCCCAGGCGCGAGGTGAGGATGTCGCCCGGCCGGTAGGCGGTGCCCGAGGGCATGTTCTCGCACGCGCCCACGAAGGCGTGCACGGGGAAGGGGGGCGCGAGCTCGCCGATGACGCGCATGGCGCCCAGCACCGCCGCCGAGCCGGCCATGTCCGTCTTCATGTCGATCATCGAGTCCGCCGGCTTGAGCGACAGGCCGCCCGAGTCGAAGGTGATGGCCTTGCCCACCAGCGCCAGCGGCGCGCGCCTGGCGTCCTTCGGGTTCTTCGGCACGTAGGCCAGGTGGATCAGCCGCGGCTCATGGGCGCTGCCCTGGGCGACCCCCAGGAACATGCCCATGTTCAGGCGCTGGATCTCCCGGAGTCCGCCGATGGTGGCCTTCAGCCCCGCCGCCTTGGCGACCTCCTGGGCCGCCGCGGCCAGCCGGTCCGGGTGCACCACGTTGGGGGGCTCGTTGACGAGATCCCGCGCCCAGTTGGTGGCCTCGGCCACGTGGCGGCCCAGCTCCACGGCCTCCTCGAGCTCCCGGCTCTTGCCCTCACCGGACACCACGAGCCGCACCGTGCCCAGCCCCGGCGCCTTCTTCTCCTCCTTGGTGCCGCCCGTCTTGTACCGGTCGAACTTGTAGGTGCCGAGCAGCAGCCCCTCGACGATGGCGCGCACGGCCTCCGTCGCCGGCACCGCGTCCGGCACCACGAAGGCCAGCTCCGTCACCTTGAGCTTCTGCGCCGTCTTCGCGGCGCGCCCGGCCGCCTGCCGGAGCACCTCGTGGGTGAACTTCCCGCGCGAGCCCAGGCCCAGCAGCATGAGGCGCTCGGGGGCCAGCTTCCCCAGGGTGTGCAGCACCAGCGTCTGATCCACCTTGCCCTTGAAGCTCTCCTGGGTGGCGGCCGCGCGCAGCTTGCCGTCCAGGGCCTTGTCAGCGGCAGTCAGGGTCGCGGGGGCCTTGTCCCCGAGATCGCCATCGAGCAAGGGAATGACGAGCAGGGCGCCGCCTGCACGCAAGGCGTCACCCGGGACGAAGCTGAAGTTCATGACGAGGATGTGCTCCTAAGGGTAGAAAGCGGCGCGGACTGTAGCGCCGCCCCTGTTACGCGCAAAGCTTCGGCTGCACGTGGACATTGCATTGACGCGTCGCGCTGGGTAGCACTTGTTCTGCATGCCAACGCTGCTGCTTCACCTGACAGCCCTCGAGCAGCTCGCCTCCCACCCGGGCAACCTGCCGCCGGACATCGCCCGCGCGCTGGCCGAGGATCTGCCCTACGCCCGCTTCGGCGCCGCGCTGCCGGATCTGCCGCTGTGTGAGGGGCTCCGGGGCGGGCTCACCGCGCTGCTGCCCGAGCGGGAGCTGCCGCCGTTCGCCCGCCTGTACCACGAGCGGGCGCCCGTGGGGCTGGGGCTGAAGATGGGGGAGCTGGTGGCCACCGGCGCCCTGGTGGGCACCGAGCCCGGGCTGGCGCTGCTGGCCGGCTACTTCACGCACCTGTGCCTGGATCGGCGGCTCCACCCCGAGGTGGATCGGCTGGTGGAGCGCCACCGCCGCAAGGAGGACACGGCGCTGGACGCGCACCGCAAGATCGAGTGGGCCCAGACGCTCTTCTATCTGCGCGATCTGCACGGCATGGAGATGCTGGGCAGCCCGGGGCTGCGCGCGCGCTTCCAGGTGACCAAGGGCACCGGCTTCCCGTACCGGGGCATCGGCCGAGGCATCTATGAGCTCGTCCGGCTGGCCTCGCAGGAGCGGGTGGGGCAGGCCCCCACCAAGGCTCAGGTGGATGGGTGGGTGAGGGGGCTCTACATGATGGGGATGGTGCTCTCGAGCCCGCTGGGGCGGACGCGGGCGCTGCCGGCCTACTCGCAGCTGAGCTTCCACGAGCTGTACCGGCATGACGGCTTCGACTTCGCCGCCGAGGTGGAGGCCGCACTGGAGCAGACACGCGGCATCCTCCGGCGCCTGTTGCTCTACATGTCCCGAGGAACGTTCACCCCGCGTACGCGCGCCCGCTTCCTGGAGGAGTTCCCCGAGGGCACCATCGGCGCCTACGCCGCGTGATCGCGGGGCTGCACTGACGCGTTGCCGACGTTCGTGGTGCCCTCGAGTCCAAGCGTGAAGCGCAGGATAGCGACCGGACAGGCGAGCCCCGGAGACGAGGGGGAATGGCGCTATCCGAACCGGGATCGCGCTCCTATCCTGCTAGGCAATGACGGTCTTTCTCCTCATTGCCTCGGGTGGTTTCGCGGGCCTGACAGGCGCGCTGCTCGGCATTGGCGGTGGGGTGGTGCTGGTGCCTCTGCTGGTGTTCGGCTTCCACCTCCCGCTGGAGGAGGCCATCCCGGCGAGCCTCCTCTGTGTGGTGGCCAGCTCCTGTGCGGCCGCGGCCAGCTATGTGGACAATCGCCTGAGTGACATCCGGCTGGGGCTCACGCTGGAGCTGGCCACGGTGGTGGGGGCCATCACCGGAGGGCTGGTGGCGGCCTACCTGGCTCCGGCCATGGTCGCGGTGGTGTTCGGGCTCTTCACCCTCTATGTCGCGCTGCAGATCCTCCTGGTCCGCTCGCGGTACGAGGAGACCGCGGCCACCGCGTACACGCCGACGAACTACCCGCTGGGCATCTCCGGCTCGTTCGTGGCGGGCGGGCTGTCGGCGCTGCTGGGGGTGGGCGGCGGGCCGCTGAAGGTGCCGCTGATGAGCTACGGGATGCGGGTGCCCTTCAAGGTGGCCAGTGCGACGAGCAACCTGATGATCGGCGTGACGGGCGCCGCGAGCGTGGCGTCCTACGCCTGGCGCGGGCACGTGAAGCTGCCGCTCGTCTCTCCCCTGGTGGTGGGCGTGCTGGCGGGGGCGTACCTCGGCAGCCGCCTGATGCCGCGCGTGCCGACGGCGGTGCTCAAGAAGCTGTTCGCGATCGTGCTGCTGGTGGTGGCGGCGCAGATGTTCTGGAAGGGAGGGGAGGGACTGTGGCCGAGCGTATGGAAGTGAGCGAGGCCGCGGCACCGACGCCTCCGCCTATCGGGGCGGTGGCCAAGGCGAACGCGGTGGTGGCGGAGACGGAAGCCCCAGCAGCAGCGCCTGCGCGAGCCCGGGAGCGGGTGGGGCGCTCGGCGGCGGGGGAGCGGTGGATCGCCCGCATCCTGCGAGGCGGGGCGATCATCAGCGGGACGATGTTCCTCGGCTCGCTGGTGATGGAGGCGCTGCCTCAGTCCCAGCCGGTGCAGGTGGCCATCGACACCCTGCGCAAGGGCGCGGCGTCGCTGCTGCTGGTGACGCCGGTGGCGCGGCTGGTGGTGGCTGGCACCATGCTGGGGCTGCGCGGCGAGTGGCGCTACACGCTCTGTGCCGCGGGCGTGCTCGGGCTGCTCGCGCTCGCGTTGGGCGCCGGCATCAGCGCCTGAAGCTCGCCGATGACGCTCAAGCGGCCTGGCGAGGAGCCGGCGCCGGGGGCTCGGTGCTGGGCGCGCTCTTGCCCAGGCCCGGCTCGACCAGCTCGCCGCGCAGCACGGGCAGGGCAATGCGGATGGCCAGCGTGAGCACCATCAGCCCCGCCGCCCAGATGCCAGCGGTGATCTTCCATTCCGTGAGGCTGGGCACGTACTCCACCAGCTCGTGCAGCGTGCTGGGCACGAAGCCAGGGATGATGAGCCCCATCCCCTTTTCGATCCACACACCGGTGAAGGCAAAGGCGCACGCGGTGTTGAGCGCCCAGCGCCGCTCCTGCCTCCGGGCGGCGAAGACCAGCACGGCCGACGTCAGGTTGAGCGCGATGGCCGTCCAGATCCACGGCACCAGCGCGTGGTGCCCATGCATTCCGAAGAAGAGGTAGCGCGCCGAGGTGGCATGCGCGCCCCCCGTGTAGAAGGCCGTGAACAGCTCCGAGGCCACCATGAACAGGTTGAGCGGCACGGTGACGCGCAGGACGGAGCTCAAGGTCCGCAGCGGCCCCTCGCCCGTGGGCAGCCCCGTCACGCGGCGGATGACCTGCAGCAGGAGGATGACGAAGGCCGGCCCGGTGACGAACGCGGAGGCGATGAAGCGCGGCGCCAGCAGGGCGGAGTTCCAGAAGGGCCGGCCCCCCAGCCCGCTGTAGAGAAAGGCCGTCACCGTGTGGATGGAGATGGCCCACCCGATGGAGACGAAGACGAACGGCACGTACCAGCGCTTGTCCGGCTTGCGGCGCAGGAACCGCATGTAGATCAGGTACCCGCAGACGTGCAGGTTGAGCAGCAGATACCCGTTGAGGACGATGACATCCCACGTGAGCATGGAGATGGGCCAGTTGAACCGCCCCAGCCCGGGGATCATGTGCCACAGCCGATCGGGCCGCCCCATGTCCACCACGACGAACAGGAGGCACATCACGATGGCGGAGATGGCCAGCAGCTCGCCCACCAGCACCACATCGTGCATCTCCTCGTCCTCGTAGAGGTAGGCGGGGATCACCATCATCACCGCTCCGGCTGCCAGCCCCACCCCGAAGGTGAAGTTGGCCACGTACAGCCCCCACGAGACATGGTCCGTCATGTGGGTGAGGACCATGCCCTCCGCGGCCTGCCGGGCCCAGGCATTCACTCCCACCAGGGCCACGGCGGTCAGCACGATCATCCAGGCGTAGAAGCGCCAGGTGCCGCGCGTGCTGGTGCGCAGCAGGCGCAGGAGGAAGAGGGGGTAGGTGGTGGCGTGACCTTTCGAGGGCATCGGTCTACTCGTCGAAGAAGTAGAAGAAGCGGGGGCGCGTCCCCAGCTCCTCTTTGAGGACGAAGACGCGCTTATTGGCCAGCACCCAGCGGATCTCGCTGTCCGGGTCGCGCAGGTTGCCGAAGACGCGTGCCCCGGTAGGGCAGGCCTCCAGACACGCCGGCAGCCGGCCGGCCCGCGTGCGGTGCAGGCAGAAGGTGCACTTCTCCACCACTCCCTGGGGGCGGATGCGGTTGGACAGGTAGGACTGGTCGGGGTTGATCTCCTCCGCGGGGATCTCGGGCCGCGTCCAGTTGAAGCGGCGGGCATGGTAGGGACACGCCGCCTCGCAGTAGCGGCAGCCGATGCACCAGTTGTAGTCCACCACGACGATGCCGTCGGGCTCGGCCCAGGTGGCCTGCACCGGGCAGACCTTCACACACGGCGCGTTCTCGCACTGCTGGCACTGCACGGGCATGTAGAACTTCCCCGGTGCCGGCACCGGGTGGTCGTACACCGCGGTGCCCTTCTCCATGTCCATGCTGCCCTGCTCCATCTCCAGGACACGGATGTACGAGTTGTTGGTGCGCCGATCGTGGTTGTTCTCCTTGTGGCAGGCCTCGGCGCAGCGCCTGCAGCCGATGCACACGCTCAGGTTGAGCGCGTAGCCGAACACCACATCCTCCATGGGCTGCACGTCGCGGATGTCTACCTTGCGGCCGTAGTTCTTCTCCGTCTCCTCCTCGAGGCGCCGCAGCACGGCGTTCAGCTCCTCGGGCGTCAGCTCCTTGTAGTGCTTCTGGAGGAAGGCATCCATCGACATGCCCTCCTTCCACTCGGTGAGCGGGGCGAGCGCATGCGCGAAGGCCGCCGCCCCCAACGTCGCTCCTGCTCCCTCGAGCACCCGGCGCCGGGTCACGTCACTCATGGTCACTCCTCGGTTGATGGGCCGACGCCTTGGGGCCGGGTGTCTCCAGGAAGCGGTCGCGCGGCGGGTGCACAGGCATGGCTCCCACGTAGCGAGGAGCGTGGGGGTCATGGCACTCCACGCAGTGGTTGCGCACGCGCGGGCCGCGCGAGAGATCCCAGTAGCCGTTCATCCCTCCGTGCGAGCCGTGCTGGTAGTCGCGGAACTGCGGCCCGTGGCACTGGGCGCAGAGCACCATGGCGTCCGTCATGCGCAGCTGGCGCCCATCCGCGAGGTGCAGGGCATCATGCCCTCCCTCCGCATGGCACGAGCTGCAGGACAGCGGGCCGTGCGCGAGGGTGAGGCCGGTGTGGAACTCGCGCAGCTCCTCGGGCCGCTGGGGAACGGGGCCGGCCGGGCGCAGCGAGTGGCACGTCACGCAGGCCACCCGCTGAGGCGTGCTCCCCTCGCCCAGCCCGACCTCTACGGAGGTGAGCTTCCACGAGGGGTGCACCGTCACCGGCTCCGTCTTCGCGCGAGGGGAGGGCTGCGGGCTGCGCGGCACATCACCGCTTCCGCATCCCCACTGGAGGAGCGCCGCGCTCGCGGTGGCGGCAAGGAGCGAAAGAAAGGAAGGAACACGCACGGGGGTTCCTTAAGCACGGTGCATGCCAGCGGCGGCGCGACGCTTCTCCCAGGAGCCAGGCATGCACGGAGCCCGTGGCCGCGGCGCAGCGGCTGCACCCTCGCTCATGAGCTGCGCAGGACTTGCGCGCATGCGGGGGCCCGTGAGGAATGTGTTGCCTCCGCTTCCCTGGCGTCAGCCTCCACAGTCAGGCCGCCCTCGCGGTGGCGCGGACCTTGCTCTCGTGAGGGCTACCCAGCCGGCGCGCGGAGGCACCTCGCGAGCCCTCCTGGAGAGGAACTGAACATGCCCATCAGTGGTCTGCTGCTCACCCTGGAGAGCCCCGAGAGCCAAGCCCCCGTGCTGGCAGCGCTGGGCGCTGATTCGCGCATCACGGTGGGGGAGCCGTGCGGCCTCCACCTGCCAGTGGTGACCGACACCGGCGGTGCGGAGGAAGGCGAGACGCTGGTACGGGAGCTGTCCTCCGTTACCGGCGTCTGCTTCGTGGATGTGGTGACGATCGACTTCTCGGATGAGGAGCACTGAGGCCATGGATCGCCGGAACTTCCTCAAGGGAGCCGCGATGACAGCGGCGACACTGGCGGCCCTGCGCAAGGCCGGCGCGAGCACTCCGGCGGCCGTCGAGCCCACGGTGGCCTCGCGGATGACGGGGGACGTGCGCTGGCAGAAGGCGCCCTGCCGCTTCTGCGGTACGGGCTGCCACGTGCAGGTCGGCGTGCGCGAGGGCAAGGTGGTGGCCATCGCGGGCGATCAGCAGGCCGAGGTGAACAAGGGCCTGCTCTGCGTGAAGGGCTACCACGTGGGGCTGGCGCTCTATGGAAAGGACCGGCTCACCCAGCCGCTCCTGAAGCGCAACGGCCGTCAGGAGCCCATCTCCTGGGAGGAGGCCATCGACATCATCTCCCGCCGCATCCAGCAGGCGCCGGGCGCCTTCGCCCTCTATGGCAGCGGGCAGTGGACGATCCCCGAGGGCTACGCGGCCAACAAGTTCATGCGCGTGGGGCTGGGCAGCAACCAGATCGACGCCAACGCGCGCCTGTGCATGTCCTCGGCGGTGACGGGCTTCCTGGCCACCTACGGCGTGGACGAGCCGGCGGGCTGCTACGATGATCTCGACGCCTGCGACGTGCTCATCCTCTGGGGCAACAACCCAGCGGAGATGCACCCGGTGCTCTTCTCCCGCGTCATCGACCGGCGCTCCCGCGGCCAGAAGGTGACTCTGATCGATATAGGGACGCGCCGCACCCGCACCAGCGCCTTCTGCGATCATGTGCTGCGGATGCGGCCGAACACGGATCTGGCAGTGGCCAACGGGATCGCCCACCTGCTCCTCGAGCGCGGCACGTACGATCGGGCCTTCGTCGAGAAGTACTGCGCCTTCCGCGCCGACAGCCAGCCCGGCACCTTGCAGGGCAAGCCCATCTCCTTCGAGGAGTACCGCCAGCAGCTGGCGCCCTACACCCCCGAGCGGGTGGAGGAGATCTCCGGCGTGCCGGCCCGGGACATCCGTATGCTGGCCGAGCTGTTCGGCCGGAGAGATCTGCGCATCACCAGCCTGTGGTGCATGGGGATGAACCAGCACACCCGCGGCACGGCCATCAACTCGCTGGTGCACGGCGTCCACCTGCTCAGCGGGCACTTCGGCAAGCCGGGGGATGCGCCCACCAGCCTCACCGGCCAGCCTTCGGCCTGCGGCACGGTGCGCGAGGTGGGCACGCTCTCGCATGGGCTCCCGGGCGGACTGGTCGTCGCCAACGAGAAGCACCGGCACGAGGCGGAGGAGATCTGGAACGCGCCCGCTGGCCGCATCCCCGCGCAGCCGGGGTACCACACCGTGGAGCTGTGGAAGCGCTTCTCCACACCCACGGAGCAGGGCGGCGACATCCAGACGATCTGGGTGCAGGTCACCAACCCTGGCCAGTCCCTGCCGGATCTCCCCCACCTCTTCGAGCCGAGCCGGCGGCTGGCGGACAAGTTCCTCATCGTCTCGGACGTGTACCCCACCGCCACCACCCGGGCGGCGGACCTGGTGCTGCCCTCCGCCATGTGGGTGGAGAAGAACGGCATGTTCGGCAACTCGGAGCGGCGCACCCAGCAGTGGTTCAAGCAGGTGGAGCCGCCTGGGAAGGCCCGGGATGACGCCTGGCAGCTCATCGCCGTGGCCCGCCGCCTCTTCGAGCAGGGCTTCCCGGGCATGCGCGACCGCGACGGCCGCTTCCTCTTCTCCCTCCAGAAGGAGGGCAAGGAGGTGCCCCTCTGGGACTTCCGCCACTACTACGACGTCAACGTCGACGAGCACCTCTTCGAGGAGTACCGGAAGTTCACCCGCTTCAAGCACAAGGATCTGGCGCCCTACTCGGAGTACGTGAAGGCCCGGGGGCTGCGCTGGCCGGTGGTCCAACAGGCCGACGGCTCCTGGCGTGAGACGCGCTTCCGCTTCGCCGCCTTCGATGATCCGTACGTGCAGAAGCCGGCGGAGATCCAGTTCTACCACTCGCCCACCCAGGACGGCCGGGCCCAGGTGTGGTTCCGTCCCTACGAGCCGCCTCCTGAGTCGCCAGACAAGGAGTTCCCCTTCTGGCTGTGCACCGGGCGCGTGCTGGAGCACTGGCACACGGGGACGCTGACCATGCGCATTCCGCAGCTCCGCCGGGCCATGCCCCGTGCCTATGTGGAGATGCACCCGGACGACGCGCGGCGGCTGGGCATCGCTCAGGGCGAGGCGATCGTCGTGGAGACCCGGCGCGGGCGGCTGGAGCTCCCCGTGTGGCTGGAGGGCCGCGGCGCACCTCCGCCGGGCTCCCTGTTCATCCCCTTCTTCGACGAGACGCTGTTGGCCAACATGCTGACGCTCTCCGACCATGATCCGTACTCGAAGCAGCCGGACTACAAGAAGTGCGCGGCGCGGGTGAGCAAGCGCACTCCCGAGGAGCGCAAGGGATGAGCGCGCCCAGCGATCCAGCCAAGCCGCTCTTCGCGTCCTGGCGCTCGTGGCAGGTGGGGCTGACCGTGGCCTTCGCCGTGGCCGGGATCGGCTTCCTCACCGGCACTCGTTCGCCGCCAGTCCCGCCGCGCCCGGTGGACCGTCCCGGACCGGCAGGGAGCAGCGGCCCGGCCCCGACCTATGCGGGGCTTCGCGAGGTGAAGCGCGGCGCCAACGCCCAGCAATACGAGACGGCCCTGGCCCCGATGCACGAGCGCATGCCAGGGCTGCTCGAGCCCGTGGTGCAGACGGAAGAGGATCGGCGCACGGCGCTCGAGGCGCGCTCTTCCCGTCGCGCCTACGAGGGAGCTCCTCCGACGATCCCGCATGCCGTGGATCAGCAGGCGCTCCCCGCCTGTCTCGCCTGTCACGCGCAGGGGCTCGTCATCGCCGGGAAGACGGCGCCGCGGATGAGCCACACGGCCCACGCGAGCTGCACGCAGTGCCACGTGGTGGCGGCGGACCCCCGGCCGCTCCAGGAGCCCGTACCCGTGCTGCCCAACACCTTCGCCGGCCTGAAGTCCTGGGGCCGCGGAGAGCGCGCCTGGCCCGGAGCCCCGCCCACCATGCCCCACCCCACGCTCATGCGGACGGAATGCACGAGCTGCCATGGGGTAGGGGGGCGGCAAGGGCTCCGCAGCACGCACCCGTACCGGCAGAGCTGTAACCAGTGCCACCCGCCCTCCGCCGTCCTGGATCAGCAGCCTGCAGCCGCGCTCCCCGCTCTCGCAGGAGGTACCCCATGAGCTCCCCGGAGAGGCTCTCCCGCCGCTCCCTGCTGGGCCTGCTGCGGCGAGCCGCCCCAGAGGCGGAGCCCCGCCCTGCGCCGCGGCCTCCTCCGGCGGCGAAGGCCGTGCCCACCGAGCGCTTCTCACTCGAGTCCTTCTACCGTGAGCGTGCGGCGGCAACAGGCGGAGGCGCGCAAGGCCTCCCGTCGGCTGTCCACCGGCAGGGCCTGGAGTTCCTCCCCGCTACCCGAGTAGGTGTCCCCGAGCTGGCCACCGTGCGCGTGCGCGAGAGCACCTGCCTTGCCTGGCAGGGCTCGTTCTGCACCGTCTGCAGCGAGCACTGCCCGGTCCGGGGCGCACTGCTCCTGGAGCTGGGACGGCCGCGAGTCGACCCAGCGGTCTGCACGGGGTGTGGCGCCTGCATCCAGGCGTGTCCCGCTCCGATCAACGGGCTCATGTTTGCGCCACGGCCAGCGCCGGCCGTGACGGACCCGCAGTCATTGGAGGCCTCATGAACACGTCCACGGAAGCCCTTCCTCCGCTCCAGGATGCGCTGCTGGATGGCGAGCGCCTCCTCGCGCTCTTTAGCGATCTCTCCGGCATGGTGGAGATCGACGAGATCCTCCTCAAGGGAGGGCCTCAGTCCCGCGCCGTGGAGCAACCCCTGTCTCTGGAGGAGGCACGCGCGGCGCTCGAGCAGGGGCGGGCGATGGGGGTGCAGATCCGCTATCGCTACCAGGGCCGGCCCTGGTGGGACACGCTGCTGCGGACACCCCACGGCATCCGGATCGTCCGCATTCAGCCCCCCAGCCTCTGAAGCGTGTCCTTCCTCGCCACCACCCGCCGCGCTACACGCCGCGCGCGGTGAAGTGCGCGAGCACGTTGCGCACCTTGTCGGCCTCTTCCTTGCGGCCCTGCTCCTCATAGAGGGGCAGCACCGCCTCGAACTGGGTCCGCGCAGAAGCCCAGTCCTGGGAGTGGTAGCAGGCCAGCCCGAGATCCCACCGGGCCCGGGCCTCGAAGACGTGATCGTGCAGCTGCGCGTACAGCTCCACCGCCTCCAGCAGGTGGGGCCGCGCCGCATCGTGGCTACCGAGCAGCCCCTCCGCCTCGCCCAGCAGCAGCTGGCAGAGCGCCAGCGGCTCCGGCTCCTCGCCCTTCTCCAGAATCGTGAGGGCCTCCAGGAAGCGCTCCCGGGCGCGCTTGTAGTCCCCGGCCTCCATGCGGATGTCGCCGATGTCCATCAGCAGCGCGGCCACCCGCGCCGTGTTGCGCGTCTGCCGGAAGAGGATCAGCGCCTCCTGGTACTTCTCCTCGGCGCCCTCGGTGTGCCCCAGGGCTCGCAGGGACTCGCCGATGCAGGCGCGGCAGAGCGCCTCGCCCTCCTTGTCCTTCACCTCGTTGTAGAGGGCCGCCGCCTGGGCGATCCACTCGACAGCGCCCTTGTGGTCCTCGAACTGGGCTCGCGCCACACCGAGCCCGTACAGCGCCTGGGCCTGGCCCGTCTTGTGGTGCGCCGTCCGGAAGAGGCCCAGCGCCTCCTCGTAGTGCTTGCGGCTCGCGGCGTGATCCTCGAGCAGGCCGTGCAGCTCGGCGAGCTGGAGCAGCCCCTGGCCCACCTCCACCGGGCTGCCGGTGAAGCGCAGCGAGGCCAGCGCATCACGCTGCTTCTGGAGGGCGGTCTGGATATGGGCGCGTTCGGTGTCCGTCAGGCTCATGTCTCGCCTTTGTTACGGCGCCGGGCCTGCTTGTCCAGCAGTTCCTGCCGGCCGTTCTTATCGGCCCCATTCCTTTCCCCGTGGTCCGCGCGCTCGCCCAGTGAGGGCCGGTTGTCGCCCTGCTCGTGGACGAGCAGCGGGGAGAAGAAGCAGTCCTTCTTGGTGTACTCGTCGAAGGCGAAGGCGAAGCGGTAGCTGGGCGCCGCGCGCTGGTTGCAGTCCGTGCGCTCGCAGAAGCGGCACGTGATGCCGCTGGCCACCGCGTCCTTGCGCAGATCCGTGGTGGGCAGCCCATAGGCCAGGTACTTCGCGTTCTCCGCGTGGGTGCCCAGGCCGATGGAGTACGCCGTGCCCTTGACGATCGAGCCTTCAATCGGCTGCAGCTGCACCTTGGCGAAGCAGAAGTACGCGGTGCCGTCCGGCATCATCGAGTACTGCCGGGTGAGCTGGCCCGGGTTGAGGAACGCCAGGTGCACCGCCCACTTGCCGCACGAGCCGCCGCCGCTGGCGAACTTCAGCCCCGTGCCGCTGTAGCGCTTGGAGATGTTGCCGGCGATGTCCGAGCGCAGGAAGTGGAAGGGCAGCCCCGGCCGCTTCGGATCCGCCATGTTGCACAGCCGGTGCGCCACCGTCTCGTAGGTGGTGCCGAAGATGCTGGAGAGCAGCTCCACGTCGTAGCGCGTGCGCTCCACCTCCTTGAAGAAGTCCCCGTACGACAGCATCAGCGCGCCCGCGAAGTAGTTGGCGAGGTTCACCTTGATGAGGCTCACCGTCTCCGCGTGCCGCGTGCGGTTGGCCCCGACGATGCGCTCCACCAGCTTCGCCCGGTCCATCAGCAGCAGTCCGATGGAGGTGGCCACCTGGAACTTCAGCGGCTGCTCCGTCAGATCCGGGGAGAGGGTGAGGGTCCGCTCCTCCAGATCCAGGCGCCGCACCACGGACGAGCCGCTGGGGGCGCGCTCGAAGCTCACCCGGAAGCCAAACCGCTCCTCGAGCAGCCGGATGAGCTGGGAGCTGGTCAGCAGCCGCTCCAGCTTGAAGTCCCGCCGCAGCGCGTCCGCCTGCTCCTCCAGCTCCGGGAAGTAGTTGCGGTGCTGCTCCAGGAAGTCGCTCACCTCGTCGTAGGGCGAGTAGTCGTAGCGCAGGCCCGGGCCATCGCTGCGCTGCGCGCGCACCCGCTCCTCGGCGGACAGCTGCGCCAGCACGTTCTCCAACTGCGTGCGCGTGTTCTTGTAGAGGTTGAAGAGGGCGGCCACCGTCCCCGCCAGCTTCGGCTCCGCCGACAGGCTCTGGAGCGACTCCGAGTCGATGTCCAGGCTCTTCAGCAGCGGCTCATCCAGCAGCTTCGCCAGCGCCTCGTCCACCCGGCCCTCGCCGAGCGTGGACATGAACTGCTCGGGATCCTGATCGAAGTAGCGCAGCGCCTTCCACAGCAGCGGGAAGGGCATCACCCGCTTGCCCTTCTCGATCAGGTTCAGGTACGCCGGGGACACCCCCAGGTCCTTCGCCGCATCCGTCTGCTTGATGTTGCGCGCCAGCCGCAGGCCTCGGAGCTTCAGCCCGACGTTCGCGTTCAGTGCATTTTCGTTCATTACTTTGTCCTACATGGGGGCGCGCTCAGGCCAGCGGTCGCCACGCTCGGGGCCACTCTGCAAACCGATTTACCGATTTGCAACCAACGTTTTGCGGGGGGCACGGCCCTGTCGGAGGGGCAACGGACGAGGCGCCCCGGAACAGTCCCGTAACGTTCACGCCCGAGAAAACAGGTGTAGTTACAGGCGCTTGCCTCCGGCCAGCCGGTGCGTACGCCGCCACTCCCCAGCACCGCTGTCAACGTTTTACTGACACAGTGCGCCATGGAAAAAGGAGATGGCGCTCGCATCGCCGGGGGCTTTGGGCCAGCCTCTGGGCCCCGGACCCTGACCTGGAGTGACTCCTTGGCCGAACTCCGTCCCTTCCGTGGCCTCCGCCCTCCGAAGGAACTGGCACAGAAGCTCGTCGCACCTCCGTATGACGTGGTGAACGCCGAGGAGGCGCGCGCCTACGCGAGGGGCAACCCGGACAGCTTCTTCCGCATCTCTCGCCCGGAGATCGACCTGCCGCCCGGCACGGACGAGCACGCGGACGAGGTGTACGCCAAGGGCCGGGAGAACCTCGCGGAGTTCCAGAAGACGGGGCGGCTCGTGCAGGAGGCGGAGCCGTGCTTCTACCTGTACCGGCAGCGGATGGGCTCGCACGTGCAGACGGGCGTGGTGGCCGCCGCGAGCGTGGAGGAGTACGACGCCGAGCGCATCAAGAAGCACGAGCTGACGCGCGCGGACAAGGAGGACGACCGGACGCGGCACGTGGACGAGCTCGGGGGCAATGACGAGCCGGTGTTCCTCACCTACCGGGCCTCGGCGGCCATCGCCGCGCTGGTGGACGAGGGCACGCGCGGCGCCCCGGAGTACGACTTCACCACCGAGGACGGTATCGGCCACACCTTCTGGGTGGTGCGCGGCGCGCTGAACGCTCGGCTGCAGGAGGCGTTCCGCGCGGTGCCGGCGCTCTACATCGCCGACGGGCACCACCGCTCCGCGGCGGCCTCGCGGGTCCATGCGCTGCGCCAGCAGCGCGGCCAGGGCGGGGGACACGATCGGTTCCTCGCGGTGATCTTCCCGCACGATCAGATGCAGATCCTCGACTACAACCGCGTGGTGAAGGATCTGCGCGGCCTGTCGCCGGAGCAGCTGCTGCAGAAGCTGGGCGAGCGCTTCGAGGTGAAGCCGGGCGCCCAGAAGAAGCCGGACCGGGCGCACCAGTTCGGGATGTACCTGGGCGGCCAGTGGTACCAGCTCACCGCGAAGCCGGGGACGTTCGAGACGACGCCCACGGGCGTGCTGGACGTGACGATCCTCCAGCGCAACGTGCTGGAGCCGCTGCTGGGCATCGGCGATCCGCGCAAGGACTCGCGCATCCACTTCGTGGGCGGCATCCGCGGCATGGAGGAGCTGGAGCGCCTGGTGAATGGCGGGGCGTGGAAGGTGGCCTTCTCGCTCTACCCGACGAGCCTGGATCAGCTCATGGCCATCGCGGACGCGGGGGAGATCATGCCGCCGAAGTCCACGTGGTTCGAGCCCAAGCTGCGCAGCGGGCTCGTCCTCCACCTGTTCTGATGCGGTCCCGCTCCCACCTCCAGAGGCTGGGGCTGGTGGCCCTCGCCGTGGTCCTGGGCTCTTGCCGGAGGGAGGCCGTTCGCGCGCCTCGTCCGCCCGCGCAGGAGCCGTCCGCGGTCCTGCGCTACACGGTCACCTACGTGCGCGAGCCGGAGCGCGCCCTCGAGGTGGAGGTGGTGCGCGGCCGCGAGGCCCCCCGCGAGTTCCTCTTCACGCAGCCAGGCGGGGTGCGCACCGTCCAGGCCTACAGCGTCACGGGCGAGGTGCGGGTGCTGCAGGCGGGGGACGGGGACGTCAGCGTGCCCTCCGACACGCGCCTGCTTCGCTACCGCTACTCGCTGGACGCGCGCAGGCGCGGGCGCTGGTGGGATTTCTCGGCGGGGATGAAGACAGAAGAGGACGCGCTGCTCATCGCGGGGCGCTCGTGGCTGATCCGCCCCCGGGTGGCGGCGCCTCGCCTCCAGGCGGAGCTCTCGGTGCAGGGGGCGGACGTGCTCCTGCCCTGGCAGCCAGGGCAGGACGGGGTGTACCACTTGCGGGCCGAGGATCTGGTGGACTCGGGCTTCCAGGCCTTCGGCGGGCGGCGCTGCCAGGCCCGGCTCTCGGACGCGGTGCTGGATGTGGCCATCCTGGGGAAGATGACGCACGTGGAGGATGCTCAGGTCTGCGAGTGGCTGCGGCAGCGGGGCGAGGAGGTGCGGCAGATCCGGCGCAACTTCCCGTACCCGCGCATCTCCGTGAGCGTCTACCCCGTGCCGGGGCGGGAGGAGGCCAACGTCTTCGGCATGGTGATGTGGAGCTCTCCGCCGAGCATCGCCCTGTTGGTGGGCCAGGACACGAAGCCCGACGCGCTCTTCCAGGACTGGACGGCCCTCCACGAGATGCTGCACCTGACCCACCCCTCGTTCCTCCCGCGCACCCCCTGGATCTCCGAGGGGCTCGCCACCTACTTCACCGAGCTTGCTCGGTCGCGCTCCGGGCGGAAGCCACCCGAGGCCGCCTGGGAGGAGATGGTGCACGGCTTCAAGCGGGGCAGGGCCCAGGCCTCCGGGCAGACCATGCAGGAGATGATCGACGAGAGCGCTCCGCCGGGGATCTATTGGTTGGGCGCCTTCTTCTCCCTGCGCCTCGACGTGGCGCTGCGGCGGGCGACCCACAACCAGCGCGGCCTGCCGGACGTGCTGGAGTTGCTGGCGACGCAAGGATCCACTTCCACTGTAGGAGCCTACGGCGCGGCAGTGGATGCGGTGGCGGGGCGGCCGCTCTTCGATGCGCTGCTGGCCGAGGATCTTCATCGGCCTGCTTTTGCAGGGCTCGAAGGTTTGCTAGAAGACCTGGGCGTGGCGCCCACTCCGGGCGGCGTCAAGCTTCAACTGGCCCGGGACAGCGTGTTGCGTGAAGCACTGGACGGACAGAAGACCGCAAGCTCCCAGTAGTCGACGGAAATCGGATTTCCGCCCTGTAACCGGGGATCCTGCTCCCGCGTAGAGCATGCATCCACCTTGCAACCCCATCCGTAGAGGTCGACATGTCCGTACGCTTCGCTGCGCTGTGCCTCGCCACCCTGCTGCCCCTGGCTGCTGGCGCGCAGAACGCCCCCGCTGGCAGCTCCAAGCAGACTTTCGTCTTCAATGATGACAGCCACCGCGACACCGTCACCTTCATGTTGGATGCGCCGCTCGAGGTGATCAACGGCCTGTCCAACCAGGTGAAGGGCACCATCACCGTGGAGGGCAACAAGGCCTCCGGCAAGCTCGCGGTGCCGGTCAGCTCGATCAAGACGGGCAACGAGGCGCGCGATGGCCACCTGCAGAACGAGAAGTGGCTGGACGCGGCGAAGTACCCGGACATCATCGTCGAGTTCAAGGACCTGGCGCTGCCGGGGCCGATGGAGTCGGGCAAGCCCGTGAAGCTGAAGACCCAGGGCAAGTTCACCATCCACGGTGTGACGCGCGAGGAGCCGGTGGAGGTCACCGCCTCCTACATGAAGGAGTCCGCCGACACGAAGGGGCGCGCTCCGGGTGATCTGCTGCGCGTGCGCGCCAAATTCCAGATCCCTCTGGAGGCCTACAAGATCAACCGGACGGGCGCTCTGATCCTCAAGGTGGCTGAGCTCGCCGAGGTGTCCGTCGACGCCTGGGGTTCCACCCAGTACAAGCTGTAGCAGTCCCCCCAACGCAGTACTGAACGTAGTCCCGAAAGGAAGAATCATCCATGAACGTCAAGGCTCTGGCTGCCATCGTTGGTACCCTCTCTCTCGGCGCGCTGGCCACCGGCTGTGCGTCCAACAAGGCCGCTGAGGGGGCTCCCGCCGAGGGCGCCGCCACCACCGACGCGGCGGCCAAGGGGACCGAGGCCAGCTGCAAGGGCGGCACCGAGGTCAAGGGCACCGAGGCCAGCTGCAAGGGTGCCACCGAGGCGAAGGGGACCGAGGGCAGCTGCTCCGCGGGCGCCTGCTCGGCCAACAAGAAGTAGTCCGCTTCCGCAGTGCACCCGGGCGGTGGGGAGGAGTCTTCCCGCCGCCCGTGTTGTTTCTTCCTCCCGAGGAACTCCACAGTGTCCAAGAGCTATGCGCAGAGGCATGGGCTGAAACCCCTGGGGGCTGGCATCGGGCTCCGGCGCGGCTTCTATGAGACGCTGCCTCGCACCGAGCGCCAGCTCGACTGGCTGGAGATCATCCCCGAGAACTTCCTGACCCTGGGAGGGCGCTCGCGGCTGACCCTGGAGGCCTGCGCCGAGCGCTGGCCGGTGCTGCCGCACGGCGTGGGGCTGAACATTGGCGGCCCGGATCCGCTGGACGAGGACTACGTCACCCAGCTCGCGGCGCTGGTGAAGCAGGTGGACTCGCCCTTCTTCTCGGATCACCTGTGCTACTCGCGGCTGGCCGGGGTGTACCTCCATGACCTGCTCCCGCTGCCCTTCAACGAGGAGGTGGTCGAGCACGTGGTGCCCCGAGTCCGCGAGGTGATGGCGCGGGTGGGCCGGCCCTTCCTGCTGGAGAACCCGAGCTACTACGCGCGCATGCCGGGTGGGACGCTGGAGGAGGCCACCTTCCTGCGGCACGTGGTGGAGCAGGCCGACTGTGGCCTCCTGCTGGACGTGAACAACGTCTTCGTCAACGCGCAGAACCACGCGTATGACCCGCGCGCCTTCATCGACGCGCTGCCGCTGGAGCGCGTGGTGCAGATCCACCTGGCCGGGCATGACCGCTACCCGGGCGTCATCATCGACACCCACGGCGGGCCCGTCTGCGACGACGTGTGGTCGCTCTACCGCTACGTGCTGGAGCGCACCGGACCGGTGTCCACGCTGATCGAGTGGGACCAGGCCATCCCGTCCATGGAGGCGGTGCTGGATCAGGCGGATCAGGCGCGCGCCGTGCTGAAGGAGGTGGCGCGATGAGAGCGGGGCTGCGGCACTTCTTCGACTCGATGGCGGAGTACTTCGCGGACTCCTCCGGGCTGGAGCGGCTGCGCGCCGCGCACCCGGGCTGGGACGCGCCGCCCACGCGCGTGGCGCTGTATGGGGAGTTCGTGCTCGGGCACGTGCGCGAGGTGGTGGAGAAGCTCTACCCGCTGGTCCGGGCGCGCGTCGGGCCGGAGCGCTGGGAGCAGCTCGTGCAGGGCTACACCGCCACGCGCCCCGCGCGGCACTTCGAGATGAACCAGCTGGGAGAGGCCTTCCCGGCCTTCGTGGCGGATGTGACGGTGGCCGAGGGGCTGCCGGAGTACCTCCCCGCGCTCGCGCGCTTCGAGTGGGCCGACTGGGCGGTGTATGCCTCCCAGGAGCGGCTGCCGGAGCGCGTGGAGCGGCTCACGGTGAACCCGACGCTCACGGTGCTCCAGCACCCGTTCAGGCTCTGCGCCTATGTCCGCGGGAAGGGGACGGCCCTGGCTCCGGCCGCGGGCGACGAGCTCGCGCTCCTGTGGCGGCACCCGCGGCAGCTGAGCACGTGGTACATGGCGGCCCATGAGCGCGCGCTGCTGGTGCTGAAGATGGCGGTGGAGGGGCTCTCGGTGGGCGACGTGGCGGTGGCCACGGGCGTGGCGGAGGACGACGTGCGGCGGGCCGTGGAGGAGTGCGCCCAGGACGGGCTGATCCTCACGCCGTGACGCAGGGGCTCGCGTGGTGCTTCGCTACTCCGGGACGCACACGAGCCCGTCGGCGGTGCTCTCACACGAGAAGGACTGCGGGCACACGAGGCTGGAGTCGCAGGGGATGGTGCAGCTTCCCCCGATGCAGAGCCCGTTGACGAGCCCCAGGCTCCGGCACCGCGCCGGGCCGTCACAGGCGGCGCCCATCTGGCCGTACGCCTGGCAGCCATTGTACTGGGCCGCGTTGGGCAGGCACCGGCCCGTCTGACAGGTGAAGCCATCCTCGCACTCGTTGGAGTCCCTGCAGTCCTCCACGCAGGCCGTGGTGCCGTCGGGGAGCTCCTGGCAGCTCGCATCGGACTGGCACTGCCAGTCGCCCTCGCAGGGGGTGCAGAGGGAACCCTCTCCCTCGCAGCGCGAGCCGTGGCAGGAGAGCCCAGGGCCGCAGTGGGAGTCTTCGAGGCACTCGACGCACCGGCCATCCGGCACGCAGAGGAAGTCGTCCGAGCAGCCTGTCACCGCGCACCCACTGCTCGGGGCGGGCAGGATCACCTTCACGTCCTTGAGCTCGCCCGCGCTCACGCACGTCTCGGACGTCACGTCCGGGAACCCTGGGAGCGTCACGCTCAGCGTGTAGCAGCCATCCGGCAGCGGGCCCACGCTCAGGCGCCCTTCCTCGTCTGGCTGCAGCGGCCCCACGGGAGTGCCCACCAGGCTCACCTGCGCCTGGCCCAAGGGCTGATGGGAGGGAGCCCTCAACCGCACCGACAGGAAGCTGGCCTCCTTCGGCGCCAGCGGACCCACCGAGACGGACTGCCCGCCCTGGACGATCAGGGGCGCGCGCAGGGTCTTGCTCGCCGAGGCGATGATGAACAGCTCGGCCTCACCCGCGGGGACCTGCTCGAGCGTGAAGCTCCCATCCGGCGCCACGCCGCTGCGCAGCTCTGGGGCCCCCATCATGGCCACCAGCGCCACGGACGCATCGCTCTCGGCCAGCCAGCCATGCACCGTGCCGACGCGGAAGGGCGCGTTGTCCAGCCCGCCGCACCCGAGCGAGCCGAGCACCAGCCCGGCAGCCATCGCGATGTGCAGTGCCTGGCGCATCAGAACCGATACCCCATCCCGGCCCAGCCGCCGGTGAAGCCCACCGCCTGTCCCCGCCCGTCCACCACCACGTACGTGAGCATGACCTGGGCCTGCGAGGTCAGCTCCAGCCTTTCACCCAGGCGCCACACCACGCCGCCCACCACGCCCGGGCTCACGGTGAAGTACTGCTGCCCACCGGCGAAGGCCTCCACATGGAAGGACCGCCGCAGGTAGAGCGCGGCCACACGCGGCCCCGCATAAAGGGAGAGCCGGTCCCACCGCCACAGGTATGGCATCCCCACGCCCAGGGAGAGGCGGGTGTAGCCAAAGGGCACCTCGGAGCCGGGGGCGAGCTCCAGGCTGTGCTGGCCCCGGCTGCCGCCCACGTCCAACAGCAGGGCGAAGTCCTGCAGCGGCCGATCCTCCAGCCGCAGCACCATGGCCACCTCGGGCGAGGCGGGCAGCAGCTCGCTCTGGCTCTTGCCGTCCACGAAGGAGAACACCCCACCCACCAGGGAGAGCGAGCGGCGCGGGAAGGTCTCCGCCAGCAGCTGCTCCAGGGGCAGCCGCTCGCCCGCGGACATGTCGATCTCGCGCCGCACCAGCACGGCGTCTCCCTTGGTCAGCTCCACGGTGCGGCGGCCGGGCACCACGGCCGTGCCTCCGGGCAGCTCCGTGCGCGTCTCCCCGTCCACCTTGAGGGTGAAGCCGTCCAGCCGCGGGTTGTACGAGAACAGCTCCGGGCGCCCCGTGCGGTGGATGCTGCCGGAGAGCACCACCGGATCCGCGCCCACCTCGAGGATCTCCGCGGACGGGCGCTGGCGCCCCTGGGTGAAGGCGAAGGTGCGGCGGCGCGCGTAGTCATGCGCCTCGGTGGCGGTGACGGCGCCGTCCACGTTCCGATCCGCCGTGCCGTTGAGCCCCTCGATGAGGAAGTACGTATAGATGTCGTTGCGCAGCCCCTCGTCCTCGCGGGCCGTCTCGCCCCAGTCACAGGCGGCGAACACCATGGAGGCGCGGCTCGACTCCTCCAGGGGGCGTGCATAGAAGCCGGACTTGATGCCCGCCAGCTCCGTCTCCAGCTCCTTGGGCAGCAGGGACTTGCCGCTGCCGCTGTGACAGGTGGCCAGCACCAGCAGCCGCCGCCGGCTGGGGAGCTTGTCGAACTCCGCCTTCAGCACGTCCATGGACAGCGCCGTCTGGGAGATGGAGCGGTAGGAGGCGTCCTGGGTGACGAGGTAGCGCTTCAGCTCGCCCTGCCCATCCCTCGCCAGCGTGCCGTGCGCGGAGAAGTACACCACCACCACGTCATCCGGCCGGGTGGCCTCCTGCTGCAGCTCGTGCAGCGCGGAGAGGATGGCCGCGCGCGTCGTCTGCTCGGGGCGCGTGAGCATGCGCACCTGATCGAAGTGTCCGCGCGACGGGTCCTGCAGCGCCGCGGCCAGATCCGCCGCGTCCTTCTCCGAGTAGCGGAGGTCGCGCCACTGGGGATCCTGGAACTCGGAGATGCCCACCAGCAGGGCGATGCGCCGGGGGGCGTAGGCGGTGGACAGCGCGGCCTCATCGAGCCGGAGCGGCACCAGGCCGCCCTTCTCCTGGGCCGAGGGGCTCACGCAGGCCACGAGGGCCCCGAGCATCATGGGGACGAGGCGCTTCACGGGTCAGGGGGGATTCTGGCCGTTCTGAACGAAGACGTCGAACCGTGCCACGGACAGCGGGAGCTCCCCGCGGCCCTTGCTGCCCGCAAGCGTCCCTTGGACTTCATCTGGCGACAGCTCCTCACCTGTGGGAGAGCCCACCAGCCACAGCGTCACCGGGCCCGCGTCGTCCAAGAGGCTCACCCCGGCGAGCCCCTGGGGGCCCTCGAGATCATGCGTCCCGGCCTCGAGCAGGAAGCTGCCGAGCAGCTCGGGGGGAGCCTCGCCCACCTGCTGGAAGAGCAGGGCGCTGCCCGCCTCGGTGGCGTGGTAGCGCAGCAGGAGCACGTCCTCCGAGGGCACCGCCGCACCCTGATCCAGCCGCCGCAGCTGCCCATCCGCGCTCCGAGCCACCGCCGCCAGCTCCAGCGAGATGCGGCTCGAGCCCTTCACCCCGCTCCAGGGCTGCTCCTTCTCCGGAGGCCTCACCAGCCGCGGCACGAGCACCACCGCCAGCAGACAGGCCGCCAGCGCCGCGGCCGCCCCAACCCAGCGCCCGGTGTGGGCAGAGGTGCGCAGGCGTCGCCTGAGGCGCATCCAGCCGACCTCGTCCTGGGAGGCGGCGGGGCGCGGGGCGAGGCCGAGCAGGAGGGCGTCCACCTGGCCATCGAGGACGTCCGGGCCGGAGTGCTGGGCGAGGAACTCCTCGCAGGCGTCGCAGGGGGAGGCGAGGTGCTCCCGGAAGTAGGCCACTGCCTCGGGGTCCCGGGCGGTGAGCGCGCTCAGCGCATGCGCATCGAGGTGCTTCATGACATCACTCCCACCGTCCGGCGAGTACGCGCCGGAGCAGCTCCCGCTTGATGCGCGCCCGGAACCGCTCGAGACGCATGGTCACCGCGCTCTTGCCGACGCCGAGCTTCTCGGCAATCTCGCGCGCGGACAGCTCTCCCTCCAGATAGAAGAGCTGGACGGTCTTCTTCTCTTCGCCCTCGGGCAGCTCGGCGATGAGCTGACGCACCTCGGCAATGTCCCGCTCCACCTGGAGGGCCTCGGGCAGGGGTGGGACGGCCTCGGGCTGAGGGTCCACGGTCTCCTCTTCGATGCGCCGCACGTGGCTCTTGCGCTCCAGGCGGGTGCGCGCCCGGTTGCGGGCGATGGACAGGAGCCACGCCTCGAAGGCCCCGGCTTCCTTGAGCCGGGGGAGCGCCTTGAACGCCCGGACGTAGGTCTCCTGGATCACGTCTTCCACCTCATCCGCATCCAGCGCGGCGAACCCCGCTGTCAGCCTGGCCACCAAGGGCCTTGTGCGCCGGTACAGCTCTCCGAAGGCGGACTCCTCCCCGCCCGCGGCCCGCCGCACCCACGCTGTCAGTTCCTCCGAGGAACCCACCTATCCTCCTGACCTCCGAAATACCGTGTCGGCCACACGCCACGGGGTGCACACCGCGCGCGCTTCCTGCTGGCCCTCGGGGGCCGGTCGGAGAGAATGGCGGTGCGGTTCCCTTCCTAAGAGGACACAGCCATGCGCGTCATCAACTTCAATGCCGGTCCTGCCGGTTTGCCCCTGCCGGCCCTGGAGCGGGCCCGGGAGGAGTTGCTCGACTTCCAGGGTTCTGGAATGTCGATCATGGAGCACAGCCACCGGGGCAAGGAGTACGAGGCCGTCCATAACGAGGCCATCTCCCTGCTGACCGAGCTGCTGGGCATCCCCGCGACGCACCAGGTGCTCTTCCTGCAAGGGGGCGCCTCGCAGCAGTTCGCCCAGGTGCCGATGAACTTCCTCACGCCGGAGACCCCCGCGGACTACCTGATGACGGGGGTCTGGAGCGAGAAGGCGCTGGACGAGGCGAAGTACTACGGCAAGCCGCGCATCGCGGGGACGACGATCAACGCGGACAAGCGCTACACGCGGGTGCCCAAGCAGGCCGAGCTGCAGCTGGATCCAGAGTCGGCCTACGTCCACCTGACGAGCAACAACACCATCTATGGGACGCAGTGGCACACGTTCCCGGAGGTGGGGAGCGTGCCGCTGGTGGCGGACATGAGCTCGGATCTGCTGTGGAAGCCGATCGACGTGAGCCGGTTCGCGATGATCTACGCGGGGGCGCAGAAGAACGTGGGGCCCTCGGGGATCGTGCTGGTCATCCTCGACAAGGGGTTCATGGGGAAGGGGAGCACGAACATCCCGAAGATCTTCCGCTACAGCACGTATGCGGAGAACAACTCGCTGTACAACACGCCGCCCACCTTCTCGATCTACCTGTGCCGCAACGTGCTGGCGTGGATCAAGAGCGTGGGAGGCCTGAAGCAGCTCGAGAGCTGGAACCGGGAGAAGGGCGAGCTGCTGTACGGGGCCATCGATCGGAACGCGGGCTTCTACCGGGCGCCGGTGGAGAAGGACTCGCGCTCGTACATGAACGTGGTGTTCAAGCTGCCCACCGAGGCGCTGGATGACACCTTCGTGGCCGAGGCGAAGAAGGCGGGGATGGTGGGGCTCAAGGGGCACCGGAGCTCGGGCGGCATCCGCGTGTCGATGTACAACGCGGTGACGGTGGAGAACGTGAAGGCGCTGGTGTCCTTCATGGATCAGTTCGCCAAGAAACACGGGTAGGCTGCCCCCGCAGGTCCACCCCGTCGGGAGGAAGTCCATGAAAGCGACGCTGTCCGCCCTCGTATTGTCCCTGACCCTCGCACTGCCGGCCCTGGCCAAGGAGAAGGATGTGGCCGGAGTGAAGTTCCCCGAGACCGGCTCCGTCGAGGGCAAGGAGCTGAAGCTGAACGGTGCGGGGCTGCGCACCAAGGCCATCTTCAAGGTGTACGCCGCGGGGCTCTACCTGGAGACCCCCACCCAGGATGCGGCGCAGGTGATCAGCTCGGACCAGATCAAGCGCGTGCGCATGTTCATGCTGCGCGATCTGGAGAAGTCGAAGATCACGGACGCCATCTCGGACGGCATCGAGAAGAACAACAAGGCGGCGATGCCGGCGCTGAAGGAGCGGCTGGACAAGCTCAAGGGGGCCATCCCGGATCTGAAGAAGGGTGACGAGCTGACCATCACCTATGTCCCCGGCAAGGGCACGCAGGTGCAGAGCAAGTCGGGCGAGGCGCTCACGCTCGAGGGCAAGGACTTCGCGGACGCGCTCTTCGGGGTGTGGCTGGGCGCGAAGCCCGTGGACGACGACCTGAAGGACGGGATGCTCGGCAAGGAGGACTGACCTCCGCCGCCGGTTGAGCCCGCTTCTCAGAACAGGCTGAGCTGTGCAGAGGGCCGCGCCGGCCACCGGAAGGGGGTGGGCGCGGCCTCTGTCGTCATGGAGATCCGCGACTCCACCTTGCACCAATGAGGTCCCCGCAGGCGAGAGACACCTCCTCCTCGTTAGGAGCGGACTTGGCTCAAAGCGATGGGTTGTTCTGCATGGAGGCGGCGGGAATCGAACCCGCTCCGGTCGGTGCGAAACTCCCAGCAGAATCGCGCCCTTACCGCGCAACCGCCCGGAATGATTCGGAGTCGTGATCCCGTCGCGTCTCTTGGCGTCCCGTCCTGTCCCATCCCGTTCCGCGGGCTCCTGCGACATACGTGCAACATGGCGGAGGACCAACCTCTCGCCGACGGGGGCACCTGCGGCCATCCATCCCCGGGCTTTCGGCAACAGCCTGAAGGCATGGATCGCGGACCCTTGCGCGGGCCTTTGCGCCAGCCCGCCCGAGCCCGTGTCGTGCGACGGATCAACCTACGGCCATGCAGTCACTCTGCCGGCCAGGGCTGCAACGGCCGCAGCAACTTGGCCCGGGCCAGCAGTTCGTGGACATGTGCGGCCAGCGCGACGTGCTCCGGGTTGGAAGCGGTAAACCGTTCGGGGGTGAGGGTGACGAGGGTGCCCTTGTCCTCCACCGGCTCGATGCGCACGGGGGCGGGCAGGGGGGGAACTGTGCCGCGCAGCCGCGAGAAGTACATCACCCAGCCTACGAAAGTGCCCGGCTTCGCTTTCTCCGTCACGCTGTCGCGGTGCTCGTGAGATGTAGCCACTCCCCATTCCGGGTCCCAGGCCAGCGCCATGGCGCGCAGCGCCGCGGCCATAAGGGGAGCGGTCAGCATCCGCTCCCCGATGGGACCTTCAGCGTGAGGGGTGAGCACGCAGTTAGTCCGAACCCAGGGGTCAGCTGAACCGCACGTCCCGTCAACGGTGGACGTTTCATGAACGTTGTCGCCCGTCCAGAGGCCGAAAGAGAAGCCATCACCGATCTGATGCTGCTCCTGTGCGAACAGCTTCTGGAAGTGCGCCGCGTCGATCGTGAACTGGAGTTTGCGAGCCTCCTCGAAGGAGTCTCCTGTTTCATACCAGCGGGCCCACGCCGGGTCGCAGCGCCCCAGGAGGTGGAAGAAACGCTCTGCGCGTCGCGCGCAAGCCTGGGCGGATTCGGGCCGGGCGAGCCAGTAGGAGCCAGCGTAATAGGTTTCGCTCATCGGACGGCTGTTGCTCCCTCACGGGGTCGGGGGGGTTGGGGGAATATGAACGATCTCGATATCTCCGAGATCGTTAGCCTTGAACATCTTCCTGAGTGCAGCTGCGAGTTTTTCCTCAGCGACGATCCACCGGATGGGCGTCCCCTTGGCGGCTGCGAACTGGCGCCTCGCCTGATCAAGCAGCTGGAGTCGCCCCTTAAAGATCCCGAGAAAGTTCAGATTCTTATCGACCCATTTCGCGTAGCCGGTGCCCTTGGCCTCGAGCAGCACCCCTTGGTCGAAGCCGTCGAAGTCCACCTCCTTGTCACCCGACTTGACGCGGTAGGCGGTGCCTTCGGGAGCTCCCGTCACTTGAGCCTGATAGCGGCGCGACTGCTCGGGCATGTACTCGTCCACCTCGACCCATTTCCCTGGGCCACCGGAGCTGGGAGGCGCAGCCTTCGCGCCGGCCTTGCCGCTTGAGCTGCCGCGCGCCGCCATGGCTACGGCATTGGGGGCCAGCGCGAGGGTGACACCCTCGGCAGTGATGGCGACCGACTCCACCTGAGCCAGAGCCGGGGCCGTGAAGCGGATGCCCAACTGCGCCTCGGCCACCACCGCGGCCTGCCCGGCTCCCGGCAACTTCGGCAGCGCCGTCGCCATGCCCGATGCCGTGTTCCCCAACGCCACCGTGCCCAGCATGACGAAGGCTCGCATTGCCTTCTCGCCCATCGTCTCCCCGAACTTCTCTCCGGAGGTGTAGATGCCGTCGAAGGTGGTGGCCTTATCCACTTCCTTCATCAGCACCAGCCACCCGTCAATGAGCCGCCACACCGTGTCCCATCCCAGGTACGCCATGGCCCCCAGCGTCATCAGCGCGGCCACGCCCTTACTCACCGGCTCGGGCAACGCGAGCAAGATGGCGTACAGGGTCAGGCCGCCCACCACTGTCGCCACCACCGCCTGGGGGTTCACCATCCGGGAGAGTTCCTCCTTCATGGCCCCCAGCACCTTGCTGTGAGCAATGGCCATGGCCAGCGCGTACTTGTCATCCCCATCCAGGAAGGGCTTGTCCACCAGCAGGCGCAGGCAATCTCCGCCTCCCCACTTCTCCTGGCACCACAGCAGGTAGCAGCGCTTCAGCTCCTCGTCCTCGGGCAACAGGCGCAGGTTCCGGGTGTTCCCCGGCACCGAGGCAATGAGGCGCTGGCTCCTGCCCTCGTACCGGTACCAGCCACTTCGCTCGGGCACTCCGAATACCTGCCGGGCGTGCTCCAGGGGCCGCTCGACTGAAGGCACAGTCGGAGCATGTTGAGCGACGGCCTTCTTGAACTCCTTTTCGCTCACCGCCACCGGCTCTACGTCGCGGCGCGGAGTGTGAACGATGGGCTCGCCCTGGCCTGTGTCCAAACGGACAACAGCTCTCGTTGAGGCGCTGCACCCTGCGAGGAACACGCACAGCAGCAGGATCGCCGAGCGCGGCATAGGGGGCCTCCTGGTCATGGCTCCCGCGCGTCGGGAGCACGACCCGCGATTACAGGGGAGCCATGACATGCCCGTCAATCACGGGGGCTTGAGGACACCTGGAGCAGAGGGAACGTCACCCCGCCGAGGATCACGGTGCGCGTGCCGGGTTGCAGGTCAGCAGTTCGGGGAACATGGACGACGGCGTTGCCCTGACCGGTGTCCTCCACGCGGGGGCCCCTTGGGATACTGGCGCACCCCATGAGCACCGCAAGGAACAGCGCTTCGGCCTTCCAGAGAATCCGCCACGGCACCATGTGTCACCCCTTCTTGCGAGGAGGGGATCAGGTTAGAGGGCTGCCACCGGGAAGAGGAGGAGTCGCCGGGTGGCGGCCCTGCTTCACCTCCGGCCACCCTGTGGGGGCCACAAGGACGGCACCCCGTATTGAGTCGTCACCATGCGAATCCTCCGCCGCCGGGCTCATCCGGTCTCTCAGAACAGGCTGAGCTGTGCAGAGGGCCGCGTCGGCCGCCGGAAGGAGGTGGGCGCGGCCTCTGTCATCATGGACATCCGCGGCTCCATCCCGGCCTTGCGTGCCGCCGTGTCGAACAGCCGCTCGATGGTCTGCGCGTAGAGGCCCTCGCCGCGCATGCGGTGCTTGAAGCGGGGATCGGACAGCTCGCCGCCTCGCGTCTCCCGGATGCGGTGCAGCACGCGCTCGGCGCGCAGGGGCAGCTTCTCGCGCAGGCGCTCCTCGAACACCTCCTTCACCGGGCCGGGCAGCCGCAGCAGGGTGTAGTGGGCCCGGGTGGCGCCGGCCTCCCTCGCCGAGGAGAGCACCTTGGCGATGTCCTCGTCATTCAGGCCCGGGATGATGGGAGCCACCGACACCGCCACGTCGATCCCCGCCGCCGCCAGCCGCTCGATGGTCTGCAGCCGCCGCTTCGGCGTGGCCACGTACGGCTCCATCGCCCGGGCCAGCTCCGGGTTGTGGAAGGGCACGCTGACGCTCACCCAGAGCCGGGCCTCGCGCGCCAGCGTCTGGAGCACGTCGAGGTCTCGCTCGATGAGCACGCCCTTGGTGATGATGCCCACGGGGTTGCGGTACTCGGCGCATACCTCCAGGCACCGGCGCGTGAGCCGCAGCGAAGCCTCGAGCGGCTGGTAGCAGTCCGTCACGCCGCTGAAGACGATGGACTCTCCTTGCCAGCGCGGGCGCTCGAAGGCCTCGCGGAGCAGCTCCGGGGCGTGGGGCTTCACGACGATGCGCGTCTCGAAGTCCGTGCCCGCGCCCATGCTGAGGAACTCGTGGTAGGGGCGCGCGTAGCAGTAGGCGCAGGCGTGCATGCAGCCCCGGTACGGGTTGAGGCTCCAGGTGAAGGGAATGTCCGGGCTGTTGTTGCGCGAGAGCACCTCGCGGCTGTGATCCTCCAGCACCTCGAGCCGCGAGGGCGGGATCTCCTCGAGGTACTCCACCTCGGTGCTCGCCCACGGGTTGGGTGGATTGGAGACGGGACGCGGCTTCACTCCCTCAGGGTGAGGCTGAAAACCCGTTCAGTCAAGCCGTGTCATCTTTGCAAAGTCCCCCACCTCCCTTGCGGAGGGGCGCTACAAGGTAGGTTGAGATGAGGGAGAGTGATCGGACGGAGCCTGTCGAGCCTGAGTCAGAGGGGCTCAAGCTGCGTTCCCGCAAGATCCGCATCGAGGTGGTCAAGGGACCGGATGCGGGGAAGGTCGCCGAGCTGCCGGGCCTGGTGGTGCGCGTGGGCAGCAGCGCGGACTGTGACTTCTCGCTGACGGACACGACCGTCAGCCGCCTCCACTTGCAGCTGCGGATTGAGCGGGATGCCATCCGGGTCATCGATGCCGGCAGCCGGAACGGCACGCGGATCGACGGCACCGAGGTGCGCGATGCCTGCGCGAGGCCGGACTCGCTCATCGTCATGGGGGGCACCACGCTCCGCCTGCGCATGCTCGACGACGTGGTCGAGCTGCCGATCTCCCCGCGTGAGAGCTTTGGGCGCCTGGCGGGGAGGAGCATCGCCATGCGGCGCGTGTTCTCCCTCCTCGAGCGCGTGGCTCCCTTGGAGACTTCGGTGCTCATCGAGGGTGAGACAGGCACGGGCAAGGAGCTGGCCGCCGCCGGCCTCCACGAGGCGAGCCCTCGCGCCGAGGGCCCGCTGGTGGTCTTCGACTGCTCGGCCGCGGCTCCCACGCTGATCGAGAGCGCGCTCTTCGGCCACGTGAAGGGGGCCTTCACTGGCGCCACGGCCGACCACCCGGGAGTCTTCGAGGAGGCTCACGGGGGGACGCTCTTCCTGGACGAGATCGGCGAGCTGCCGCTGGAGCTGCAGCCAAAGCTCCTGCGTGCGCTGGAGTCCCGCGAGGTGCGCCGCCTGGGCGGCAGTGCCCCTCAGCGGGTCGACGTGCGGATCGTGGCGGCGACGAACCGCTCCCTGGTGCGGGAGGTGGACCGCGGCCGGTTCCGCGAGGATCTGTACTACCGCCTCGCGGTCATTACCGCCCGGCTGCCGCCGCTGCGCGAGCGGCCCGAGGACATCCCGTTGCTCGTGCGGCACTTCGAGAAGGAGCTGTCCGAGCGCTCCCGTACGCCGCTCCAGCCGTTGCCGGAGAGCGTGGTGAGTGCCTTCTGCGCGCAGGCGTGGCCAGGCAACGCCCGCGAGCTGCGCAACGCCGTGGACCGCGCGTTCGCGCTTGGGGTCTCCGAGCCGGGAGAGGCCCAGCCCGCGCCGGCGCCCTCCCCCGAGGCGTTGGGGGTGAGCCTGAGGGAGCCGCTCCTCGCCGGGCGGCAGCGCGTCATGGAGTCCTACGAGCGGGCGTACATCGAGCTGGCCCTGCGGGAGACAGGGGGCAACATCTCGCGCGCCGCCGCGCTGGCGGGGGTGGGGCGCAAGTTCATGCAGCAGGCGATGAAGCGCTACGGACTGCGCGGCGGCTCCGAGGATTGAGGGGGAGGTGCTCCTTCCTGGCCCGGCGGAGCGGGAGCAGCTCCAGGCCGGCACATGCCCGCGCTCCCCGCCTGATACAGGCGGGAGACCTCGGTGGGGAGCAGGACGCGGCTCCAGAGCGCGACCTCATCGATCAGGCCCTGGAACAGGCCGGTCTTGAGGGAGGAGCGGCTGCCAATTCGCAGCGGGTGGCTGCTCTTCAGGGAGCGGGAGCGGAGGGTGGGATCGAACCGGCTGACGGGTTGGCCGTCGACATAGAACGTGCCGCCATCCGGCTGGTCACGATCCACGGTGACGGTGACGAGGTGCCACGCTCCGTCGGCGACGAAGTGCCCGGAGTGGTAGTTGGTGCACGAGGAGGGGCTCGGGGTGTGGGAGCACTCACTGTGCTTGCCGCCATCCGCGAGCTGCACGCTCAACCGGCCCCGGTACAGGAACAGCACGTACCCGGTCGTGGGGCCCTGGGTGGCGGGGATGGTCTCGGTGCGCTTGTCGAGGATGACCTGCGTGCCCTGGATGTCGGTGGTCCGGATCCATGCGCTCAGCGAGAGATCTCCGAGGCCAAAGTCGAGCTCGGCGGCATCCGGGATCTCGAGGAAGCCGCCTCCCGGGCTGAGCGAGCCGTGCCCCCAGCCAGCCGCGGCCCTGGCGCCATCGACGAGTCTGCCGGGAGCGCTACCGGCCAGCGCCGCGCCCACGTCCGGCTCATCCAGCGGGTACCAGGCGGCCAGCCCGGGGAGGGGAGTCACGCATCCGCCCACCCTGGGGACGGTGGGAAGAGCCGCGAGCCGGGCAACGAAGAGGTCCCGGCCCTCACTGCTGGAGAGGGGCCCACTGCCGAAGTCCAGGGTGCCATCGAACGAGCCGGCAAGGATGATGTCGCCCCGGGAGTCGAGCTCGAGGGCACTCACCCGTTGATCCGCGGAGTCACCGAAGCGGCGTGCGTGGAGCAACGTCCCATCCGCCTCGAGCTCGAGCACGAGGATGTCCAGGTCCCTGTCCCCGGGCATGGGCCCATCGCCGAGCTCGGCGGTGCCCCGGATGTTCCCGGCGAGGACGATCCGCTCTTGGGGAGAGAGCGCGAGCGCCGTCGGGAACAGCTCGGCCAGCGGGCTGAAGCGCCGGCTCCAGACAGGCTGCCCACTGGGAGTGAACCGGGCCATCTCCAGGGCGCCACCTACTCGTGCCGCGACGAAGACATTCCCCGAGGGACTGAAGCTGGCAAAGGCGCCTGAACCCGCCGCGCTTCCCAGGAGCTTGCTCCAGAGGTGACGTCCGCTCGAATCGAACAGGGCGATGAAGAGCGCGGCCGTGCCATCGGCGCTCAAGGAACCTCCTCCCAGATCGATGCTGCCCTGGATCACTCCCGTGAGGGCGATATGGCCCGTGGGGCCCACGGCCACCTGACTGGGGTTCTGCATCTGGAGGCCGCCGAAGCGCTGGCTCCACAGCAGCCGGCCATCGGGGGCGAACCGGGCCATGAAGATGTCGTTCTGGCCGGCGCTGGCGAGGGGCCCACCCCCGAAGTCCACCGTGCCATGGAAGTGGCCCACCAGCACGATGTGGCCTTCGGCGTCCATGGCCACGTCCGCGGCGTACTGGTCGCTCGTGTCGCCAAAGCGCTGGCTCCACTGGAGGCTCCCATCGGGATCGAACCGCGCGAGGTAGACGTCCATGCCGGCGGGATTGAAGAGGGGCTGGCCACCGAGCTCGAGTGTATCCTTGAAGTGGCCGCTGATGACGGTGTGTCCTGAGGGCGCGACGGCGATGGTCGTCAGGTCTTGAGCGCCGATATCGCCAAAGCGCCGGCTCCAGAGCGTCCGTCCCTCGGGAGACAGCCTCGCCAGGAAGAGGTCGGTGCTCCCCACGCTCGCCATCGGCCCGGCGCCGAGGTCCAGGTTTCCCCAGAAAGCGCCAGCCAGGAACACGCCGCCCCGAGCATCCAGCGCAATCTTCGGGGCCGTCCGCCGGTCGGGAGCGCCGAAGCGCCGGCTCCAGGGGAGGGGAGGCTCCTCCTGGTTGGCACGTGCCGGCTCCGTTGCGGCCGTGTCAGTGGCCGGAGCGGGAGGGGACCTGAAGGAGCGCAAGGCCACGGCGCCCGCAAGGGCGAGCAGTAGCGCCGCGGACGCGGCGAGTTTCCACCAGCGCGTCCGGACTCGTGAGGGAAGTGTGGGGGAACTGGAGAGCGCCGTGGCCAGCGCGAGTGCCGAGGGCCGCCGCGCCGGGGCGCCATCCAGGCAGCGCGGCACCCACTCCAGCAGCTCTGGCGGGACGCGCTCCCCCTCCCTGCGGAAGGCCTGGGGCAAGAAGCCCCCTCGCGCGGTGAGGACCTCCCTGGGGCTCTCTCCCGCGAGGGGAATCCTGCCGGTGAGCAGCTCGTAGAGGATGACGCCGAGAGAGTAGACGTCGCTGGCGGGCCCCACCTCCTGGCCCATGAGCTGCTCTGGGGAGGCATAGCGGGGCGTCATCGGCCTCTGCCCCGGCTCGGTGAACTCCCGTGTCTCCCAGAGCGCCCGGGTGATTCCGAGGTCGACGATGACGGGCTCGCTGCCGTTGCGGAGACGGATGTTGGTGGGCTTGAGATCCCGGTGTACGCCGCCCGCTTCATGGATGGCGGCCAGGCCTCGGGCGACTCCCGCGCCGAGCCTCCGCACATCGATGGCACCGAGGGGTTCCCTGTCGAGAGCCTCGCGCAGTGAGGGCCCATCGATGAACTCGAGCACGAGAAAGGACAAGTCACCCTGCCTCTGGAGCAGGGGCTCCAGAGCGCGCACCACATGAGGCGTGGGGCTCGTGGCATGCACTCGCAGCAGGATCTCCAGCTCGCGCCGCTCGAACCTGCGGAGCGCGTCCTCATGGGCGGCGTAACGGTGCCGCAGCACCTTGAGCGCGACGCGACGCGGGGGCGCCTGGGTCAGATCGAGCGCGGCGAGCACCCACCCGAAGGTCCCCTCGCCAACCAGCAGCTCGACGGCGAAACGCTGGGCCAGCACGTCACCAGGACCGATGGGGCAGGGTTCCTCGTGGGGGTGCGTCGCGTGACTTGCCGCGGGCGTCCGGTCTTTCTCGGCAGGCGACAGGGAAGAGGCTACCTCTTGGCCAGGAGTCGAGCGGCGATTCTAAGGAGGGAGGGGGGGAAACTGCATCCACCAAGAGGCAGTCAGCGGTGGAGGATGGCTCCCGGTGGATACAGCTCATGGCTCCTGGAGCCCTTTGCTCACGCCCTCTCTGCTGCTGCCGCGAGGGATGCGGCGGATGGCATGGCGGTTGCTCAGGTGAACCACTTTTTCCTCGTGAGTTCCTCACCGGCCATGAGTCAGCCACCGCCGCGCGTGCGCCTCGCTGAGGCACTGCCGTCCCTCGAGCACGCCTTGGAGCGCTCCGAGGAGCGCCTGCGCCAAGGGCGCTTTGCCACTTCCGAGGCGTACCTGGAGCAGCTGCTGCTCGAGCTTCACGAAGAGGCGCACCGGCTCTATTCACTGGCCATGGCCTGGCCAGACGAGGCTCGCGTCCGGCAGCTCGCGCTGTGCGCCGCGCTCCTGCGCAAGGGGCTCTCCGTCGAGAAGCTCTCCCAGCAGGCTCGCGCGCTCTACCAGGAGCTGCGGCGGGAGGATCGCGGAGCCTTCGAGTACTTGCGTGCCTTGTACACCGAGCTCTGCGTGCCGCGGCTCGCCGGTCCCGGCACGCGCTCTCCCGAGGACTACCAGCAGCGCATCGAGATCCTCTCCACTCAGAGGGGCCTCCTCGAGGCAGACCTCGCCACGCGCTCAGCGCTCCTGCGCTCGCTGCGCGAACAACCCCCACCTGCCGAGCTTCCCAGCCGCGTGGCGGCAGCCCTTCCCAGGGATGGCGCGCTCATCGAGTTCGTCATCTTCCGCAACCTCCCCCGCACTCCCCAGCCCGAGGCCTCCTCCGCGAATCCCGCGGGTGAGCAGCGCTACCTCGCGCTCCTGCTCCTCGCGGATGGGAGCACCCACGCGGCCGACCTCGGACCCGCGGAGCGCCTGGACGCCGCCGCCATTCTCATCCACCGCTGGCTCGCGGGCCGCTCCGCCCACTGCCACGCCGCGGTCCAGGTGCTCCATGAGCTCGCCATGCGTCCTCTGCTCTCACGGCTCGGCAGGGTACGGCGGCTGTTCATTGCACCCGACGGGTGGGTGGCCCTGGCCCCGTTCGCCGAGCTTCACGATGGCGGCCGCTTCCTCTCGGAAGCCTTCGAGCTCACCCAGCTCCACTCGGGCAGGGAGCTACTGGCCGGCCCCGTGGAGGGCCCCCTCGTGAGGATGGCCCCGAAACACGAAGGCCGGTAGCCCTGGGTTTCCCCTGGAACTACCGGCCTTTACGGATGAGCGGCGGAAGGGATTCGAACCCTCGACCCCGAGCTTGGGAAGCGCTGCCCCGACTCGTCCAGCCGTTATCAGCCGTTCACAAGCCCTCGGAACCATTGGAGGCGCGGCGCCTGAACCTGTCCAACCGTCCCAGCCAGTAGCAGGGAGCACCAAGGTGTTTGCTGCACCCGTGCTGCAAGGTCCGGCCCCTGCCCGGCGGCTCCGCGTCCTGCCGGGCGGAGCTGAGCGCCTGCTTAACGTGCGTGAGGTGGCCGAGCGCCTGGGGGTCTGCACTGCCACCATCTACGGGCTGTGCGAGCGCGGCGAGTTGCCCCACCTGCGGGTGAGCAACGCGATCCGCATCCGGCCGACTGACCTGGAAGCCTTCCTCGCCCGAGGGCGGCGCTGAGGCGCTGACGGTGGTTCCCGGTTCCCGGCCCTATAGCGGGAACCGTTGCATTGCGAGCGTCACGACCCTACCGCGATCCCCGGCAAGTCCCAGGATCCAATCACGGCGATCTGCTCTAGCGACGAACTTAGGTGTCACTGGAGTGGTCGTCAGTAACAGGCGGCGGCGACTGTGGGAGTTCTTCTTTTGCAGGGGGCTCGGGCCAAAACAGGAGGCCAAAAGCTGTGACCCCAAGCGCGATCCCGACCCAGAGCAAAGGTCCCTCCTTGCCCTCAGGTGAACGGAGGATGAGCAGCGCGAGGCCATCGAATACGAAGAACCCGATTATGGGCAGGCAGCGGAAAGCTAGGCCGACCATCTTGGCGAAGAGCAAAAGAGCCAGCGGGAGTAGACATAGCGCGACGTAGATCACGACGATGGCGCCAATTGTCTCAAGCATGATCCCGAACTTAGTCAGGCTGCCAAGCGTGGAGCAATCCGGCTCTCTGCAGTCACTCCGGGATGGGAACGGCATTCGTGATGATGCCGGGGGGCCTCCATGCTTTATGGACACCACGGTGGGCCACGCTCTGGGGGATGGGGGCAGACCATCGCTCCCAGAGCCTCTCAGGCCCATGAAGCAGAGACCGATGGAGCATCCGGGCCCATCGGTCCCCGCATCAGCGTCAGCCGTTCTGATGCCCCGGATCGGAGGACGCGGAAGCAGACGGCGCGGGTCCTTCGGGCTCTCTCCTTGGGAGATCTCTGAGGATGCGGGAGCGACTTCCCGATCAATTGCCGTGCATGAGGGAGGCGGCCACGCGGGCCATCAGCTTGAGCTGTAGCCGGGGGAGACGCCCGAGCAGGCGCAGCAGGCGCCGCATCTCCGGCGTTTCCGCTAACGCAGGGGGCACCTGTCTTGCCCAAGAGGCTCGACTCGGCAGACCGCGCAGGGGAACAAAGCCCATCAGTTCATTCGGACCCCTCTGCAGCGTCACGCACAGCCGAAACAACGTTCGCACGCTCGGCAAGGCCCTTCCGCGCTCGATCCGGCCGTAGACCTCCGGGACTATGCCCACGCCTTCGGCCACGTCCTGCTGCGTGAGCCCGGCGCGTCTGCGCGCCAACCGTGCAGCCCTGCCAAGGGTTGCCGCGAGCCGTTGCTCCTTCCTCTGTGCGATGCGGGGAAGGCCGGTGCTCTTCCGGCGCCCTTTGCGCAGGGGTACCCCCGCAGCGGCCCGTGCGTTCTGTATGGCTCTCATGTTGTGGATCTCGTCCGGAGGGTCGGGGTGCGCTCGTGCCGCGCTAGCGGCTAGTGGGTTCCGCCCGACGTGGTGATGATGTCTTCTGCCGCCATCATGACGGGAGGTAGCTCGTTCTCGTTCGTGGGCCCGATGACGCGCCGGTTCGTGCTGGCTCCATCCCGTGAGTTGCGGCCCTCCTCCAGCGCCTCAGCGGCTCCGTAGGCAGTTCTGAGCGACGCGAGCCCCGCCCGCAGATCCGCCTCCAGTGCAGCCGCCGAGGGATAGCGGTCTTCTGGCGTCCGCTGGAGCAACCTGCAGATGATGGGGCGCAGCGGGGGCTGGAGCTGCTCAGTGAGTTCCGCCACGTCCTGCGGGGTGAACGTAGCGGCCCGCAGGATGCAGTCCTCCGCATGGACCGGAAGGTCTGCCTCCGCAGCTGTAATGGCCGCGTCGAGAACCTGATCCTTGACCGCTGGTGTTAGGGCAGCCTCCAGGTCGTCGGATCGTGCGTTGCCCGTGTTGTAGAGGTGGCGCCCAGTAGCCAGTTCGAGCAGCACCAACCCGAGCGAGAAGAGATCCGAGCGCGGATCTGTCTCTTCGCCGAGAAGCGCCTCCGGTGAGGCGTAAGCGACGTCACCTTGAGGACGCGGGAATGTCGTTGCCACTCGGCCCGGAAGCAGGGAACGCGCGCGGGCGAAGTCCGTCAGCACGACTTCACCCTCTGGCCCCAGAGAGATGCGAGCGGGGTTCACGTCTCGGTGGACGATGCCAAGAGGGTCGCCCTTCCCGTCTGTACAGGTGTGCGCGTAATGCAGGGTGCTGGCCACCTCGGCGCCCAGGTACATGCAGAACGCGGGGGTAAAGGGCGCTTCGCGCATGAGCGAATAGCTGATCAGGGTGTTGAGCGAGGCGCCCTCGACAACCTCGGACACCACGTAGAGAACGCCCTCGACCTCGTGGATCCCGAAGATTCGGGCGATCCTTGGGTGTTGCAGGTAGGTGGCGAGGCGTGCTTCCTCGCGGAGCCGGGCCCGCATCCTGTCGAGTGCTTCCTGATCGTGTGACGACGTAGGGGGCACGCTGCGAACAATGACCGGACGGATGCGCTTCTCGGTTGTGCGCTCCCAGGCAAGGAAGGTCCGTTCCCCCATCTTCGATTGAGCCAGATCCTCGACTACCCCCCGCGAGAGATCGACCTCATAGGAGAAATCGCCCTGGGAGAAGAGAATCACGCCCGGAACGCTCCAGGGCAGCCTAGCAGTGGCCATAGGGATCGACTCCTGGCAGCGCGCGAACGGGCGCTGCACGACGGAGCGGAACACTACCCGGCATGTGCTGGCGGAATGAACGACGCAGGGGATTGGGAGCGGCGCGAGACCGCGCTACAGCGCCAGCGGAACGCCCCGGCAGACGAGCCCTGACGCGCCCACCACCGGGCAACATTGGCCCCTGCCCGAAGCGGACAGGCCCCTCGTGGTGGTGGTTTCCTGAGCGTCGCCCCGCAGATTAGGATGGCCAACAGCCTTCAAGGCTCGCGTTCTTGTGCTGGTGCCCCCGTGAAAAGCGTTCTCTGCGTAGTGCTGATTGGCTCCTCCTTCACCGCAGTTGCTGCCGACTACCGCTGCACCGTCGAGCGGAAGGTTCAGCATGAGGGCGAGTACACGGCGGCCCAGTTGGAGAAGGGCAAGTTCTCCAATCTCGTCGAGGAAACGAAGGAAGGTACGTTCGTATCCCGCTGCTCCTTCACGCCGAGTCAGGGGCGCATCACTTGTGATCGCTACAAGGCCGACCGCGTTGAGGTCACTTCCCTCATCAGGAACGACACGGTCACCCACATCAAGAAATTCTACTTCTTCCAGTCTCAATTCAACCTGCAGCTGTTTCCGGATCTGACCTTTATTGAGGACAACGGTCGAGGTTCCATCTCCTTCGGCCGGTGCCAGCTCACCGCGCCCTGAGGCGCTACTGGGCTTGCCCCGGTTTGGTGGACACTGGGGTTATGCTGCCAACTTACCAGGTAGGGCGGCGCGCTCATACTCCAGTGGGCTCAAGTAGCCCAGGCTCGAGTGCCGGCGATGTCGGTTGTAGAAGAC
>Ga0255338_1001234_pt1 | contig 51541 bp, 45 predicted proteins | sample MeOH1_35cm_T4_19_FD_203715 | JGI IMG/M metagenome (GOLD analysis project Ga0255338, IMG submission 203715) | Sandy soil microbial communities from University of British Columbia, Vancouver, Canada - MeOH1_35cm_T4_195 | ecosystem: Engineered > Artificial ecosystem > Sand microcosm > Unclassified ... | reverse complement strand
GGCCATCAGCGCGATGCTCTGGGTGCTGATGCTGTCCCCAACCGAGGCCCGTCGGAAAGCCGGCATGCTGTCCCCACACTTCTGGCTCCGCGACGTGTGACAAAACTTTTGTCCACCTACTTAGTCGCCCGCCACCGCCTCCGCCTTCAACGGCGGAAGCACGGCTTCGATCTCCGCGCGGTGCGGCTCGAGCCAGGGCGGCAGCACGAGATGGTCGCCGAGCGTCGCGAGATCCTCGTCCACGGTGAAACCCGGGCCGTCGGTCGCGATCTCGAACAGGACGCCGCCCGGCTCGAGGAAGTACACCGACTTGAACCAGAAGCGGTCGATCACCTCGGTGGGCCGGCGCTTCGCCTCGGAGATGCGAGCGCGCATCGCGAGCTCGGCCTCGTCGTCGGGGACGCGCCAGGCGACGTGGTGGATGCCACCCGTGCCCCACGACCCACGACGCTCGTTAGGTACCTCGCGGACGTCGAGATGCTTGCCGGACCCCCCGCCTGCAATGCCGAACCGATGCCAGCCCCCGTCCTCGCCCATGGCCGTGAAGCCGAGCGTCTCGGTGAGAAAGCCGGCCGTGGACTCGAGGTCCCGCTCCCACAGCCGCACCGCGTGGAGCCCGCGGATCTGATGCTCGGCCGGAACCGGGCTCCGCGTCCACGGCGCGAACTCGCGCTCGTCGGCGGTCTCGACCAGCGCCAGCTCGAGCCCGTGCGGATCGGTGAAGCGTACGGTCGGCTCGCCGTGTCGCGGCTCCCGCGCGCCCATGCTCACGCCCGCCAGCGCCAGCCGATCCTCCCAGTACCCGAGAGAGCCGCGCGGGACGGCCAGCGCGACCTCGATGGCGAGGCCAATCCCTTTCTGCACCGGCGACAGCTTCGGCCACGGGAAGAACGTCAGGTCGGCGCCGGGGTGTGCCTCCCCGTCCGCGTAGAAGAGGTGGTACGTGTCGGGCACGTCCTGGTTCACCGACTTCTTGACGAGGCGCATGCCGAGGACGCCGGTGTAGAAGTCGAAGTTCTCCTGCGGGTCGCCGGCGATGCAGGTGACGTGATGGATCCCCGTGATTGCGCTCATATCCACTCCTCGCCGTCGAACGGCCGCTGCTGGTTGCCGCACGCTTCTTCACGTATTCTAGCGTGCGAATCTTCCAGCATCAGCCATGGCCCAACTCTCCCGCCGAGAATTCCTCGCCCGCTCGGGCTCGTGTGCCGCTCACCTCGCTCTCGCCGCGGCCGTCGCGCCGGATGCGCTCCGCGCCGCTTGGGCACGGACGCCACTCGGCCCCGTCGTGGCGCGGGAGCCGTTCGGGAACCTCGAGCAGGTCGCGGACGGCATCTGGGCGCTGGTCTCCACCCCGTTAGGCGGCGACCGGACGACGCTCTCCAATGGCGGCATCATCGCCGGTCGCAACGGCGTGCTCGCCGTCGAGGGGTTCAACCAGCCGGCGGGCGCGCGGTGGCTGGCGGCGAAGGCGCGCGAGCTCACGAAGCGATGGCCAACCCACGTCGTCGTCACGCACTACCACTCGGACCACGCGAACGGCGTCGCCGGCTACGCGGCCGAGGGAGCGACGGACACGCGGCCGACGGTGCGTGCCACCGAGCGCACGCGCGAGCTCGTCCTGCAGAGGAACCAGCCAGCCGATGCCGCGCGCACCGAGGCGCTCCAGCATGCGGTCGTGCTCCCGCCCACCGAGCCGACGACCCTCGACCTCGGCGGACGCGTCGTACGCATCGTGCCGCGTGGCGGCCACACCGACAGCGACGTGTCGCTCGAGGTCGACGACCCGAGCATCGTGTTCTGCGGCGATCTCGTGTGGAACGCGATGTTCCCGAACTACGTGGACGCCGTTCCGACGCGACTCGCCGCCTCCGTGAAGGCGCTGCGCCGCGATCGGCGCACGACGTACGTGCCGGGCCACGGCGCGCTCGCGCGCGAGGCCGAGTTCGACCGCTACGTCGCGATGCTCGGTGAAGTGGAGCAGGCGGCGCGGCGCGCCCACCTGCAGGGCACGCCGGCCGCCGACGCCGGCGCCGCGTTCGCGCTTCCGCCGTCACTGGGGGAGTGGACGCTGGTCAACCAGGTGTTCTTCGAGCGCGCGTTCGCGGCGTGGTACAAGGAGCTCGGGTAGCCGTGCATCGCATGGCCAGGTGCGGAGGTCAGTTGCTCGCGGTGGCCCTCGGCCTCGGCGCGCTGGGATGCGACTCGTTCCGACCGCTCCCGCCGGCCGTGTTCATCGCGCCGGCGAGTCTCACCATCGAGGACGGCCAGTCGGCGAAGCTCACGGCCAAGCTCCGGAACCCGAAGTCGCGCTCCGTCGCCTGGTCATCCTCGAACGCGGCCGTCGCCACCGTCGACCCGGTCGGCAACGTGACTGGGGTATCGAACGGCTCGGCCATCGTGTCCGCGAGGATGGTAGACGACTCGACGGTCAAAGGGGCGATCACCGTGACCGTGAGTGGACCGGCCGTGGCCACGGTGACGGTCACGCCGGCGGTGGCGACGGTCTACGTCGGATTCGCGGTGCGGATGTCGGTGCAGCTCCGCGCCGCGGACGGCCGCGTCATCCGCGGCCGCGCGGTCACCTGGACGACGCCCGACGCCGGCATCGCCGACGTGTCGGGTCAGGGGCTGGTGCGTGGCCGAACTCCCGGCGGGCCGATCGCGCTCGTCGCGATGAGCGAGGGACGCACCGCCACTGTGCTCGTCCGGGTCGCGCACATGGCCGAAGCGTGTCCGTTCATCACCCCGCTCGCGCTCGGCCAGCGGGCCGACGGGCGGCTCGCCGCGGGCGACTGCGAGTTCCCGCTCGACGAGTCGTACGTGGACGTCTACGAGATCGTGCTCCCCGCACCCGCGACCATTCAGATCGACATGGTCTCGAGCGAGATCGACTCGTACGTCGGCCTCTTCGACACCACCGGGAAGTTCCTCGGCGAGGATGACAACTCCGGCGGCGGCCAGAACGCGCGCCTGACGAGGCAGCTCGACGCCGGGAAGTACCGGGTGTGGGCCAACACGACCGCGGGCGCGACGAGCGGGGCCTACGCGCTCACGGTCGTGCAGCGTTGACCCGCGTCAGGACTTCGGCACGAGGGAGAAGGTGTACTCGAGACGGATGCTGTCGGCGACGCTGAGCAGCACCGGCACGCGCGGCTGCTCGAGGCCGAACTCGGCGAACGTGAACGTCGTGGCCGCCGTGCCCGTGACGCGACCGTGGTCGAACCGCGCATCGACCTGCCAGGTCGTCGGCTTCGTGACGCCCTTGACGGTCAGGTCGGCGACCATCTGAAACGTCTTGCTCCCGGACGCCGGCAGCGGGAACGTGATCCCGCGTACCGCCGTCGGCGCCAGCGTCACCGTGGGGAACTGCTCGGTGTCGAGGATGCGGCGGCGTACGTAGCCGTCGCGGCGGTCCTTGTCGCTCTTCAGCAGCGCGACGTTCGCCGTGAACTTCGACGCCGACGGGATGACCGCCCCCGCCGTGTCGAACGCGATGCCACCGGTGACGTCGCCGGTGGCGCCCACTGCGTCGTTAGGCAGGTCGACGCCCACGAGCTGCTCGCGGATCCGGTACCGGACCTCGTTGCCGTCGGGCGCGACGACGAGCTGCACCGCGGGGTCCGCCGGTAACCCCACCTCGCCGGCAGCCGCCTGCGTCGGCCCGCTCGCGGCGCGCGCGTTCGATCCGTTGTCGGACGCGTCGGCGCGCCCGCAATTCGCCGCCGTGATCACTGCCAGCATCGGCACGACGACGATGGCCAGTCTCTTTTTCAGCTGCATTCCTCTCTCCGTGAGGGCCCGGGTGTGACGAAGCCGGCGGCGGGGGATGCGAACGGACTCCCCCGCCGCCGGCTTCGCAAAGCTAGCGGTCGTGCCAGCGGTGTGGCTGCTTATCGCCCATTACCGCTGCGGTCGGCGCGAGGCTGACCACCGCGATTGCGGCGACCTTCCTGCATACCGCGCTCGCCACGCGCACCATCGCGCGGGCCGCGCTCCTTCCACGCCGCCACGTTGGCGTCGAACTGCTTCTGCTGGTCGGCGGTGAGTACGCTCCGCAGCGCGGCGACGTGCTGCTCGCGCTGACGATCCATCTGCGTGCGCACCTGCTCCATCTTCGCGCGCGCCGTCGCCGTGTCGCCGCGCTGACGCGCCTCACGCGCCTCCTTCATCACGGCGGCGAACTGCTCGCGCGTCTGCTTCATCTGCGGCTCCTGCTCGCGACGCAGCGCCTCGAGCCGGGTCTTCTGCGCATCGGTCAGCGTGATCCCCTTGAGCAACATCGCCTCCGGCCCGCCGCGACGACGCGCGCCGCGGTCGCCACGCTCGGCGCGATCGCCACGCTGGCGCTGCACCGAGTCCGGGCGGTTGGTGTCGGGCCGAGACGACTGCGCGGCGACCGCGCCGGCAGCGCCAAGGGTCAAGGCCAGTCCGAGGCCCATCGTGGTCGTGAACTTTCGCATGGTGCTTCTCCCCTGCTGCGAATTGTCTTCCCGCGAGAGACGTCGCGTTCGATGTGAGCGCGCACCCACCGGGACGAGATGTGGAGCACCCCGGCGCCTGTATCGCACGCAACGCGACCGCCTCGAGATGCTTCGGGGAGTGGTACCGGGCGGTGCGAGCGCGGGTCCCGGGGATGGCACGAGGTGCACGGCGGTGATACGGATGGCACGGGGCAGGTATGAGCCGTCAGCCGTCAGCCGCTGGCCATCAGCCACTGGCCGCAGCGCGCAGCGGAGCGGGCAGCACGCGGCCGCAGCGGGGAGCGGTCAGCCCCAGCACGCAGCGACCACCAGCGACCAGCACGCAGCCCCGCCATTCACGACACGCGGGTGCAATCGGGAACACCACGGAGTCAACGCTCGGGAGCCGGTGGCTAGACTGCGGGAAGGTCGCACGGGAGTGCGACGCGCGTCAGGCTCACTGCCGCGCTCGGTAAGTCATTGCACGAACAAGGGGGCACGACAGTATGCCATTCATGAAACGATGGATGATGCTGCCGTTGCTGGTTGCCACATTCGCATGCTCCGGGGGTGTGCCCGACGGAGTCGGGCAGAAGCTCGCCGAGCTCAGCGCTTCGGTGCCGGATGCGCCCGGCACGGTGGCCGAGCTCAGCGGCTCGGCGCTGCTCGAGGAAGTGACGGCGCAGGGTCCGTATCTCGGATTCGACACGAGCATCTACCCGGGTGACGAGGCGATGCGCTCGTGGCGCGAGCATGCGGGGTACGACTGGGTGGGGCTCTATCTCCCCGCGCCGTGCCACAAGGACGACTCGTGGCGGGGGAAGCGCGAGACGCTCGAGGCGATGGGGTGGGGCATCGCGGTCATCTATGTCGGGCAGCAGACGTGGGGGCGGACGCCGCGCGCCGGCGCCCGCGTACCGTCCGGTGCGACGTGCGCAACGAATCTCGTGACGGCAGCAACGGGCCGTGCCGACGCAACCGACGCCATCGCGCGGGCGGCCGCCGAAGGGTTCCTTCCCGGCACGGCGATCTTCCTCGACATCGAGCACATGAACGCCGTGCCTGACGCGATGCGCGAGTACTACGTGGCGTGGACGGAGCGGCTACTCGATGACGGGCGTTATCGCCCGGCGTACTACGCCCACACGCGGAACGCGCAGACGGTGTACGCCGACGTGCGAGCGGTGTTCGACCGCCGGGGCATCGCCGGCGATCCTCCATTCTGGATTGCCGGCGGGAGCGACTTCGGGCGCGACCGCTCGCCCGAGGATGTCGGCCACCAGTTCGCCGCCGTCTGGCAGGGGCTGCTGGACACGTGGGAGCGGCACGACGCGGTCAGGCTCCCCATCGACGTCAACGTGGCGGCCGTGCCGTCGCCATCGTCGGCGCAGTTCGTGGGAGATTAGTGGGGAGCCGGCTACGGAACAATCGCGTTGTATGCCGCCGCCAGCACCGGATCCTGCTGGCCCGCAGGCGCGTTAGGCAGGTGGCCCTGGGCGATCGTCCAGATGATCGCGCCGCCGAGGCCGTTCGCCTTCACGTACGCGCCCTTCTCGCCGAGGGACTGCTCGTCGTCGTACGAGACGTAGTTGCACTGCTGCGGACCCGTCGCCGTCGTGAAGCTCAGATACGGCACCTTCGCCAGGTCATCCCAGCGCCGCGCGGCCGCGTCGTAGTAGCTCGCCATGATGTTCGCGTAGCTCATCGTGTTGTCGCTCGCGGCGAGCGAGACCCCCGAGCCGATCGTCTGGCGCGGGCCCGTCGCGCCGCGCCAGCACGTGCCGAAGAAGCCGATGCCGATGCCAAGCTTCGCGGCCGGCACGCCCACGTTGCGGTAGATCTGCGCGCTGCTCGCGATCGAGCTCGGGTGGTTGGGCTGATTGTCGAGCAGCGCCGACGAGTGCCACGTCACCCACCCGCTGTACGCCCCGGCCATGTCGTAGGTCATCAGGTTCATCTGGTCCACGACGCCCGCCACCGTCGCGTACCACGAGTCCACACTGCTCGGGAAGTTCGTGTTCACCCAGCCCACGGGAATCGTGAGGATCATCCCCGGCCGCGCCGCGCGGAGATCCTGCAGCAGCGCGAGGAGCGGTGCGCGGTCCTCGGCGTTCACCGGCTCCCAGTCCACGTCGATGCCGTCGTAGCCGAGGTCGTCCATCGTGCTCAGCAGGTTGGCCACGAACGTCGCGCGGTTCGCGCTCGACGCCGCCCCCACGAACCCTGCGTGCTCGCCGGCGCCGCCCAGCATCAGCACCGCCTTCCGGCCCGCCTGATGCGCGCGCGTGGAGACGTTGCGCGCCATGATCGGGCCGTTCGTGTCGTCGATGTCGAAGTGCGTCAGCACGCCGCCCGACGTGGTCGGGATGATGCGGCCGACGAAGATGTGCGTGAGCAGCGAGAAGTCGATGGCGCTCTCGGGGTAGAGCGAGCGCTGGTAGCCCACGTAGTAACCGGAGAGCCAACGCCCGCTCGGCGGCGGCGGTGGCGGGGGTGGCGGCGAGCCGGCAGGTGTGACGGCGTTCGATGGCGACGACGGCGCGCTCTCGCCCACGGCGTTCCGCGCGTACACCGTGAACGTGTACGTCGTCCCGTTCGTGAGGCCGGTGACGGTGGCCGTGGTCGTCGGAGCGGCGACGTTCACCGTCACGGCACCGGGCGACGAGACCACGCGATAGCTCTGGATGGCGCTGCCGCCGTCCTTCCTCGGAGCCTGCCACGTCACGGTCGCCTGCGCGTCGCCGGCGGTCGCGCGCACGGTCGTCGGCGCACCCGGCACACTCGCGCGCCTGCCGGCCGAGGGGGAGAGCCCGTCCGGTGCGGTGACCGCCGGTGCGTCGGGGCTGGTACAGGCCAACCCGCCTCCGAGCAGGGCGACCATGATGGCACGACCGCGGCGGCCCGTGACGATAGAGCAGGACATGAACGATCTCCAGGTAGGATGGACGGACGGCGCCCGCTCCGACGCAGGAGCAATGCCGCCCGCCGCCCTGGACGAAATCGCGACGGGGCTTGATGTTAGGCGCGTCAGGCCGGTGTCGTGGCGTTGCACCACGGCGTTAGGGCGTTGCGGCCGCACGACAACGCGGCATACTTCGGCAACTTCGCAGGAGGCCATCGCACGTGAGTGCCGTCGACCCCGAATACGTGACCGCCACGCTCGCCGAGCTGGTGCGAACGCCGTCGATCAACCCCGCGTTCGCCGACGGGGGGCCGTCCGGCGAGCGCGCGATCGCGACGCGCGTCGGCGCGATGATGCGCGCGCTCGGCATGGAGACATCGGAGTACGAGCCCGAGCCGGGACGCGTCAGCGTCGTGGGCCGGCTGCGGGGAACCGGCGGCGGCCGGTCGCTGATGCTGTACGGCCACATCGACACGGTCGGCGTGGCCGCGATGCCCGAGCCCTTCTCGGCCGCCGTTCGCGACGGGAAGCTCTTCGGGCGCGGCGGCTACGACATGAAAGGTGGCGTGACCGCGTGCCTGGGCGCCGTGAAGACGATTCGCGATGCCGGCACTCCGTTGCGCGGCGATGTGCTCATCGCGGCCGTCGCCGACGAGGAGGTCGCGAGCATCGGGATGGCCGAGGTGCTGCGACACGTGCATGCTGACGCGGCCGTCGTCACCGAGCCGACCGAGCTCCGCGTCTGCCTGGCGCACCGGGGGTTCAGCTGGGTGGAGGTGGAGACGTTAGGCATCGCGGCGCACGGCAGCCGCTTCGACCTCGGCATCGACGCGAACATGCGGATGGGACGCTTCCTGTCACGCCTGGACCTGCTCGAGCAGGAGCTGCGCGCGCGCACGCCGCACCCGCTCGTGGGACCGCCGTCGCTGCACGCGGCGGTGCTGCACGGCGGCACCGGCACGAGCACCTACGCCGACCGCTGCCGCCTCGAGATCGAACGGCGCACGGTACCGGGCGAGAGCGAGGAGCAGGTGTTGATGGAGCTACGCGCGATCACCGACGCGCTCGCCGCCGAAGACGCGACGTTCAGGGCGACGGTACGGCCGATGCTCACGCGATCGTCGTTCGAGGTGGACCCGAACGCCCCGATCGTCGGCGCGGTGCTCGGCGCCGCCACATCGGTGCTTGGCGCCGCGCCCGAGGTCATCGGCGAGCCGTACTGGATGGACGCCGCACTCCTGTCCGCGGCGGGGATCGACACGGTGGTGATCGGGGCGAAAGGCGCGGGCGCGCATGCGCTCGAGGAGTGGGTGGAGCTCGAGTCGGTCGTGCAGTTGACCGAGATCCTCGCCGCGGCGGCAGCGCGGTTCTGTGCGTAGGGCGAGGTGACAGCGATCGACCGGCGCTGGCATCCGCCTGCCCCACCGAGGCTGTGGCCAGCCGACTTGTTGCCGGACGGCTTGGCCGGCACACTCCGAAGGTAGAGCCACACCGCGTGAATCTCCGCGTCCGTCATCCCGCGGAACACTTCCCACGGCATGAACGGATCGACCGTCGAGCCATCGGGGCGCTTGCCCTCGCGGAGCACGCGCGTGAGATCACCTTCGGTCCAGTTGCCGATGCCGGCCGGCGTCAGGTTCGACGCCGGCGGCAACCCCGGCGGACCAGCGACTCGGCCGCCGGACAACCCGTAGCCGTGACACCCGTGGCAGCCGCTGATGTCCGCGAGGTACCGGCCGTACGCAGCCGTCGTATCGCGTGCCACTGATTCGGGCGGCGTGATGCGCGGTGTCTTGGCCGCGACGAGGATGTTCATCTTCCCCGTCGCGAGCAGCGCCGGCCCGACGGGGCCGAACCCCGAGCGTGGCACCTCACGATCCACCGGCGGCACGTTCTTCAGGAACGCGATCACCGCACCGAGATCTTCCTGGCTCAGGTGCGTGAACACCTCGCTCGGCATCACGATCAGCGACCGGCCATCGCATTTGACCCCGCGACGAATCGCGCGGATGTAATCCATGTCCGTATAGTCGGCCCCGATGCCGCCACGGCCCCTCGTCAGATTCGGGCCGGCGACGGTGCCGAGCGCGCCACTGCTCGAGTACACGCGCCCGCCAAGGTCTTCACCGTGACACAGGGTGCAGTTCACGACGTTGCGGACCAGGTGCTCGCCACGCGCGATCGACGCACTGTCCGCCGGCACCACGACCGACGGGGCGCTCGCGTCGTAGGTACGGCGCAGCCGGCGCTCGCTCGCGGCATACACCACACCGGCGCCCAGCGCTGCCAGTATCGCGACGGCGACGAGCGCTCGCTTCGCCCAACGAATGAACATGGGACTATCCCTCGATGACCTCGATTGGTACGGGTCGACGAGGCCGCCGATGTGCTGTGGGTGATCACGAGCTTCGAGACGTTCGACCAGCTCCATCGGGGGCGAGGCCTCGCGCCGGCCGACGTCGTCAAGCGGCTCATCGCAATGGCGGAGCGAACGTTGTGCCGCGCGCGCTAGCGCGCACTCCCGCTCGTCGGGCCGCGCGGCGCAGTGCGTCGATGTGCAGCCGGAGCGCGCGGTACGAGACGTGTATCGCTCGACCTAAAGCTCGACCCACACTCGGAGGAACCGTGATGCCTGACCACCGACGCGCACTGATGGCTATTCTCGCTGCCACCATGGCCATACCGGGCGGCTGCCGCTCGTCGCGCACGCCCGAATCGGCCGCGATCGATTCTACCCAGCCGTCGGCGCGGCCCGACAGCACTTCGTCATCGGGGGCCGACAGCGGCACGACTCGCGCCGACTCGGTCGTGCTGCGGACCGACAAGACGCAGTACCATGCTGGCGAGCGCATGACGCTCACGCTCGAGAACAGGAGCGCGAGCAGCTACGCGTTCAACCCGTGCACGCGATCGCTCGAGCGCGAGGAGGGCGGCACGTGGACCGCAGTGCCGGAACCGGACCGCATGTGCACCATGGAAGCGTGGATCCTCGACCCGCACGGGACGCGAACCGGCACGACGGAGCTGCCGTCGCCGCTCGCGCCGGGACGCTATCGCGTCGTCGTCCGCATGACGGTGGAATCGCCGCAGGGCGCGCCGGCGCCGGCTGTGAATGCGGTGAGCGAGCCGATCACGGTCACGTAGCGCCGCCGGTTCACGCTCGTGGCGTCGGCACCGGCCGTTCGGGGACGTGGCCGCGCTTGTAGACCAGGATCGTTCGGCGGAAGGTCATCACCACGGTGCCGTCCTGCTTGTACCCGGTGGTCTCGATCTCCACGATGCCCATGGTCGGCCGCGACTTCGATTCCCGGGTCGCGAGCACCTTCGACTGCGCGTACACCGTGTCGCCTTCGAAGAGCGGCGCCGGCATGCGCACCTCATCCCAGCCGAGGTTCACGGCGTTCCGCGAGACGTCGGCGACGGACAGGCCGGTGACCAGCGCGAGCGTGAACGCCGAATTCACGAGCGGCTGGCCGAACTCCGTCTGCGCCGAATAGTGCTGGTCGAAGTGGATGGGGTTCGTGTTGACGGTCGTCAGGGCGAACCAGATGTTGTCGGTGGCCGTGACGGTCCGGCCGAGCGGGTGGGGCATCACGAGCCCCACCGCGAAGTCCTCGTAGCACCGGCCGCCGGTGCGTGCGGCGTCGATCATGCGTCACCTCCATTGTCGTCAGCGTAACCGAGCTCCGCCAACACCGGGGCCGAGTGCTCGCCTAACGCGGGTACGGCCGCCATGCGCGCCGGCGCGGAGCGAAGGTTGTGCGGGGGAACGAGCGCGGGGATGGGGCCACCCGGTGACGCGACGGTCGCCCAGCGGTCCCGCGCGGCGAGCTGCGGATGCGCCGCGACCGCGGGAACGTCGTTCACGACGCCGGTCGGGATGTCGGCACGCTCGAGCCAGCCGGTGACCTCGGCGCGCGGGTGCGAACGGAAGCGCTGTTCGATGAGTACCTCGAGCGCCTCGCGATGCCGCAGCCGGCCGGCGTTCGTGGCGAAGCGCCGATCATCGGCCAACGCGACGCTGCCCATGACCTGCTCGCAGAAGCGGCGCCACTCGCGGTCCGTCTGGATGGCGAACAGCACCATGCCGTCGGCGCAGGCGTACGCGCCGTAGGGGACGATCATGTTGTGCCGCACGCCGACGCGGGCCGGCGTTGCCTGCGTGCCGAGCCACACGTACAGGGCCGGCGTCATCCACTCCGTCAGACATTCCAGCATCGAGATGTCGATGCGCTCTCCGCGTCCCCGCCGCTCGCGCTGGAAGAGCGCGGCGAGGATGGACGAATAGCCGTAGAGCCCGGAGGCGATGTCGGCGACGGAGACGCCGACCTTCGCCGGCGCGTCGGCGCTTCCCGTCACCGACACGACGCCAGACTCCGCCTGTACGAGCATGTCGTACGCCTTCCTGTCGCGCATGGGCCCGTCGGGGCCGTAGCCGGAGATGCCGCACCAGACGATGCGGGGATTCCGCTCGGCGAGATCGTCGTAGCCGAACCCCAGCCGCTCCACCGCACCCGGCGCCAGGTTGTGAACGAACACATCGGCGTCCGCGAGGAGACGCGCGCAGATGTCGTGGTCCCGCGGCTGCTTGAGATCGAGCACCACGCTTCGCTTCCCGCGGTTGAGCCAGGCGAAGTACGCCGACACGCCGTTCAGCGCGCCATCGTAGGCGCGGGCGGAGTCGCCGCCGCCGGGGCGCTCGACCTTGATGACGTCGGCGCCCATGTCGGCGAGCTGCCGGGAACAGAAGGGCGCTGCCACGGCCTGCTCGAGCGCCACGACGCGTATGCCCGACAGCGGAAGCCCGCCGGCGGTGGGCTCGCGATGGGCGGTGCTCAGAACGACCTCGGCATGCCTAACACGTGCTCGCCGATGTAGGAGAGGATCAGGTTCGTCGATATCGGCGCCACCTGATAGAGTCGCGTCTCGCGAAACTTCCGTTCGACATCGTACTCGGCGGCGAACCCGAACCCGCCGTGCGTCTGCAGGCAGACGTTCGCCGCCTCCCACGACGCATCGGCGGCGAGCATCTTCGCCATGTTGGCCTCGCCGCCGCAGGGCTCGCCGGCGTCGAACAGCCGGGCCGCTTCGTAGCGCATGAGGTCCGCCGCACGCACGTGCGCGTACGCGGTGGCGATCGGAAACTGAATCCCCTGGTTCTTGCCGATCGGGCGATCGAACACGGTGCGCGCGCCGGCGTACGTGCGCGCCCGGTCGATGAACCAGAAGCCGTCGCCGATGCACTCCGCGGCGATGAGAATCCGCTCCGCGTTCATGCCATCCAGGATGTAGCGAAAGCCCTTCCCTTCCTCGCCGATCAGATTCTCCGCCGGAACCTCGAGCTCGTCGAAGAACAGTTCGTTGGTCTCGTGACCGACCATGTTGCGGATGGGCCGCACGGTCATTCCCCGCGCTTGCGCGCCGTCGAGCTCGACGAGAAAGACCGAGAGCCCGTCGGACTTCTTCTTCACATCGGGCAGCGGGGTCGTGCGCGCGAGCAGGAGCATGAGATCGGAGTGCTGCACGCGCGAGATCCATACCTTCTGACCGGTCACGACGTACCGATCGCCGCGCCGGGCGGCGAAGGTGCTGATGCGTGTGGTGTCGGTCCCGCTGGTCGGCTCGGTGACGGCGAACGACTGCAGCCGCAGCTCGCCCGACGCGATCTTGGGCAGGTAGCGTCGCTTCTGCTCCTCGGAACCGTGTCGCAGCAGCGTGCCCATGATGTACATCTGCGCGTGACACGCTCCCGAGTTGGCGCCCGAGCGATTGATCTCCTCGAGGATCACCGACGCTTCGGTGACGCCGAGGCCGCCACCACCATACTCGGGCGGAATCAGCACCGAGAGCCAGCCGGCGTCGGTGAGCGCCCGTACGAACTCCTGCGGGTACGCGTGCTCCGCCTCGACGCGCTGCCAGTACTGGCTGTCGAAACCGCGGCAGAGCTCGCGCACCGACTCCCGGTACTCCCGGTACTGGCTCGAGCGCGGGTTGATGTCGGTCATCTCGTTAGGTAACTGGGGGATCAAGGGGTCAGAGTCGTTGATCCGGCCGGATCAACGACTCTGACCCCTTGATCCCCCAATTCGATGGTGGAGACATCGCGGCAATCGTGCAGCGCCGCAACCGCCGCGAGCGCCCGGTGCGCGAAGTCGTCGCCGTAGCGGGGCGCTACCACCGCGAGGAATTTCTCCTCGAGGACGCGCGTCGGCACGGGGTTCTCCGGATTGCCACGCGGGTAGTCGCTCGCGCCGCGCAACTCCGTTCCGTCTCGCAGCACAAGAACCACGCGCGCGGGCCATCGGGCAGGGTACCGGGCCGTGAGGTCGTCGTGAACGCCGACCGCGGTGCGACTCAGCAGGGTCGCGATCGCCCGGTCGGACACGCCATCCGTGGCGAACCGCTCGGCGGAAAACTGCTCGAGCCCCACGTTGCCTTCGAGAAGTGCCGCCGCCACGCAGTAGGCGATGCTGAACTTCGCCTGGTAGGGCGTTCGGGGGTTCGCCTCCTTCACGATCTCGTAGCCGGGGCCATAGGTCTGAATCTCGATGCGCTCCACCGCGTCGAGTGCCTCGGCTGCCGACCAGCCGCGCCGGGCTCTCACGTCGAGCGCCACGTCGATCGCGGTATGCGTGTGCCCGCAGCACGAATGCAGCTTGTAGCAGTTCTCGACGATCTTCCAGCGCTCGCCGAGTCCGTCGGTGATGCGGGTCGCGTCGTATGACGCGGCGGTCGCGCGAAAGAAGCCGCGCTCGCCTTCGAGGATGCGCGTGGCGCCGGTGAAGCCGATGCGGGCAAGGTCGGCGGAGAGGACGCCGTTGAACGCCGCCTTTCCGGGATGCAGGTGCTTGCTCATCGCGCCGTCGGCGTTGAACTCCCAGAGTCCCGCCGCCTGCGTACCGGCGCTGCCGAGCGCATCGAGCATCTGCGCGACGGTGAGGTGCATGAGCGATCCCGCCGCGGCCGCCGCTCCGAACGTTGCCGCCGTGCCCGTGGGGTGCCAGTACCGGTAGTGGCTCGGATTCACGGCCTCGCCAATGCGTAGCGCCGCTTCGTAGCCGAGCGTCACGGCGAGCGTGAAGGCGCGGCCGTCCGCGTGCTCGCGCTCGGCGACCGCGAGCGCGGCCGGAATCACGGGCGCCGCCGCGTGGAGCGTCGAGCCCTTGTGCAGGTCGTCGAGCTCGAGGATGTGGGATGCGACGCCGTTCGCGAGCGCGGCGGCGGGTGCCGAGCCGCGTCCGGCGGCGAACATCGTCGCTTCGGTGGATGTGCCGAGGCCACGCGCGACGTGCTGCGCGAGGCGCGCGGGTGGCTCGAGCGCTCCCGCTAGTGCGGAGCCGAGCCAATCGAGCGTCGCGCGGTGAGCTTCTTCGGTCACTGCCGCCGGGAGGTCGGCGTACGACGTGCTCGCGAGCAGGGCCGCGAGCCGCTGGGTGACCGCCCCCGTTTCAGATACCGCCGATGTCACTCGTGAATCTCGCTGAGAGAGCGACGCCAACTTGTCGTGGAGGGTCGGGGCGCAGCAAGGCGTGTCGTTTCTCGCTTGTCGTTCCGAGCGGAGCGCCCGTCAGGGCGCGCGGGTGCCCGCTTCGCGGGCAGATGAGGAACCCTCATCCTCCCGGGAGAGGGACAGGGCCCTCGCTCGGGACCCTGAGGGTAATTGGGGTCAGACTCGAATTCCCGGTTGGGAATTCGAGTCTGACCCCAATTACCCCACTCCGCTCGGAATGACAGGGCAACCCTTCGCAGGCGACGCTCGTTGACAGGGCCTCATGCCGATATTAGGTAGGAGTCCTACATATTACATGTAGAACTTCTACCTGTTCATACCGGCGCGATCGGAGGAGGCGTGGCGAAGTCATCGGGTCCGTCCAGGAGCGAGCTCCTCAAGGGCACGCTCGACATGCTCATCCTGCAGACGCTCACCGTGCAGCCCCTGCACGGCTACGCGATCGCGCAGCAGATCGAGCTGCTCTCCGATGCCGTGCTCACCGTGGAGCAGGGATCGCTCTACCCCGCGCTCGAGCGGTTGCAGAAGCGCGGATGGGTCACGTCGAAGTGGGGGCAGTCGCCCACGGGACGGCGCGCGCGGTACTACACCATCACCGCGGCCGGACGCCGGCAGCTCGGCGAGGAGATCTCCGACTTCGACCGCGTGCTCGGCGCCATCAACCGCGTGATGCGGCGCGCGTAGGCGACGCGCATGTCGTGGATCGACGTCGCCCGGTATCGGCTGCGCGTGCTGCTCCGCCCCGGCGCACACGCACGCGAGCTCGATGAGGAGATCGACTTCCACCTCTCGCTCGACACGATGCAGCGCGAGCACCGCGCACGCGGCGCGCTGTCCAGTGCCGACGCGCGATGGGCCGCGCGGCGCCGGTTCGGCAACCTGACCTCCACCAGGGAAGAGGCACGCCAGATGGCCGGTCTCGGATTCTTCGACACAGCGGAGCAGGACGTTCGCTTCGCGCTCCGTTCCTTCCGCCGAGCGCCCGGCTTCACCGCCGTGGCCATCCTCACGCTGGCGGTCGGCATCGGCGCGAACACCGCGATCTTCAGCGCTGTCGATGCGATGCTGCTTCGCCCGCTCCCGTTCAAGGAGCCGGATCGGCTGATGACGGTGAACCTCACCGTGCCGCCACGCGGCGACACCCCGGCGCGCGACGATGCGCCGTGGTCGTACCCGAAGGCCGTCGTCTTCCGCCGCGCGCAGACGGTGTTCGAGGACGTCGCGCTGTGGATGGGGTTCCAGGCGACCGTGCGCGTGGGCACCGACGCCGAGCGGGCGAACTTCGAGTTCGTGGACGCCCACTACCTGCCCACGCTCGGCATCCGGCCAGCGATCGGTCGCAACTTCGGCGCCGACGAGGATCGTACGCCCGACGGCCCGAAGGTCGCGATCCTGAGCGACGCCTTCTGGCAGCGGCGGTTCAACGCCGACCCGGCGGTGCTGGGCCGGACCCTGGACGTGGACGGCAAGGCCTACACCGTCGTTGGCGTGCTGCCGGCCGGCTTTCGCGGGCTGTCGGGGCGCGCGGAGCTGTTGATTCCGATGATGGCGCAACCGGCCGAGCAGTTGAGCCAGCCCTGGTCGCACAGCTACGAGATGCTGGCGCGGCTCGAGCCGGGGGTCGCGCCGGAGCTGGCGAAGTCCGTGGTGCGGCAGCTCGGTGGCGTCGTCGCCGATGCCTACCCGGATCCCGAGATCAGGAACGAGAGGTGGGGCGCGATCGGCCGCGAGCTGGATCGCACGCGCGTCGACCCGGTCGTGCGCCGGTCGCTGCTGGTGCTGTCAGGCGCCGTGGGGCTCGTGCTGCTCATCGCCTGCGCGAACGTCGCGAACCTGTTCCTCGTCCGCGCGGCCGGCCGGCGGCGGGAGATCGCCGTGCGCCTCGCCGTCGGTGCGGGCCGCCGGCGCCTCGTGCGGCAGCTCCTCACCGAGAGCGTTGTCCTGTCCTGCCTGGGCGGCGTCGCCAGCATTGCCGTCGCCTGGTGGGGCGTGAAGATGCTCGCCGCGCTCGACCCGTCGAAGTCGCTGCGGGTGCAGCAGCTCGGTGGCCTGGGCGCCGTCTCGTTCGAGTCCATTCGGCTCGACCCCACCGCGTTCGCGTTCGCCGCCGCGCTGACGATCCTCACGGGACTCGTCTTCGGCCTCGTACCGGCGCTGCAGTCCACGCGTCCCTCTCTCGTCGGCGCGCTCAAGAGCGACGGCGAGCGGTCGCGTTCGAGCAGCGTCCGTGGCCTGACGAGCCGCAACGTGCTGGCGATCATCGAGATCGCGCTCGCCGTGGTGCTGCTCGCCGGATCGGGGCTCATGCTCCGCAGCCTGGGCAAGCTGCTCGGCATCCGCCCGGGGTTCGACGCCGAGCGGGTGTTGACGATGCGGTTCACGGTGAACGACGTCGGGCGCGACTCGCTGCCCGGTTTTTACGACCAGCTCATCGAGCGGCTGGAGGCGATTCCGGGCGTGACCGGCGCCGGGCTCGCCGATTGCCCGCCGCTCGCCGGTGGGTGCAACGGAACGGTGCTGGTTCAGCGCGATCGCCCCGCGCCGGCGCCGGGCACCGAGCCCGAGGTGGGCGTCCACTGGGCGACGCCGAACTGGTTCTCCACGCTGCGGGTGCCGCTGCAGCGGGGGCGCATGTTCGCGCGCGCCGACCGGCTTGGCGCACGGAAGGTGGTGATCGTGAGCGAGAGCGCGGCGCGCAGCTACTGGCCGGGGCAGGACCCGATTGGGCGGCCGGTGAGCGTCGGGCAGGGCGGCTTCTGGAACGACACGGCGTACGTCATCGGCGTGGTGGGTGACGTGCGGTTCGGCACGCTCGATTCGCTGCCCAAACCCGATGTCTACCTCTCGTACCATCAATCGCCGCGCGGCCGGATGATGATGTTCGTCCGTACCGCGGGCGATCCCCTGTCGGTCGTGGCGGCCGCGCGGCGCGAGATCGCGGTGCTCGCGCCCGGCGTGCCGTTGTACGACGTGCGCACGATGCGCGCGCGGGTGGCCGACGCGATGTCGTACGCGCGGTTCAGCGCCGTGCTGCTCGCGGCGTTCGGCGCGGTGGCGCTGGCGCTCGCGGCGCTGGGCACGTACGGGGTGGTCTCGTTCGGGGTGTCGCAGCGCACGCGGGAGATCGGCATCCGTGTCGCGTTAGGCGCGACGCGGGGCGACGTCCTGCGCCTCGTGGTGGGCCAGGGGATCGGGCTGGCGGTGGCGGGCGGGGCGATCGGGCTCGCGGGCGCGTTGGCGGCGACGCGAGTGCTGCGGTCACTGTTGTACGGGGTGGCGCCATCAGACCCGCTGACGCTGGTCGCGATCGTGGCGCTGCTGGTGGCGGCGGTGGTGGTGGCGAGCTGGATCCCGGCTCGGCGGGCGGCGGGGGTGCATCCGGCTCACGTGCTGCGATAGGGCGCGGCGCTGAGGCTGACGGCTGACGGCTGTCTGTCTTCCCGCCGGCACCTACTGTCCTGAAACCGCACTCGCCCGAGCCGCCAGCGTGCCGCATATTCCGGCCGCAGCGCGGACGCCGGACTCCGGCGTCAGGAGCGCCAACATCAGCTCCGCACAGCCGGGAGGACACGATGATGTCCACAGGGCAGGTGTTCACCCGCGTCGTCGTCATCGCGCTCATCCTGGGCGCCATCGATGCCGTCGCCGGACGACTGCTGCAGGCCCAGCCCGACCCGAGTGTCGTGCTCTCGCTCGGTGCCACCGCATGGGTCGCGTACCGGCTGGCCGAGGGCGGCCAGCCGCGGCTGGGGTTGGTGGCGGCGGTGGCCACGTGGGTCGTCTACATGGCGGGGTTCGCCCTCTGGGCGCAGCTCCTCGTCGGATGGAACGGCTCCGTGCCGTGGCGCCCGCGCAGCACGACGTGGCTGATCGCCCTCGCGATGTCGGCCCCGGTTGTCGCGGTCATCGCGCAACGCGCCGGCACCCGAGCCGCATCCAGAGCCGCCGCCCGGGCCGCGGGCACCACGGCCACGAGCGCCTAACGCCTTTCCTTCGCGCTCGGGATCGGGCGACGCCGCTATCCACGAGCCAGCGTCGCCCCGACGGTGGCGAGGACGTGCACGGCGACGCCCGTCGCCACGGCCCCCGCGGCGCGACGCCGGCCCCCTGCCGGCACGCCCGGTGCCGATGAGGCCGCCGCGACCCCGAGGTACGCGAGCACGAACGCGTACGCCACGCGCACGTCGGCCGCCGCGAGCAACCGCCGCATCACGGCCGGCGTCTGCGCGCCGGCGACAAACGCCAGGTTCGTGAACGGTGGATTCCGCAGGTCCACCTCGACCGATGCCGGGAGCACCGCACCGGCGATACTCGCGACGAGCACGGTCGCGAGCGTGTACGCGAACAGCGCGTGCACGGTCACGGACAGCGCGCTGGACCACGACAGGCGCGCTCGCCAGAACTTCGCCACCGCCCAGAGACCCAGGGCCAGCACCACCACCGCCGGCGCGACGGTCAGCACCTGGAACAGCACGCCCGCCACGAGCTTCAGCGGGCTGACCTCCGGACGGTAGAACACGAACAGGCTGCCGAAGCGCAGCGCGGTGAGCGCCACGAACGCGAGCGCCCACGTGGGACTCGCGTCGATGTCGCGAAACGCGGCGAGCGGATCGAGGATGACGTTGACGAGCCGCGCCGCCGCGCGCGGGCGCGGTGGGGGCAACTCGGCGGGGGACGCCGCAGCGCGCAACCGGTCCATCAGTCCTCCGTGGCCCACGTGGGACATCTCGTTAGGGAACAGCCGACCGGCGCGATCCCGGCATGCGCTGCGCGCGGCGGTGTCGCGCGGGAGCCCCGAGCCAATGCAAAGCGGCCCGAGCTCCCGCGCGACATTCCGCCACGCGTCCGATCACATCTCCGCCGGGCAGCATCCGATGGAGGACACCGCGCAACTGCCCGACCACAGCGTCTGGTCGCACGCGCCGCAACTGATGTTCTTCGACACCGCGATGGAGACCGTCACCGCGCATGCCCAACTCGTGGCGCAGAAGCTCGTCGCGGTGACGGCATCCGCGCCGCCGGCGGCACCACCGAGGTCGCCGTCGGTCAGCTCGATCGCGCCAACCGGCGACGCCATGTCGGCTTGCTCCTCCACATCCAGCGAAGCGCGGAAGTCGATGTCCTTCCACGCCCGAATGATCCGTTCGTCTCGCATGGAACGCTCCGTGGTACTGGTGGCTTCACTGTCCCATCAGGTGAATCGGTTGTGTCGTCCCGCCGCCCCGGGATCGTTCGGGCGGGCAGCCCGGTGACCTCCGTCGTGTGGTGATGCGAACGGCGACTGGCCGGTGGTCGCCGGCGAGCGTTCAGGTGGTCGCTTCCCGCCCCCGGTGCCCGCGGGACCCCACCCGACAGTCGCGAACGCGATGCATCTCGGGGCCGGGCCACCGATCGCTCGCGACTGAGCCCTGCTCGACGGCGAGGCTCGCGTATTCGCCGCCGGCGCACATCAGGTCGTCGTGGGTGCCGCGCTCCACCACGCGGCCGTGCCGCAGCACCAGGATCTGGTCGGCGGAGCGGACCGCCGTCAGCCGATGCGCGATGACGATGCGCGTGCACCGCAGCTGCTCGAGGTTCGCGTTGAGCTGCCGCTCGGCCGCGACGTCGAGATGGCTGCTCGCCTCGTCCAACATCAGGATGGCCGGACACGCGACCAGCGCGCGTGCGATGGCGATGCGCTGGCGCTGCCCGCCGGAGAAGTTGGCGCCGCTCTCGGCGAGACGGGTCTCGTAGCGCAACGGCATGCGCGCGATGTCCTCGTCCAAGCCGGCAACGCGCGCGGCCCGCGCGATCTGCTCGGGTGACGCATGCGGCGCGTTGAGCGCGATGTTCGCGGACACGGAGCCGCCGAACAGCGCCACATCCTGCAGCACCACGCCGCAGCGCTGACGCACGCGGTGCGGATCGAGCGCCGAGAGCGGCACGCCATCGAAGAACACCTCGCCGGCGCTCGGGCGATAGAGGCCGAGCAGGAGCATCAGGATGGTGCTCTTCCCCGAGCCGGTGGCGCCCACGATCCCGAGCTTCTCACCCGGTGCAACCGAGAACGACACGTCGTCGATGACCACCGGACCGTCGGGCGAGAAGCGGAACGTGAGCCCGCGCGCTTCGATGGCGCCCTCGAGCCGGTTCGGCTCGCGACGCGCCGCGCTGCCCGTCGGTCGCGCTTCCGGCTCCACCTGGAGGACGTCGGTGAGCCGCTCGGTGTACGCCTCGAGCAGCTGCAGCTGCTGCGAGTTCTGCACGAGCATCATGAACGGCGTCAGGAACGCCGCCGCGAGCGCCGTGAGCGCCAGCATGGTGCCGAGCGGGAGCGTGCCGGCCACGACCAGCGTGGCGCCGTACCACAGCAGCACCAGCGGCGACGCCGACCGTACCATGCCTAACGCCACTTCCACCTTCGCCGAGACGTAGCTGCGCTCCACGAACAGGCCGAGCTGCCGGCGGAACAGCTCCGCCCACCGCGCGTACGCGCGCTCCTCCGCGCCGGAGGCCTTGAGGTGCGCGATCCCCTTCATGAGCTCGACGAGGCAGCTCTGCTCGTCGGACCTCGCGGCGAGGCTCCGCTGGCTCAGGTCGCGCAATGGCCGGAGCGACGCGAGGACGAGCCACGCCTGCGCGGCCGCGAGCGCGGCCACGACGAGGCCGAACAGCGGCGCAATGCCGAACAGCACCGCCAGGTAGACGACGGCGAACGGGCCGTCGAGCAGGACCGAGAGGAGCTGGGTCGTGAGGATCTCCCGGATGAGCGTGTTGCTCGAGAGCCGCATCAGGAGGTCGCCGCTGCTTCGCCCGTGGAAGAACCGATACGGCAGCCGCAGCAGATGGTCGAAGAACCCTTCGGTGAGCTGGGCGTCGAGCCGGCTCTGCAGCCGGATCATCACCATGCTTCGCGCGAACGTCGTGATGGTCCTCGCGACGACGACGATGGCCATGGCCAGCGCCACCACCGGCATCGTGAGCGTGGCGTTCGGCGGCACGACGTCGTCGACGACGAGCTTCGTGAAGACCGGCGTCGCGAGACCAACGGCCTGGAGGCAGAGGGAGCCGATGACGACCTGCGCCAGCGCGCCCCTCGCGCTCAGGTCGCGAAACATCGCGGCCAGGTACTCGAGCCAGAGCGGGACTCGCCGCTCGCGCCGGCGAACGAGGTCGGGGCCGGCCTCGAGCGTGAGCGCGGCTCCGCTGAATCCGGCGGCGAACTCGTCGCCGGTCATCGTCAGGCGCCCGCGCGCCGGGTCGACGACGGTGACCCGACGGGTCGTCCAGCGCTCCACGACGACGAAGTGTCGCGACTGCCAATGGGCGATGGCGGGCAGCGCCAGCGTCGAGAACCCGGCCGGCGCGATGGCCACCGGGCGGGCGATGAGCCCGAACGTGCGAGCGGCCGTGGCGAGCGTGCGAACGAAAGTGCCATCACGCCCGGCGACGCAGAGCTGGCGGCAGTCGGCCGCGGCGTCGTGGACGCCGTGCGCGGCGAGCACCATGGCCAGGCACGACGCGCCGCAGTCCTCGGCGGCGAGCTGCTGGATGAACGGCACGCGCCGCGCTGGGCGCCGGGCTGCGGCTCCGTGAGGACGTGGTGCCGGCACGACGCCGAGCTCGGGAACGGCTGCAGGTACGGCGGTCATGGCGCGGACCGGCGGAGCGGCGCACGCCGCGGTGGCTCGAGCGAGAGTAGCGACGGCACGGCTTGCGTGGCTCCGAGCCGCAGCAGCTCGTAGCTGATTCCCGCGAGTCCCATCATGAGGCCCGGCGTCTCGATGCCGCCCGGGATGCCACACCGCCATTCGCCACTCCCGATGCGGGCGACGAGGCGCGCCGACTCGGCGATCAACGTTCGCTCCCAGTCGCCACCGCGGCCCAGCTCGCGCGCTCGGAGCAGCAGCTCGAGGTTCCCGAGGTCGCCGTGACAGAGCGAATCGTTGCTGCCGAAGCCGTGTCGCGCAGTGGTCTCGAGTGCCGCGGTGAGATCGGATTCGAGCTGGTGGTCGCTCAGCCGCGTGAGCGCCGCGAGCCGTGCGAGTCCGATGCCCGGCGCGCCGTGACACCACGACCACATCACCGGCGCTTCCGCGGGTTGGGGCGCGTCGTCGAGGATGCGGTAGTCGGGCCAGTTGCGGCGCGTCGTGTCGAACGTGCTCCGCTCGTAGCGGAGCGCGGCGAGCGCGGCATCGGTGTACCGCTGGTCGCCGAACGTGGCGCCGGCGGTGAGCAGCGCGTACGCCATCCCCGAGGCACCGTGCGAGAAGCCAACCAGCGGCTGGCGCGACGCGAGCGTGGTGGTCCACGCGATGCCGGGGCCGGACGCGACCGCGCATGCGAGTAGCCGATCGGCGCAGGCGCGCATCGCGCCTCGCGCCGGGCCGTCGCGGCGAGCGCCGTCGAGCGCATCGAGCGCGGCGACGAACCCCGCCGCGCCACCGATGACGTCGAGGTGCCGGTCGGCCTCGATGGCCTCACGTGCTCGCTCGACGATGGCGTCCGCGACGTCGAGCAGCGCATGGTCGCGCCACAGCGCGCCGAGGTGGGACAGCGCGTACACCGCGCCGCCAAGTGTACCGAACGTGCCGAGCGAGCCGGAGCCGGTGATGGGAAGGTCGGGCTCCGGGGCCTCGATCATGCCGCGCAGTCGTCGAACGACCTGCGCGACGACTGCGCGCGCCACTTCGTCCTGCTCGGCATCACCCGTGACACTCGCCACGTGAGCGAGGGAGAACGCGATTCCCAACGTGCCGCCGTACAGGTCGGTTCCTACGGGCTGGATGACCCAGTCACGCTCGCGAAGGAGCGTGAGCCCCAGCCAGCTCGTTCGTTCGCCGTGGCGCAGCGCGAGCCGCACGATGCGCCTGGCCACGAGGCTCGACGCTTCGATGCACGCATCACGCGACGGCGCCGGCGCCGGCGCCGCCCACGCGCGACCGCCGGGCCTGTGGGACACGCTGGGCGGCACCGCGCTGTCGTGGCGGCCGGGAGAGAGGCCGACGAGCGACGCGTTCACGACCCACTGTTGCCGCACGAGGTCTTCCTCGCTCAGCGACTCGATGCGGGCGATCACGGCCTCGAGCCCTGTCTGCTCGAAGAATTCCCCGATGCGAGCACCGTGTGTGGTGTAGAGGTCGCGGCTCGCGGGACGACTCGTGAACAGCGGTACGTCGCCCGCCACGAGGTCGGCGTGCTCCCAGCGAACCACGCGCTCCAACTCGGGGCGCGCCGGCACGGCGACCCAGAGCCGGTCGATGAGACGATCCCGCTCGAGCGCGTCGCGGAGGACGTCGGGGTGATGGCTCTCGGCGAGGATGAGCGCGTACTGATGGGTGGGACGCAGCACGACGCGAATGGGGTCGGCGGCGAAGCGCCGGATGGGCCCATCGGGCGCCAGCAGCTCGGCGCGGTGACGAACCAGGAGGCGATAGGTCGCGGTGAACCCCGCCACGATGCGGTCCGTGTATCGCGCGGGATCGGCGGCACGGTCACCTAACGCGGGCCGGTTGTGCGACTCGGGCAAGAGGGAGTAGTCCCGCACGAGGTGCATCTCGTCGGTACCCGCGGCCGCCAGCACCGGGTGGCGGTTGGGGGTGCGCTGCCCGCCCGCTCCGCCAACCGCGCTCAGATCGAGCCCCGACGACTCCTCACTGGTGAAGGTGCGAAAGGGCAGCACGCCGGCACGCAGCACCGAGTGCTGAATGGCCGTCCAGCCGAGCCACTCGGGCTCGTCGGGATGCTCGGGGGTGACGGCTCGCGGGTGGAGGAGCGCCTCGAGATCGATGAGCATCGGATGCTCGCCCGATGCGATCACGTTCTCGTAGTGAAAGTCGGTGGCCTCGAGCGCGTGGAGCAACGCGAGATACGCGCCGAACCGCTCGTAGAAGCGCGCGACCTCCGCGGCGTTTGCGCACGGCGCATTGCCCGCGAACTCCGCCCATCCGTGGTTGCCGACCGTGATGGTGTGCACGCCCCGGAGCGGCGGCGCTTGGCCACGTTGGTTGACCCACTCGAGCAGTTGCTCGAAGTGGATGTCTACCCTGAGCGACCGCGGCTTGTAGACGACGCGCGTGCCTGACGAGAAGCCGGCGATGAGGACGGAGTGGCCGTGGCGGTGCCGGTCGCCGGCTCCCGCCATGAGCGTGTCGAGCGCTCCGAGGTGCGCCCCGGCGGCGAACGCGTCGCGGAGCTGCGCCACGTCGCACGCCAGATGCTCGAGGAACTCCGCGGCGCATGCCGCCCAGTGCTCCGTGGCCATGACCAGGGACCGCGCGAGCACGGGGTACTCCTCGAGGATGCGCTGTCGCAGCGTCGTGGTGCGAAGCTGATGCGCGAAGTTCGCGAAGCGTCGCTCCGGTGTATCGCCCAGGAGCGTGCCCTGTACCCGCGCCACGTTGAGCTCGAGAATGACGACCCTCGCGGCTCGCGTGAGCAGCTCGCCCCAGAGCGATGGCTCGAAGAGCCCTGTGGCGTGCTGCGGATCGAACGGCGCCTCGGGATGGGCATCGCGCAGCGCGCGTGCGCGGTTGAACAGACGACCCATGCCCGACACGACGAACGGCTCCACGAAGACGCGCGCGGGCGCGAGGCCGCTCGGATCCACGAGTGACGACTCGTCGGCGTGCACGCGCGCGATGGTCTCCGCGAGGGCGTTCGACCGCTCGACCCCGGCGACCCATGATGGCGGATTCTCCGGCCCCGCTCCGAGCGATGCGGGTGACTCGGCGAGCAGGGCGATGAACTCGCGCTCGGTGAGCGAATCGGTCTGCAGGCGGCGCGACAGGAACTCCGGCTGGTCGAACGGCCGCTGCCGGCGCCAACGATCGAGACGCCGTGCCGCCGTGCCGTTGGCCGTGGCGGCGTCGGGCGCGGTGTCGCCGTCATCGGCGATGGCGCGCTTCGACGCGGCGCGCTCGGCGAGCGTCAGCGCCGGCGACCACCAGGAGCGAGAAGCGGAGGAGCGGTGCGGGGACATGGGGGAGGTGCTTGGGAGGGTGTCGAGGCGCGCCGGAGGTGGCGCGCCTCGCTGTGTGACCTCCTTCGACTCACATCGCGCCGCAGATCTTCGGGTTCGTCAGGATGATCGTGAAGCACTGCATGGTGCAGTACGGGAATCCGATGGTGACGTCGCACTTGCCGGACTCGGTGAATCCCCCGCAGCAGCCGAGCGTCTCGACGTACTCGGTACGGTAGTCGGCGCCGCCGGCGACCGTGTCGAGTGCGGCGTCGGACAGCTCGATGGCGCCCACGGGGTTCGCGGGCAGCGTCGCGGCCGCGTCGGGCGCGAGGGCGGCGGCGTAGTCGGCATCCTTCCACGCCTGAACGATCTGATCGGGTGACATCGGTTGACCTCGTGACTGGCGATGGGTGGTTGATGAGCCCGGGCGGACTCGCGAAGCCGGCCGACGGCGCAGGGGCATGCCGCGCTCGACGTGCCGAGCGAAGGGTCAGGAGCGAGGGAGCGCGAAGCTCGCGAGCGAGCGCGTACCGAGCGCGGCGGTGGCGGCGTAGCTCGCGCCCGGCTGTGGCGTTAGGCATCGCGCGCCCGTACAGCGCTCGAGCCGAGCGACGAGTCTGGGGCTCTCCAGGTGGGCGAGCACGCTGGCGGGCGCGCGAAAGCGACGCCGGGCGGCGGGCGCATCGAGCAGGGAGTGTTCGACGCCGGCGATGGCGAGCGTGAACGCGCCGGCGTCGCCGGTGTCGAGCGTGGCGAGTTGGCCGGCGTGCAGATGCGACCGGGCCGCCGGTGGCAGGAGCAGCAACAGCGTCACGCTGTCGGCGGCGGGCTGCACCGCCACGACCACTCCCGAGGCCACGCGCGGAACGCGCACGCGGCCGAGGGCGAGCGCGCCGACGACGGCAACCAGCGCGAGCCCCCAGAGCACGGCAATGGCGGGGGCGCGAAGGAAGAGAGGAAGCGGAGCGGGTGCCGACGCCGACGGCGATGCAGGTACGACGAGGCGGTGGCGGGCGCGAGGCGCGGCCGGGAGTTGACGGTGTGACATGGCGGCGACGGGAGGCATCTCCCGGGCCCGCCGCGGCCCTCGGCCAACTCCGCACCACGGCGTCACATACGCGCGGCCGCGTTCGCGCGTTAGGTGTCACGTTACGCGCCGTGCGCGGCGCGCGGCCGTCACCTCACGTGGCGTGCGTGCCCATCGCGTGACCGGCGGCTGCGGGCACATGGGCGCCCGCACGCGTGTACTCGTGGATCGTCTTGCGCGAGACGCCGAGTCGCGCGGCCGCGGCGGTCTTGTTGCCGCCGGCGTCGATGACGGCCTGCATGACGAGCGGCCGAGTGAGGGTGCCGCGGCGAGCGCCATGCGCGGTACGCAACCGCTCGAGCGTCCCCGTGCAGTGCGCGAGCGTGATGACCGGCGCGCCGCCAGCGTCGATCATGAGCCGCTCGACGCTGGCGACGAGCTCGCGCACGTTGCCGGGCCACGCGTCGTGCTCGAGCGCCGTGAGCAGCGTGTCGTCGAATGACGGCGCCTCGGCATAGCCACAGCGCGCGGCTCTGCACGTGGCGACGTGGCGAACGAGGTCGCGGATGTCCGCCCGTCGCTCGCGGAGCGGCGGGATGTGGATGGCGAACGCGGCGATGCGGTCGCGCAGGTCGGCGAGGAACCGTCCCTGCTCGACCAGCGCATCGAGCCCTTCGTTGGCCGCGAACACCAGGCGAACGTCGGCACGGATGGCCCGGTCGCTTCCGACCGGATAGAAGTCGCCGTCCTCTTCGACGATGCGAAGCAACTTGCCCTGCACGAGCGTCGTCGCCTTGCCGATCTCGTCGAGAAAGAGCGTTCCACCGGCGGTGGCGACGAGCGCTCCCGCACGCGCGGCGTCAGCTCCCGTGAATGCGCCGCGCGCGTGCCCGAACAGGTCGGAGCCGACGAGCGCGTCATCGGCGGCCGCGAGCGAGAGTGTGCGAAACGCGCGGCCCGCACGCGGCGACAGATCGTGCACGTGGCGCGCGAGCACGGTCTTGCCGCACCCGCGCTCCCCTTCGAGCAGGAGACACGTGTGATCGAACGCGGCGTAGCGGCGCAACCGCGCGAGGGCCTCACGCATGAGAGCGGAGCGACTCTCGAAGATGAGACGATGTGCCCGTTGGTCTGAGTTGCTCGCAGCACGGCGCTCGGCCGACGGCGCAGACGACGCGGGCCGCATTGACCTCCATGGAGCACGGACGGTGGCGCTCGGCGGATGACTCCGGGCTCAAAGTGCGCCGAACTGGTTGGTTGTCCAAGGCCCGAATTGAGACACATCGGCACTCGACCAGACACGGACGTGACCGTCACGCATCGCGAGGCGCCTTGCCGCGCTCACACCATGGAGCTAGCGTTGCGCGTACGCGCTCGCCCTCTCGCCAGTCGTCGTTCCACACGGTTCGCGATCCCGGGCAGGCGACAGCGCGAACCGCCCACCCAGCGTTCACCGGACCGCAGTGACACCGACGTCACTGCCGGAGCGAGACCTGGCGCGCCGGCTGTTGTCTCGCGAAGCATCGGGGAGCGACGACCCGGCCACCTGGGTTGCCGCCGGTGAGCGCGTGTTCGTGCGCCTGCACGCGCAGCTCGCATACTGGTTCGGCGCCGACGGTCTCGAAGCCCTCCTGGGCCGCGCGATGGACCGCGCCGGCGTTCCCCAGCGAGCCACGGGCGAGCCGGCGACGCCGCCGCGACGTGAATCCGCCGTGGACGTGATCGCGGCGACGACACGGTCGATGCCATCGCGCGAAGGCGCCGACGCGGTGGAGATGATTCTCACCGCCTTCATCGAGCTGCTCGGCCGGGTCGTCGGCCCCGACATGGCCGAGCGACTGGTCGGTCAGAGCCAACCGCGCCCGACGGGCCCCGAACAGGGGAGGTCCGCGTCGTGACCGAGCGACGCGGCAACCAGTGCTGACGACATGGCGGGCGCTGGCGGAGCCCGCGGGTCGATTTGTGCATCGTGATGCCGCGCGATGTCGAGAAGGTGGAGCAACCAAATACTGGGTCCGGTCGCTACGGACGCAGTGCGGGTGGGAGCATGATGAACCGTCATGGGCGCGGCGACGATCGTCCGCACGGCGAACACATGACGTCGGTGCACGAGGCGAATAGCCCGGGGACCTCCGCACGAGCCCGCCTCGCACCAAACTCGTCCGCGCTCTCCCCGGGGCTCCGCGAACGTCTGGAGCCGTCACCGCTGGCGATCGCGATCGTCGAGGGCGAGACACACACCCTCCGCTACGTGAACCCGGCCTTCCGTCGTCTCACCGGAACCGACGCCGAAACGGTGCTCGGGCGTTCGGCCGCTCGCGCGCTCGCCCGACTCGGGGCCGAGCGTATCGGCGCGCTGCTTCAGCGGGTGGACGCCGGTGAGGCCGTGAGCGACATGGAGCTGGAGGTGGAGGCGGGAGGCGAGCCCGCGTGGTGGAGTGTCACGGCGTGGCCGGTTTCCGACCGGCGTGGCGGCCGCGGTGACCTGGTCGTGCAGTTGCGCGACGTGACCGACGACGTCCTGGAGCGCCGGCGCGGCGTCGAGATGGTGGCGCAGTTGCAGGCGGTCAACGAGCGCCTGCTGCTGGCGGCGCTGCGTGAAGAGGAGCTGACGCGTCAGACCCAGGCGGCGAGCGAGGCCAAGTCGACCTTCCTGGCGACCATGAGCCACGAGCTCCGCACCCCGCTCACCGCGATCATAGGATACGAGGAGCTGCTCGCTCACGGCATCACGGGCCCCGTGACCGAGGCGCAGCAGAGTCAGCTCGGGCGCATCAAGGTCAGCGCGGTGCACCTGTTGTCGCTCATCGACGAGGTGTTGATGCTCGCGCACATCGACACGCGCCGCGAGACCGTGCACGCCGAGCCGGTGGACGTCGCTCGGCTCCGCGACGAGCTCGGCGCGTTGGTGACACCTCTCGCGAACGGGAAGCCGCTCACACTCCGCCTCGACGCGCCCTCACCGCCCATCACGCTGGAGAGCGATCCGATCAAGGTGCGGCAGATCCTCGTGCATCTGCTGAGCAACGCCGTGCGGTTCACGGACCGCGGCGAAGTCTCGTTGACGATCCGCGAGGAGCGGGGGTGGGCGCTCTTCCAGGTCCGTGACACGGGGATCGGGATCCGGCCGGAGTACTTCGAGCGCGTCTTCGACGAGTTCTGGCAGGTCGAGCAGCGGCCGACGCGCACCGTCGGCGGCAGCGGCCTGGGGCTCGCCATCGCGCGGCGCCTCGCGCGGATGCTCGGCGGCGACGTGAGCGTGGAGAGCGAGTACGGCGAGGGGAGCACCTTCACGCTGCGGCTGCCGCTTCACAGCAGGGGCGTGGCCGGCGCGGAGGGAGCGGCGAAGGCCCCGGGCGAGCCGGGGCCTTCGTCCACCGCCTAACGACTACTGGATCGTCTTCCGCACCGTCGGGTACTCGATGCCGAGCTGCTCGAGGTACGTCTTGTACTTCTTGGCGTCGTAGTAGTACTTCCGCATCTCCGGCCGGTACTGCGCCATGATGTCGGCGTTGAGCCAGATGGGCGGCTGATCCGTGGGCGCGAAGAACGGCTTGTACTTCACGTCCTTCGTCTGGACGGTGTTGAAGTAGTCCCACGCGTCGGTGACGACCTTCGGCGTGAGCAGGATGTCGAGGATCGTCATCGCCTGCACCTTCGCTCCCGCGACCACGCCCTTGTGCGCGATGGGGGTCGCCATCGCGATCGCGTTCGCCCAGTTGTGACCCGGCATGCCCGGGATGTTCGACGGGTAGTTGAGCGTGATCGTCGGCACGTTCCAGCTCACGTCGCCGATGTCATCCGAGCCGCCGCCCATGCGCGTGGCCTCGTTCACCGGGCCGCCGAGCCGGCCGGGGCGGCTGCTCAGCCCGCTGTCGGGCACGCCGAGCTCGCGCTGGATCCCCTTCGCGAGCGTCTGGTCCTTCGCGTCCCACGCCGGCATGCCGACCTTCTGGATGTTCTGGTACATCGCCTCGGCGATGGGCCGCGAGAAGTGGCCGCTCCACCCCGAGCCCACCATCATGATGGTGTCGATCTGCACGTCCGCCATCATCGCGGCGCCCTGCGCCATCCGCTTCGCGGCCTCGAACATCGGCATCGTGCGCGCGTAGTCGCGCTCGCGGAAGTAGAACCAGATGCTCGCCGTGCTCGGCACCACGTTCGGCTGGTCGCCGCCGTCGGGGATGACGTAGTGCGAGCGCTGCGGCAGCTCCATGTGCTCGCGGTGGAACTCCCACGCCTGCGCCATGAGCATCACCGCGTCGAGCGCGCTCTTGCCGCGCCACGGCGCGCCGGCGGCGTGCGCGCTCGAGCCCTTGAACTTGAAGATGGCCGAGATGAGCGCGTTGGACCCGGACTGTCCCCAGGACACGCCTAACGAGTTCCCGACGTGAGTGAACAGCGTGACGTCCACGTCCTTGAACAGCCCGGCCCGCACGAGGAACGCCTTGCCCGCCATCTGCTCCTCGGCCACGCCCGGCCAGAGGACCAACGTGCCGGGGATCTTGTCGCGCTCCATGATCTTCTTCACGACGATGGCGGCGGCGACGTTGAGCGGCATGCCCGAGTTGTGGCCTTCGCCGTGGCCGGGCGAGCCCTGGATGAACGTGTCCTTGTAGCCGACGCCCGGCTTGTTGCCGGCCTGCGGGATGCCGTCGATGTCGGAGCCGAGGGAGATGACCGGCTTGCCCGAGCCCCAGCGGGCGACGAAGGCGGTGGGGATGCCGGCATAGCCGCGCTCCACCTTGAAGCCGTTCTGCTCGAGGATGCCGGTGAGGTACTTGGAGGTTTCGACCTCCTGCATCCCGAGCTCGCCGAAGGAGAACACCTGGTCGACCATCTCCTGGATCATCTTCGCCTTTGCGTCGATCTCCTTCGCGGCTTCGGCCTTGAGCGCCTCGAGCTGCGGGGGGCTCGGGTACTTGTACTTGATGGAATCGGCCCAGTTGCCGCCGCCGCGCTGGGCGAATGCGGAAACCGGAGCGGCGAGCGAGAGGGCCAGGGCTGACAGGGCGACTGCTGTTCGGGTCATGGGGGGTCGGGGTTGGTAGAGGATCGGTGCGAGGAGGCCGCGAGCGGCACGTCTAGAGTGCGCCGCGTCGGGCGGAGTGGGAAGCCCCCTCGAGCACTCGAATGTCTCCTAGCGCGCCGCGCCGGGGCGCGGAATTGGGGTCAGACTCGAATTACATCCTTCGAGCGCACCGCCGGCAACAGAACGATGTAATTCGAGTCTGACCCCATATCCGTTCCCGTTTCGGCCGCGCGCCGTTCGGCAGTTCGCGCCCCGCGAAATCCGCGCTCAATTGCGGATCTATGGGAACACCGCACCGTCGGGATTCGCCTGACACGACGCCCGGAAGTTCGGCGACTGCCCGGGCGCCGCGAAGCAACGAATTTTCCTCAGGAAACACGGGTCGGCGACAGCGCGGCGAGCACGTTGCTCGACCGCGCCGGCGTCGCTTGGCCGGCACCCTGAGGAGAGGAGATGACCCTGCCCGAGCCGACATCCACGCGCCCGGAGTACGCGCGCTTCGAGCCCCCCACGGCCCAGCCGACGCCCGGCGGCCCAGGCTCCCTGCTCGACTCGTTCAGCTACGACGACGACATCGTTCGCAAGTTCCTGACGGCAACCTTTATATGGGGGCTGGTCGGGATGCTCGTGGGGCTGCTGATCGCCCTCCAGCTGGCGAACCCCGCGTTCAACATGGGGCTCGAGTGGCTCTCCTTCGGCCGCCTCCGCCCCCTGCACACGAACGCCGTCATCTTCGCGTTCGCCGGCAACGCGTTCTTCACCGGCGCCTACTACTCCACCCAGCGGCTGCTCAAGGCGCGGATGTTCTCCGACCGCCTCAGCCAGTTCCACTTCTGGGGGTGGCAGGCGATCATCGTCGCGGCCGCGCTCACGCTCCCGTTAGGCTTCACCCAGGCGAAGGAGTACGCGGAGCTCGAGTGGCCGATCGACATCGCGATCGCCGTCGTGTGGGTGGCGTTCGCCGTCAACTTCTTCGGCACGATTGCCAAGCGCCGCGAGCGGCACCTGTACGTCGCGATCTGGTTCTACATCGCCAGCATCATCACCGTCGCCGTCCTGCACATCTTCAACAACCTCTCCGTTCCAGCGGGGATGCTGAAGAGCTACTCGCTCTACGCCGGCGTGCAGGACGCCTTCATGCAGTGGTGGTACGGCCACAACGCCGTCGCCTTCTTCCTCACGACGCCGTTCCTCGGGCTCATGTACTACTTCATGCCCAAGGCGGCCGAGCGGCCGGTGTTCAGCTACAAGCTGTCCATCCTGCACTTCTGGTCGCTCGTCTTCATGTACATCTGGGCGGGTCCGCATCACCTGCACTACACCGCCCTGCCCGAGTGGGCGTCCACGTTGGGCATGCTGTTCTCCGTCATGCTCTGGATGCCCTCGTGGGGCGGCATGGTGAACGGCCTCCTCACGCTGCGCGGCGCCTGGCACAAGGTGGTCGAGGAGCCGGTGCTCAAGTTCTTCGTCGTCGCCGTCACCGCCTACGGCATGGCGACGTTCGAGGGCCCGATGCTCTCGGTGAAGAGCGTGAACGCGCTCGCCCACTACACCGACTGGATCATCGCCCACGTGCACACGGGCGCGCTCGGCTGGAACGGCTTCCTCACGTTCGGGATGATCTACTGGCTCCTGCCCCGGCTGTTCCAGACGAAGCTCCACAGCAAGAAGCTCGCGGAGATGCACTTCTGGGTGGCCACGTTCGGCATCCTGCTCTACGTCGTCGCGATCTACTCCGCCGGCGTGACACAGGGGCTCATGTGGCGCGCCTTCGACGAGACCGGGCGCCTCGCCTACCCCGACTTCGTCGAGACGGTGGTGAAGCTCCTGCCGATGTACTGGATGCGCGCCGTCGGCGGCTCGCTCTACATCGTCGGGATGCTGATCTTCGGCTACAACATCCTCATGACGTGGCGCAAGCGGCCGGCGAAGTACGACGTGCCGGTCATTCAGACGCCGCGGCTGACGAAGGAGTACGTGGACGCACCGGGGCACGGGGCTCCGGCCGCCGCGCCGGCCGGCGCCTGGGCACGGTTCGTCGCGTTAGGCTGGCACCGGGCGTGGGAGCGCCTCCCGGTGACGTTCACGGTGATGACGACGGTGGCCGTTGCCGTCGCGTCGCTGTTCGAGATTCTGCCGACGTTCCTCATCCGCTCCAACGTGCCGACCATCGCGTCGGTGAAGCCGCTCACGCCGCTCGAGCTCGCGGGGCGCGACATCTACATCGCCGAGGGGTGCTTCAACTGCCACTCGCAGATGATCCGCCCGTTCCGCCACGAGACCGAGCGCTACGGCGAGTACTCGAAGCCGGGCGAGTTCGTCTACGACCACCCGTTCCTCTGGGGCTCGCGCCGCATCGGGCCCGACCTCGCGCGTGAGGGCGGCAAGTATCCCGACCTGTGGCACGTGCGGCACATGGAAGACCCGCGCGCCATCACGCAGAACTCGATCATGCCCGCCTACCCGCACCTGCTCACGAAGCGCCTCGACTTCGACGGCATTCAGGCCCGCGTGGACGCGATGACCATGCTCGGCGTGCCGTACGGCGACGCCGTGAACCGCGCGCCCCGGATGGCGCGCGAGCAGGCGGCCACGCTCGCGCGCTCCATCGAGGGCGAGGGTGGCCCGAAGGCGCTCGAGGACAAGCAGATCGTGGCGCTCGTCGCCTACCTCCAGCGCCTCGGCAAGGACATCAAGGCGGCGCAGGTCGCCAAGGGGGCCCCGTGAAGCTCTCCGACATCATGAGCGCCTCGGGGCTCTCGGGCTACGCCGAGGTCGCGCTCGTGCTCTTCCTGCTGGCGTTCCTCGGCGTGGTCGTCTCGCTCTTCCTGCCGAGCCGGCAGCGCACGTACGAGCGCCTGCGCCATCTGCCGATCGATTCCGAGTCAGCCGACGCCCGTGGCGGCGAGGACACGCCTCATGCCTGACAAGAACGAGCAGGACCACATCCTCGAGCACAACTACGACGGCATCCAGGAGTACGACAACCCGATGCCGCGCTGGTGGGTGTACATCTTCTGGGCGACCATCGTGTTCTCGGTGTTGTACTGGCTGAACGTGCCGGTGATCGGGAAGGGACGTGGACGCATCGCCGACTACGAGCGCGACATGGCGGCGGCCGCGGCAGCCTCGGCGCGCCTCGCCGCGACGCAGCCTGGCGGCGCTTCGCCCGAGCAGCTCGCGGCGCTCGCGAAGGACCCCGCCGCCCTCGCGCTCGGCAAGCAGACGTTCGCGCAGAACTGCGCCGCGTGTCATCGCGCCGACGGCGGTGGGCAGATTGGGCCCAACCTGACCGACGACGCCTGGCTGCACGGCGCGGCGCTGGAGCAGATCCACAAGACGGTGGCGGACGGCGTGCTCGAGAAGGGGATGCCGCCCTGGGGGAAAGTGCTCAAGCCGGCGCAGCTCGACGCCGTCGTCGCGTACGTATCGACCCTGCGCGGCACCAACCCGCCGAACCCGAAGGCGCCGCAGGGGGAGATGGTACCGCGGTGAGCGCACCCGTTGCTGTTGGCCGCGTCCTCCCCACGCTGAACGAAGACGGATCGCGGCGCTGGATTCGGCCCAAGCCGGCCCACGGCGCGTACTGGAAGGCGCGGCGCGCGGTGGCGATGGGGCTGATGCTGGTGTTCTTCCTCATCCCGCACCTGCGAATGGGGGGGAAGCCGCTCATCCTGCTCGACCTGCCGCGCCGTCACTTCACGCTGTTCGGCACGACGTTCCTGCCGACCGATACGCTGCTGCTGATGCTCCTGCTCGCGAGCATCCTGATCACGATCTTTCTGCTGACGGCGCTGTTCGGCCGGGTGTGGTGTGGGTGGGCGTGTCCGCAGACCGTGTACATGGAGTTCCTGTTCCGGCCCATCGAGCGGTGGGTGGAAGGCGGGCGGAGCGGCTCCCTCGGGCTCGACAGAGAGCGGCGACACTTCCACCCACGCCGTCTCCTCAAGTACGCCATCTACGGCGTGCTGGCGTTGTTCCTCGCGCACACGTTCCTCGCGTACTTCGTGGGCACGGAAGCGCTCGCGGAGTGGGTGCGACGTTCGCCGAGCGAGCATCCGACGTCGTTCTTCGTGATGGCGGGAACCGCCGTGGCGGTGTTCGCGAACTTCGCGTACTTCCGCGAGCAGACCTGCCTCGTGGCCTGCCCGTACGGGCGCATGCAGGCGGTGCTGCTCGACCGGCAGTCGATGATCGTCGCGTACGACACCAATCGCGGCGAGCCGCGCATGAAGGGAAAGGTGCGTCCGGCCGGCGCGGGCGACTGCATCGATTGCGGCGCGTGCGTGCTCACGTGCCCGACGGGCATCGACATCCGCGACGGGCTGCAGATGGAGTGCATCCACTGCACGCAGTGCGCGGACGCCTGCGACGACGTCATGACGCGTGTCGGCAAGCCGAAGGGCCTGATTCGCTACTCGTCGCGCGAGCTGCTCGAGGGGCATACGCGCCATCTCGTGAGGCCGCGCACGGTGCTCTATCCGCTGGCGCTCGCGCTCTTCGTCGGCGGGTTCGCCTACGCGCTCGCGACGCGCGACGCGGCCGACGTGACGGTGCTCCGCGGCACGGGCGAGCCGTTCACGCGGCAGGACGACGGCCGCATCTCGAACCAGGTGCGTGTGAAGATCGCGAATCGCACCAATGCCGATCACGACTATCGCATCGAGGTGGGTGGCGCGGCCGAGGGAACCGTGATCGCGCCGCAGAACCCGCTGCGTGTCGCGGCCGGCGCCAGCGAGGTGACGACCGTGTTCATTCTGCTCCCGCGCCGGGTGTTCCACGACGGCGAGCACCGTGTGACGGTGCGGGTGAGCGACGGCGCCGGCTTCACGACCGACATGCCGTATCGGCTGGTCGGTCCTCGGAAAGACGACGGTGATGATCACGATCGCGACGATCGCCGGAGTGCCGAGCCTGCTCGCGAGCGGAGGGACCGGTGAAGCGCGGCGCGTGGTGGCCGATTGGCATCGCGGGCGTGCTCGCGGCCACGGTGGCGGCGAACATCTGGGTGATGGTGATCGCGAACGATGATCCGTCGTTCGCCATCGAGCCGGACTACTATAAGAAGGCGCTGGCCTGGGACACGACGCTCGCCGAAGCGCGGCATGCCGCGGCGCTCGGCTGGCGGCTGGCGCCGAGCTTCGGGCCGATGGCGCCCGATGGCAGCGTGTTGCTCACGGCGCGGCTCACCGACTCCACTGGCGCGGCGGTGGCCGGCGCGGTGGTGCGCGTGGCGGCGCTGCACGTGTCGCGTGCGTCGGACGTGCATCGGGTGACGCTCACGGATTCCGGGCGTGGTGAGTACGCGGCGCGGCTCGACGCTCGGCGGGCGGGCCAGTGGGAGCTGCGGTTCGATGCGACGTTGGGGCGGGAGCGGTTCACGCAGGTGAATCGCGTAGAGGCGTTGGCGGCACGGTGATGCGCGACACGCTGTGGCGCGGCGCGTGGGCCGCGCGGCCCTGGAACGTCGAGCTGGCGTCGTGCGGGAGGCGAATGAGCGTGGGCGCGTCGGCCGGTGCTATAGCCAGATTTGGCAACGGCCAGCCGGACTTCCCCACCGCGCCGGCTGGTCGCTGGCGGCCGCGGGCTATAGCCAAATTTGGCAATAGCGCGCCGGACGACGGCCCCCGTACATCTCCGCTTCCATCTCGCGATCGCAGCGGGTTGGGATGACGTCGTGAGCCTTCTTCTCACCGTCCTCGCCGCGAGCCTCCTCGGCAGCGTGCACTGCGCCGCCATGTGCGGCGGGTTCGTGTGCATGTACTCGGGCGTGAGCCCGCGCGCCCGTCTGCCGCAAGGCATCGCGGGCGCGCGGCGCCCGCTCCGGTCCACCCTCCCCCACCTGGCCTACAACGCCGGCCGGCTGCTGTCGTACCTGCTGCTCGGCGTCATTGCCGGGTCGATCGGCAGCGGGATCGACCAGCTCGGCAGCCTGGCGCGAGTCGGGCGGCTCGCCGCCATCGTCTCCGGAGCGCTGATGGTGGTGTGGGGCGGCAGCACCTTGCTGGCGGCGTTAGGCATGCGCGTGCCACGGTGGGGTGCACCCAGAGCGGCGCAGACGGTGCTCGGCACCCTGCTCGCGCGGTTCCGCGGCCATTCCGCCGGGGTACGCGGCGCCGCCACCGGGCTGCTCACGACGCTGCTCCCGTGCGGATGGCTGTACGCGTTCGTCGCCACGGCGGGCGGCACCGGGCGCGTGGGCGACGCCGTGCTGGTAATGCTCTTCTTCTGGCTCGGCACGCTGCCCATGATGACCGCCGTCGGACTCGGCGCGCAGCGATTGTTCGGCGCCTTTCAGCGGCGTCTCCCGCTCGTGGGCGCCGCCGCGGCGGTCGTGCTCGGCCTCCTGTCCATCGCGGGGAAGATGAGCGTGCGTCCCGCCGAACACGTCGCGCACCAGGTGGAGGTGAGCCTTGGCCGTCGGTGACGTGCTGGTAGCGAGCGAGGTCGCGTGCGCGCACTGCTCCCTGCCGGTCCCCGCCGGGCTCATCGAGCCCGACGCCGACCGCCAGTTCTGCTGCGCGGGGTGTCGCACCGCGTTCGCGATCATCAGCGAGCACGGGCTCGGCGGCTATTACGCCATCGCCGAGCCGCGCAGCGCGCCGGTGGCAGCCACCGGGCGGAGCTTCGAGGAGTTCGATCACGCGACGTTCCGCGAGCTGTACGTGCGGCGCACGCCCGATGGGCTCTCGCAGGTGGACCTCTACCTCGAGGGCGTGCACTGCGGCGCGTGCGTGTGGCTCGTGGAGCGCGTGCCGCTGGTGGTGCCCGGGGTGGCGCACGCGGAGCTGAACGTGCGCCGCTCGCTGGCGCGTATCGTGTGGGATGACGCGCTGGTACCGCTGTCGCGGATCGCGCGCACGCTCGACTCGTTAGGGTACCATCCCCATCCGTTCCGCGGGCTCGAGGTGGAGGCCATGCGCCGGCGCGAGGACCGCGCGATGCTCGTGCGAATAGGCGTGGCCGGCGCCATCGCGATCAACGTGATGCTCGCCGCGCTCGCGCTCTACAGCGGCCAGCTCGGCGGCATGGAGGGGCCGTACGAGCGGTTCTTCCGGTGGGTGAGCCTGCTGCTCACCACCCCTGCCCTGTTCGGGCCCGGGCGCGTGTTCTTCGCTGGGGCGTGGGCGTCGCTGCGCACGCGCACGCTGCACATGGATCTGCCCATCGCCATCGCGCTCGCCGTCGGGTGGGCGCGCGGAACGGTGAACACCATCACCGGCACGGGCCCCATCTACTTCGACGGGCTCGCGACGCTCATCTTCGCGCTGCTCGCGGGTCGTTTCCTCCAGCAGCGCGGCCAGCGCGCCGCGGCCGACTCGGCCGAGCTGCTGTATTCGCTCTCGCCGTCTACCGCGCGGGTGGTGGAAGGTGAGACGGTACACGAGATGCCCGCGCAGGCGCTGCTGCCGGGGATGGTGCTCGATGTGCGCGCGGGGGAGAGCTTCGCCGCCGACGGCGTGGTGGCCTCGGGCAGCTCGACCGTCGACCTGGCGCTGCTCACCGGCGAGTCGCAGCCGGTGTCGGTGGCTGAGGGCGATCGCGTCTACGCCGGCACGACGAACGTCGCCTCGGCGGTGCGCGTACGCGTGGACGCCGCCGGCGAGCAGAGCCGGCTCGCCCGCATCCTCCAGCAGGTGGAGGAGAGCGCTCGGCGGCGTGCGCCGGTGGTGCAGCTCGCGAACCGGCTCGCGGGATGGTTCGTGGCCGTGGTGCTGCTCGTGGCGGCGGCGACGCTCGCGTTCTGGTACCCGCGCGACCCCACCGCGGCAATCGACAACGCGATCGCGCTGCTCATCGTCACGTGTCCGTGCGCGCTCGCGCTGGCGACGCCGCTCGCGGTGACCGTGGCCGTGGGGCGCGCGGCGCGGAACGGGATCCTGATCAAGGGTGGTGACGCGATCGAGCGGCTCGTCACGCCCGGGCGGATCTTCCTCGACAAGACCGGGACGATCACCGAGGCGCGGGTGGCGCTCGCGTCGTGGGAGGGGCCGGCGTGGGTCAAGCCGATGGTGCTCGCACTCGAGCGGGAGTCGTCGCACCCCATTGCCAACGGGTTTCGGCGGGCGTTCGCCGGCGTCGAGGTGCTGAGCCCGCGCCTAACGAAGCACGTGGTGGGTGGCGGGATCGAGGGCGTGGTGGGCGGCTGTCGCGTGGTGGTGGGGTCGCCGGCGTTCGTGGAGGCGCGGGCGTGGTACAGTGCGCCGCTCGCCGCGCCGGCACCGCACCTGACGCCGGTGCTCATCGCCGTCGACGGGCGCATCCTCGCGGCGGCCGGCTTCGGCGATCCAATCCGCGCTGACGCCCGTTCGGCCATTGATGCGCTGCGCGGGCGTGGGTGGCGAGTCGGAATTCTGTCAGGTGATCACCCGCAGGTCGTGGCGAGCGTGGGGGAGACTCTGGGCCTGCCTCGTGAGTCGTGCGTGGGTGGGGCCGTTCCGGAGGAGAAGCTCCGGGTTGTGGAGGCTGCGCGGCGAGACGGAACCGTGGTGATGGTGGGCGACGGCGTGAACGACGCCGCGGCCATCGCGGCTGCGTCGGTTGGCGTGGGGGTGCATGGCGGGGCTGAGGCATGTCTCGCGACTGCCGATGTTTACCTGGCGCGGCCGGGGCTCGCGCCACTGGTGGAGCTCACGGAGGGCGCCACGCGGACCATGCGGGTGATCCGGCGGAATATCGCGTTCTCGATCGTCTATAACGTCATAGGGGCGACGCTGGCCATTACGGGGACGATCAATCCGCTCATCGCGGCCATCCTCATGCCGGCGAGCTCGCTGACGGTGGTGCTGGCGTCGTGGGTGAGTACGACGTTTCCGCGGGACGGTCTGGTTTCGCGCGGGGGGGCGCGTCCATGAGCGTCATCTTTCTTGTCGTTCCGTTGGCGACGCTCATCGTGCTGGCGGCAGTCATCGCCTTCGTGTGGAGTGCGCGGCGGGGGCAGTTCGACGATCTCGATACGCCGGCGGTGAGGATGCTGCACGACGAGCTTCCCGTGAAGGAAGGGGAATCGAGCGGTCAGGCCTCGCGCTGAAGTCGATACTGGCCTGTGCGCCGGGCTTGGCGACGAGTCCGGATCGTTCGGCGCCGGAGCTCCGGCGCGGCGTGGTATCGGATTGTGAGATCGACGCCGAGGCCATGTGACGGTTGCCATGCTTGGCGGCGTGCGAACGATGCTGGTTAAGCGCTCGGGATGGATGGTGGCGCCGTCGGTCATCGCTGTCCGTCCGACCGTTGGTGATCGGGGCAGGTGTGCCGTCCGGACGTTGGAATGAAATTCCGTCAGGATCTGGCGTTATCCGGCGAGGGTTCGCAGCATAATGTGGCGGAGGTGAGCTCGGCCCGTCGACAAATGCTGATGCATCAGGCACTTCCGCTGTTCCGGCCCGCTCGACGGCGGTGTTAACTTGCGAGTGCCCGCAGGGTTTCGCCGGCGCTCGCAGGATAAGATGGTCATTGAATCAGCGTTAGGTGGACCCAGGCGTCCCGGAACATCATGGCTCCTGAGATCACGCTTACCGCCGGTGTTGCGGTAACCGGCGCGGCGATGGTGGCCCAGCAGCTGCCGCCGTTGCTCCGTGCGATCGCGTCGCGCCGCTGGGCCCGCGCCGAGGGCCGGATCCTCAGCTCGCGCGTCGTCGGTATCGAGGAGGGCCTCTCCGACGTCAAGTCGGCCGCGCCCGTGGTACGCTACGAGTACCGCGCGGCAGGGGCCTGGCGCCGCGGGGACGTCGTGCGCTGGGACGGCTTCGGGTACCGAGCGGCCATCGACGCGCGCCTGCGGTACTCCACCGGCCAGCGCGTCACGGTCTGGTACGACCCCGCCCGCCCGGACCGGGCGGTGCTCGAGCCCGGCGCGTCGCCGGCTGGGATCGCACGCGCAGCGGTGGCAGTACTCGTACTGCTCGGGGGCATTATGTGGTCGGCCTCCATCGTCGCGTCCACCTAACGTTGCGTTGCACCTGTCGGAGCGACCGGCATCAGGTTGAAAGCGTGGCGAGCTGGTATCACGTTTAGGATCGGTGCGCCCGTCGGGCGGGCGCTCCGCAGGTGAACTCGGGCGTTAGGTGGCCCTTTATTTCGCTGAAAGGTAAGTTGTGACAAATCGCCACACGCTCGACGTGATCTTCCGCTTCGTTCCATCACACGCCGATCACACCTGTGCCGCGATCGTCTCCAGCGTCTCCCAGCGTTCCGTCAGCTCGGTGATCTCCGCCTCCAGCGCGGCCAGCCGCGATCGTACCGCCATCACGGCCGAGCCGTCCCGCAGCACCGCCGGGTCGGCAAGCGACAGGTAGAGCGCCGCCCGCGCTCGTTCCAGCGCATCGATCCGGTCGGGAAGCCCGGCCAGCTCGGTCATCTCCTTGAACGTGAGACGGCGTGGCTTCGCCCTCGGCGTGAGCGGCGCGGGCGCCTGCCGCTTGGGCGGGTTGGTCGGCGGGGCGGCCGCCGCGGGCGGTCTGCGCTGCCGCACCCAGTCGCTGTAGCCGCCGACGTACTCGCCCACCGCGCCGCCGCCCTCGAACACGAGGGTGCTCGTCACAACGGCGTCGAGGAACGCGCGATCGTGGCTCACGACCAGTAGCGTCCCGGAGAACTCGAGCAGCAGCTCTTCGAGCAGGTCGAGCGTCTCGATGTCGAGGTCGTTCGTCGGCTCGTCGAGCACGAGCACGTTGAACGACCGCGTGAACAGTCGCGCAAGCAGGAGACGGTTGCGCTCGCCGCCCGACAGCCCCGCGACCGGGGTGCGCGCCCTATCGGGCGGAAAGAGGAAGTCCTGCAGGTAGCCCAGCACGTGCTTCCGCGCCGCGCCGATCGCGACGAACTCGGCGCCGTCGGCGATGCTGTCGAACACGCTGCGCTCCGGGTCGAGCTGCTCGCGCATCTGATCGAAGTACGCGAGCCCGATGCCGGTGCCCATGCGGATCGTTCCACTGTCCGGCGCGAGCTCGCCGATCAGCAGTCGGAGCAGCGTCGTCTTGCCCGAGCCATTCGGGCCGCTCAGGCCGACGCGGTCGCCCCGGGTGATCGTCGTGCTGAAGTCCTTGACGATCGCGCGATTGCCGCGCGCCATGCTCACGTTCCGCGCCTCGACGACCAGCCTCCCCGAGCGCTCGGCTTCCTGGGTCTGGAGTCTCACGCTGCCGGCGCGGTCGCGTCGGGCGCTGCGCTCGGCGCGCAACGCCTCGAGCGCGCGAACGCGCCCTTCGTTCCGCGTGCGGCGCGCCCGGATTCCCGTGCGAATCCAGACCTCCTCCCTCGCCAGCTTCTTGTCGAACTCCGCCTGCTCGCGCGCCTCGGCGGCGAGCGCCGCTTCCTTGCGCTCGAGATAGGCGTCGTAATCGCCGCCCCAATCGGTGAGGCGTCCTCGGTCGAGCTCTATGATGCGCGTCACGACGCGCCGCAGAAATGCGCGATCGTGCGTCACGAACAGGAGCGTCGTGCCTCGATCGATCAGAAAGTCCTCCAGCCACTCGATCGCATCGATGTCGAGATGGTTGGTGGGCTCATCGAGCAGGAGCACATCGGGATCGCGAACGAGGGCGCGCGCGAGCAGCGTCTGGCGCTTGCGGCCGCCGGATGCATCGCCGAACGGGAGGTCCGCGTCGAGGCCCAAGTGCGAGAGGACGGTCTCGACCCGCGTGTAGAGCTGCCACGCATCGGAGGCGTCGAGCGCGTGATGAAGGCGGTCGAGCTCGCGCAGCGCGGCCTCCGTGCCTTCCAGGGCGACGCGGTGCGACGCGTCGTGGTAGCGCGCGAGCAACTGGCCGCGCTCGCCGAGCCCCGCAGCAACGACATCGAACGTGGAGCCCGTGACGTCGTCCGGAACCTCCTGCTCGAGTCGCGCGACGCTCGCGCCCGTCTCCCGCATGACGGTCCCGCTATCGGGCGCGATCGTGCCGTCGAGCACCTTCATGAGGGTGCTCTTTCCGGCGCCGTTGCGCCCGAGGAGACACACGCGCTCTCCCCGCTCGATGTGAAACGACGCGCGATCGAGGACCGGCGGCCCGCCGAACGCGATGCTAACATCCTGCATGCCGAGCAGCGCCATTCGTACAAGCTAACGAATGAGGTTCCTCCTTTATGGCGCGAATGGCTACACGGGCGAGCTGATCGCGCGTGAGGCGGTGGCCCGAGGGCTTCGGCCGGTCCTCGCCGGTCGGTCGGCCCCGGCGCTCGCGCGTCTCGCCGGTGAGCTGGGTCTCGACCACCGCGTTGCACGGGTGGACGATGCCTCGGCGCTCGATCGTGCAATTGGGGATGCGTCGCTCGTGATCAACTGCGCGGGCCCGTTCTCACAGACGGCGGCTCCGGTGGTTGATGCGTGCATCCGCCGCCGCGCGCACTATCTCGACATCACCGGCGAGATGGCCGTGTTCGAGTCGCTTGCCACGCGCGGCTCCGAGGCGGAGCGGGCAGGAGTGATGCTGTTGCCTGGCGTCGGCTTCGACGTGGTGCCGAGCGATTGCCTCGCCGCGCACGTCGCTCGCCGGCTGCCCACGGCAACGCACCTCGCCATCGCCGTCCAGGGATCGACCCGTATGTCGCGGGGGACGGCGCTCACGAGCCTCGAGGGGTTAGCCGCAGGCCGAGGGTCGGGTGCGGTTCGTCGCGGAGGTCGCATCGTGCGCGTGCCGCCCGCGTGGAGATCGCGGGTGGTCGACCTCGGCGGGGGTGCGGTGCGGGTGACGACAATGCCGTGGGGCGATGTCGCGACGGCATTTCACAGCACGGGCATCCGGGACGTCGAGGTGTACATGGCGATCCCCGCCGCGCTGCGGCGGGTCCTGCGATACGGCCGGCCGCTGTTGTCGGCGTTCGCATGGGCGCCGGTGCGGCGTTGGCTGGAATCCCGCGCTCGAGGTGGGTCCCCCGGGCCGACCGCTGACCAGCGGCGTCGCGGTTGGAGTCGGTTCTGGGCCGAGGCGCGCGACGACCGAGGTACCTCGGCGACTGCGCGACTATTCGGGCCCGAGGCGTACGAGCTGACGGCGCGGGCGGCGTTGGAGTGTGTGCGCCGCGTGTTGGACGGCCAGGCGCGGGCAGGCTATCAGACGCCGTCGACCGCGTACGGTCCCGATCTGGTGCTCGCGCTCGAGGGCGTGCGTCGCGAGGACCTGTGAGCGCTGGCGGACGGCCGGCGATCGGGGCCGACACACGTGCGTTGGCCGATCACTTGCTCGCCCGCCGACGGCGCGGGCGTAGGCATCTCGACCCTGCCACCTAACGTGCGTTGCAGCTGTCGGAGCGGCCGGCACCAGGTTGATCGCCAGCCGCCCGCCGGTCAGATTCGAGCTCCGGGCGCCCGGCGGCAGTCGCTCCGCAGCTCGACTTCAGGCGATAGGTGGCCCAGGACCTCGTACCGATAGCCGATTCCGCGCCCGGCTTCGAATCGTGCGACACGCGCGTCGCGTCTCAGTTCGCCGTCCGCCACTTCGACGAGGGCACGGATTCGTATCCCAACGGCGGGGTATGGTCCCTTCGAGCCCACAGGTCCTGGTTTGTCGCGCGGGCGTGTGATCACCGGGCGCCGGGCCGGCTCGCCACACGGCTCCAGCCGCCGCTGGCTGGCGTTGCACGTTAGGCGACGCGTCAGGCCATCCAAAGGAGTTGGTCGTTGTGCGATACCGGAATTCGATGGTCTGGCTCACGCTCGGCCTGGCCGCCGCCTGTCGCGGCGGCTCGATCGAGCGCCGGTCCGAGCCGCTACCCAATCGGGAGTTCTGGGTCGGCCCCCATTCGGCGTGCGCGGACTCGTCCGCGCGGTGGCTGCCGCCGACGCGTGTGTCCGATACGCTCTCTGTGCCCGATCCACGGAGACGCGACCAGCAGTGGGCATGGTGGGCTCGCCGCGTGCCCGGCGGGTGGGCCGGCGGCCCGTACTACCTCTCCTCAGTCCCCGGACCTCCGACGATCCTGCTGCGCGAGCCTGCCCGAAAAGCCGACGCCCTCGCCGCCCTCGACACGCGGCTGCCGCCGGCCGCCCGGCGAAGCCCCTTTTGGCCCGACACCATCATCGCGCGCCAGGCGCGGTGGGATCTGGCCGAGCTCTACGACTGGCTGCAATTCATCGAGAGCAACTTTGGCACGGCGCAGGGCACCGGGATCAACATGTGGGGAATCACGAATCAGAAGAACGCTCTCACCATCGGAATCGAGAACGCGGCGACGCTCCCAGAGGTCACGCGCTGGCTGCGTGGACTTGGCATCCCGTGCCGGTTGGTGGTGGTCGAGGTGATCGGCCGGATAAGCGCTGGGCCCGCGTGGGTTGAGCTCCGTGCCCCCATTCGACGCCACTAGGCGTCGGAGCCGCCGAGCGGCAGCCAGCATCCGGCGGCGGGCGCCCGTATCGCGATCGGGTTCCGTTAGCCACTCGCGGACGTCCGTGAAGCGGCGCGCCGTGTCAAGCCCGCGGCGAGTCCGCCGGACCGCCTTCGTCGGTTGTCCGCGCTCGAGCCCGGCCGCCCATCGCGAGATGTGGCGCGGGTTCCGGCCCACGTCGAGCGCGCTACGGTCCGGGCCCGTTCGCCGGCCACCTAACGTTGCGTTCCAACTGACGGGCGAGTTATGGTACCGCGCCCGCGGCGCGCATCGATGAGGTTCGCACGCAGCTGAACTTGGGCGTTGGGTGGCGATACACATTACCGGTATGGACAACCTGCGCTTCGAGATCGATCCCACACCCGAGGAAACGCGACGGGCCTGCTCGGCCATCGCCCAGGCGTGCCTTCCTCCCAGTCGCGGCAATGCGATCCTGTTCGGGATGTACACCGCGGTTGGAATCGCCGCCTATTTCCTGACACCGGCGACGAGGCCCGTCACATTCCTCATCGGCCTGGTCGCCGTGGCTGCGACCGCGCTGCTTCTCCAAGCTGAGGGCCGGTCGCGGCTCAGGCGTCTCCAGGTCGAGGACGCGCACGCCAGGGAGAGACACTTCGTCGAGCTGAGTCCCGAGGGCGTGCGTGCGTGGTGTTCGCACGTCGACGCACGCTACCCGTGGAAGGATTTCTTCAAGGTCGTTGAGAACAGCGAGTTCTATCTGTTCTTGCGTCCCTCGGGTAATGGATCGGCAATTCCCAAGCGCTTGCTTGATGATGTGACCGAGACTGAATTGCGAGAACGTATTCGAGCGTGGTCACCGGATTCCGGGACGGGACTCGCTCGCGAGCTTGCCAACTCCTCGACACAGCCATCCAATGAACGTCGAAGCTGACGGGCGATTCAGTGATTCGTGATGGCTTTTCGCTATCGCGCTTATGCGACTCTCCCGCAGCTTGGGTAGGGCGTTAGGCGTTGCCCACACGAAATCACGTGATGACCGAGCTCGACGCACAGCCTTCACCCCGCGCTGCGGCAGGAACGATTCGGGCCGGTGGTCTGGCCTTGATCGTCGGAGCGCTCGCGTTCATGGGCGTCTTTTCCTACCTCGCGGCGCGGTTCAACTATCCAGCGGTCCTGGATGGCCCAGCCGACGAGGTGCTTCCGGGATTGCTCGCGACCGGTCAGGCGGGGCGTTTCGCCTGGTCGTTGTATGCAGTGCTGCCGCTCGTCTTCATTCCCGCCGGTGTGGCCGCCTTTGAAGCCCCGCGCGCGCGTGCGGTCGGCCCCGCCCGCGTGGGCATGCTCTTCGCGTTAGCAGCCGTGCTCTGCATGGTGCTCGCCTTGGCGCGCTGGCCCAGCGTGCATTGGGAGCTGGCGCGGGCATTGAGCGCCGCGGCCGCAGGCGAGCGGACCGTTCTCGCCGCCATATTCGACGGTTTGAACCGCTACCTCGGCAACTACCTCGGGGAGTTCCTCGGCGAGGTCAGTTTCAACCTTTTCTTTGGTCTAGCCGGTCTTGGACTCCTGCGGCACCCTCACGCCCCACGCTGGCTGGCGTGGTGGGGTCTTGGCACGAGCCTCTTCGGGCTGGTCGGCATGTGGCGCAATGCGACGGCGCTGGTCGCGCCGGTGGCGGCCGTGAACAACTACCTGTTGCCGGCCTGGATCATCGGCTTCGGCACTTGGCTGTTCATCGAAGGGCGCCGACTCGGTCGCGGAAACGCCTAACTAGGGGTTCAAGCTGACGGCGCCCACACGGTTCAACGCCGTTGTCCAAGGGACCGGTACGGCATGGGCGAGTTTCACTGGCCCCGGGCCGCTACCCGGTGGAGCTGGCGCTGGCCCACGACGACAACGGCGACGTCCGGGTTGCCTTCGCGACGCTCCGCCTCGCCGAGGCTCCCCGGTAAGGTGGGAGCCCGCGTTGACGGCCGGGCAGGACCCGGCGACGCTCGAGCCGGGCCACTACTTCGGATACCCGGTGGACTCCGGGACCGGGGGCTTCATGGACGAAGTGGCGGCACGGCGACTCGCCACCGCGTACGAGTCCGGCCCAGGGGCGGCCGAGGCCATGCTGGCGGAGCTCGAGCGGACGTACACCCACACGTGGTCGTGGGCCGACATCCCTCTCGACGCACGCACGGGCGCCAACGCAGTCGTGTTCTCGACCGGGGTCGGGGACGGCATGTACCCCTCGTACGTCGGGCGTGACGGCACCGGCCGGCCGGTGCGCCTCCTCACGGACTTCAACCTGGTCGCACCGCTCCCACCCGACGCGGACGCGGAGCTCGCGAAACGGCCGCGACCCTGGTGGGAGTTCTGGCGTTGACGTGGCGCCAGCCTAACGCGGCGCGGCACCGGCCGAGCGCTGGTCGGATGCGGCTGCGCCGAAAGGGTCGTATTGTGCTCGGCCGAAGGTCGAGTGAACTACCTGGTGAAACACGATGATCTCTACGCAGGACCTGTCCGAGCTTCCAGACATCCGGGCCTTCCGGAGATTGACTCGAGCGTTGGCCGTGCTCGACGCGATCCTCTCGCCCGATTGGGAGTACAGGTACTACTCCTTCGATTCCCATTGGGCGGAGGGCGAGATGATGGCATCGATGCGGAACGGCTCGGGCGATCAGTGGTTTGCGCTCCTCTCTCCCGCCGGAGTCGCGTTGCACGGCCTCGCGCACGAATCCGCAGCCTTTCGCCACGGTTCGCCGTTACTGGGTATCTTCGACTCCCTCCCGCGCGAGTTTCACACGAACTTCCTGAGTGAGCCGGCCTTCGACACGGCGAATAGCACGTTCTGCATCTGGAGGAGGGCGACGGACGACCGGTGGTCCACTGGTGCGGTGAACCTTCCGCCCGGCGAGGATCCCGACGGGTCGGCGGAGCTGCTCGCGATCCTTGCGGGAGATCCTCGGCACTATGTGCAGTTCGCCGCGGAGTACTACGAGCGTGAGTTGGACATCGGGGATGTCGCTGCAGTCTATCGCCACCTTCCGCTCACGGAGGGTTTGGTGAAGCGGTTGAATCCGAAGGTCGATCTCGAGTCGTTGCGGGCGGACATGAGCGAGATCGGGTACCCCGAGGCCGGTTGACAGGGGCGTGGAGCGGGACATGGGAGGCCGTGGGGTGACTCCTATCCGGCAGCCGCTCCTACGGGAGTGCACCATTTCGCAGACAACGCCATCGGATTCTCGGACTCGGTGAACCCCAATAGCTCATTTCAAGCCTCCGACTGACCCTTGCCCACTCACGTCGTCCTCGTGCACCCCGAGATTCACTGGAACACCGGGAACGCCGGCCGAACGTGCCTGGCCGCCGGCGCCACGCTGCACCTCATCGAGCCGCTCGGCTTCTCGCTCCGCGAACGTGAGGTGAAGCGTGCCGGCCTCGATTACTGGGAGCACGTCGACCTGCGCGTGTGGCCGAGCTGGGAGGCGTTCGAGCGCGAGCTGCCCGCGCTCGGCGATCCATTCTTCTTCTCGACGAAGGCGACGCGACTCTTCTGGGACGCGCCCCTCGGCGCGCCGAATGGAGTCGTGCTCATCTTCGGGCGTGAGACCGGCGGGCTGCCGCCCGAGCTGTACGAGCGCTATCGCGACCGATTCGTCACGATGCCCATCCGGTCGCCCCACGTGCGGTCGCTCAACCTCTCGACGAGCGTGGGCGTAGCGCTCTACGAGGTACTCCGGCAGCGCCGATCGAACGACCGATAACTCGGCATCACACATCCGGGCTCGGCGGCACTGGCTCGGCGCGAGCATCGTGTCACGACGATGCACCTGCAGTCCAGTCGATGTCGCGGACGGCGACGATCGGGAGGTCACGCGCGCGAGCCCAGCTTTCCCACTCCGTCGCCGTGCGCTCGAGAAACCGCGCCGACGGATCCGAGCCCGCCGCAAGATCGAGCGCCTGGTACAGCCGAGTCTCGAAGTGCCGCTCGAGGGCGGCGACCGCGACGCGTCCCGTCTTCGCGGGATACACGCGATATCGCAAGGCACCGCCCCCGAGCGTTCCACCAGGCGCGGTGAGTCCGTGTCGCAACGACGCGAGCAACGGATCGAGGCTCTCGACCAGACCAACATCCATCATCGAGCCGGGCGGCAATCGCAGTAACTCCAGCGCGCCGGCGAATGCGCGCTCCGATGCCATCACGTCGGCAGCGAGCGTACGCGGCATGGCATCACCAAGAAGGCCAGCCCGTGCCTGATAGGTGAGATCGTGGCCGGGGTGCTCGGGATCGCGCAGGCTTCCGACGATCCGAAGGACGCGCAACCGAGGCATCCGCGAACGCAGCGTGTCCGGGTCGAGGGCGATGCGCGCCAGCGCCGAAGGACGCTGACTGGTGAGGAACACGTCCGCGTCATGCAGCAGCGCTGTGAGGCGAGCTTGCCCGCCCTCGGCCTTCAGGTCCAGACGCTCGATCGGAATACCCGCGTGCATCTCGGCGTGCCACGCCGGCGAGAGCGCGAGAAACGGATCGCCCGTGGGCGGCTCGATCTTGATCACGCGCGCGCCCGCTTGCCTCAATCGCGCGGCCGCGAGCGGGCCGGGGACGTTCTGCGCCATCGTGACGATTCGTACGCCATCGAGGAATTCGGTCGAGTGCATCGCATCCTTCGTTTTGGGGCGGAGCTCGTGCGGCATCCGTGTACAGAGGACGATTGCACTCCCGAACCGTCGAGGCGAGTCCCGGTATTGAAGACGACCCCGGTGGTCCTTCACTACCGCGCGGCTACTCGGCGCCGGATGACGGCGCCGAGCCACACGCACGGGAACGCCGAGACGACCAGGGCGATCGGGTACCAGTCGGGGCCGAGGTCGTACTGCGTGATGGTCGCGACCGCCCCCATCGTGCTCAGCGCGACAGCAATGACGCCCAGGACCGCGGCGTGACGCATGGGCGCGCGCGGAGCCAGTCGCGCCACGAGGTAGCCTGACGCGACGCCGAACACGATGCGATAGACGAGCGCGAGCGCGTTGAGCGACGCGTCGTACATCGGCTGCCCCCACGGCGGATAGACCCCCAGCACGTGAAAGACCTGATCGGTTCCGAGCGAGAGGACGACGTTCGCGACGATCGCCGCGGCGAAGGCGAAGATGGTGCGTCCGAGCTGGCGGTTCTGGCGCGGGACAGCGGCGGTGAGCGTGAGCATTGGGCGGTTCTCCGGACTCGGGGTCGGGGTGATCCGACGGTTGGCAACGTGCCCGTCGGGGCTTCACCACCTAAGTAGGTGGACAAAAGTTTTGTCCCAGGTGGCGACTCCGGGCTAGACTCGGAGTATGCCAAAGGCTCATTCGTCGGATGAATTCACGGCAGCGGATCGGCGCCGGTTGTCGCGTGCGATGGCC
>Ga0255338_1001233_pt1 | contig 51554 bp, 49 predicted proteins | sample MeOH1_35cm_T4_19_FD_203715 | JGI IMG/M metagenome (GOLD analysis project Ga0255338, IMG submission 203715) | Sandy soil microbial communities from University of British Columbia, Vancouver, Canada - MeOH1_35cm_T4_195 | ecosystem: Engineered > Artificial ecosystem > Sand microcosm > Unclassified ... | reverse complement strand
AACCGCTGCGCCATCGCCGCCCGCTCCAGCGCGGCTCGCTCGGCGGCCGCCGCGTCGAACACCTCGACGGTGGTGGCGCGGGCGCGCCGCAGCTCGTCCTCCTCCGGGTCCAGCACGGACGCCAGTACCACGGCGTGCCGCTGCGACAGCTGGGTCGCCACGTCGAGCAGGCCCTGCTCCACCGCGGCCGGGTCGAGCGCCGTCAGGAGCACGACGAGCGCGCGCTGGGTGGTCCGCTCGCGCACCTGCGCGACGATCCCGGGCCAGTCGGCCTCGACCAGCTCGGGCTGCACGCCGGCCAGCGCGTTGGCGAACGCCGGCAGCACGCGCCGCCCCGTCGAGTCGGCCACACGGGCCCGCACCCGTCGGTCGTACGCCAGCAGCTCGACCCGGTCACCGGCATGGGTCGCCAGCGCCGCGAGCAGCAGTGCGGCCTCCACGGACGCCTCGAGCCGCGGCGCGTCGAGCACGCGGGCCGCCGAGGTCCGGGAGGTGTCGACGACGATCACCACGCGGCGGTCCCGCTCCGGCCGCCAGGTGCGCACGACGACGTCCGCGCGGCGCGCGGTGGCGCGCCAGTCGATGGACCGCACGTCGTCGCCGATCACGTACTCGCGCAGCGAGTCGAACTCGGTGCCGGCTCCGCGAATCTGGACCGCCGCGCGGCCGTCGAGCTCGCGCAGCCGCGCCAGCCGTGACGGCAGGTGGCGCCGGGAGGCGAACTCCGGCAGCACCCGCAGCTGCCCCGGAACCGGGAGCGTCGCCTGTCGCCCCGCCAGCCCGAGCGGCCCGACGGTCCGCAGCGTCACCGGCCCTGCGACGAGGTCGCCACGGCGCGTCGGCATCAGGTGGGTGACCACCCGCCGGGCCTCGCCGGCGGGCAGGTCGACGGCATGCCGCGGGATCCCCACCCCGCGGGCCGACGGCGCCCCCGCAAGCACCCCCTCCGGGCGTGGCAGCGCCGAGGGAGGCCACGCGTCCCGCACCACGCCGCGCAGCCGCCGCGGTCCGATGTTGGTCATCGTCAGCGTCGAGCGCGCCGGCTGCGTCAGCCGCACCGACGCCGGCACCTCGCGGCGGACCGCGACGCTCCGGGGCGATGCCGCGAGCCACGCGTCGGCGCTGCACAGCAGCAGCACCGCGCCGGCCCACGCGAGCACGGTGCCCGGGACGGGCACCAGCACCACCGCGACCGCGCCCAGCGCCGCGAGCGCCGCCGCCCGCCAGGTCAGGGCCATCGGGTCGCCGTCAGCGGGGGACCGGCACCGAGGCGAGGACGGTGTCGAGCACCGTCTCCGCGGTGACGCCCTCGAGCTCGGCTTCCGGCCGCACCTGCACGCGATGGCGCAGCGTGGGGTGCGCGAGCGCCTTGACGTCGTCGGGCGTGACGTAGGCCCGCCCCGACAGCCAGGCCCACGCGCGCGACGTCGCCAGCAGCGCCGTGGCGCCACGGGGCGAGACGCCCAGCGACAGCGACGGCGACTCGCGCGTGGCGCGCACCACGTCGACGACGTAGCCGAGCACCTCCGGCGCCACGCCGACGAGCGCGACCTGGGCGCGCGCCGCCGCCAGCTCGTCGGCCGCCGCGACGGGCCGCAACCCGGCGCCGGCCAGGTTGCGCGGGTCGAAGCCGTGGGCGTGCCGCTCGAGCACCTCGATCTCCTGCCCGCGCGGCGGCACCGGGAGGAGCAGCTTGAGCAGGAACCGGTCGAGCTGCGCCTCGGGCAGCGGGTAGGTCCCCTCGTACTCCACCGGGTTCTGCGTCGCGACGACGACGAACGGGTCGGGCAGCGGGCGCGGCACGCCGTCCACCGACACCTGCCGCTCCTCCATCGCCTCGAGCAGCGACGCCTGGGTCTTGGGCGGCGTGCGGTTGATCTCGTCGGCGAGCAGCAGGTTGGTGAACACCGGCCCCTCGCGGAACGAGAACTCCGCGGTGCGCGCGTCGTAGACCAGGGAGCCCGTCACGTCGCCCGGCATCAGGTCGGGCGTGAACTGGACGCGCTTGGTGTCCAGCGCGAGCGAGGCCGCGAGCGCGCGCACCAGCAGCGTCTTCGCGACGCCGGGGACGCCCTCGAGCAGCACGTGGCCGCGGCACAGCAGGGCGATCACCAACCCCGTCACGGCGGCGTCCTGGCCCACCACGGCCTTGCCCACCTCGGCGCGCACGCCGGCCAGCTGAGCGCGCAGCGCGGCGCCGGGGTCGGGCGACGAGGCCGGCGGCAGGACCGCCGGCGCCGGGTCGGGCGACGAGGCGGGGGCGGGTGGAGCAACCGGAACGGGCCCCGCGACCGGGTCGGCCGGTCGCTGCTCCGCGGCGGGCGGAACGGGCGACGCCGCGACCGGTGCCGGCGGAGCGACCGGCGCCGGGACGGTGGGCGGCTGCTCGGCGCCGGGCGGCACGGCCGTCGACGGCTGCCACGACGGCGGGGGGAGGGGCTCGCTCACGATCTGTGTACCTCGCTCTCCAGGTGGTCCAGCTCGTCGGCCAGGTCGGCCAGCGCGCGGTCGTCGGAAGGTGGTGGCCCGTACAGCACGTGCGCGACGTGCTCGGGCGGGCGGCCGGTGGCACGGGCGACCGCCTCGATCGTCGCCCCCGCGTCGGCCGAGTGTGGCTGGCCGAGCCGCGCGGCCAGCCGCGTCGCGGTCCCGGCGCGCAACGCCGCGGCGGCGTGGCCGTAGGAGCGCGACCGCCGGTACAGCCGCCCGCGCCCGCGGGTGGTCTCGGCGGCGGGCACCACCACGGGCAGCCGCTCGGTCAGCACGGGACCGAGCCGCCGGCCGCGCCACAGCGCGACGACGAGCACGACGAGCACCGCCTGGAGCCCGAGCACGCGCAGCCACGGCGGAAGCACGTCACCCGGGCCGGGCGTGCCGTCCGACCCGCCGCCCACCGACATCTCGTCGGACGACGGCACGTACCAGACGAGCCGCGCGTGCCGGCCGAGGGTGCGCACCGCCAGCGCGGCGTTGCCCTCGTCGGCCAGCGCGGCGTTGGTCAGGGGCGTCGGGTCGGCCAGCACGACGGTGCGACGGTCGCCGGCGGCGGTCGCGACGTAAGCGAAGGAGCCGTCCGGTCCCGGGAAGCAGCCGACTGCGTCCGGGGACAGTGCGAGCAGCGAGCCGGACGCGGTCACGGTCCCGGCGATCGCCGCGTCCGCCTCATCGCACGCCGCCGCGCGGGGCTGCGCCGCCCCGCCGCCGAACTGGGTCCCGACGCCGGGCGCAAGCTCGCCCAGCCACGAGGTCGCCCCGGCCAGCACCAGGTCGCCCGGTGCACGGGCCACCTGGTCGACCCCCTCCGGCGTCAGGAAGTAGTCGCCGGCGACGAGCAGCGTCGCGTCGTCGCGCGCGGCGTCGGCGGCCTGGCCGGCGGTGCGCACGTACACCACCTCGACCCCGTGGCGGCCGAGGATCTGCGCCAGGGCGCGCGCGCCGGTGGGACCGACGTTGTCCGGTGCCAGCGGCGTGACCGACGTGCGCGGGGCCGGCAGCAGCGCCAGCAGGCCGCCGGCCACCAGGATCCCGAGCACGACGAGCGGCGCGCGCAGGCGCCGCCAGCGCCGCCCCGCCCGCTCCCGCGCGGTGGTGCCGTCCCCGACGACCGTGGCGGCGGTGGCGCTCACGGCGTCACCGCAGCGACCGGCGCGCCCCGGCGCGCGGCACGGACGCGTTGGTCCACGGCCCGCAGCAGCGCGTCGTGCGGCGGCCCGGCCGGCCGCTGCCCGTACACCACGTCGTCGAACGTGTCGGCGGCAGCCCGCAGGTCGGCGGCGACCGACGGCAGCACCGTGCCGGCCTCCGCGACCACCTCGAGTGCGGTGCGCCCCGGCCGCTCGTCGAGCACCGCCCGTTCCTCGAGGTCGCGCACCACCGCGCGGAAGCGTTCGGCGACCGCCAGCGACCAGTCGCCCGCAGCCGCCGCGGCGTCGGCGGCTGCTCGCAGCTGTGCGGCGCTGCGCCGGTCGTCGTGCGCCCGCACGGAACGTGATCCTCGACGACGCGACCGCCGGACGGGGCCGACCACCCACAGCGCGATCAGCACGGCCAGGGCCAGCACGCCGACGACGACGAGCGCCGCGACGCGCGGGTCGACTCCGAGCGCGGGCAGCCCTTCGAACTGCCGGCCGATCCAGCGCAGCGCACGCAGCAGCAGGCTCTCCTGACGGTGGTAAGCCGGGTCGGCCAGCTCCTCGACCGCCCACCGGCGCGCGGTCGGCGCGTCCGGGAGCACCGGCGGTTCGAAGGGCAGCACAGCGTCCCTCAGCGGGCCGCTGCCGCGTCGGCGGCCGCCGCCCGGCCGAGCTCGATGTCCAGGCCTTCGCGCCGCATCCGCACGTCGATGTAGAGCAGTGCGACGACGGCCGACGTGTAGGTGGTCGACGCGGTCAGGGCGATCACCTCGCCCACGGAGATGATGGCCGTCGGCCCGGGCGAGAAGATGTCGCCGCCGCCGCCGACCACCGTCGCGAGTACCGAGAACGGTGCCGCGACGAGCTGCGACAGGACCGACATCAGCACGGCGACCAGCAGGTAGATGCCGAGCAGCCGCCAGAAGCTGCCACGCGTCAGGCGCCAGGCGCGGGCGACCGTCGCCCAGAACCCCTTGCCCTCGAGCATCAGCGCCGGTGTCACCAGCAGCGTCCGGGTGGTCACCCAGACGGTCGCGACGACGAGCGCGAGCAGCGCGACCAGCCCGACGGCGACCGCGGCACCCGTCTGGTCCTGACGCGCCAGGAGCACCACCGCCCCGACCGCCAGCCCCACGGCGAGCAGCGACGCGGCCCCCAGGAGCACGGTGAAGCCGAGCACCCACCAGACGCGCCAGGACCGCACCACCTCGCCGACGCGGATGGTCCGGCCGAGCACCGACCGGCTGACCGAGACGACGAGCAGGCCCGTGAGGACGGTGGTCGCCACCGACGTCACCGGCGCCGTCGCCAGCTGGGCGAGCGCGCCGGAGAACTGCCCGTCCAGCTCGCCGGACAAGGTGGGGTCGAAGCTCGGGTCGAGCATCGTGGTCAGGTCGGCGAAGGTGCCGGCGAGCAGCCCCGCGACGTAGCGGCTCAGCACCGCCGAGATCAGCACCCCGATCGTCACCACGGCGGCGCTCAGGCCGAACATCACCGCGGGGTTGGCGCGGATGGCGCGCATGGCGCCGTCGAGGATCTCCCCGAGGGACAGCGGGCGCAGCGGCACGATGCCCGGCTGGAGGGCCGGCGGCCGCCACGCGCGCGGGCCCGCCGCCGGCGCCCAGCCCGGAGCCTGGCCGTAGGCCGGAGCCTGTCCGGGGCCGGACTGCGGCCCGTAGCCCGGCTGCGGCGGCGCGCCCCAGCCCGCGGGCGGTGGCGAACCGCCCCATCCGGCCGGCGGAGCGGCCGCGGGGCCCCACTGCGACGGGGGCTGCGCCTGGCCCGGGGGCGGTGCCCCGGGTTCGCGGCCCGCCGGCGGCGGTGCCGCCGGGTGTGCCTCCTCGCCGGCCCCGGGTGCCGTCCAGGCGGGCGGTGGGTCCTGGGGGCTCGTCATGCCGCTGGTGCTCCTCGTCGACGGGCGGTGCGGGCGGGGCAGACGCGCCCGCCGGTTCATCGTGCCACGTGGCGGTACGCCGGCGGGGGGCGCCGGCGGGCCGTTTCACCATCGGTTCCGCAGGCCCGGGTGCGAGAATGCCGCGCATGAAGGGTCGTGTGCTGGTGGTCGACGACGACACCGCGCTGGCGGAGATGATCGGCATCGTGCTGCGCTCGGAGGGGTTCGAGCCGGCGTTCTGCGAGGACGGGGACTCGGCGCTCGGGGCGTTCCGGTCCACCCAGCCCGACCTGGTGCTGCTCGACCTGATGCTGCCCGGCAAGGACGGCTACGAGGTGTGCCGGCAGATCCGGGCGGAGTCCGGCGTGCCGATCGTCATGCTCACCGCCAAGAGCGACACCGTCGACGTGGTGCTGGGCCTGGAGGCCGGGGCCGACGACTACATCTCCAAGCCCTTCAAGCCGAAGGAGCTGGTGGCCCGTGTGCGCGCCCGGCTGCGGCGGTCCGACGAGCCCGCGCCCGAGCACCTGGCGATCGGCGACCTGACCATCGACGTGCCAGGCCACCGGGTGGCCCGCGACGGCGAGCCCATCTCGCTGACGCCGCTGGAGTTCGACCTGCTGGTGGCGCTCGCGCGCAAGCCCTGGCAGGTGTTCACACGCGAGGTGCTGCTGGAGAAGGTCTGGGGCTACCGGCACGCCGCGGACACGCGGTTGGTCAACGTCCACGTGCAGCGGCTGCGCTCGAAGATCGAGCACGACCCCGAGAAGCCGGAGATCGTCGTCACCGTGCGCGGTGTCGGCTACAAAGCGGGCGCGACGACGACGTGAGCCGGGCGGGGCGCCGCGGCACGCGGCTGACGAGCGTGTGGCGGCTGGTGCGGGCACGCTGGCTCCGCCGCGCCGGCTCCGCGCTGCGGTGGTGGCGCTCGTCGCTGCAGGTGCGGGTGCTGACGATCACCCTGGTGATCGGCCTGGTGGCACTGGGGCTCGTCTTCGCGTACGTGGGGCAGCGCACCGCGGAGGGCCTGTTCAAGGAGCGGCTGGCGCAGGTGCTCGCCGAGAGCGCCCGGTCGACGAGCCAGGCGCAGGACACGTTCACGTACTCGACGGCGGCGACGCCGGCCGAGGCCCAGCAGCTGCTCTCGGACGTCACCACCGCCCAGCGCACCGGCGGTTCGGGCAGCCGTGACGTGTTCCTGCTGCGAGCGCCGGGGCAGACCACGTCGATGTCCGGCGGCGCGGCCGTGACGGCGCCGGAGCTGGTGGGCCTGATCAGCCCGGAGCTCAAGGCGGCGCTGACGGACGGCAAGCAGCACTGGCAGTCCGTGGGCCGCCCGACGAGCGCCGACGCAGCCGCGGACGGCACTGGTGCGCCGGTCCTCGACGCGCCCGGCGCGATCGGCCCGGTGGTTCCCGCCGTGGTCGTCGGCCAGGAGGTCTCGGTGCCCGTGGTCGGCACCTACCAGATGTTCTTCCTCTACCCGTTGGACGCCGAGCAGCGTCGCCTGGACTTCCTGCTCGGCACGCTCGCGCTGGCGGCCGGCGCGCTGGTGCTCCTGCTCGCGGCGACCACCTGGTTGGTCACCCGGCAGACCGTCAGCCCGGTGCGGCGGGCGGCCCAGGTGGCCGAACGGCTGGCGAACGGCCACCTGACCGAGCGCCTGCCGGAGCGGGGCGAGGACGAGATGGCCACGCTGGCACGGTCCTTCAACGAGATGGCGGCGAGCCTGCAGGACCAGATCCGGCGCCTCGAGGACCTCTCCGCGCTGCAGCGGCGGTTCGTCTCCGACGTGTCGCACGAGCTGCGCACGCCGCTGACCACCGTGCGGATGGCCGGCGAGATGATCTACGCCGCCCGCGACTCGTTCGAGCCCGCGGTCAAGCGATCTGCGGAGCTGTTGTCGACGCAGCTGGACCGGTTCGAGGACCTGCTGGCGGACCTCCTGGAGATCAGCCGGTTCGACGCCGGCGCCGCCACCCTGGACGCCGAGGGCCGGGACGTGCGCGAGGTGGTGCTGCGGGTGGTCGACAACGTGGCGCCGCTGGCCGCCCGCAAGGGCAGCTGGCTGGCGATCGACCTGCCGGAGTCCCGCGCGGTCGCCGACATCGACCCCCGTCGCGTCGAGCGGATCTGTCGCAACCTGCTGGTCAACGCGATCGAGCACGCCGAGGGCAGCGACGTGGAGGTCCGCGTCGCTGCGGACGCCTCGGCCGTGGCGGTCGTCGTGCGCGACCGCGGCATCGGGATGACACCCGACCAGGTGGCCCACGTGTTCGACCGGTTCTGGCGGGCCGACCCGGCGCGCGCGCGCACCACCGGGGGAACGGGGCTGGGCCTGGCGATCGCGATGGAGGACGCCCGGCTGCACGGGGGCTGGCTCGAGGCCTGGGGCCGCCCGGGCCGCGGCGCCAGCTTCCGGCTGACCCTGCCGCGCCGCGCCGGGATGACGCTGACGTCCTCGCCGCTCGACCTGGTGCCGGCGGAGCCCGAGCGCGCGCCCGCGACGCCCTCCGTGCGGGCTCCCGGCACCGACCCGGCCGCGCTCCCGCAGTGGGGCGCGGAACCGGACCGTCAGGAGGTGCCGTGACGCGCGCGCGTGCCCACGTCGTCCCGGCCCTGGTGCTGGCACTCGCGGTCGCGGGGTGCGCCGCGATCCCGGTGTCGGGCCCGGTGCAGGAGGGCGACGCCGACGTGCACGAGCCGGACTCCGTCGTCGTCATCGCCGAGGGACCGGAGCAGGACGCCTCGCCGGAGCGGATCGTCGACGGCTTCCTCCTCGCCACGGTGGCCGGCCTGTCCGGACGGCTCGACTTCGAGATCGCGACGGCCTTCCTGTCGCCCGACGCCGCCGCGACCTGGGACCCGCTCGGCGGCGTCACGATCGTCTCGGCGACGAAGGTGGAGCGGGCGGCCGCGACGCGGGTGACCGTCGATGCGGCCGTCGTGGGGAAGGTCGACGCCGACGGCCGCTACGCGGAGGCGTCCCCGGACGCCCGCGAGACCCTGACGTTCGACATGGTCCAGGACAGTCGCCAGCAGTGGCGCATCGCGACGGCGCCGGCGGGGTTGATCCTCACGGCGCGCCAGTTCGCCGACCAGTACCGGGCCGAGCAGCTGTACTTCCTCACCCCCGACGCGACGCTGCTGGTTCCCGAGACGCGCTTCTACCCGGTGGCCAACCTGCCCACCTCGGTGGTCAAGGGCCTGCTGGGTGGACCCTCGCCGTGGCTGCGCGACGCCGTGCGCACCGAGGTGCCGCGCGGCGCGCTGCTGGCTCCGGCGGCCGTCACGGTCGACGACGCGGGACGTGCGGAGGTGGACCTCGGCCCCGTGGGCGCCGTGCTGACCGCCGACCGCCCGCTGATGCTCGCCCAGATCGAGGCGACGCTGCGCCAGGTGCCGCAGGTGCGCTCGGTGGTGGTGCGCGCCGGGACCGGCGGCACGCAGCTGGAGGGCACGGCGCAGCTGAGCGCCGCCGCGGCCGCCGAGGTGGCCGCTCCGGAGATGATCCGCGTGGAGCCCTTCCGGGACGTCGACCAGCTGGCGACGCTGACGGACGGCCGGCTGACGGGGGTGCCGGAGGTCGGGACGCTCGCCGGACTCGACGCCCGCGCCCCGGCGCGCTCGGAGGACGGCACCGTCCGGGTGATGCTCGCGGGCCCTGACACGCTGGTGCTGGCTCCGAGCCCCGACGCGCCGGCGGTGCCGCTCTACTCCGGCCCGGCGCTCGTCGGCCCGTCGGTGGACCGGCTGGGCTGGGCCTGGACGGCCACCGGGTCCACCCTCGTCGCGGTGGGCCGCTCCGGCACCGTGGTGAGCATGGCGCCGCCCTGGCTCGTCGACCGGCAGGTCCACGCGCTGCGGGTGTCGCGCGACGGGACGCGGATCGCGGTGGTCTCCGCGGGGGCCGACGGGGTGTCCGTCGACGTCGCAGGGATCGCCCGGGACGAGATGGGCGCTCCGCAGCAGGTCTCCGACCCGGCGGTGCGCGTCGGCGCCTCGCTGACGGCGGCCGACGAGGTGGTCTGGATCGACGACACGACGGTGGCGGTGCTCGGCATCGTCGCCGGCTCCGCCAGCGTGCGGAAGGTGCCCGTCGGTGCGCCCAGCGAGCCGCTGCCGGACGTGGCGGGGGCCGTGTCGATCGCCGGTGCGCGCGCGGACCGGAGCCTTCTGGTCGCGACCGCCGACGGCGAGCTGCTGCGCTACGACGGCCGGACGTGGGCCGAGGTGCCGCGCATCACCGGCGTGCGCGACCCCGCCTACCCGGGCTGACCGGCCGACCACAGCCCCGCGCGGCGCCGGATGGCCCGCGAGGGGCCCCGGCGCCGCCCAGGACCGTCCGCGGCATCGGGCAGGGTCCGGGCCGTGGCTTCGTGGTGGCGTGCGACGGCGAGCGACGTGCTCGGCCTGGTGCTGCCCGTCTCCTGCGCGGGGTGCGGGGCCGACGACGTCGGCTGGTGCGCCCGGTGCCGCCCCGCCCTGGCCCGCCCGGCGTGGCGTGCCGAGGGCGGGGCCGGCCGGCTCGACCGGCTCGACGGCCGCCCCGTGCTGCCGGTCTGGGCGGCAGCGGAGTTCGCCGGGCCGGTGCTCCGAGCCGTGTCGGCGTGGAAGGACCACGGTCGCACCGACGTGACGCCGGTGCTGGCGTCCGCCGTGCGCCGCGCCGCGCGCGCGGCCGCCGACCAGCTGGACGGCGGGCCCGTGCTCGTCGTGCCCGCGCCGTCCACCGGCGCCGCCCGGCGCCGCCGCGGCCGGGACCCGGCGGGGGAGCTTGCCGTCGCCGTGGTGGCCGAGCTGCGGCTGCGCGGGGTGGCCGCACGTCGCACGCCGGTGCTGCGCCGGGCGGCCGGCGCCGACCAGGCGGGGCTCTCGGCCCGCTCGCGCGCCGGCAACCTCGCGGGTCGGGTGCGGGTGCGGCGGGGCTGGTCGCCGGCCGTCCCGGACGCGCTCTTGGTGGACGACGTGCTGACAACGGGCGCCACGCTGGCCGCCTGCGCGCGTGCTCTCGAGGCCGCCGGTGTGGCCGTGGTCGGCGGTGTCGTCCTCGCCGCGACACCTCACCCTGGGGGTAGGTGGATCGGGCGCGAGCCTGGCGTTAGCGTGGAGCCCTAGGCCGATGCCGGACCGTCGACACCCTGGGTGCCGGGTCCGGGAGCGGAGGAGGTGGTGCCCGCCCCTCGGGGCGTGACTTGGAACCATCACCGGGTGCGCCGCAGGCGCCCCTCAGCTCCCAGGAGGCCTTCATGGAGATCGTGGTTGCCGGTCGGCACACCGAGGTGTCCGCGCGCTACCGCGCGCACCTCGGCAGCAAGCTCGCCAAGCTCGAGCAGCTGGCGCCCCGCGCACAGCGCGTGGACGTGCTCGTGTCGCACGAGCCGAACCCCCGGCAGGCCGGCTCCAGCGAACGCGTCGAGCTCACGCTCGTCGACCGCGGGCCGGTGATCCGTGCCGAGGCGTCGGCCGACGACGCGTATGCCGCGCTCGACCTCGCGCTGGCCAAGCTGTTCGAGCGGCTGAGGCGATCCCGTGACCGGCGGCGCGAGCACCGCAAGGACACCGCGATCCCGGCGGCCCAGCCGCCTGCAGACGCCCAGCACGACGAGTCCGCGGACGCGCCCGCGGTGCGCGTGCTCGAGGACGGGACCCGCGAGATCCCGTTGGGCGACTCCCCGGTGGTGATCCGCGAGAAGGTGCACAGGGCGGTGCCGATGACGTTGGACGACGCTCTCTACGAGATGGAGCTCGTCGGTCACGACTTCTTCCTGTTCGTCGACAAGGCCTCGGGCCGGCCCGCCGTCGCCTATCGGCGGCGGGGCTGGACGTACGGCGTCATCACGCTGGACACGGCAGCCGGACCCGCCGGCGACGAGGGTTCGGCTGACGGCGAGGCGGCCGACGCCCGCGCCGCCGTGGTGGCGGGCCGGCCGGCCGCCCAGCCGGTCTGACGCCCGCGCCGGTCGGCCTGACGCCGGCCGCGGTGCGGCAGGATGCCGGGCGTGGCACCGGACGTCCCGCATCTCTCGCTCGCCCAGGCGCGGCGCCTGGCGCTGCGCGCCGCGGGGCTGGATCGGCCCAGACCGGAGCGTCTTCCCACTGGCCGTGACGTCGCCGCCGTGGCGGACCGCCTCGGCGTGCTGCAGATCGACTCGGTCAACGTCTTCGCGCGGGCGCACCTCATGCCGCTGTTCGCTCGCCTGGGGCCGTTCGACCCGGCGCTGGTGGACCGTGCGGCCGGCCGCGCGCCGCGCCGGCTCGTCGAGGCGTGGGCGCACCAGGCCTCGTTCGTGGCTCCCGACACGTACCGGCTGCTCGGCTGGAGGCGGCGCGCGTACGCCACCGAGGCGTGGGGGAGCATCGCCGGCGCACCGCTCCGGCACGGCTCCGTGGTCGACGACGCGCTCGCGGTGCTCCGCGACGAGGGCCCGCTGACGGCGCAGGAGGTGCGCGCCCGCCTCCAGCACATCGACACGTCGCGCTCCGACGGGTGGGGCTGGAACTGGGACGTGGTCAAGGTGGTGCTCGAGTACCTGTTCTTCAGCGGTCAGGTGGGCGTCGCCGGGCGCACCGGCGGGTTCGAGCGGCGGTACGACCTCGTCGAGCGCGTGCTGCCTGCGGCGGTGCTCGCGGCGCCCGAGCCCGACGAGGCGGACGCCGTGCGCGCCCTGGTGGCGACCTCGGTGCGTGCCCTGGGCGTCGGCACCCTGCGCTGCGTCGCGGACTACTTCCGGCTGCGGACGAAGCCGACCGCGGCGGCGCTGGCCGAGCTGACGGAGGCCGGGGTGGTGGAGCCCGTCGTCGTCGACGGCTGGGGCCCCGCGTGGCGGCACGTGGGCGCCACCGTGCCCCGCGCCGCGCACGGGCGAGCGCTCCTGTCGCCCTTCGACCCGCTCGTCTGGGAGCGCACGCGCACCGAGCGGCTCTTCGGGCTGCGGTACCGCATCGAGATCTACACCCCGGCGCACCAGCGCGTCTGGGGGTACTACGTGCTCCCGTTCCTCCTCGGGGAGCGGATCGGCGCGCTGGTGGACCTCAAGGCCGACCGGCAGGCGGGCCTGCTGCGGGTGCTCGCCGCGCACCGCGTCGCCGACGCGGCCGACGACGTGCCCGGCCAGCTGGGCGACGAGCTGCGCCTGGCGGCCGGGTGGCTCGGCCTTCGTGACGTGGTGCTCGGCAACGGTGCGGCGGCCGCCGGAGACCTGGTCGGGCCGCTCTCGCGCGCCCTGGAGCGGTGAGTCGCCCCTCGCCTCGGCGACACCCGCCTCGCCTAGGATGGCGGGGCCCGGCCGAGCGGCCGGCGCGAAGACCGCCCCTCCCCGGGGTGCGAGAGGGAGTGTCGCGTGGCGTCCATCGTCGAGAGAATGCTGCGGCTGGGCGAGGGCCGGATCGTCAAACGGCTGGCCGGGCTGGCCGCGCAGGTCAACGCGCTCGAGGACGGCTTCCTGGCGCTGACCGACGCGGAGCTGCGCGAGGAGACCGACCGGTTCAAGGCGCGGGTGGCGGACGGCGAGTCGCTCGACGACCTGCTGCCGGAGGCGTTCGCCGCGGTCCGCGAGGCGGCACGCCGCACGCTCGGCCAGCGCCACTTCGACGTCCAGCTCATGGGGGGCGCGGCGCTGCACCTGGGCAACATCGCCGAGATGAAGACCGGTGAGGGCAAGACCCTCGTCGCGACCCTGCCTGCCTACCTGAACTCGCTGACGGGCAAGGGCGTGCACGTCGTCACGGTCAACGACTACCTCGCCAGCTACCAGAGCGAGCTGATGGGCCGCGTGTTCCGGTTCCTCGGCGTCTCCACCGGCTGCATCCTCGGCCAGATGACGCCGGCGGAGCGCCGGGTCCAGTACGGGGCCGACATCACCTATGGCACCAACAACGAGTTCGGTTTCGACTACCTGCGCGACAACATGGCCTGGAGCGTCGACGAGCTGGTGCAGCGCGGCCACCACTACGCGATCGTCGACGAGGTGGACTCGATCCTCATCGACGAGGCCCGCACCCCGCTGATCATCTCCGGCCCCTCGTCGGGCGATGCCAACCGCTGGTACACCGAGTTCGCCAAGGTGGCTCGCCGGCTCCAGCCGGAGCGCGACTACGAGGTGGACGAGAAGAAGCGCACCATCGGCGTCCTGGAGCCCGGCATCGAGCGCGTCGAGGACTACCTGGGGATCGACAACCTCTACGAGTCGCTCAACACCCCGTTGATCGGTTTCCTCAACAACGCCATCAAGGCCAAGGAGCTGTTCAAGCGCGACAAGGACTACGTGGTGCTGAACGGCGAGGTGCTCATCGTCGACGAGCACACGGGCCGCATGCTCCCCGGCCGCCGCTACAACGAGGGCATGCACCAGGCCATCGAGGCCAAGGAGGGGGTGGCGATCAAGGCGGAGAACCAGACGCTGGCCACGATCACCCTCCAGAACTACTTCCGCATGTACGACAAGCTCGCGGGGATGACCGGTACCGCCGAGACCGAGGCCGCCGAGTTCCTCGGCACCTACAAGCTGGGCGTGGTGCCGATCCCGACGAACATGCCGATGGTCCGCATCGACCAGAAGGACTTCGTCTACAAGTCCGAGGACGGCAAGTTCGACGCGGTGGTCGCCGACATCGTCGAGCGCCACGCCAAGGGCCAGCCGGTGCTGGTGGGCACCGTCTCGGTGGAGAAGAGCGAGTACCTGTCCGCCAAGCTGAAGAAGCACGGCGTGCCGCACGAGGTGCTCAACGCCAAGCAGCACGCGCGCGAGGCCTCGATCGTCGCCCAGGCCGGGCGCAAGGGCGCCGTGACCGTCGCCACCAACATGGCCGGGCGCGGCACCGACATCATGCTCGGCGGCAACGCGGAGTTCATGGCCGTCGCCGAGATGGAGCAGCGCGGCTACGACCCGGCCGAGCGCCCGGAGGAGTACGAGGCCGCCTGGCCCGGCGTGCTCGCCGCGATGAAGGACGCCGTCGCCGCGGAGCACGACGAGGTGGTGGAGCTCGGTGGCCTCTACGTGCTCGGCACGGAGCGGCACGAGTCGCGCCGCATCGACAACCAGCTGCGGGGCCGTTCGGGACGCCAGGGCGACCCCGGGGAGTCCCGGTTCTACCTGTCGATGCAGGACGACCTGATGCGCCTGTTCAACTCCGGCCTCGCCGAGTCGATGATGGAGCGCGCCGGCTTCCCGGAGGACCTGCCGCTGGAGAGCAAGATCGTCACCCGCGGCATCCAGTCCGCCCAGTCGCAGGTCGAGGCCCGCAACTTCGAGATCCGCAAGAACGTCCTGAAGTACGACGACGTGATGAACCGCCAGCGCGAGGTGATCTACGCCCAGCGCCGGCGCGTCCTGGAGGGCGAGGACCTCGCCGACCAGGTGACCCACTTCCGCCGCGACGTGCTGTCCGGGTACATCCACGAGGCGGCGGGCGAGGGCCGGCCGGAGGACTGGGACCTCGACACGCTGTGGACGGCCCTCAAGGGCGTGTACCCGATCTCCATCACCGTCGAGGACGTGGTCGCAGAGGCCGGGGGGGCGCAGCGGCTCACCGCGGAGCTGATCGAGAACGAGGTGCTCTCCGACGCCGAGATCGCGTACGCGGACCGCGAGGTGCTGCTGGGAACCGAGCAGATGCGGCAGCTGGAGCGGCGCGTCACCCTCGCGGTGCTCGACCGCAAGTGGCGCGAGCACCTCTACGAGATGGACTACCTCAAGGAGGGCATCGGGCTGCGCGCCATGGCGCAGCGCGACCCGCTCATCGAGTACCAGCGCGAGGGTTTCCAGCTGTTCCAGGCGATGACCGACGCCATCAAGGAGGAGACGGTCCAGTACCTGTTCAACCTCGAGGTCCAGGTGGCGCAGCCGCAGGACGAGGTTGAGGCCGAGGGCGAGGAGCCGGGTGAGACGGCGGCGCCCGCGCCCGACGAGGCCGCCGCGCCGGCGCCTCCGTCCGCGCCCGCGGCGCCACGGGTGGTCGCCAAGGGTCTGGACGGTCCGGCGCAGCGCGTGCCGCTCGTGTACTCGGCACCCTCGGCGGACGGGGACGGCACAGCGGCGACGAGCGGCGACTCGTCGGGTCGCCGCCAGGCCCAGGTCGCTCCGGCCAAGTCCACCGGCGGCGTCCCCGCTGCGTCCGGTGGACTGAACCGCGAGGCGCGCCGCAAGGCGGAGCGGCAGGCCAAGAAGCGCCGCTGACGTCAGCCGATCTCGAGGGCGGTCGCCCGCCACGCGCCGCGATGGGTCTCGAGTCGCAGCGCCACCGCGCGCACGCGCCGGCCGTCGTCCACCACTGCGGTCGCCTCGACCACGTGCGGGTCGAGGCGGACCACGCGGACGGTCCGGCAGGCGGGCGCGCGGCACGCGTGCAGCGCGGCGTGCCGGCTCAGCGTCGAGCGGACGCGGAGCGCGTCCAGGACCCCGGGGGCGAGCCAGCGCGCCAGCTGCGCCGCGGGCCGCACCCCGGTGATCACTTCCACGCTGGCGGTGGCCAGCCGCCGTACGACGAGGCCGGGGTCGGCGCTCGGTGGAGCACCGCGGTCCTCGTCCTCCGCCTCGGCGACGAGCGAGCGGTCGCCCACCCGTAGCGCGCGGACCCGTTCGACGAGGGTCGGCGGCACGGCCAGGGCCGGCCCCTCGGCACACGGGGTGCGTGCCGCGCCGAGAGTCGGGAGCAGCCGGGCCCGCGGCCGCGCGCCGCCGTCGCCGGTGACCGGGCGGCCGTCGGACGTGGTGCGCCGCCGCGCACCGTGGCCCGCCGGATCCGTGCCTGTGGCGCGGTGGACGGCAGAACCCGTGGCGATGCCGGGGGCCGGACGCGTCGCGTGCAGCGGGTGCCGCGCCGGCAGTGGCTGGGCGAGCGCCGCGAACACCTGCTCGGTGGGGGTGTCCCACGTCACTTCGGCGAGAGCGGTCATCGTGCCACCCCCGCCGGGACGGTGAGCACCTGGCCGGGCAGGATCAGGTCGGGGTCCGGCCCGACGAGCAGGGCGTTGCTCGCGTACCAGACGGGCCATGCGGCGGCAATCTGCGCGTCGGAGGCGTCGGGTCCGAGGTGACGGGCCGCGATGGCCCACAGCGTGTCGCCTTGCCGGACCGTCACGGTGCCGGGGGCGTCCGGCACGGGGGCGGCCGGGGCGGAACGGAGGGTGGGCCTGCTCGAGGCGGTGGTGGCGGCGGGCGGCGTCGGCCGGTCGCGCTCTGCGGCAGCGGGCGGCGCGGTCGTCGGTGGCGGGAGCGCCACAGTCGCTGCGGTCGGGCTGGGCACCGCCGCGGTCGCCGGGCTGGGCGCCGCTACCGAGACCACCCAGCCGAGGTCCGGCCCCGTGGCGGCGGTCACCGAGACAGCCGCCGGGGTGCTCGTGGTGGGCGTGCCGTCATCGGCCATGGCGACTCCGGCGCTGCCCAGGCCCAGGCCGGCGGCGACGGCGACGGCGAGGGTTCGCCGCACCAGCACGGGGGCGAACCGGTGCACCGCGGCCTCGCCGCTGCGCCAGCTGCGGCCGGCGGCACGCAGGGCGAGACACCCGGCGGCGACGGCCGCGGACACCGCGAGCCACCCCAGGACGGCCGCACCCACGGCGGACAGCCCCAGCTCGACCAGGTCGTCGGGCCCGGTACCGGGCGCCGTGGGCGTCAGGGCGACCACCCGCAGGGCGAGGGCTGCCGCGGCGGCGCCGCACGCGACGGCGGCTGCGAACAAGGTCAGTCCGGTGCCTGCCGCCCGGCGAGGTGCTGCGGTCTCCATCGGTCCTCCAGCTAGATCATGCGTGATGCCGTTTGATGCCTTTTGATGTCACGCGATGGCGATAGATCTAGCGGTTGAGGGCATCACGAGGAAGGGACTCCGGCGTCGATCACCCCGACGTGCGACACCGCGACGCGGTGCGTGACCCGTTCGGCCCTGCAGGCCGTCACCCCGTCGCCCGTACGGTCAGCCGGTGCGCTGGCAGCTCCTCTTCGACGATCTGGAGGCGCAGCTGGCCACGGCGCGCGCGGCGCAGGCCCGGGAGGCAGTGGCGGACCTGGTTCGCGCCGAGGCGGCCACCACCCACCTGGCGGACCGGCTGCGGGCCTCGCTGGGCGGGACGTTGCGGCTCGACCTCGGCCCGCTCGCCGGCGAGCCGGAGGCGATGGTCGACGGTCGGCTGACCGACGTCGGGGAGGGGTGGCTCCTGCTGGGCGAACCTGCGGGGCGGCAGACCCTCGTCGCGCTCGCAGCGGTGCAGGCGGTCACCGGCCTGGCGCCGCACGTCGCACCCGACGAGGGCCGGGTGCGACGCGGCCTCGGCCTGCCGCACGCCGTGCGCGCGCTCGCGCGGGACCGCACCGAGGTCCAGCTGTCGACGCGCGGCCGGACGCTCGTCGGCCGGATAGGCCGCGTGGGCGCCGACTACCTGGAGGTCACCGGGAGCGCCGGAGCGGTCTGGACCGTGCCGCTGGACCGCGTGGTGGTGGTGCGCTCCGCGTGACGGTCAGTCGACGCGCTCCGTGGCCCGGGCCCGCGCCTGCGCGTACATCCGATCGATGTACTTCTCGAGCTCGCTGGCCTCGACCCGCCAGATGCCGCGGCCGCCGATCTGGATCGCCGGCAGCTCGCCGGACTTGACCAGCGAGTAGGCCTGCTGTGCGGAGATGTTGAGGATCTCCGTCACGTCCGCGAGCGTGAGGAAACGCGGTGCCATGCCCGCAGTGTGGCACGGCGGCGCCCGGGCCAGCCGTTTTCCACCGAACCGCACCTCGGCTGCCGATTGACCGGCCGGACGGCCCGTGGGGGCCGCCGACGAGGGGAGCGGCATGCAGACGACGGCGCTCGACGCGCCCGCACCCGTGGCGGCACGGTGGCGCCGCCCGGGGTGGCGGGACCCGCGGCTGCTCGTCGGGATCGCCCTGGTGGCGGCGTCGGTGGCACTCGGTTCGTGGGTGGTGCGGTCCGCCGAGCACACCGTGCCCGTCTTCGTCGTGCGGGCGCCCGCGGTGCCCGGGACGGCGGTCGACCCGGACGCGCTCGGCACGGCGCAGGTGCGGCTCGGGTCCGTCGGCCTGGACCGCTACCTGAGGGCCGACGAACCGGTGCCGCCGGACGCCGTCCTGCTGCGCGCCGTGGGCGCGGGCGAGCTGCTGCCCCGCTCGGCGGTGGGTTCGGCCGCCGAGCTGGCGCTGCGGCCCGTCGCGGTCCCCGCCGCCGGCGAGCTGCCGGCGACGGTGCTGGCCGGCTCGCTCGTGGACCTCTGGCTGACGCCGGTCGCCGAGCGGGGCGGCTCCGCGACAGCGTCCCCACGCGCCCCGCGCGAGCTCGCCGCCTCGCTGACGGTGGCGGAGGTCGGCCGCCCGGAAGGCGCCTTCGCGGCGGGCGGGACGACCGTCCACGTGCTGGTGCCGCTCGAGCAGCTGCCGGACGTGCTCGCGGCGCTCGCCTCCGACGGGCGCGTCGACGTGGTCGCGGTCCCGGGGAGCTGACGTGGCCGTCGGGGTGCTGTGCGCCGTGCGCGGACCGGCGGAGGCGCTGCTGGTGCAGGCCGTCGACGGGACGGGTGGCGCACTGGCCGTCACCCGGCGCTGCGCGGACCTCGTGGAGCTCCTCGCGGCGGCGCAGGCCGGGCTGGGCCGGCTCGCCGTCGTCTCGGCCGAGCTGGACCACCTGGACCGCGAGGTGGTGGCGGACCTGCACCGCGGCGGCGTGCGGGTGGTGTGCGTCGCCGACCAGACCCGTCCGTGGCTGACGGACCGGTTGGCCGCGTGCGGCGCCGACCTCGTCGTGCCGCCGCCGGGCGACCTGACGGCCGCACGGGCGGTCGTCGACCGGGCGGCCGCGCTGCTCGACGCGGCACCGGAGCAGGTGCCGGACTGGCTGGCACCCGCGGCCATGCCGGTGCGGCGGGGGCGCCTCGTCGCGGTCTGGGGCCCGGCCGGGGCGCCGGGCCGGACGACGGTCGCCGTCAACGTCGCGGCAGAGCTCGCGGCCCTCGGGCGGTCGGCCCTGCTCGTCGATGCCGACACCTATGGCGGCGCGGTGGCGCAGGTGCTGGGACTGCTCGACGAGGCGCCGGGGATCGCGGCGGCGGCGCGCGCGGCAGGCCAGGGCGCGCTCGGGCTGCCGGAGCTGGGCCGGCTGGCGCCCGTGGCCGGCGACGGCCTGCGCGTGCTGTCGGGGGTGTCACGTCCGGACCGGTGGCCGGAGCTGCCCGCCGCGACGCTGGACGGCCTGTGGCCGGTGGCGCGGGCGCTGGCCGACTGGACGGTGGTGGACACGGGCTTCTGCCTGGAGCGCGACGAGGCACTGACCTTCGACACCCGGGCACCGCAGCGCAACGCGGCGACGCTGTCCGCGCTCGAGGCGGCGGACGTGGTGGTGGCCGTCGGGTCCGGCGACCCGGTGGGCCTGGCGCGGCTGGTGCGCGGGCTGGCCGAGCTCGACGCCCTCGGCCTGACGGGCCGCCGCCAGGTGGTGGTCAACCGGGTGCGCGCCTCGGTGGCGGGTCCGGACCCGGCCCGCGCGGTCGGGGACGCCCTGGCCCGGTACGCGGGGGTCGGCGGCGCGCTCGTCGTGCCCGACGACCGGGCGGCGTGCGACGCCGCGCTGCTGGCCGGCAGGACACTGCGCGAGCAGGCGCCGGGCTCGCCCGCGCGCAAGGCTCTCGCAGGGCTGGCGGCCGTCGTCGCCGCCACGGCCTGACGCGCGGCCGACCGCGACGCGCTCGTGTCGCGCGGCCCGCGGCGCGGCCGCCCGGCACACTGGGCGCGTGCGCGTCTACCTGCCCGCCGTCCTGGACCAGCTGCCGTGCGAGCAGGTGGGGCCCGGCCGGGCGCACGCCGTGACGCCGGACCTGCGCGCGGCGTTGCCCGCAGAGGACGACGAGGGCTGGGAGTACGCCGCGCTCCTGGCGGCCGCGGACGACGCGCTGGCGTTGCTGGCCCACCACCCCCGGGCGCCGCGGTTGCGGGTGGTGCTCGCCGCGGACGTCCCCGACGGCCTGGTGGACGTCCCCACCCGCTCGCACGAGCCGGCGAGCGCCGTGGACCTGGTCGCCGGCGCGCCGTGGTCGGCCGTCGTCAGCGTGCACGTCGACGCGCCGGTGGCGGCGGCGGACGTGGTCGCGGCGCTGGCGGGTGACGCCGCCGCGACCGAGCGGCTCGTCGAGCAGGAGCTGCTCTGGTACGACGTCACCGAGGTGGGGCGGATCCCCTCGTGACGGCGCCGGGGCGGTTTGGAGCGTCCCGCCGCCTCCGGTAGTCTTCTCCGCCGGTAGAACGTCCGGTCACACCGGCTTACGGCCCATCGCTGGGCCGGGTCGCGGACCGGGCGTGATACCCCCTTGGGGTATGGTGTAATTGGCAGCACGAGGGATTCTGGTTCCCTTAGTCTTGGTTCGAGTCCAGGTACCCCAGCGCTGATCAGCACGGTCGTCGCCCCGCGAGGGGATCGGCTAGCATGGTCACTCGCTCGCGAGGCTCCCTAACGGGAGGCTCACGGCAGCCAGGCCCCCGTTGTGTAGCGGCCTAGCACGCCGCCCTCTCACGGCGGTAGCGCCGGTTCGAATCCGGTCGGGGGTACGAACGAAGGAGGCTCGGCCGGCTGGCCGAGCCTCCTTCGTTCGTTGCTCCAGACACAGCCCGGATTCGGGAGGGAGGCGCCAGGGGCGCCTCCCGGGTCCGGTCGGGGGTACGACGAGGCCCGGTCACCACTGGTGGCCGGGCCTTCGTGTGCCGGGCGCCACGCGCGCGGGTACGGATCACTCCGCGGTGCGGCGCAGCACCTCCGTCAGGCGGTTGGCCGCGCTGACCACGGCGGCGGCGTGGAGCCGCCCGGGCTGGCGCGAGAGGCGCTCGAGCGGGCCGGACACCGAGACGGCGGCGACGACGCGACCCGACGGGCCGCGCACCGGCGCGGACACCGAGGCGACGCCGACCTCCCGCTCGGAGACGGACTGCGCCCAGCCGCGGCGCCGGACGCCGGACAGGATGGTCGCGGTGAACTTGGCGCCCTGCAGCCCGCGGTGCAGCCGGTCGGGCTCCTCCCAGGCCAGCAGGATCTGCGCGGCGGAGCCCGCGAGCATCGTCAGCGTGGCGCCCACGGGGATCGAGTCGCGCAGACCCACGGGCCGCTCGGCGGCCGCGACGCAGATGCGCATGTCGCCCTGGCGGCGGTACAGCTGCGCGCTCTCGCCGGTGTGGTCGCGCAGCGCGGCCAGCACGGGCCCGGCGGCGGCGAGCAGCCGGTCCTCGCCGGCGGCCGTGGCCAGCTCCGACAGGCGCGGGCCGAGCACGAACCTGCCCTGCAGGTCGCGGGCGACCAGCCGGTGGTGCTCGAGCGCGACGGCGAGCCGGTGGGCAGTGGGGCGGGCGAGGTGGGTGGCCGTCACCAGCTGGGCGAGCGTCGCGGGCCCCGCCTCGAGGGCGCTGAGGACCGCGGCCGCCTTGTCCAGGACGCCGACTCCGCTAGAGTTGTCCATAGGTCGATATTGGCGTCTCGCCCACTGAGATGCAAGTCCCCGGGGTCCCAGGCTTGCTACGGCGGCGCCAACCGGCCGGCCCAGCGTACGCCGGGCCTGACAACGACGAGCGAGACGACGGGCTGAGGACATGGCAGGCACCCTGGCGGAGAAGGTCTGGGCGGCGCACGTGGTGCGCCCGGGGGAGAACGGCGCCCCCGACCTCCTCTACATCGACCTGCACCTGGTGCACGAGGTGACCAGCCCGCAGGCGTTCGAGGGCCTGCGCCTGGCCGGCCGCCCGGTGCGCCGCCCCGACCTGACGATCGCGACCGAGGACCACAACACCCCGACGCTCGACATCGACCTGCCGATCGCGGACGCCACCAGCCGCACGCAGATCGAGACGCTGCGGGCCAACGCCGCACAGTTCGGCGTGCGGCTGCACTCGCTCGGCGACGCCGACCAGGGGATCGTCCACCAGGTGGGACCGCAGCTCGGCCTGACGATGCCGGGGCTGACCGTGGTCTGCGGCGACTCCCACACCTCGACGCACGGCGCGTTCGGCGCCCTCGCCCTCGGCATCGGCACCAGCGAGGTGGAGCACGTGCTCGCCACGCAGACGCTGCCCCTGGTGCCGTTCAAGACGATGGCGATCACCGTCGAGGGCCAGCTGCCACCCGGCGCGACCAGCAAGGACGTCATCCTGGCGATCATCGCCAAGATCGGCACCGGCGGCGGCCAGGGCTACGTCCTGGAGTATCGCGGCGAGGCGATCCGTGCGCTGTCGATGGAAGCGCGCATGACCATCTGCAACATGTCGATCGAGGCCGGCGCGCGCGCGGGCATGATCGCGCCCGACGAGACGACGTTCGCCTACCTGCGGGGCCGGCCGCACGCCCCCGAGGGCGCCGACTGGGACGCCGCCGTCGAGTACTGGCGCACGCTGCGCTCGGACGACGACGCGGTGTTCGACGCCGAGGTGGTGCTCCAGGCGAAGGACATCGAGCCCTACGTCACCTGGGGTACCAACCCGGGCCAGGGCCTGCCGCTGTCCGGCAACGTCCCGGTGCCCGACGAGATCGCCGACGAGACGGTGCGCGCCGCCGCGCAGCGGGCCATCGAGTACATGGGCCTGACGCCCGGCCGGCCGCTGCGCGAGATCGCGGTGGACACGGTGTTCATCGGCTCGTGCACCAACGGCCGCATCGAGGACCTCCGCTCGGTCGCCAAGGTGCTGCGGGGCCGCAGGAAGGCCGAGGGGGTGCGTGTGCTCGTCGTGCCCGCCTCCGCGCGCGTGCGGCTCCAGGCGGAGGCCGAGGGGCTCGACCGGATCTTCCTCGACTTCGGGGCGGAGTGGCGCAACGCCGGCTGCTCGATGTGCCTGGGCATGAATCCCGACCAGCTGGCGCCGGGCGAGCGGGCGGCGTCGACGTCGAACCGGAACTTCGAGGGCCGGCAGGGCAAGGGCGGCCGCACGCACCTGGTGTCCCCGCTCGTCGCGGCGGCCACCGCGATCCGCGGCACCCTGTCGAGCCTGGCGGACCTCGACCTGCCTGCTGGCACCACGGTCGACGGCTCGCCGCTGGCCCCACTGGACCCCCACCTGCTGGTGCAGGTCTGAGCAGCAGGAGACGACGATGGAGAAGTTCACCCAGCACACCGGCGTCGGCGTCCCGCTGCGGCGCAGCAACGTCGACACCGACCAGATCATCCCGGCCGTGTACCTCAAGCGGATCACGCGCAGCGGGTTCGAGGACGCGCTGTTCTCCGCCTGGCGCTCGGACCCGGCGTTCGTCCTCAACCAGGAGGCGTACCGCGCCGGCTCCGTGCTCGTCGCCGGCCCGGACTTCGGCACCGGCTCGTCGCGCGAGCACGCCGTGTGGGCGCTCAAGGACTACGGGTTCCGCGCCGTGCTCTCGCCGCGGTTCGCCGACATCTTCCGCGGCAACGCGGGCAAGCAGGGGCTGCTCGCCGCGCAGGTGGCGCAGGAGGACGTCGAGCTGATCTGGAAGGTCCTCGAGACGCGTCCCGGCACCGAGGTGACGGTGGACCTCGCGGCGCGGACCGCCACGTGCGACGACGTGGTGGTGCCGATCGGGGTCGACGACTACACGCGGTGGCGGCTGCTGGAGGGGCTGGACGACATCGGCCTGACGCTCCAGCACGCCGACGACATCGCGGCGTTCGAGCAGCGGCGTGAGTCGTGGCGCCCTCGCACGCTGCCCGCCAAGCACCTGCCGTCGGTGCCGGTGCAGGCCGCGCGGCCGGTGCCCGTCCCGCTGGACCTGGGTCCGACCCGCAGCGCCTGACCCGGCGCTCCCAGCCTGGGTCCGCCTTCGCCGCTACGGTGTCGGCAGGACGACAGGAGGCCGACATGGTCAGCACGTCGCAGCTCGCCCGGCGCATCGCCGCCCGGGGCGCATCGTCGAGCCAGGCCCGGCACGCCGTGGAGGCGGTGCTCGGCGAGATCACCGCGGCTCTCGCCGCGGGGGAGAAGGTGACGCTCGTCGGGTTCGGCACGTTCGAACCGGTGGCGCGGGCCGCCCGGAGCGCTCGCAACCCGCGCACGGGCGCCAGCGTCCCGGTCCCCGCCGCGACCGTGGCCCGCTTCCACCCCGGCGCCGCGCTGCGGGCGGCGGTGGACGGCGGCCCCGTGGCGCTCGGTGCGGTGGGGTCGCTGGCCGAGAAGCCGATCGCGGAGGCCCCCGGCCTGGTCGTGCCCGCGCCGAAGCCGGCGAAGGGCGTCGAGCCCGCGAAGCCGGCCAAGGGCAAGCCGGCGAAGGGCAAGGCGGCCAAGGGCAAGGCGGCCAAGGGCAAGGCGGCCAAGGGCAAGCCGGCCAAGGACGCCCGCGGCAAGGGCACGAAGGCGGCGGGCAAGCGCACAGGCTGAGCCGATCGCCTGTGAGGGTTTCGCGCCGATCGACCGCCGCGCGGCCTGCTCGCCACGCAGCATCCGGTGGCATGGGGGACGATGGCACCATGACCGACCTGCTGTACGTCGACGGAGGCAACCCGCTCGCCGGCGAGATCACGGTGCGCGGGGCCAAGAACTTCGTCTCCAAGGCGATGGTGGCGGCGTTGCTCGCGGACGGACCGAGCGTGCTGCGCAACGTCCCCGAGATCCGTGACGTGCAGGTGGTCAGCGAGCTCCTCCAGCTGCACGGCGTGCACATCGACCACGACGTGGACGGGGGCGTGGTGACGATCGACCCGTCGCGCCTCGAGTCCGCGCTGGTCGCGGACATCGACACGCTCGCCGGGTCCAGCCGGATCCCGATCCTGTTCTGCGGCCCCCTGCTGCACCGCCTCGGCGAGGCGTTCATCCCGGACCTCGGGGGCTGCCGCATCGGCGACCGCCCCATCAACTACCACCTCGACATCCTTCGCCAGTTCGGCGCCGTGGTGGACAAGGCGGTCAACGGCATCCACATCCGGGCCCCGTACGGACTGACGGGCACCAAGGTCGCCCTGCCCTACCCGAGCGTCGGCGCCACCGAGCAGCTGCTGCTCACGGCGGTGCGCGCCGAGGGGATCACCGAGCTGTCCGGCGCGGCGATCGAGCCCGAGATCATGGACCTGATCAACGTCCTGCAGAAGATGGGCGCGATCATCTCGGTCGACACCGACCGCGTGATCCGCATCGAGGGCGTGACACGGTTGATCGGGTTCTCGCACACCGCGCTGGCGGACCGGGTCGAGGCGGCGTCGTGGGCGTCGGCGGCGCTGGCCACCGGCGGCGACGTCTTCGTCCGCGGCGCCACCCAGCCGGAGATGACCACGTTCCTCAACACCTTCCGCAAGGTCGGTGGCGAGTTCGTCGTCGAGGACGCGGGCATCCGCTTCTACCACCCGGGGGGTGACCTGCGCTCCATCCAGCTGGAGACGGACGTGCACCCCGGGTTCATGACCGACTGGCAGCAGCCGCTCGTCGTCGCGCTGACGCAGGCGCGTGGCCTGTCGATCGTCCACGAGACGGTGTACGAGAACCGCTTCGGGTTCGTCGACGCGCTGGTCGGGATGGGCGCGACCATCCAGGTCTACAAGGAGTGCCTGGGGTCGCGCCCGTGCCGCTTCGGCCAGCGCAACTTCTTCCACTCCGCGGTGATCTCGGGCCCGACGACGTTGACGGCGGCCGACATCGAGGTGCCCGACCTGCGCGGCGGCTTCAGCCACCTGATCGCGGCACTGACGGCGAAGGGCACCTCTCAGGTGCGGGGCATCAGCCTGATCGACCGCGGCTACGAGCGGTTCACCGACAAGCTGACGGCGCTGGGCGCGAGCTTCAACCGCGAGGCCCCGAAGCGCTGAGGCGGGCCGGCGGGACGGAGTCGGTCCGTCGGGGACCGTGCCCGCCCGGCCGCTAGCATCGGCTCTCGTGCCTCATCCCGCGCGCGCCAACGGCGCCTACCGCCTGATCGCCGCCGTCGTGCGCCCGTTCCTGCGCTCGACGACGCGCCATGAGTGGCGGGGCACCCGGCAGCTGCACCGTCCCGGGGGGTTCATCGTCGCGGCGAACCACGCGACGGAGCTCGACCCGCTGACGATCGCGCACGCGCTCTACGACAACGGGGTCGCCCCCCGCATCCTCGCCAAGGCGGGCCTGTTCCGGGTCCCGGTGCTCGGGGCGCTGCTGCGTGCCACCGGCCAGGTGCCGGTGGACCGGGGGAGCAACCGGGCCGCGGAGGCGCTGGACGACGCGGTGCGTGCGCTCGGCGCGGGCGAGGTGGTGCTCGTCTTTTCCGAGGGCACGCTGACCCGCGACCCGGACCTGTGGCCGATGGTCGGCAAGACCGGCGTCGCGCGGCTCGCCCTCGCCAGCCGGGCGCCGGTGGTGCCCGTGGCGCAGTGGGGGACCCACGAGCTGCTGCCGCGCTACGGCCGGTGGTTGCGGCCGTTCCCGCGCAAGCGGGTCACGGTGCTCGTCGGGGAGCCGGTGGCGCTCGACGACCTGTACGACCGGCCCCGGGGGGCGGCAGTGCTGCGCGACGCGACCGGGCGCGTCACCGACGCGATCACCGCGCTGCTCGAGGAGATCCGCGGCGAGAAGGCGCCGGCGCCGCGCTTCGACCTGCGCGAGCATCCGGAGTACGAGGTGAAGCGCACCACGTACCCGCCGCTGGCGGGCCGATGACGCGCGCGGCGGTGCTGGGCGCCGGCGCCTGGGGCACCACGTTCGCGATGGTGCTGGCGGACGCCGGGTGCGAGGTGAGGCTCTGGGGCCGCGACGAGGTCGTCACGCAGCAGGTGGACCGCGAGCACCGCAACGAGGCGCACCTGCCGGGTGTGGTGCTGCCGGAGGCGGTGCACGCCTCGTCGAACGCGGCGGCGGTGCTCGCCGGGGCGGAGCTGGTCGCCGTGGCCGTGCCCGCCCAGACGGCGCGGGCCGCCCTCGGGCCGCTCGCGCCGCACGTGGGCGCCCGCGCGGTGGTGGTGTCGCTGATGAAGGGCGTCGAGCTGACCAGCGGCAGCCTGATGAGCGAGGTGGTGGGCCAGGCGCTGGGGCTGCCGGCCGAGCGCGTCGCGGTGCTGTCGGGACCCAACCTCGCCAAGGAGATCGCGCGGCGCCAGCCCACCGCCACGGTGGTCGCCTCGACGCACGACGACACCGCGGCGGCTGTGGCGCGCGCCGTGCAGTCGGCGTACTTCCGGCCGTACACCTCGTCGGACGTCGTGGGCGTGGAGCTGTGCGGCGCCGTGAAGAACGTCATCGCGCTCGCGGTGGGCATGAGCCAGGGGCGGGGCTTCGGGTTCAACACGATGGCGACCATCATCACGCGCGGCCTGGCGGAGATCCGGCGGCTCGGGCTGGCGCTCGGTGCGGACACCGAGACGTTCTCCGGGCTCGCCGGCGCCGGCGACCTGATGGCGACGTGCGCGTCTCCGGAGTCGCGCAACCACTCGCTCGGGGTGCTGCTGGGCCGCGGCGTGCCGCTGGACCAGGCGCTGGCCGCCACCGAGGGCACCGCCGAGGGTGTCAAGACCAGCCGCGCGGTGCTCGAGCTGGCGGGTGCGCACGGCGTGGAGATGCCGATCAGCGAGGCCGTCGTCAAGGTGCTCTACGAAGGCCTTCCGGTGGACGCCCTGGCGCCCGTGCTGCTCGCGCGGCCGATGAAGGACGAGGCGGCGGACCGTCCCCTCGACGAGGCGTAGCCGGGGCCTCAGGCGGCGCCCAGCGCCTGTCGCAGCCGGTCCAGCAGCCAGTCGAGCTCGTCGTCCGCGATCACCAGCGGCGGCGCGATCCGCAGGGTGCGGCCGTGCGTCTCCTTCGCGATCACGCCGAGCCCGAGCAGCCGTTCGCAGACGTCCCGGCCGCTGCCCACCCGCGGGTCGACGTCGATCCCCGCCCACAGGCCGCGGCCGCGCACCGCCGTCAGGCCCGCGCCCAGCAGGCCGGCCAGGCCGGCGTGCAGCCGCGTCCCGAGCTCCCGCGCGCGGCGCTGGGGCTCGCCCTCGGCCAGCATCGCCACCACCTCCCGGCCGACCGCCGCGGCCAGCGGGTTGCCCCCGAACGTGCTGCCGTGCTCGCCGGGGCGCAGCACCCCGAGCACGTCCCAGTCCCCGACCACCGCCGAGACCGGCAGCAGCCCGCCGCCCAGTGCCTTGCCGAGCACGTACAGGTCCGGCACCACCTGCTCGTCGTCGCACGCGAAGGTGGACCCGGTGCGGCCGAGGCCGGACTGCACCTCGTCGGCCACCAGCAGCACGCGCTCGTCGTCGCAGATCTCCCGCAGCCGCGCGAGGTAGCCGGGCGGCGGGACGACGACGCCGGCCTCGCCCTGGATCGGCTCGACGAGCACGGCGGCGGTTGCCGGGCCGATGGCCTCCCGCACGGCCTCGGCGTCGCCGTACGGCACCGACCGGAAGCCCGGGGTGAACGGTCCGAAGCCGCGCCGGGCGTCCTCGTCGGAGGAGAAGCCGACGATGGTGATCGTCCGGCCGTGGAAGTTCTCCCCGGCGACGACGACCTCGACGGCGTCGGGCGGGACACCCTTGACCTCGTAACCCCACTTGCGGGCCAGCTTCAGCGCCGTCTCCACCGCCTCCGCGCCGGTGTTCATCGGGAGGATGGCGTCCTTGCCCGCCAGGGCCGCCAGGTCGCGTGCGAACGGCCCCAGCTGGTCGTTGTGCACGGCCCGGCTCGTCAGCGTCAGGCGACCCAGCTGCGCGGTCAGCGCCGCCACCAGGCGGGGGTGGCGGTGCCCGAAGTTCAGTGCCGAGTACCCGGCGAGGGCGTCGAGGTAGCGGCGGCCCTCGACATCGGTGATCCAGACGCCGTCGGCGCTGGCGGCGACCACCGGCAGGGGGTGGTAGTTGTGCGCCAGCGCCGTCTCGGCGAGCGCCAGGTGCTGCGCCGTCGTGGTGGCCAGGTCGACCATCGGGTTCACCTCCGTCATCACCGGGCCACGCCGCCCGGCGGGCCGGCAGCCCGGCTCTGGCCGTCATGGTCGCATCTCGCGCCGCGGCGGGTGCGCCGGGACCCGTCCCGTGTCGCCTCCCGGAATGCGGCCCGGGCCGGCGGGAGCGCCGGGCGGCGGTAGGGTCGGCGCGATGTCCCAGACGCCCGCCCGCCGCCCCCGTGTCCTCGTGCTGTTCGGTGGCCGCTCGGGCGAGCACCCGATCAGTGCCGTGACGGCCGGGGGCGTGCTGGGCGCCATCGACCGCTCCCGGTACGACGTGCTCGCCGTGGGCATCACCCGCGACGGTCGCTGGGTGCCGACGGACGACGACCCGGACCGGTGGGCGATCACCGACGGGAAGCTGCCCGAGGTGACCGACGGGACGGTCCGGGTGCTGCTGCCGCAGGCGGCGGGGGAGCGCGGGGTCCAGGCCCTGCGCGGCACGGTCGCCGAGGCGATGGGCGACGTCGACGTCGTCTTCCCGCTGCTGCACGGGCCGTTCGGGGAGGACGGGACCGTCCAGGGGATGCTCGAACTGGCGGACGTGCGGTACGTCGGCGCGGGCGTCCTGGCGTCGGCTGTCGGCATGGACAAGGAGATGATGAAGCTCGTCTTCGCCGGCAAGGGGCTGCCGGTGGGGCCGTACCGGGTGGTGCGGCCCGGCGAGCTGGAGCGCGACCCCGACGGCGTGCTGGGACGGGTGCGGGAGCTGGGGCTGCCGGTGTTCGTCAAGCCCGCACGCGCCGGGTCCTCCCTGGGGATCAGCAGGGTCGACGACTGGGCCGACCTGCCGGCCGCCGTCCGCGCCGCCGCGCAGCACGATCCGAAGGTGCTGGTCGAGGCGGCGATCGTCGGGCGCGAGATCGAGTGCGGCGTGCTGGACGGCCACGGCGGCGCGCCGGCGCGCGCGTCGCTGCCGGGGGAGATCGTCGTCGGCGGGGAGCACGCGTTCTACGACTTCGACGCCAAGTACCTCGACGAGGCGAGCGTGGACCTCGTCTGCCCCGCCCACCTGCCCGACGAGGTGACGGCGCGCGTGCGCGACCTCGCGGTGCGCGCGTTCGACGCCGTCGAGTGCGAGGGCCTCGCGCGTGTCGACGTGTTCGTCATGCCGGACGGGGACGTGGTGCTCAACGAGATCAACACGATGCCCGGGTTCACGCCGTTCTCGATGTACCCGCGGATGTGGGCCGCGACGGGGCTGGACTACCCCGCGCTGGTCGACGAGCTGATCCGCCTGGCGCTGGAGCGCCCCACGGGCCTGCGCTGACCCAGCGCGCGCCCGTCACCCCTCGGCGGAGGTGGGGCTAGAGGCAGGCGCGCTGCTGCTCGCTGTGGGCGACGATCGCCGGGCCGAGCTGGTCGAGGAACGCGGTCGAGCGCGCGCCGGCGACGGCAGCCGGGACGAGCACCTCGACGGTCGGGACCCGGCCGTAGGTGACGAACGTCCAGTCGTCGGTGCCGGCCGGGTCCCCGCCGCCCCCGCCCAGCACCAGCCAGTCGACGCTGGGCCCGCCGGGCGTGGTGACCGTCTCGCAGCGATCCGTCGTCGGGCCGGGGGGCTCCAGCCCGCAGCGCAGCAGCACGGCGGGGCTGCCCCAGGCGGTGGTGGCCTGCGCGGTGGTCCGGCGGCGGTCCAGGCCGTCGCCCAGGTGGTCGGGCGTGGCGAGGATCAGCGAGGCGCACTGGGGATCGGTGGCGTGCTCCGCCGGCGTCGCCGGCACCGCCGCGACGCACCCGGTCAGCGCGGTCCCGACGAGCGCCGCGCCGCAGGCCGCCGCGCTGCGCCGCGACCAGCGGGCGGCGAGACGGCGGCTGGGCACGCGCCCCACCGTAGCGCCGTGGGGTTGGGAGGGGACCTAGGGTGGCGGGCGTGAGCGAGCCGCTGGTGCGCGAGGTGTCCGAGGACGGCCTGCTGGCGCGCATCCTCCCGCTGCTGCCCGTGGGCCGCCGCACGCTGTTGCCGGCGGGCGACGACGCCGCGGTGGTCGCCGCCGCCGACGGGCGCGTGGTGATCACCACCGACGTGCTGGTCGAGGACCGGCACTTCCGCCGCGCGTGGTCCGGCGGCCGCGACGTCGGGCGGCGCGCGGCCGTGCAGAACCTCGCAGACGTCGCCGCGATGGGGGCGGTGCCCACCGCGCTCGTCGTCGCGCTGGCCGTCCCCGGGGACCTGCCGGTGTCGTGGCTCGAGGACCTCGCCCGAGGCCTGGCCGACGAGTGCGGGCCGCTCGGCGTCGGCGTGGTCGGAGGCGACCTGTCCGGCGGGGCACAGGTGGCCATCTCGGTGACCGCGCTCGGCGACCTCGAGGGCCGCCCGGCCGTGACCCGCACCGGCGCGCGGCCCGGGGACGTGGTGGCGCACGCGGGGGTGCGCGGGCGCTCGGCGGCGGGCCTGGCGCTCCTGGCCGCCGGCCTGGAGTCGCTGGACGACGAGCTGGTGGCGGCCTATCGCCACCCGGCGAGCCCGCTCGCGGCCGGTCCGGCCGCCGCGCGCGCCGGGGCCACGGCGATGATCGACGTCTCCGATGGGCTGCTGCGTGATGCGGGCCGGGTCGCGGCTGCGTCCCGCGTGGTGGTCGACATCGCGAGCGAGGCTCTCGCGGGCGAGACGGCCCGTCTGGCGGACGCCGGGCGGACGCTCGGCACCGATCCGCTGGTGTGGGTGATGGGCGGCGGCGAGGACCACGGCCTGCTGGCGACGTTCCCGGCCGGCACGGTGCCACCGGCCCCGTTCGTCGTCGTCGGGCGCTGCCTCGCCCCCGGCGACGGGCCGGCCGTGCTGGTCGACGGGCGCGCTCCGGGCCTGCCGGAGGGCTGGGACCACTTCGCGGGCTGACCCGAGCGGACCGGGCTGACCGGCGTGCGGACGGCGGGTCGGCCGCGTCAGTGATAGGCGAGCAGCAGCAGGCCGGTGGACAGCGGCCCGACGCCGCATGCGACACCGAACCACGCGTGACCGGCCCCGCGCCGCGCCTCGTGGCGTGCCCGCAGCAGCCCCCACGCCGCGAACACCCCGGTGATCGCCCACGTGGCGAGTCCGACGAGCGGCCACAGCGAGAGCAGGAACGCCAGCACGCCCAGGCACGCCGCGACCGACGACTGCCACGCCCCGCCCGGGGGGAACACCAGCTCCGTGGCGTTCTCGCGCGTCAGGCGGTCGCGGAACAGGCCGGTCCGCGCGGCGTAGGTGGTCAGCGCGTCGCGCAGCGGCGCCGCGAGAGCCCGGGGCAGCCGGGCCGGCAGGCCGGCAGCCAGGCGTCCCGCCGCACGCCGAAGCGGTGTCGACCGCGGGGGGGCGGGAACGAGCTCGGCGGAGAACAGCGGGGCGGAGGGAAGCGGGGCGAAGGAGAGCGGCCCGGCGGACCACGTGCCGCCTGCAGATGTCCGCGGCGGCAGCGCCGGGGCGGGCCGCGCCAGAGCCGGCAGCGCCGGAGTGGGCCGCGCAGCGGTGGGCAGCGCGACGGTTGCTGAGGAGGCGGGAGACGCCGCCACGACGAGAGCCTGCGGCAAGGGGGGCCGTGGCTGTGGCACCACGGTGGGCGCGACCTCGGCAGGTGCGACGTCGACGGGCGCGAGCTCCACCGCCGCCGGCTCGGGCTCGTCGGGTGCGAGGTCGACCCGCGGGAGCGCGGACGTGGACCATGCGGCCCCGTCGAACCAGCGCAGCTGTCGCGAGCCGTCCGGGTCGTCGTACCACCCGGGAGCCCAGGCCCGCTCGGACGGCGAGGTGGAGGCGGACATGCCGGACAATCGGCACGTGGCCGGCGGGGGTTGAACCGATCCGCGCTCGTTGCGCCGGGTGGGTGAACGGTCAGCTGCGGCGGTAGCGCACCTGGAGCAGCTCGGCTCCCCCGACGGGCGCCAGCTTCTCCACCCCGTCCGGCGCGAAGCCGTGGCGGCGGTAGAAGTGCTGCGCGCGCTCGTTGTCCGCCAGCACCCACAGGACGACATGCGTGCCGGCGCCCGCCTCGGTGAGGACCGTGCGCATGAGGTCGCGTGCCACCCCACGTCCCCACTGCTCGGGCTCGAGGTAGATCGAGTACACCTCCCGGTCCCCCCGGCGCACGTCCTCGTCGCGACCCGGCCCGAGCGTCGCGAAGCCGACGATGCGGCCGCCCTGCTCGGCGACCCAGGTCAGGACGTTCTCCGCCGGGCCGCGACGCAGGTTGTCGGCCCATACGGGGGTGCGCTGCTGAGGGTCGAGGCCGGCCAGGAAGTCGTCGGGGACGATCCCGGTGTAGGCCTCACGCCAGGACCGCACGTGCACGTCGGCGATCGCCGCGGCGTCCGCGACCTGCGCGGCGCGGATCGTCACCTCGTCGGTCAGCTCCATGAAGGTCACGATGCCATAGAGCGCACACCAAGGAAATGCCAAGGGCCCGTGGGATTCTCCCCACGGGCCCCAGTGCGAGCGGACGGTTCAGACGGCGCGGCGGACCTTGCCGGCCTTGAGGCAGGAGGTGCAGACGTTCAGCCGCTGCGGCGTGCCGTCCACGACGACGCGCACCCGCTGGATGTTCGGGTTCCAGCGCCGCTTCGTCTTGACGTTCGAGTGCGAGACGTTGTGCCCGAAGCTCGGGCCCTTGGCGCAGACGTCGCAGGTGGCTGCCACGATGTACTCCCGGTCGATGGTCGGTGGAGTGTCCGTCGTCCCTGGCGCCAAACCTCGGCGCGGGCCGCAGCGGGCACCACGAATGCCCGGGACTGCCGGACAACCGGGCAAGACTAGCCCAGGGAGCGGTGCGCGCCCAAATGGCCCCCACGCCGTCCGCTCGGGCAAGGTAGGCGCCCGGGACCCGTCGGTGGCGTGCGGCACAGTGGCCCCGGGAGGGAGCGAGCGTGGAGCGGCTGGACGGCGAGGCGGTGCGCGGCTGGGCCCGGGGCGCCGCGGTGCTCCTGGCCGCCGCCGCGGCCCGCATCGACGCCGTCAACGTGTTCCCGGTGCCGGACGCGGACACGGGCACCAACGTGCGGCTCACCGTCGAGGGAGGGGCGCGCCGCGCCTCGCTCGCGTCGCCGGAGGCCGGCCCGGCGGCGGTCGCGCGCGCCTTCGCGGCGGGCACGCTCACGGCCGCTCGCGGCAACTCCGGCGTGATCGTCAGCCAGTACCTCGCCGGCTTCGCCGCCGCGCTGCCCGACGAGCCCGCGGACGCCCGCGCGCTGGCCACGGCCCTCGACGCCGCGGCCCGCGCCGCGCGCGGCGCCGTCGCACAGCCGGAGGAGGGAACGGTGCTCACGGTCGCCCGCCTGGTCGCGGAGCGGGCGCGGCACGCGGCCCGCACCGGCGCGCCGGTGTCCGGCCTGCTGGGGCCGGTGCTCGACGAGGCGCGCGGCGAGCTGGCACGGATCAGCCGGGAGCACCCGGTGCTGCGCGAGGCGCACGTGGTGGACGCGGGGGCGTGCGCGCTGCTGGTGATGCTCGAGGCGCTGGACGACGCGCTGACGGGTTCGGGGCGCGCGGGCGTCCCGGAGTGGCTGCCGGACCGCGGGGTGGCGCCGGAGGACCTCGCGGCGTGGCGCGCCGCAGAGCCGGGTGGGGCGTTCGAGGTGATGGCACTGGTGGTCCCGCAGGCGCCGGACCCGGGCCTGGGGGCAGCGCTGCGCGAGCGGCTGGCCGCGGTGGGCGACTCCGTCGCCGTGGTGGGCGCCGACGACCTGTGGCACGTCCACGTGCACACGGAGGACCCGGCGGCCGCCGTCGCGGCCGCCCGGCTGGGAGCGCGCAGCCAGGTGGTGGTGCGCCTCGTGGAGGGCGCCGCCGAGCAGGTGGCCGCCGGTGACGACCTGGGACTCGTCGTCGCGACCGGCGAGCCCGGCACCGCACGGTTCTTCGGGGCGGGAGGCGCCGTCGTCGTCGTGCGCTGCCCGGAGGAGCCGGTGACCGCCGACCACCTGCTGCGCGCGGTCGCCGACACCGGTGCGGCGCGGGTGGTGATGGTCGCGGGCACGCCCGAGCTGGCGGAGGTGGCGCGGCGGCTCACCGCCGGCGAGGAGCTGCCGGGCGTCGCCGTCGACGTGGTGGAGACCGGCGACACGCTCGGCGCGGCGGTGGCGGCGCTCGCGGTGCTCGGCGCGCGCGGCGACGCCGTGCGGCGGGCGGACGCCGCCCGGGACGCCCTCGCGCGGTTGCGCACCGCCGACGTCGAGGTCTGGGGCGACCTGGCGACCACGGCCGACGCGCTGGTCGAGGACGCGGCGGGCGCCGCACAGGGGCTCACCGTCCAGTACGGCGGCGCGATCGACGAGGCGCTGGCGCTGCGCGAGCACCTCGGGGAGGCGTACCCGGACCTCGACGTGGTGCTCGTCGGGCCGGTCGCGGACGGGCCGCCCTGGCGGATCGGGGTGGACTGAGGTGGTGACGCCCGCGTTCCGCTCGTCGGCCCCGCTGGACCAGCCCCTGGCGCAGAAGTTCGGGGCGGCGGAGGGCAAGAAGCTCGCCGGGCTCGGGCTGCGCACGGTGGGCGACCTGCTGCGCCACTACCCGCGGCGGTACGCGCCGCCGGGCCAGCTGACCGACCTCGCCGGGTTGGTGGACGGCGAGCACGTCACGGTGGTGGCGCAGGTGCAGTCCGCGACCGTGCGCCGCACCCGCAACGGCAAGGCGCTGCTCGAGGCGTTCGTCACCGACGGGCGCGACCGGCTGCGGCTCGGCTTCTTCGCGGGCCACCCCAAGCGCCTCGGCTACCACGAACGGGTGCTGGTGCCGGGGCGCCGGGGCCTGTTCAGCGGCGAGGTGTCGCGCTACCAGGGCGGCCCCCAGTTCCTGCACCCGGACTTCGAGATGTTCGACCCGCAGGACGAGGGCCGGATGCGGGAGGAGGCCGCCTGGCCCATCCCGATCTACCCCGCGTCGAAGTCCGTCCAGTCGTGGCAGCTGCGCCGCGCCGTGCGTCACGCGCTCGACGACCTGCGCGAGGAGGACGTCCCGGACCCCCTGCCGCCGGGCGTGCGCGCCACCTACGCGCTGCCCGTCCTGTACGACGCGCTGCGCCAGGTGCACGTCCCCCGGGAGGACGCCGACTGGCGCCACGGCCGCGACCGCCTGCGGTACGAGGAGGCGTTCGTGCTCCAGGCCGAGCTGGCACGGCGCCGCGCACGGGCCGCGGGACAGGCCGCGACGCGCCGGCCCGGCCGGGCCGGCGGGCTGCTCGACGCGTTCGACGCGCGCCTGCCGTTCACCCTGACGGCCGGGCAGCGGGAGGTGGGGGAGCAGGTCGCGCGGGAGCTGGCCCTGCCACACCCCATGCAGCGGCTGCTCCAGGGCGAGGTGGGCTCCGGGAAGACCGTGGTGGCGCTGCGGGCGATGCTCCAGGTGATCGACTCCGGCGGGCAGGCGGCGCTGCTCGCCCCGACCGAGGTGCTCGCCGCGCAGCACGCCCGCACGCTGCGCGCCCTGCTCGGCGACCTGGCCGAGGGCGGCTTCCTCGGCGGCTCCGAGCAGGCGACCCGCGTGGCGCTGCTCACGGGCTCGCTGCCCGCCGCCGCGCGCCGGGAGGCGCTCGCCGACGCCGCCGGCGGGGCCGCCGGGATCGTCGTCGGCACGCACGCGCTGCTCAACCCGGACGTACAGTTCGCGGACCTCGGGCTCGTCGTGGTCGACGAGCAGCACCGGTTCGGCGTGGAGCAGCGCGACGTGCTGCGGGAGCGGTCGAACGCGCACGTGCTGGTGATGACGGCGACGCCGATCCCGCGCACGGTGGCGATGACCGTGTTCGGGGACCTGGAGACGTCGGTGCTGCGCGAGATCCCGGCCGGCAGGTCGGGTGTGACCACCCACATGGCCGATGCGGGCCGGTCCAACTACGTGGCGCGGACGTGGCAGCTGGTCCGTGAGCAGGTGGAGACCGGCGGGCGCGCGTTCGTCGTCTGCCCGCGCATCTCCGCGGACGACGACGCCGGCGGGGCCGCCGGGGACGACGACGCCGACCTCATCGCCGCCGAGGAGGGTGCGCCGCGCCGGCCGTTGCGCGCGGTGCTCGAGGTGGCCGAGGAGCTGCGCGGGCGTCCCGAGCTGGCGGGCATCGCGATCGGGACGCTCCACGGCCGGATGCCCGCCGAGGACAAGGACCGCGCGCTGGCCGCCTTCGCGGCCGGCGCCACACCGGTGCTCGTGACCACCACCGTCATCGAGGTGGGGGTCGACGTGCCGGCGGCCACCGCGATGGTGATCCTCGACGCCGACCGGTTCGGGCTCTCACAGCTGCACCAGCTGCGCGGCCGCGTCGGCCGCGGCTCGGCGCCGGGGGTGTGCCTGCTGGTGTCGCACGCCCAGGAGGGATCGCCGGCGTGGGCGCGTCTGGCCACCCTGGCCGGCACCACCGACGGGTTCGAGATCGCGGCGGCCGACCTGGAGCTGCGGCGGGAGGGGGACGTGCTCGGTGCCGCGCAGTCCGGCGGCGGGTCGTCGCTGCGGCTGCTGCGCGTCACGCGCGACGCCGAGGTGATCGAGCGGGCGCGCGGCGACGCGACGGCGCTGGTGACGCAGGACCCGGAGCTGGCCGGCTGGCCGGTGCTGGTCGAGGCGATAGACCAGCGGCTGTCCGGCGCGGGCGAGGAGTTCATCGACCGGGTCTGAGCCGCGACTACCCTGGCCGGGTGCCCCGCGCCGTCGTTGCCCGTGCCCGTGATCTCCTGGTCGGCTACGGCGGGGCGCCGGTGTGCGCCCCCGTGTCGTTCACGCTGCCCGCGGGCAGGGCGCTCGCCCTCGTCGGGCCCAACGGTTCCGGCAAGTCGACGGTGCTGCGGGCCGTGATCGGGCTGCTGGAGCCGGCCGGGGGGCGGATCGACGTGCTGGGCGCGCCGGTCGACGAGCGGTCCCCGCAGTTCCGCGCCGCGGTCTCGAGCGTGCTCGACGACGACGCGTACTTCCCCTCCCTGTCCGTGGCCGAGCACCTCTACCTCGTCGCGCGCGGCCACGGCGTGCTCGACGCCTGGGACCGCACCGAGGAGCTGCTCGACGAGTTCGGCCTGACCGACCACGCGAAGATGCTGCCGGTGACGCTCTCGTCGGGCCAGCGCCGGCGCCTGCTGCTCGCCGCCGGCTTCGCGCGGCCGCGATCGCTGCTGGTGCTCGACGAACCCGAGCAGCGCCTGGACCGGCGGATGCGCACCACGCTGACCCAGCGGTTGCTCGACGAGAAGGCGGCCGGGGGGGCGGTGCTGCTCGCCTCGCACGACGCCGAGCTGGTGGACGCCGTCGCCGACCGCGCCCTGCACCTGGACGACGAGAAGAACGAGCTGCTGTCGCCCGCCGCCGCGGCCGAGCGCATCGCGCGGACGCCGGCATGAGCGTCCGGGTGCGCACCTCCACGTGGGGTGTGCAGTTCCTCGTGCCCATCCGGCGTGGACGTGCACACCCGGGAGCGGTGCGATGAGCGCTCCTGCCGTGCTGCCGGGCGAGGTCGGGACGGTTCCCGCCGCCCGGTCGATCCGGAGGTTCACGGCGGCCGCCGGGCGCACCCGGGCCGGCGCGAGCCTGGGCGACCTGCTCGGCGACGTGTACTACGCGGTGGTCTCGTTCGCGATCGCCGGCGGCGTGGCCGCCGGAGCCGCGCAGGCGATGCGGATGTCGCTGCCCGTGGCCCCGCAGGCCGCGGCGCCCACGGGGCTGAGCCTGCCGCTGCTGGCCGCGGTGGTGCTGCTGGCCGGCGTCGGCGTGCTCGTCTCGCTGGCGGGGCGGCTCGGCCCGGTGGGCGCCGGTGGCGCGGAGGCGGCCTGGTGGCTCGGGCTGCCGGTGGACCGGCGTGGCCTGCTGCGCCCGGCGGTGCGCCGCGTCACGGCGGTCGCCGCCGTCGCCGGGGCGGTGGGCGTCGCGCTCCTGGAGGCGGCACTGCTGGGGCAGCCGGCGGGCGTCAGCGTCCGTTGGGCGGTGACGGGCGGGCTCGGCGCGGTCGTCGTGCTCCTCGTGGCCGCGCTGGTGCAGTCGGCCGGCGTGGCCCGGCGCCGGGTCGCCCTCGCCGGCGACCTGGTGCTCGCGGGCTCCGGTGCGCTCGCGGTGGGATTCGCGGCCGCGGGCACGCACTTTCGCACGCTGCCGGACCCGACGTGGGCCGTCGCCGGCGTCGCCGCGCTCGTCGCGGCCACCCTCGTGTGGCTCGTCGACCGCCGCCTGGACGCGATCCCGGCGCGCAGCCTGCGCGAGGGAGGCTCGGTGGCGGGCCAGGCGATGGGTGCGGTGGTCTCCCTCGACTCGCGCGAGCTGGGACGCGCCCTCGGCGTGGGGACGAGCGCCCCGACCCGCCCGTGGCGCTCGCGGCTGCGGCTGGCGCGCGGGCCCGTGTCCGCCCTGGTCGCGGCGGACGTCGCCGTGCTGCGACGCTCGGCGCGGCACGTGGTCCAGCTGCTGCTGTCCGCCCTGGCCCCGGTGCTGGCCACGGCCGTGCCCCAGCTCGAGGGTGTCGCATGGGTGCTGCTGGCCGTGCTGGTCGGCGGGCTCGCCGCCTCGAGCGCGACGGCCGAGGGCGCGCGGTTCGGCGAGATGGCGCCGGTGATCGACCGGCTGCTGCCGCTGTCCGCCAAGGACGTGCGCCGGCTGCGGATGGCCGTGCCGGCCGCCGCCATGCTCGCGTGGTCGCTGGTGGTGTTCGCCGCCCTGGGCCGGTGGGCGGGCGCGCCGGGCGACTGGCTGGTGCTCGGCATCGCCGGCACCCCCGTGTGGGCGGCCGCCGCGGTGCGGGCCGCGTACCGGCCCTCGCCGGACTGGAACAAGCCGCTGGTGTCCACCCCGGTGGGCGCCCTGCCGAGCGGGGTCGCCGGAGTGATCGCCCGCGGCCCGGACCTGGTGCTGCTGTGCCTGCTGCCGGTGTGGATCGCGATCCTGCTGCAGGCCGCCAGCCCGGTGCTGGTGGTGGTGCAGGCGGCACTGTCGGCGATCGCGGTGCTGGTCGCCTCGTCCACCAGCACGGACTCGTGGTTCGACCGTCTGAGCAAGCAGATGGACGCGGCGGAGAAGGACCGCCGGCGGTGACGCGGATCGTCGCGGGCAGCGCCGGGGGCAGGACGCTCCAGGTGCCGGCCCGCGGCACGCGCCCGACGAGCGAGCGGGTGCGTGAGGCGCTGTTCTCGCGCCTGGAGCACCTGGGCGCCCTCGAGGGCGCTGCCGTGCTCGACCTGTACGCCGGCTCCGGCGCCCTGGGGCTGGAGGCCGCGAGCCGTGGCGCCGCGGCGGTGACGCTGGTCGAGGCCAACCGCGCCGCGGCGGACGTCTGCCGGCGCAACGCCGCCGCGGTGGGCCTCGCGGACCGGGTGACGGTGGTGGCGGACCGGGCCGAGCGGGCCGTCGAGCGGCCGGCCGCGACGCCCTGGCGCCTGGTGCTGGCCGACCCCCCGTACGACGTGGGTGAGGGCGCGCTCGGCGCGGTGCTGACGGCACTCCTGCCCGCGCTCGACGAGGCCGCGGTGGTGGTGGTGGAGCGTTCCAGCCGCAGCCCGGAGCCCTCGTGGCCGACGGGGCTCGTGCGGTTCGACGTGCGCCGTTACGGCGAGACCACCCTCTGGCTCGCGGAACCGGCCTCGGCGGTGGCGCCCATGCCGTAGCCGGCGGTGCGGGGCGCGACCGGCGGCCCCGGCGTAGGTTGGCGCCGTGAGCCTTGCGGTGTGCCCTGGATCCTTCGACCCCGTCACCCTCGGCCATCTCGACGTGGTGCGGCGCGCCCGGTCGATGTTCGACGAGGTGGTGGTGGTGGTGGCGCACAACGCCGCGAAGCGGCCGCTGCTGCCGGTGGCGACGCGGGTCGAGCTGGTCCGGGCGGCCGTGGCGGGCATCCCCGGGGTGCGCGTGGAGCCGTGGGACGGCCTGCTCGCCGACTACCTGACGCAGGCCGGCGCGAACGCGGTGGTCAAGGGCCTGCGCGGCGGCGCCGACGTCGACGCCGAGCTGGGGATGGCCCTGCTCAACCGGCACCTGTCGGGCGTCGAGACGGTGTTCGTCCCGGGTGACGGGGCCCTGGCGCACGTCGCGTCGTCGCTGGTCAAGGACGTCGCCCGGCACGGCGGGTCGATCGAGGACCTGGTGCCGCCGGGCGTCGCCGCCGCCGTGTCGGCGGCGCTGGAGGAGGAGGCGCGATGAGTTCCCTGGACCCGGTGGACGACGAGCGCACGGGCGGCGTGCTGGGCGTCCTGGAGGCGCTCGTCGTGTCGGTCACGTCCGCACGCGCGATGCCGATGTCCTCGTCGGTGCTGGTCAACAAGGCGGAGATCCTCGACCTCGTCGAGCAGGCGAGGGCGGCGCTGCCTTCCCAGCTGACCCAGGCGGACGCGCTTCTGGCCGACTCGGACGCCGCGAAGGCGGCGGCGCGCTCGGAGGCCGAGGCGATTGTCACCGAGGCGCGGCTGGAGGCGGACCGCCTGGTCGAGGCGGAGTCGGTGACGGTGGAGGCGCGCGAGAAGGCGGCGCGGGTCCTCGCCGACGCGCAGGCCCAGGCCGAGGCGCTGCGCCGCGACGCGGACGACTACTGCGACCGGCGCCTGGCCGACTTCGAGATCGACCTGGGCAAGGTGCTCGCGCAGGTCCAGGCAGGGCGCGCCAAACTGGCCGGGCGGCTGAGCTCCGACCGGGAGTGAACGACGCGTTTGGGAGTGCTTCGCGCCGTGCCGTAGCATGGCCCGTTGGTCCGGCCGGTGGCGGTTCGGGCCGAGCTCGACGAGGGGACACCGCCGTGCAGCGCCCTGGCCACCTCGATCCCCGTTCGCCGTTCGTGCTCGACACCCACGAGCTCGGCCGACGTCCCGGATCGATGCGGACGGTGCGGCGCACGGTCGCTGCCCCGCCCGAGCTCGGCAACCCCGTCATCGGCATCCCCGAAGGATCCGACCTGGAGCTCGACCTGAGACTCGAGGCGGTGATGGAGGGGGTCCTGGTCTCCGGCACCGTCCGGGGGTCGGCGGTCGGGGAGTGCGGGCGCTGCCTGGACACCGTGACGGAGGACGTCGACGTCACGTTGTCCGAGCTGTTCGTGTACCCCGAGCGCGCCGCCGTCGCCGTCGAGGACGGGGACGACGACGAGGGGGACCTGCGCGAGCTCGAGGGCGACCTGATCGACCTGGAGCCCGCGCTGCGGGACGCGGTGGTGCCCACGCTGCCGTTCCAGCCCGTGTGCCGGCCCGACTGCCCGGGCCTGTGCCCCGAGTGCGGGGCCAGGCTCGCGGACGACCCGGACCACACGCATGAGACGCTTGACCCCCGCTGGGCCGCCCTGGGCGGCCTGACGGGCACGGACGACGAGACGAAAGAGAGCTAGCCGTGGCTGTTCCGAAGCGCAGGATGTCGCGCGCCAACACCCGTGCGCGGCGGTCGCAGTGGAAGACCACTGCCACGACCCTCACCACGTGCCCCCGCTGCAAGTCGCCGAAGCAGCCGCACCTGGCCTGCCCGGCCTGCGGCGCGTACGGCGAGCGCACCTATCAGCAGGCCGTCCGCAGCGAGCACGAGGCCTGACCCATCGCGGTGACGCGGTGACCACCGCGGCAACCCGGCTTCTCGAGAAGCTCGGCGTCCACCTGGACCCCGAGCTTCTCGTGCTGTCCCTCACCCACCGTTCCTTCGCCCACGAGGCGGGCGGGCTGCCCACGAACGAGCGGCTCGAGTTCCTCGGGGACACGGTGCTCGGGCTCGTCGTCACCGAGCGCCTGTACCGGCAGCAGCCGGACAACCCCGAGGGGGACCTGGCGCGGATGCGCGCCGCCACGGTGTCCCAGCGCGCCCTCGCCGGGGTCGCGCGCGAGCTGGACCTGGGCCGGTACGTGCTGCTCGGCAAGGGCGAGCAGGCCACCGGCGGCGCGGACAAGGACTCGATCCTCTCCGACACCCTCGAGGCGATCATCGGCGCGGTGTACCTGACGCACGGGCTCGAGGTGGCGCGGGTGGTCGTCGAGCGGCTGGTCGGCGCCACGCTCGCGCGCGCGACGGACCTGGGCGCCGGGCTGGACTGGAAGACCTCGCTCCAGGAGCTCGTCGCCGGCCTGGGCCTCGGCGCGCCGCAGTACGTGGTGACCGGGGAGGGCCCCGACCACGCCCGGCTGTTCACCGCCCGCGTCGTGGTGGCCGGCGAGGTGCGCGGCACCGGCACCGGCACGGCGAAGAAGATCGCCGAGCAGGAGGCGGCGCAGGCCGCCTACGAGGCCCTGGTCGCGCTCGACGACGCCGCGGAGGCGGCAGGGGCGGTCGCGATCGTCGCCGACCCCGGCCTGCCCGCCGGTCCGGCCGTCACCGGCTGACCGGCGTGCCGGAGCTCCCCGAGGTCGAGACCGTGCGCGCCGGGCTGGCCCGGCACGTGCTGGGCCGCACCGTGACCGCCGTGGACGTCCGTGGGCCGCGCACCGCGCGCCGCCAGGCCGGCGGCGCCGCGGACGTCGTCGGACGGCTGACCGGACGCACGCTGACCGCGGCCGTCCGCCGCGGCAAGTTCTGCTGGCTGCTGCTCGACGAGCCCGACGACGCGCTCCTGGTGCACCTGGGCATGAGCGGCCAGCTGCGGGTCCGCCCCCCAGCGTCGCCCGACGAGCCCCCGGGGACGCACCTGCGCGCGCGGCTGAGCCTGGACGACGGGTCGGCCCTCGACTTCGTCGACCAGCGGACGTTCGGCTACCTCGCGGTGCCCGAGCTGGTGCCGACGCCCGACGGCGCGCCGGGCGGCCTGGGCTCCGACCTGGCCGCTGTTCCGGCGCCGGTGGCCCACATCGCCCGCGACCTGCTGGACCCGGCCCTCGACCGCGCCGCGCTCGCGGCCGCGCTGCGCCGGCGCCGCACGCAGGTGAAGCGGGCGCTGCTCGACCAGACGCTGGTGTCCGGTGTCGGCAACATCTACGCCGACGAGGGCCTGTGGCGCGCGCGGCTGCACGGTGCCCGCCCCACCGACTCCCTGCGGCCGGTGGAGGCGGCGCGGGTGCTCGACGAGACCGCGGCGGTGCTGCGGGCCGCGCTGGCCGCGGGCGGCACCAGCTTCGATGCGCTCTACGTGGACGTGGACGGCGGCTCGGGCTGGTTCGAGCGGGAGCTCGCGGTGTACGGCCGCGAGGGGCTGCCGTGCCCGCGCTGCGGCACCCCGGTGCGGCGCGAGGCGTTCGCCAACCGCTCGTCGTACTCCTGCCCGCGCTGCCAACCCAGGCCGCGCGTGCGCTGACGGACGCCCGCCTCCTCAGCGGGCGACGAGGTTCAGCAGCGGTTCGCCCGCCAGCAGTCGGCGCGTGTTCTCGGCGACCAGCGCGCCCGAGCCGATCGGCCGCCCGCCGGCGCCGTGCGGGCTGACGATGACGCGGGGCTCGTCCCACAGCGGGCTGTCCGCCGGCAGCGGCTCGGTCTCGAAGACGTCGAGCGCCGCGCCCCCGAGGCGCCCGGCGCGCAGCGCGGCCAGGAGCGCGGCCTCGTCGAGCGTGGCGCCGCGCCCGACGTTGACGAGGTACGCGTGATCGGGCAGCAGTGCGAGCGTGCGTTCGCCGATCGCGTGCCGGGTGGCCGGGGTGGCCGGCAGGATCCCGACGAGCAGGTCGGTGGCCGGCAGCACCTCGGCCAGCTGCGACTGCGCGACCACGGGGAAGCCGTGCCGCTCGCCGCCGCGCGTCGCGACGCCCGTCACGTGCGCGCCCAGCGCCGCCAGCAGGGGTGCCAGCCGTGCCGCGATGGAGCCGAACCCCCAGACGGTCACCCGCGCGTCGAGCAGGGTGGTGACCGGCCCGTCCGGGTGGAGCGGTTGGGCGCCGCCCAGCTCCGTCGCCCAGCGGTGCTCGGCCTGCGCGGCGAGGAGCGCAGGCACGCGGCGCACCAGGGCGAGCGCCAGCGCCAGGGCGTGCTCGGCCACCGGCACGTCGTGCAGCCCGCGGCCGGAGGTCACCTGCACGTGGGGCGCGAACCCGGCGGCCAGCACGGCGTCGGGGCCGGCCGCGAGGGTCTGCACCCACCGCAGCCGGGGGAGCGCGACGAGCGTGGAGAGGGCCCCGGGGTCGAGCGACCAGACCACCAGTCCTTCGGCCTCGTCGGCCCCGTCGGGGAGCGGCGCGCCGGGGCTGTAGCGCAATGTCCGGGCGCCCGCGGGCATCTGGGGTTCGTCGTCGATCGTGTCTGGCAGCAGGACGATGGTCACGGCTCGCTACGATGCCACGGTGACTGCCACCGGTGTCGCAGGCGGCGACCGCCTGAAGCCCATCAGCGTGATGATCGTCGACGACCACGAGGTGGTCCGCCGCGGGATCGCGGAGGTCGTCGAGCGCACGGACGGCATGACCGTCGTCGCCGAGGCCGGCTCCGTGTCGGACGGCGTGCGCCGGGCCACGCTCGTGCGGCCGCAGGTGCTGCTCGTCGACCTGCAGCTGCCGGACGGCACGGGCATCGACCTGTTGCGCTCCGTCCGCGAGACCCTGCCGAGCGCCAAGGCGATCGTGCTGACCAGCTTCGACGACGACGACGCCGTCGCCGCCGCGCTCGACGCCGGTGCCGCCGCCTACCTGCTGAAGTCCGTGCGCGGCGCCGAGATCACCGACGTGATCCGCGCGGTCGCCGCCGGCCGCACGCTGCTCGACGAGCGGACCGTCACCCGCCGCCGCGCCGGTCACGAGGACCCCACCGAGAACCTGACGCCGAGCGAGCTGCGGGTGCTCGACCTGATCGGCGAGGGCCTGTCCAACCGGCAGATCGCCGACCGGCTGGGCGTGGCGGAGAAGACGATCAAGAACCACATCACGTCGCTCCTGGCGAAGATGGGGCTCCAGCGGCGCACGCAGGTGGCCGCCTGGGTGGCCGCGCGCAAGCACTCGGGCTGGCGGGCCGAGCCCGGGCACTGAGCCCGGGCCCGGCGCGGCCTCACCCGCGGATGGCGCGGGACGGCCACCACAGGCGCGCGCCGAGGTGGTAGCCGAGCGCCGGCACCAGCAGCGAGCGCACCACCACCGTGTCGAGCAGCACGCCGAACGCGACGATGAAGGCGAGCTGCAGCAGGAACAGGATGGGGATGACGGCCAGCGCCGCGAACGTGGCGGCCAGCACCAGCCCCGCCGACGTGATGATCCCGCCGGTGATCGCCAGCCCGCGCACCATGCCCTCACGGGCGCCGACCCGCAGCGCCTCCTCGCGCACCCGCGTCATGAGGAAGATGTTGTAGTCGATCCCGAGCGCGACGAGGAAGACGAAGCCGAACAGCGGCACCGCCGGGTCGGCACCCGGCAGGTGCAGCACGTGCTCGAAGACCAGCGCGGAGATCCCCAGGGTGCTGCCGAACGACAGCACCACGCTGGCGACCAGCACCAGCGGCGCGACGACCGCGCGCAGCAGGAGCATGAGGATCAGCAGGATCACCGTCAGCACCAGGGGCAGGATCAGCGTCCGGTCGTGGATCGACGCCGCGTCGGTGTCCACCGCGGTGGCGGTGACGCCTCCCACCAGGGCGACCCCGGACAACTGCGCGCGCAGGTCGCGGACCAGCTGCTCGGCCTCCGGCGAGTCGGCGGCCGCGGTGGGCGTCGCCAGCAGCAGCACCTGGCCGTCCGACACCGTCGGGGTCGGGGCCGGCGTGCCCGGGATCAGAGGCTGGACACCGTCCGCGGTCACCGGAGCGCTGCCGCTCGGCGACCCGGACGAGGCGACGGAGACGCCCGCGACCCTGGGCTCGGCGAGCAGCACGTCCGCGACGTCCTGGAGGCGGCCTTCGTCGGCGATCACGTCGACCGGGCTGCCGGACCCGCCGGGGAAGTGCTCGGCGAGCTCCTGCTGCCCGGTGCGCGCGTCCGAGCGCCCCAGCACCAGCTCGCTGGCCGGGACCCCGTCGGCCCGCAGCTGGAGCATGCCCGCGGACGCCGCGAGCAGCACCGCGGCCGTGCCGATCCAGACCGCCCGGTGGCGGCGCACGACGAGCCGGGGGACCGTCGCCCAGACACCGCGGTCGGGCAGCTGCCCGCGGTCGCCGTCGTCGGGCCGACGCCTCGGCGGGCGGGGCCAGTAGGCGGCGCGTCCGGCGACCAGGAGCAACGAGGGCAGCAGCGTGAGCGAGGCCAGCACGGCGAACGCGACGCCGATGGCGGACACGGGTCCGAGCGCGCGGTTGGACTCCAGGTCGCTGGCGAGCAGGCAGAGCAGCCCGGCGATCACCGTGCCGCCGGAGGCGAGGACCGGTGCGAGGGAGCCGCGCAGCGCGGCGAGCGTCGCGTCCCAGCGGCGCTCGTGGCTCAGCAGAGCCTCCCGGTACCGGGACACGTAGAGGAGCGAGTAGTCGGTCGCGGCCCCGATCACGAGGATGAACAAGATCCCCTGGGTCTGCCCGCTCAGCAGCAGGACGCCCGCCTTGGCGATCCACCAGACGGTCAGCAGCGCCGCGGTCAGCGCGAACGTGCTGGTCAGCAGCACCAGGAACGGCAGCAGCGGCGAACGGTAGACGACGACGAGGATCACCAGCACGGCGGCGACGGCGACCAGCAGCAGCAGCCCGTCCACCCCGCCGAAGGCGTCGACCAGGTCGGCCGTGAAGCCTGCCGGTCCGGTGACGTAGACGTCCAGCCCTTCCGGCGTGCCGATCGCGGCGCGCAGCGCAGCGACCTCGTCGGCCACGGGGCCGCCGGCGTCGAGCGGGACGACGACCTGGGCGGCCGCACCGTCCTGCGAGAGGATCACGGGGCTGGGCGTACCGGCGCCGACGGCCTCGAGCCGGTCGCGCAGGTGGTCCACCTCGGCTCGCTGGGCGGTGTCGAGGGGGCCTGAGCCCACCACCAGCACCAGGGCCGGGATGACGTCCGTGCCGGTGAAGTCGGTGAGCCGCTGTTGCACCACCGTCGCCTCGGCGCTGGTCGGCAGGTAGGCGGTCGGGTCGTTCGACGAGACCTCGTCGACCCGGCCGAAGTACGGTCCGCCGACGCCCGCCGCCGCGAGCCAGACGACGATGAGCAGGGCCGGGACGGCGGCGCGCAGCCACGTCGGGATCCGCATGGTCACTCCAGATATCTCGCCAGGCTAGCAATCAACGTTGGGATACTACGTGATGCGCGATAGGTTCTCCGCGTGGCATCCGAGCCGGCACAACCGCCGGAGATCTCCCTGCGCCTGCACGACCCGCGGGTGGTCGACGCGCGCGGGCGCCTGGTCGACACCACCGGCCTGTCCGACGACGACCTCGGTGGGGCCGTCCGCGTCCTGGACGCCCTGTTCCGGTGGCGCGAGGCGGAGCGACGCGTCAGCGAGGCCTCGCAGCGCTTCATGCGCCTCGGCGAGTCGGACATGAAGGCGCTGCGGTTCGCGATCGTGCGGGCCGACCAGGGCAGACATGTCACCGCCCGCGACATCGCGGAGCACCTGAACATCTCGAGCGCGTCGACCACCAAGCTGCTCGATCGGCTCGAGCGGGGCGGCCACATCGTCCGCACCCCCCACCCCAGCGACCGGCGCGCGCTCGCGATCGTCGTCACCGAGCGCACGCGCGAGGCGGCGGAGGCGACGCTGGGCCGCGAGCACGCGCGCCGGTTCCGCGTGGCGGCGGCGCTCGGGGCCCGCGACCGCGAGACGGTGATCCGGTTCCTCGACGCGCTCAGCGCGACGACCGAGGAGAGCTGGGCGGCCGAGCGCTGACCGGCGGCGCCGTCAGGACAGCGGAGCCTGCCAGGCCAGCAAGGTTCCGCGCCCCTCCGGCCCGGCGCCCAGGGTGAACGTCCCGACGTGCTGCCGCGCGCGCGCCGCCAGGTTCCCGGTGCCGGACGAGCGCTCGCGGACCGCCGGCACGCCGACGCCGTCGTCCTCCACCTCCACCAGCACCGTGCCCTGGAGCCCGGTGCCCGTCACGCTCACCCGGACGGTCACGGACGAGGCGTGGGCGTGGCGGGCCGCATTCGCCAGGCCCTCGCGCACCACCGCCACCACGTCGTCCGTCAGCTGCGCGTCGAGCCGCTCGTCGAGCAGGTACTCGGCGTCCACGTCCTCCGTGTCGAGGGCGGCGCCGTCGAGCAGGATCACCAGGCCCGGTTGGAAGCCCAGCCCGGTGCGGGCCAGGGAGGCCTCGCGGCGCAGACGCTCCACCAGCCCGGTGGCCGCGTCGGGGTCGCGCAGCTCGTGGACGATCTGGCGGATCTGCCGCACGGACTCGTCGACGTTGTCGAGAGCCTCCTCGACGATCGCCGTCAGCTCGTGCGGGTCCACGCCGCGCGCCGAGCGGCGGCGCACGGTCTCCAGCTGCATGCCCGTGGCGAACAGCTGCTGAATCGCCAGGTCGTGCAGGTCGCGGGCGATGCGCTCGCGCTCGTCGAGCAACGCCGCGATGTCCTGCGCGTGGCGTGCCTCGGCCAGGACGTAGGCCAGGGCGGCCTGCGCGGCGAACGACTCCGCCGTCGCCAGGTCACCCTCCTCGAACGGCGGCCGGTCCACCTTGCGCAGCAGGATGAGCACGCCGACGCCGCGCCCGGAGGTCTGCAGGGGCGCGTACATCGCCGGCCCGAAGGCGCGCATCGCTTCCAGGCGCACGGTGCGCGACGCCTGCAGGGAGGGCGTCAGCAGGCCCTTGCCCTCCCGCTGCACCGTCCAGGCGCGGCCGCCCTCGGGCATCACCTGGCCCAGCAGCTTGTCCGCGTCGTGGCCGTCCGCCAGCTCGATCAGCAGCTCGCCGCCCAGTCCCGGCAGTGCGAGCGCCGCCGTGTCGGCGCCGGCGACCTCCCGCGCCGTACGCGCGATGTGCTCCAGCGCCTCCTCTTCGTCGATCCCCTCGAGGAGCATCGTCGTGATCGCCTGCCCGGCCTGGAGCCAGTGCTCGCGGCGGGCGGACTCGGCGTAGAGCTGCGCGTTGGCGACGGCGACGCCCGCGGCAACGGCCAGGGCGATGATGGTCCGCTCGTCGGCCTCGCTGAACGCGGTGCCGTCCAGCTTCTCCGAGAGGTAGAGCTGCCCGAACACCTGGTCGCGCACCCGCACCGACGCCCCGAGGAAGGAGCCCATCGGTGGGTGGTGTGCCGGCCAGCCGCGGAACGCGGGGTGCTGCGTCAGGTCGTCGAGCCGCAGGGCGCCCGTCTCAGGGATCTCGCCGAGCACACCGAGCGCGTGCGGCGGGTGGGCCATCATGCGGGCGACCGCGGTCGGCACGCCGGTGTAGACGAAGGTCAGCGACGTGCGCTCGTCGTCCAGCACGTTGATCGCGCCGAAGCGGGCGCCCGTCAGCTCGGCGCTGACCTGGACGAACCGTTCGAGCACCGCCGACAGCTCCAGCTCGCTCGCCACGGAGAGGATCGCCGCCATGAGGTCGGTCAGGCCGTCGCCGGTCAGCGCCGGGGGCGTCGGCTCCGCCTCCATGAGCACGCCCTTCTCGAACGGCGCGCCCACCTCCCGGCTCGCGCCCGGGACTTCCGTCACGCCTGCTCCCGCTGGTCTGCGGTGCGCTCTTCACGCTCCACCGCTTCACCGTAGTGCGGCAGGCGGGCGACGAGGTCGTCGTGGGTGCCCCGGGCGCTGATGCGGCCGGATTCCACCCACAGCACCTCGTCGGCCGCCGCCAGGGGCGCGAGCCGGTGCGTGACGACGACGACCCCGCGCGGGCCGTCACCGGTGCCGGGCGCCCCGGCGAGGAGCATCGTGACCAGGGCGTCCGCGGTGGCGGGGTCCAGGTGCTCGGCGGGCTCGTCGACCAGCAGGATCGGCGCGGGGGAGAGCAGGGCACGGGCGAGCAGCAGCCGGCGGCGCTCGCCGCCGGAGACGGTGCGGGCGTCGGGGCCCAGGAGCGTGTCGAGGCCGTCCGGCAGGGCCGCCAGCCAGCGCCCCAGCCCGACGCGCGTGAGCGCGTCGGTCGCGTCGTCGGGCGTGACGTCGCCGCGCGCGACGCGCAGGTTCTCCAGCACGGTGGTGCCGAAGACGTGCGCGTCCTCGGCGGTGACCAGCACGCGGGAGGCGCGGTCCGCGGCGGTGAGGCCCGCGGGGTCGGCTCCTCCGACGCGCACCGTGCCGGCCAACGGCGGCAACAGGCCGGCGAGGGTGAGCAGGAGGGTGGTCTTGCCGGCGCCGGAGGGTCCGACGACGGCGACGCTCCGCCCGGGCGCGACGTCGAGGTCGACCCCGGCAAGGGCCGGCGCCGCACCCGGCCACCCGGCGACCACCCCGCGCGCGACGAGCCCCGCGCCCCCCGCTCCCTGCCCCCCGCTCCCCACGCCCCCCTTCCCAACGTCCGAGGAAGTGTGGCGTAGAGCCCCCACATGCTCGGACGTTGCGGAACGTGAAGCCCCAACGTCCGAGGAAGTGTGGCGTAGAGCCCCCACATGCTCGGACGTTG
>Ga0255338_1001232_pt1 | contig 51555 bp, 49 predicted proteins | sample MeOH1_35cm_T4_19_FD_203715 | JGI IMG/M metagenome (GOLD analysis project Ga0255338, IMG submission 203715) | Sandy soil microbial communities from University of British Columbia, Vancouver, Canada - MeOH1_35cm_T4_195 | ecosystem: Engineered > Artificial ecosystem > Sand microcosm > Unclassified ... | reverse complement strand
GAATATCTCGAAAACTGGAGATGGGTACCCATCCATAGGGCCGAATAGCCCCTAGCGTATGATCACCTTAAGTTAAAGTCTTGTAACTGTGGTTAGCGCTGGCGTCCTCTAGGCCTATAGGGGTTCTGTTATGAACGACATTCCCGAGCAAGATCGCGTCCGCTTGCGACCTCCCCCTTCCACAATCGATATCCAATTTGGACAGCCTTGGAGCGTAGTTACGCCGGCCGTGTATCGATACGAAGATCAAAAATGGATCGACTTATTCTTCGATACCGGCCAGCTTCGATTAAGCACCTTCTCTAAGTTTGCGACGTATGCGGATGAGCATCGAGGCGATGTACAGGAGGGGCGTGCGATCTGCTACGGCGAAACCGGCGACGGCGGGAGCGTCTTTCTCGTTCAGGCGCAGGGGATCAGCGCCGCGGTGTTTTGTTGCTCCCATAGATTAGACCGTGATCTGATCGAAGCATTCGGGAGAAACTCTGTCTTTCAAATTACAAATACGTTCGGCTTTGCAGTCGAAATAGCGCGGCAACTTCCGGGATTCCGACATGGGCTGGAAGGGACATGTATCTATAGGTCTGACACTACGATCAAACGACCTATCGATTTTGATCCCGAGAAGTACAGGCAGCCTGACGGGAACGTCGACATGCGGATGATGCCTGACCTAGGGGGTGCATTAGGGGGGGCGGAGTTGGTTCTTCTTAAGCGCAAGAAGTACGAGGGGCAGCAGGAATATCGTTTGTTGTGGGAATTAGATGCCATCAAGGGGGAGCATATTGATGTGATTGCACCAAATGCTCGCAAGTTTTGCCGTAAGGTCGGGCCCGCCGAGTGGAGCGATTGACGGAACGTGAAGCCGCGCTCACGCCCCGACCTTGAAGGTCGCGCTGGCGCGGGCGACGATCTCGCCCTGCTCGTTGCGCAATTCGCCCTCGGCAAAGGCGATCGACTTGCCGCGATGGCGCACCCAGCCTTCGCCGATCAACGTGCCCTTGTCGGCGCGCCCTATGAAGCTCGTCTTGAGTTCAAGCGTGACCTGCGGCGTGCCCGGCTCGCGGTGAGTGAGACGCACGGCATGTCCGCAAAGGCCGTCGAGCATGGCGGCGAGGAAGCCGCCATAGATGCGCCCACCCCTGTTGAGGAAATTGTCGCCCGCATAATACGAGGCGCGGATATAGCCGCGCTCCGGGTCCATCGCCAGCACCTTCTTGCCGAGCGAGACGGCAGCCGGTGACTCCCAATCGGGATCGAGCGCCTTTTCGGGGGAATAGTCGGTCACTTCGTCCGTCCTCTGATGACTATGGCCGCGCCTACTTGAAGGGCGGCACGAAGGTCTTCTTGAACTGCACCTTGCAGGCCGCAAATTCTTCCGACATGAAGTCCGCGCCCTTGCCCTGACAGGCATGGTTTGCCCGCGAGTCCGCCACGCGCAAATTGGTGCATTGCTTCATGTCAGGGTCGGCAAGAAGAATGCACACCATTGGAATGTAGCGTTCTTCGCAAGGAAGCTCGCGGATATATTTCTGCTGCTCCGGCGAGCGCTTGTCCCACCATGTCTGGGTAAAGCCGGGGGCCATTGGGCGCTCCTTGCTCTCCATGCAGTCGGGCGCCTTGTCGGCGCGTGCCTGTTGCGGCAGCGCGGTCCATGCGAACAGCGCCAGCGCCACGACGAAAAAACCTTGGACGAATGCCCTCACGTCACCACCCTCCCCAAAATAGTAACTCCCCTTTACGACATTAGCCGCTTTGCCCCGGAAGACAAAGCGGAACCGGCCCCGCGATGGGGGCCGGCTTGTCTTGTCGTCGGTGCGGCTGGATCAGGCCGAAGCCGCCGCGCTGGGGCGGGCCTTCATGCGCTCGAACCACGCGACCACATTCTTGTTCGCGGGATTGAGCGGCTGGCCAACCACGGTGCCGAATTCGAGGAAGCCGAAGAGCAGGATGTCGGCGAGCGTCAGGCGCTTGCCGGCGATGAACTCGCGGCCAGCGAGCTGCCCGTCGAGCCAGGCAAGCCCGTCCTGCGCGATGGCCTTGAGGCCGGCTGCCGCTTCGGGCAGGCAGCGCATGCGTTCCTTGAACAGGCCAAGGCCCTCGGCATAGCGGAAGCCCATAGTCAGCGGCTCGCAGATCTTCAGATCGACGCGGCGCGTCCACATGCGGGTCTCGGCGCGCTCTTCGGGCGTCGCTCCGATGAGCGGATTGGCGGGATACTTCTCGTCCAGATATTCGCAGATGGCCGTGATTTCCGCGAGGACGAGGCCATTGTCGAGCTCGAGCGCCGGAAGCTGGCCCGAAGGATTCTTCGACAGATAGGGTTCGCGGCGATTGTCGCCCTTCATGAGGTCGATCTCCTCGAGGGGGAGCTCGATTCCCTTTTCCTTCATGAACATGCGGACGACGCGCGGGTTCGGGCCGACGGAATTGTACAGTTTCATTAAGTCCTCCCTGTCTGATGTCGGTCTTGATGCCGATCCTGAATCCTTAGCTGATCGTCTCTGCACATGCCAGCATCCAGCGATGCCAATGCCGGACTGAAACGGGAATTGGCACTTGCGCCGATGAACGGCTCCCCCGAAACTCGGCGGCCTTTTGGGGCGAGAGGGAACCGCGAAGAGTTCCGCCGGGAGTGAGAATGAGCGACAGGCGCAGAGGTCCGGCAACGGGCTGGTTCGGCATCTATTACGGTTGGTATGTCGTCGGCGCCACCATGCTGGTGATGACGGTCGCCTCCGGCCTCGGTTTCTACAACCTCTCCGTCTATTTGAAGGCTTTTGTGGGCCATGGCGGGTTTTCCGTCTTGGCCGCCTCCGGCGCCACCGCGTGTTTCTTCATCGCCTCCGGGGTTGCGGGCCTCGGCGTCGGCGCGTTGATCGAAAAATATGATGTCCGCTTCATGCTCACCGCGGGGGCCATCATTTGCAGCGTGGCGATGTTCGCCGCCGCGCATGTAACCGCGCTCTGGCAGCTATACGGATTCTATATCCTGTTCGGTGTCGGCTATTCGGCCTGCGGGCTCATTCCGGGTACGACGCTTGTCGCCCGCTGGTTTGCGCGCCGCCGCTCGCAGGCGCTTTCCATTGCCTCCACTGGCTTGTCGCTTGGCGGCATCCTGCTGACACCGCTTTCCGCCCGTCTGATCGCGCATGTGGGCTTCGCGGGCGCGGCTCCCTGGCTCGCCCTTGTTTTCATGCTCGGCATCGTTCCCGTCGCATGGATCGCGATCAGGCCGAGCCCGCTCGATTATGGCGTCGGGCCGGACGGCGATCCGCTTCATCGCGACGAAAGCGGCGCGCTGCTGCCCGCCGATGGCGTCGCCTTTCATGACGCGATCGGAAGCCGCTTCTTCGTGCTTACCACGCTGGCCTTCATCTTCGCGATGATGGCGCAGGTGGGGTCGATCGCACATCAGTTCAGCCTCGTTGCCGGACGCACGGCGAGCGACGAGATGGCGGGTCTTGCCGTCGCGGTTCTGGCGAGCGCGAGCATCGCCGGGCGACTGATCGGCGGCTGGGCGCTCGCCTATATTTCCTCGCGGGGCTTCGTCCTCGCGCTTCTGGTGGCGCAGGGCATCGCGCTCGTCCTCTTCGCCTTTGCGCAAGGCATAGGGCTCATCTTCGTTGCCGGACTCTTCGGCTGCACGGTCGGCAATCTCTTGATGATGCAGCCGCTGATCCTCGCGGAGGCTTTCGGGTTGCGCGCCTATGGGCGCATCTTTTCCTTCAACCAGCTTTTCATGGTCGCGGGTGTCGCCAGCGGGCCCGCCGTGATGGGGCTGCTTTTTCAACGCTCCGGCAGCTATGAGGATTCCTTCCTGACGATGGCGGTCGCCTCCGTGCTCGCCATCGGCCTCATCATGGCGGCAGGACCGCTCAAGGCTCAGCGACACATCACAACTCGGCAAGAGGTCAAATGAACGATCCGCAGAAGCGATTTGGTCCAGGTGTCGTCCTCGACAATCCGGCCTTCATCCACGATACCGCCCTCGTCTATGGCCATGTACATATCGCCGAAGGCGCATCGCTCTGGCCCTATGTCGTCATCCGCAGCGAAATGCATGAGGTCCGCATCGGGCCGCGAACCAATATTCAGGATTTCGTGATGATCCATGTCGGCAACACGACGCCGACGATCATCGGCGCGAATTGTTCGATCACGCATCACTGCACGATCCACGCGCGGAGATCGGCGACAATTGCCTCATCGGCATCAATGCGACGTTGATGGACGGCGTGAAGATCGGCGCGAACTCCATTGTCGCAGGACACTCCATCGTGACCGAGGGAACCGTGATCCCCGAAAACTCCATCGTCGCCGGATCGCCCGCCAGGGTTATCAAGAGCCGGGACAACCGCGTGGCCAACATCATGAACGCGGCATTCTATTTCGAGAATGCCAAGGCCTATGCCAGGGGCGACCACCGGATCACCGATCGCGAGGAGTTCCGGCAGGCCATGGCAGCCGAACTTCATGCCCTGACAAGCGGAAATTAGGGTGTGCGACGATTTTGCTTGTTCGCCGCTGGGGAATGATTAATTAAGCGCCCGTGAGCCGCCCTTCACGGGCGGTTTTGCGTCCCCGCTGGAGTGCCGAAGATGAGTACGCCGCCCGACCGCCCGAAAGGCGGTCTTTTCTATGGCTGGTATGTCGTCGCCACCGTCTTTGTTGTTCAGACGGTTGCTTGCGGCCTCGGCTTCTACAATCTTTCGGTCTTCCTCAAGGCCTTCGTCAGCGACGGCGGGCTTTCGGTCAGCGCGGTTTCGTCGGCCAATGCCGCCTTCTTTCTGGCGAACGGCATCACCGGCCTTGCCGTGGGTTGGGCGCTCGACCGCTACGACCCGCGCATTCTCATCACCATCGGCGCCGTTGCATCGTCCATCGCGCTTGCCTGTGCGGGCCATGTCAAAGGTCTGACCGAACTCTATTTCTTCTACATCCTTTTCGGCGCGGGCTATGCCGCGACCGCGGTCATTCCGGGCACCGCCATCGTCGCCCGCTGGTTCAATCGCGAACGCTCAAAGGCGATCGCCTATGCCTCGACGGGGCTTTCTCTCGGCGGCATCGTCTTCACGCCCATATCGGTGGCGCTCATCCAGGGGCTCGGACTTGAGCATGCCGCCTATTGGCTCGCCTTCTTCTTCCTCATTGGAACGGTGCCGGTGACATGGTTCTTCCTGCGGGCAAGGCCGTCCGATATGGGCCTCGCGCCCGACGGCGATCCCGTCGTCGAGAAAAGCGAACATGGCGGCACCATGATGGATGGCGTCGGCTTTGCTGAAGCGATCCGCAGCCGCTTCTTCATGCTCTTCACCCTCTCCTATGTCTTTTCGATGATGGCGCAGGTGGGCGCGCTTGCTCATCAGTTCCGTCTTGTCGCGACGCGGACCGACAATGATCATGTCGCGGCGCTCGCCGTTTCGCTCATGGCCGCCGGCAGCATTGGCGGCCGTCTCATTGGCGGCTGGGTCCTTCCGCGCATGTCGTCGAGGCATTATCTCATAGGCGTCATGGTGCTTCAGACCGTTGCTTATGCGGTGTTCTCGATCTCCTATGCCTCCGTTCCGCTGGTGGCCGTTTCGATCATTTTCGGAATGACCGTCGGAAACCTGCAGATGATGCTGCCGCTGATGATGGCCGAAGCCTTCGGGCTCAGGGCCTATGCGCGCATTCTTTCCCTCGCCCAGATGATCGTCACCTGCGCGAACGCGTTCGGGCCCATGCTTGTCGGTCTGCTTTATGAACGCGGCGGCTATAGCGTTTCCTTCGCGGTGCTCGTCGGTGTCTCGCTGGTAGGGCTCGGCTCCATGATTGCGGCCGGGCCGGTCCGTGCGGAAATCGCCCGCTAACCGCCGCGCTCACTTCATTCGTTCAGATTATAGGTGAAGTCGTATTCGCTCCCTTGAGCGTTCCGGGCATGCAGCAGCATGTCGCCATGTGCATGGGCGTATTCGCCCGTGCCGCCGGTGATCGCGAGCATTGAGTCACCTGCATCGAGGAACGGTCCTTCGACAGTGATCTGCCCTTTTGCGAGCGACAGGGTCCAGATGCACTCCCATGCCTTGCCCGCAACGGTTCGCACGCAGTAGCCGTTATCTGTGCCGACTTTTTCCTTGTTCGCCTTGTCGAAGACCTCATTGGCGAAGGTGAGAACGTCGCCATTGCTGTCGCCCTTCGCTCCAAGGTCGAGCGTGGCGTCAGTCGTTGCATGCTCGACGACGACAAGCTGTGTCTTGTCGCCTTCCGCGGCATGGCTGGGGGCGATAGAGAGAAACGCTGCAACGAACGCAACCGACACTGGAACGAGAAGGCCAGACTTTGCGATAGCAGGCATGATCGTCTCCGGGGTTGAACGCGGCTTTGCCGCCGCCGAGAGATGCTAGCTCATCGCTGCCGCGATCCCAATTCCAGGCTCGGAGCGGGCAGCCATCGACGCAGGCATCCCCTGAAAGGCGCCTTACCGCCTCTGGATATGGACGAAAAAACAATGGCTTGCGGCATTTCGCTCGCAAAGCTACTTACACTTTCCGGGATCGCGCTCTAAACTGCGGCAACCTCCCTTCGACCAGCGGATTTCCCATGAAATTGCCCTCGAATTTTTACAAACCCCTCGCCATTGGCGCGCCGGACCCCTATCGCGAGTTGCCGGTGGCGCTTGAGCGCATGATTCATTTCTTCCCCGGCCATAACGAAAAGGTTCGCGCGCGCGTCGGCGAAATGATCCCCCAGGTCGACGTGTTGCTCGGCAATCTTGAAGACGCGGTGCCTGCGGACGCCAAGGAAGCGGCGCGGCGCGGTTTCATCGAAGTGGCGAAGGCGCATGACTTCGGCCAGACCGGCCTCTGGACGCGCATCAATCCGCTGAACAGCCCATGGGTGCTCGACGACATCACCGAGATTGTCGCCGAAGTCGGCAACAAGCTCGACGTCATCATGCTGCCCAAGGTCGAAGGCGCCTGGGACATTCACTATCTCGATCAGCTTCTCGCACAGCTTGAAGCGAAGCACAGCCTGAAAAAGCCCATCCTCATTCACGCCATTCTTGAAACGGCGCAGGGCGTGAAGAATGTCGAGGATATCGCTGCCGCAAGCCCGCGCATGCATGGCATGAGCCTTGGGCCTGCGGATCTCGCGGCGTCGCGCAAGATGAAGACGACGCGCGTCGGAGGCGGTCATCCCTATTACCGCGTGCTCGAAGATCCGCATGCTGATGGCAGCCCCCGCGCTTCCGCGCAGCAGGATCTCTGGCATTACACCTTTGCCAAGATGGTCGATGCCTGCGTTGCGAACGGCATCAGCCCCTTCTATGGGCCCTTCGGCGACATTCAGGATCTCGACGCCTGCGAGCAGCAGTTCCGCAACGCCTTCCTCATGGGTTGCGTCGGCGCATGGTCGCTGCATCCGAACCAGATCGCCATCGCGAAGCGCGTCTTCAGCCCGGAGCCGAGCGAAGTGCTCTTCGCCAAGAAGATCCTCGAAGCCATGCCGGACGGCACAGGCGTCGCGATGATCGATGGCAAGATGCAGGACGATGCGACCTGGAAACAGGCGAAGGTCATCGTCGATCTGGCGAAGAAAGTGGCCGCTCGCGATCCGGAACTGGCGAAGGCTTACGGATTCTGACGCTCATTCCGTCGTGGCCGGATGGCGTCCGGCCATGACGGGTGTGTCTCATACCGGCGTGTAGATGACGAGCTTTAGCGCCGGGTCGTCGTTCGACTGGAAGCTTGCATATTCGAAGCGCAGCGCGCCTCTCTTTGGATGGTTCAGTAGCTTCCGTCCGGCGACGACGCTGCCGATGTCATGCGCTCCCCACCAGCGGTCGAATTCGGGGCAGCCTTGTCGAAGCCGGTCCAGCAGGTCGACAAAGGCTGGATCGCCAGCCCAGAGATCGTGCGTCGCACGGAATTGTGCCACCATGCGTTTCGCTTCACTGGCCCAGCTCTCCCCAAAGAGCCGTCGCGTGACGGGATTGGTCAGCACACAGATGAGTGTGTTGCGGTCCTCCTCCGGAAGACGGCCATAGGCGAAGATTTCATCGGCGGCCGCATTCCAGGCAAGAATGTCCCATCGCCGCCCGGTGACGTAAGCAGGCTGCGGCAGGCTGTCGATGAGCCGCTTGATCTGGTCCGGCACAACTTCCGGAGAAAAAGGACGGCGGCCGCCACTCTCAGTCAGCGCGCGCAAATGGGCGTGTTCCGTCTTGTTGAGGCGGAGTGCCCGAGCGAGCGCATTGATCGTGGTGACGGAAGGGCTGATGGCGCGGCCCTGCTCTAGCCGGATGTACCAGTCGACGCCGATGCCAGCGAGTTCGGCCACTTCCTCGCGCCTGAGACCCGATGTCCGGCGCCGTCGCCCCTCCGGTAGACCGACAGCCGCGGGGCTTAATCTCTCCCGGCGCGACCGAAGGAAATCGCCGAGCTCGCTCCGGTATGCGTCCGCCATCGCCTTCGCTCCTCATCGGGAGGGACTGTGTAGTCCTAGGATAATACCAGGCCTGAATAAGATGTGGAAGCGATGCGACCATGGCTCATCCAACGAAGAGGGTTGACCATGAAAGCTGCCGTCCTGAAGGCGTTTGGAACGCCCCTCGCAATTGAGACCGTGCCGGACCCGATTTTGGGCACCGGCGAAGTTATTGTCGATGTCGTCGCCACGGGCGTTCTCGCCTATGCCAATGAAGTGTTCAGCGGCGAGCGGCAATATCTGCTGGATCTGCCTGTCATCCCGGGAGCGGGCGCGATTGGCCGGGTGCGTGCCTTGGGGCCGGACGCGACCCATCTCGTCCCCGGCGACTGGGTCTATTGCGATCCAACCGTGCGCTCGCGCGACGACGCGCTTTCTCCCGATATCACGCTGCAGGGATTGAGCGCCGCCGGCGAAGGCGGTCTCAGGCTACAGAAGTATTTTAGAGACGGCTCATGGGCGGAGCAGATGCGCGTGCCCACTGAGAATGCCATTCGGATCGGCTCTCTCGACGAGGCCGATGCTGCGCGATGGTGCATACTTGGCAGGGTCCTCGTGCCCTATGGCGGACTGCTTGCGGCAAGGCTGCAGGCTGGCGAGACTCTCCTGATCAATGGTGCGACAGCCTCCTTCGGTAGCGCGGGGATCGCGGTGGCGCTTGCCATGGGGGCCGGTCGCGTCGTGGCAACCGGCCGGAACGTGAAGGCACTTGAGGATCTTGCGCGCCGTTTCGGTCCTCGACTCCACACTGTGGCGATGCGCGGCAGTGAGGAAGATGATCGCGAGCGAATTCGGGAAGCAGCAGCGGGCCCGATCGATTGCGTCCTGGACCTGCTCCCGCCTGCCGCAAGCACCGTGCAGGTTCGCACAGCAATCATGGCGGTGAGGCCCTATGGCAGGGTTGTTCTGATGGGGGGCGTCGGCATGCTCGGCGGCGCGGGGCTCGACCTGCCCTACCCTTGGATCATGCGGAACTGCATCAGCATTCATGGCAAGTGGATGTACCCGCCCGAGGCCGCGACCATGATGATCGGGCTCATTCGGGCGGGTCTCATCAACCTCGATCAATACGCCATCACGACGTTTGACCTCGATAATGCGAACGAAGCCGTTGCGCATGCTGCGGCGAATACCGGTCCGTTCGGGATGACGGTGATACGGCCTTGATCGTTACGGCGCCTGCTCTTACGACAGCGTCGCGAGGGCCGCCGGGCTGAAGGGCAGCAGCGCGTCGTAGCGCTCTTCGTGGATCTTGCGCGCCCATTCGGGATCGACGAGCAAGGCGCGGCCGACGCTGACGAGGTCAAACTCCTCGCGCTCGAGGCGGGCGAGAAGATCATCGATCCCGGTGACCGTCGAGGACTCGCCGCCGAAGGCCGCGATGAACTCGCCCGAAAGGCTGACGCTGCCGACCGTGATCGTGGGCTTGCCGGTGAGCTTCTTCGTCCAGCCGGCGAGGTTCAGATCCGAGCCTTCGAATTCCGGCTCCCAGAAGCGGCGCTGCGAGCAGTGGAAGACGTCGACGCCGGCTTCCGAAAGCGGCTTCAGGAATTCGCCGAGAAGTTCCGGCGTGGACGCGAGGCGAGCGGTGTAGTCCTGCTGCTTCCACTGCGAGAAGCGGAGGACGAGCGGATAGTCCTTGCCCACTTCGCGGCGCACAGCTTCGATGATCTCGATGGCGAAGCGTTCACGCTTCAGCATGCTGCCGCCGTATTCGTCGTCGCGCTTGTTGAGGCCTTCCCAGAAGAACTGGTCGATCAGATAGCCATGCGCGCCATGAAGCTCGACGCCATCGAAACCGATTTCACGCGCATCCGCGGCGGCGCGGGCGAAGGCGTCCACGACATGCTGGATGTGCTGCTTGGTCATCGGTTCGGCGACCTGCTTGGTGGGCGCGGCAAGTCCCGACGGTCCTGCGCTCGGCAATTCGGGATGCCAGACATTGCCCTTCTGGTTGCGCGCGGTGCCTACATGCCAGAGCTGAGGCATGATCTTGCCGCCGACGCCGTGAACCTCCTCCACGACGCGCTTCCAGCCTTCCAGAGCCTCGCCGAAGAAGTTCGGCACGCCGACATCGAGCGACGACACGGGGTCGTTAACGGTGGTGCCTTCGGTGATGATGAGGCCCGTTTCATTCTCCGCGCGGCGGCGGTAATAGGCGGCCACGTTGGCGCCGGGAATGCCGCCCGGCGATTGCGTGCGCGTCATCGGGGCCATGACGATGCGGTTGGGAAGCTCAAGCCCATTGATCGTGAAGGGGCGAAACAGGGGCGCAACGGATCGGCTCATTCAGTTCTCCAATATCTTGCCGTGAAACCGCAGGGTTTCCGGCCAATTTCAGTTGGGTGCATATTGGGTATCCAATGCCAAAGTGCAAATACGGATCGCGGCTTCGCGATCAAAATAAAATGAACGAGGGGACGACATGGGAGCCAACCCGGCACTGATGCGACTGGGTCTCAAAGAGACCGATCGAGTTGCGATCCTCCATGTCGACGATGTGGGCATGTGCGGCGCTTCGCTCGATGCCTTTGCGGAGCTCTGGACGGCCCGCGCGGTGACGTGTGGCTCGGTCATGGTTCCCTGCCCCTGGTTTCGCGCGACTGCCGCCTGGGCGCGCGAAAACGCGGATGCCGACCTTGGCGTTCACGCGACGCTGACCAGCGAATGGTCCGGTTATCGTTGGGGGCCGGTCTCAACACGCGATCCGGCGAGCAGCCTCATGGATGACGAGCGTTGTTTTCCGCGCAGCTCGGCGGAGGTCGCGGCCCGTGCGAAGCCGGACGCAGTTGGTGCCGAACTGCGGCTGCAACTTCAGCTCGCCCGCGAGGCCGGTATCAGCCCGACGCATCTCGATACCCATATGGGTTCGGTGCTGAACGCGCGCCTCTATGGCGCGTTCACGGCGGCGGCGCTCGACGCGGGCGCCGTGCCCTTCGGCCTCAGGTTGAGCACCGAACAATGGCGCAAGGGCGGCTATGATGAGGAAACCGCGACCGCCCTGTCGGAGACGGTCACCGGGCTCGAAGATCGCGGCGTGCCCGTGCTCGACCGAATGCTGATGCTCTCCCTCTCCGTGAAAGAAGACCGGCCAGCGCATACGCTCAATCTCTTACGACGCATCGAGTCGGGACAAATCGGCTATGTGATCTTCCACCCCGCCATCGACACGCCGGAACTCCGCGCCATCTGCCCCGACTGGCGGTCTCGCGTCGGCGACTATGAGCTGCTTCGCTCCGGTCGGATTCGCGGCGAACTCGAAAGCGCGGGCGTCAGGCTGATCGGTTGCCGTGAATTGCAGGCCCTCATGCCAAGCTGCTATTCTTCCTGACTGTACTTGTGGAGCGCGGACGAAAGCATGGAGATCAACCGGCAGGCGAAGTTTCAGATCGGACAGATCGTTCGCCACAAGTTTTTTCCCTTCCGGGGCGTCATCTATGACGTGGACCCCACCTTCAACAATACCGAGGAATGGTGGCTCTCGATCCCGGAGCAAATGCGCCCGCGCAAGGACCAGCCTTTCTATCACCTGCTCGCCGAGAACGCGGAGACGGAATACGTGGCCTATGTGTCCGAACAGAATCTGCTGCCGGACGAGACGGGCGAGCCCGTTCGCCATCCTCAGGTGAGGGAACTTTTCGGTCCCATGCGGGATGGTGTCTACACGCTTCGCGCAAAGACCTTTCAATAGGTGAATTTCTGCCGTGCCGATTTCGGATGAGCCGCGACCCGGCTCATGCTATCCGTCGGGCGGAAGGGTCAGTCGGCCCGGCAATCGGGGAGTGCGGAAATTGCGGCGCGAGAGGCGGCCTTATTACATTCGTCGCCTGCAAGGCGCCTGGGTCCGTTTCCAGACGGAGCATTTTCTCGTGCCGGCCTTCGACGAGGCGGGCCCCGGCCTCGCCGTCAGCAGCCCGCGCAACGTCGAAGTGTTCGGCGGCAATATCCGCATCGGCACCTGCGTCCACCTGAATGCGGCAGTCGGCAACATGATCCGGCTCTGCACCTGGACGACGGATGGACGCGAGGGACGCATCACGCTTGGCGACTACGTGCTGGTCAGTCCGGGCACGCATATCGTCGCGTCGGAGAGCATCACCATCGGCTCGAACACGATGATCGCGAGCGGCTGCTACATCTCGGATTCGGACTGGCACGACACCTATGACCGGACGCGTGAACTCGACAAGCACGCGCCCATCGTGATCGGGGAAAATGCATGGCTGGGCGTTCGCGTCATCGTCGGCAAAGGCGTGACCATCGGCGAGAACAGCATCATCGGCGCTGGATCGGTTGTCACGAAGGACATCCCGCCGAATTGCATCGCGGCGGGAAATCCCGCCCGCGTCGTCCGCCAGCTCGATCCCGACCGTCCGATACGAAAACGCTCGGAACTCTTTGCAGAGCCCGAGCGCATCGAACGAGATATGGACAGGCTGATGCGCTACCTGCTCCGGGAGAACACGCTTTGGGGTTGGCTCCGCAGCGTGTTCTTCCCGACGCGGGAAGACTGATCTCAGCCCTTCTGCTTCGGCAATGCCGCGATCGCGGAGCTGAAGCCGTCGAGCTTCACCGGCACCTTGATGTCGCCCTTGCCGGCATGCTTGAAGGCGACTTCCATTTCCTTGGCGCTCTTCAGGGCCTTCAGATTTTCGGCCTTGAGCGGCATTTCCGCCTGGCAGCCGAGCGGCACGCAGAAGATGAAGGGCCCGCCGAATTTCGCCTTGCCGCTGTTGTCGATATCGATGCCCAGCCCCGCGGGAAGAATCGTGCCGAGCGGCGTGATCGCGAACATGAACATGCTGCCATCGGTCTTCTTCGGAATGTAGCCGACGCCGAGATAGAGCACGCGCTGCTTGCCGTCCTCGCCGATCCGAACGTCGACGAAAGCATGACACTCTTTCTGCTTCGCGTTCTTCGGATTGGTGTCGCAGCGCGTCGCCCAGCTGCCGTACTGCTTGATTTCGGGCTTGGGGCCCGCATTGTCGCCCGCCGCGGTCGGGGTCGCGTCTGCGGCTATGGCCGGTGCCAGCGGCGCTATCAGCGCCATCATGAGGGCGCCGAGCGCCACACGACGGAAAAACATGAGGTTCGTCCTTTCTGAGGCTATAAATTCAGCCCGTATTGTCCGGCTCGCGGTCCGAGTCGCGGCGCGATTATAGATATCCGGCATGGCTTCGATAGTGCGAAGTCATTCCTGATTGGGCCATTAAATACCGGTAATCTTAATATCTGAGAACTGATCGCAAGTGCTCACGGAATGGGCAAGCAGTAAAGGAAAACCGCGAGTTGGGACGCAGAGCGGCGGGGATAGCGGCGTTGATCCTGGGGGTGCTGTGGCCGCTCGCCCTTTATGCGGAGCCGGAACCTGCCATCGCCATGCATGGCGAGCCCGCCAACCTCACGGGTTTCAAGGCGTTCAACTATGTAAATCCTGACGCACCCAGGGGCGGGACGATCCGTTTCGGGGCAGTCGGCAGTTTCGACAGCCTCAATCCCTTCATCGTGCGCGGAACGCCCGCCGTCGGCCTCCGGGAATTTGTCTTCGAGAGCCTGATGGCCCGGGGCTATGACGAAGCCTTCTCGCTCTATGGGCTTCTCGCGGAAAGCATAGATACGGCGCCCGATCGGAGCTGGGTGGCCTTCCGTCTGCGCAAGGACGCCCGCTTTTCTGACGGAGTTCCGGTCACGATAGATGATGTGATCTTCTCGCTGGAGACGCTGCGCGACAAGGGACGCCCCAATTACAAGAGCTATTACGGCAAGGTCGAGCGCATCGAACGACCGGACGATCGAACCGTCAAATTCTACTTCCGCCGCGATCCCGGCGAGACGAGCGCGGACCGGGAGATGCCGCTCATCCTCGGTCTCATGCCCATATTGCCGAAGCATGTCTATGCAAAACGCGCTTTCGATCAGTCCAGTCTCGATCCGCCCGTGGGCAGCGGCCCCTATCTTGTCGAAGAAGTGAAACCCGGCAGCCGTATTTCATATCGTCTGAACCCGGACTATTGGGGCGCGGGGCTGGCGGTCAATCGAGGGCGCAACAATATCGAGCGCGTCGACTACGACTACTATCGCGACAGCAACGCCTCGTTCGAAGCCTTCAAGGCTGGGCTATACGATGCCAGGCCGGAGGAAGACCCCGGCCGTTGGGCAACCGAATATGATTTTCCGGCGGTACGTGATGGGCGCGTCCGTCAGCTCGCCTTCGAGACCGGTATGCCCTCCGGCATGAAGGCGCTGGTTTTCAATGTTCGACGGCCAGTCTTTGCGGACCGGCGCGTGCGCACCGCCCTCACCTATCTCTTCGATTTCGAATGGGTGAACAGGTCGCTCTATCACGGCGTCTACAGACGCACGCAGAGCTATTTCGACAATTCGGAACTATCGTCTTTTCATCGCGCGGCGGGCATACGCGAGCGCGCCCTGCTCGCGCCGTTTCCCGATGCCGTGACGCCGGAGATCATGAGCCGCGGTTATGAAGCGCCGGTGGGCGACGGGAATGGATTGAACCGGGCCAATCGCGTGAAAGCGCTCTCGTTGTTGCGCGATGCGGGATACACGATCTCGGCGGGACAGGTGGTCGATGCAAAGACGCATGCGCCGCTCCGCTTTGAAATCCTGGTGACGACACCTTCGGACGAACGCCTCGCCCTCGTCTATGCCAATATGGCGCGGCGTTCCGGCATTGATGTTCGTGTACGGAATGTCGACTCGAGTCAGTATCAGGGCCGGCTCGACGCCTATGATTACGACATGATCTTTTTCGAATGGACGAGCTCGCTGTCGCCCGGCAATGAGCAGAGTTTCCGTTGGGGGTCGGAGGCGGCGGATGCCAAGGGGAGCTATAATTTCATCGGCGTGAAGGACAAGGCCGTCGATGCCATGATCTCGGCGTTATTGGCGGCGAAGACGAAGGATGATTTCGTCAGCGCCGTCCGGGCACTAGACCGCGTTCTTCTGTCCGGAAATTACGTGATCCCGCTCTTCTACTCACCGACGCAATGGGTCGCGCTTTGGGACCGCGTGAAGGTGCCAGCGCGAACATCACTCTATGGCTATCGCAGCGACACCTGGTGGATCGACGAGAAGCGTTGAAACTCAGCGCGGGTCCTTGGCGAAGATCGCTTCGAGGCTCGTCATGTTCATGCCGTGCTTGAAATAGTTGTACGGCGTAACGTTGACGGCCTTGATGATGGCGCGCTGGATCTCGGTTCCGACCGATCCGTCCGCGTTGGGCACCATGTCGAAGTCGATGACATTGATGCAGGCTGGGTCCTGCTCGAAGGCCTTCACGGCGATGAGACCGCTGCCCTTCGCGCCCAGTGCCGCCCAGCCGAGGATCAGCCGGTTGATACCCTCATGCGCGGCGATGAGCGCCGTGTGCCAGCCCGGTTCGGCCAGCAGGCGGCGAATGGCGCCTATGGCGCGCCGCTCGGCTTCGACGAAGACTTCGCCATGTTCGAGCATGGTCGCGCCCGGCTCGCCGGCGAGTTCGAAATAAAAGGCCATTTTGGCGGCGAGTTCCTCGCGGCTCTTCACCTCGCCGAACCGGCCGTTATGGATTTCGATGAGGTCCGGCTCGACCTCAAGTGAAGGCGCGGGGTTTTCGACCTGCCCCGCAAGCACGCGCTCGGCCGTCTGCCGCGTGCGCGGAACGCCTGAGCAGAGCGCGCGGTCGAAGCGCACATGCGAGAGCGCGCGGCCCCCGGCATCCGCCTGTTCCTGGCCGAGCGGCGTCAGGGGAACGACCTTAGTGTCGCCCCCTGCCGCCTGAATCTCGCGTCCGAAGTAATCGACATGGCCGTGGCGCATCAGATAGATGCGCCGCCGGCCCGTCGTTCCAGGCAATGCGGTCAAATCGCTTCCGCCTTCTTCAGCGCGTCGACCTCGCCATCGGCGAAGCCCCAATCCTTGAGCACTTCAACCGTATGCGCGCCGTTGATCGCGGGCGCGCCCTGAATCTTCGACACCGTGCGGGAGAAGCGCGGCGCGATGTTCGGCTGCGCAACACCGTCGACCTCGACGATGGTCTCACGCGCCTTGTTGTGCGGATGGTCCTTGGCTTCGGTCAGCGAGAGCACGGGTGCGAAGCAGATGTCGGTGCCTTCCATGATGGCGCACCACTCGTCGCGCGTCTTCGTCTTGAAGACGGCTTCGATCTTCGCCTTCATCTCGGGCCATTTGGCGCGGTCCATCTGCTGGTCCCAGATCGCGTCGGTCAGGCCTGCCTTCTCGCGCAGGAGAGCGTAGAACTGCGGCTCGATCGAACCGATCGATATCCACTTGCCGTCCTTCGTCTCATAGGTGTCGTAGAAGTGCGCGCCGCCGTCGAGCATGTTCGTGCCATGCGGCTCGTGCCAGATGCCCGCGGCCTGGAAGCCGAAGAACATCGCCATCAGCGAGGTGGCGCCGTCCGTCATGGCGGCGTCGACGACCTGGCCCTTGCCGGACTTGTTCGCCTCGACCAGCGCCGCAAGCATGCCCATGGCGAGGAAGAGCGCGCCGCCGCCGAAATCGCCGACGAGGTTCAGCGGAGGAACCGGCTTCTCGCCGGGACGGCCGATCGAATGAAGCGCGCCGGTGAGCGAGATGTAGTTGATGTCATGGCCGGCGGCGAGCGCCATCGGGCCGGTCTGGCCCCAGCCGGTCATGCGGCCGTAAACGAGCTTCGGATTGCGGGCGAGACAGACATCCGGGCCGAGGCCGAGGCGCTCCATGACGCCCGGACGGAACCCTTCCTGCAGGATGTCGGCCTTCTCGATGAGCTTCAGCGCGGTTTCGACCGCTTCGGGCTTCTTGAGGTCGAGCGCGATGGAGCGCTTGCCGCGGCTGGAAATCTCGAACTTGGAGCCGCCGCGCGCGCCCTTGCGGTCGATGCGGATGACGTCCGCACCCATGTCTGCGAGGAGCATGCCGCAATAGGGCCCTGGCCCGATGCCTGCGAATTCAACAACCTTGACGCCTGACAGCGGACCGCTACCCATTCTCTGACTCCCTTGATTAGCCTGTTGTTGGCGAATCTTTTAGCGGCTGGCGAGCAGCGCGTAAATGTCGCCAGAGATGACGTAGGGGCCGCCTTGACGCCTCGTGCTTGCCTCGCCGGGGCGGCGCTCGTACAAAGCATCTATGTCGCTTCTAACTCCCAAAATCGCCCGCGGTTTTACCGGCGAGCCATGCCCCCCTCGCTTCAATCTCGCGCGTTATTGCCTTGCGCGCGCCGCCGCCGAGACGCCCGCCAAGACCGCATTGATCGTCGTTTCCGACGCTACTGCGCCGCTCGAGGACGCCGAGCACTGGACCTATGGCGAACTCGACGAAGCGGTGCGGCGGATTGCGGCGGGGCTTTTTGCCGAAGGCTTCCGTCCCGGCGAGCGGCTGATGATCCGGATGCCGAATACCAGCGACTACGCGCTGCTCTTCTTCGGCGCCATCGCTGCGGGCCTCGTGCCGCTGCCGTCATCCTCGATGCTCACGGAAGCCGAGGCAGACTTCCTGCTGACGGACTCGCATGCCGTTGCGGTCGCGGTATCCGGCGACCTGGCCGTCCATGCGGGCAAGGCGCGGGTCATCGACGATGCAATGCTCGTGCGGCTGAAGGCCCATGCGCCGCTTGGCGATTATGCGGATACGGAAGCGAACGATCCTGCCTTCCTCGTTTACACCTCCGGCACCAGCGGCCGGCCCAAGGGCGTGCTCCATGCACAGCGCAGCGCCTGGGGGCGGCGGCCGATGTATCAGGGCTGGTATGGCATCGGTGCGTCCGACATCGTGCTCCATGCGGGCGCCTTCAACTGGACCTATACGCTCGGCGTCGGGCTTCAGGACCCATGGGCGAACGGCGCGACGACGGTTCTCTATATCGGCCCGAAAGATGTGCACGTCTGGCCGAACCTTCTTGAGCGAACGCGCGCGACGCTCTTCGCCGCCGTGCCGACCCTCTATCGGCAGATCCTCAAATATTGCGATCTCGCGAGCCACGATCTCTCCGCATTGCGCCATGGGCTCACGGCAGGCGAAGCGCTTTCGCCTGTCCTGCTTCGCCATTGGCGCGAGGAGACGGGCAAGAACCTTTATGAAGCGCTCGGCATGAGCGAATGCTCGACCTATATTTCGACAGGCCCGTCGATGGAGATACGCGCCGGCAGCCCCGGCAAGCCGCAACCGGGGCGCTGCGTCGCGGTGCTTCCCGTCGATGGGGGCACGGAGCCGCTGCCTGCCGGCGAGACCGGCATGCTCGCCGTCCATCGCAGCGATCCGGGGCTGATGCTCGGCTACTGGCAGAGACCCGGAGACGAAAGCGAAGTCTATCGCGGCGAATGGTTCATCGGCGGCGATCTCGCCTCCTTCGATGATGATGGCTACCTCTGGTACCATGGCCGCGCCGACGACGTGATGAATGCCATGGGGTATCGCGTATCGCCCGCCGAGGTCGAGGCGGCGCTGTCGGATCATCCCGGCATTGCGGAGGTCGCGGTAACGGAAATGCACGTTCGTGACGACGTGACTGTCATCGCCGCTTTCGTTGTGCCGAAGGACGGAAAGCAGCCCGACAGGGCGTCGATCTTCGCTCATGCCGAAGAGCGGCTTGCCGCCTACAAGCGACCGCGCGAGATCGTTTTCGTGGAAAGCCTGCCGCGCACAGCCAATGGCAAGGTCATGCGCCGGACGCTGGCCGCGCGATAAACCGCAACCGAAATCTTAGCGGTACGTGTCCACTTCGAGCGGCGCCGGCCCGCGCTGCGTATCCGGGCCGACCGCCGGCGCAGACGTGCGCTGTTGCGTCGTATACGAATGGACAGCCTGATAGGCCTGATCCGCTGCGGCACTCATTTCCTGGACCTGTTCGAGCTTGGACCAGAGAGCGCCAACGGCTGTGCCCGGCGTGGTGCCGATGGCCCAAACGCAGATCAGAAATCCCACAATCGCGCCAATTACGAAATTTGTCATTTCACGAGCACTCCGGCCAAAGGGCCATTTGCGCCGCTACTTTGCGGAGCAAGTAGAAAAATGACAAGTCCGGAGCTTTACTTAAAGCTCCGGCATGTATCAAAACGAGACGTCTTGAAGATTTATTCGCAAGCCGGTGGCAAAACTATCGCGAATTGTTCAGAGCGACTGGCCGTCATCGGCGGTGAAAAGCGAGCCTGTGATGAATCTCGAGTGATCGGAAGCAAGCAGCAGAAGCGTGCCGTCGAGATCGGATTCGACGCCGAGACGACGGCGCGGGAAGGTCTTGATCTGCCTCTGCCCGCCTTCACTCTGGAACCATTCGGAGTTGAGTTCCGTCTCGATGAAACCGGGGCACATTGCATTCACGTTGATGTTCTTGCGCGCCCATTCTTTCGCGAGCGACTTGGTCATCATCGCGACGGCGGCCTTTGTCATGCAGTAGATGGTGAGGCCCGGAAGCTGCGTGAAAGCGCCGATGGAGGCGATGTTGATGATGCGTCCGCCCGCACCGCGCTCCATCATCCGTAGACCGACGGCCTGTGCCATGAAGAAAGCGCCGCGTACATTGGTATCGAACATGGTGTCGAAGCCTTCCGGCGTCACTTCGGCAGGCAGCGCCTGCACATTCATGCCCGCATTGTTGACGAGAATGTCCACCGGCCCGAGATCGCGCTCCGTCGTCTCGACGCATTGCTTGATGCTCGCGGGATCGGTGACGTCGAGGGCGACGGCCAGCGCGCGGCCGCCAATGGCCTCGATCTCACTTTTAAGCGACTGCAACCGGTCGACGCGACGGCCCGTGATGGCGACGGCGGCGCCTGCCTTGGCCAGCACCAGCGCGAAGCGGCGGCCGAGGCCGCTGGTGGCGCCGGTCACGATGGCGGTCTTGCCGGTGAGGTCGAAGGACGGGAGGGTGATATCGTCGCTCATGATGTATTTCCGTTGCCCGAATGCAGCAGTTTCTGTTTGGAGCGCATCCTAGGGAGCGATTGGGCTGGGTCAAGCCGCTCAGCCGCTTGTCTCGACACGGGCACGGCGCATAATCGGCAAAATGAAAACGCGGAGGATGAGTCCATGGAACTCGATGTCGTTTCCGATACGGTTTGCCCCTGGTGCTATATCGGCAAGAGACGCCTGGATGAGGCGCTGGCCATCCGGGGTTCCGACGGGATTACGTTGCGTTGGCGCCCCTTCCAGCTCGATGCCTCGATTCCGGATGGCGGCGTCGATCGCAAGGCCTATATGCAGAAGAAGTTCGGCGCCGACCCCGAACGCGCCCGCTCGATCGGCAACACCATCCGTGAATATGGCGAAGCGCTCGGCATAACCTTCAACTTCGACAAGATCGAGAAATCGCCGAACACGCTGGACAGCCACCGCCTGATCCGTTGGGCAGGCACGGCGGGGTGCCAGAACGAGATGGTCGACATCCTCTTCCGCCGATACTTCACCGACGCCGAGGACATCGGCAGTCGTGACGTGCTGCTCGACGCCGCCGCAGAAGTCGGCATGGACATGGACATCGTGGGCGATCTGCTGACACGCGGCGCTGACCGCGAGCTTGTGATACGCGAAGAGACGATGGCGCGCGAGATGGGTATTCAGGGCGTGCCGAGCTTCGTCATCAACTCGAAATGGGTGATGGTCGGAGCACAGGAAACCCCTGCTCTCCTCCGCATGTTCGACAAGTTGCTCGCGCAGGAGGCGGAAGGCGCGGCGGAGTAGTCATGCGCCGGCGCGTATTGTTTTGTGCAACGGCATCGCCTGCCACATGCGCCAGCCTAACGCGGCCGTGAGGATCGTCCCGTAGATCAACGGCCATGTGATGTCGGCTTTCACTAGCAAATAGTAATGCACGACGCCGAAGCTCGCGGCGATATAGACGGCGCGGTGAAGCTGTCGCCAGCGTTTCGGTCCCAGCCGCGCGACCATCTTCTTTGTCGAGGTGATTGCCAGCGGCAGGAGCAGCAGGAACGCCATCATGCCGAAGGTGATATAGGGCCGTTTCAAAATGTCCTTCACGATGGCATGAAGAACGAAGCCCTGATCCACGGCAAGATAAAGCGTCAGGTGGATGCAGACGTAGAAGAAGGCGTAGAGCCCGATCATCCGTCGGAAGCGGACGGGCAGCGGGTTCCTGGCAATGCGCGTCAGCGGTGTGAGCAATAGGCCCGCGACCAGCAGCTTGATCGCCCAGTCGCCGGTGGTGCGGATCAGCGTTTCGACGGGATCGGCGCCGAGGTCGCCCGTGAAGAGACGTCGCAACAGATCGGCGGCGGGCAGCATGCAGCCGATGAAGATTACAAGCCAAAGAATGCGGCGATTTCGCTCTGTCACGATCAAAAGAATGCCTTGAGATCCATGCCCCGGTAAAGGCTCGCCACCTGATCGCCATAGCCGTTGAACATGAGTGTCGGACGACGGAAGAAGTCGCCAATGCGCCGTTCCTTTGCCTGCGTCCAGCGCGGGTGATCGACCTCCGGATTGACGTTCGAGTAAAAGCCAAATTCGCTCGGGTTGGCCGTGTTCCAGGCGGTAGCAGGTTGCCTTTCAAGGAAGCGTATGCGGACGATCGACTTCGCGCCCTTGAAACCATATTTCCACGGCACGACAAGGCGCAGCGGCGCACCGTTCTGGTTCTCCAGCGTTTCGCCATAAAGCCCGACGGCGAGCGTCGTCAGGGGATGCATCGCCTCGTCCATGCGCAGCCCCTCACGGTAGGGCCAGTCGACATAGGGAAACAGAAGGCCTGGCATGGTTTTGCTGTCGGCAAGGGTCGTGAACTCGACGAACTTCGCCTTCGACGTTGGCTCGACGCGATTGATGAGCGCAGAAAGCGAAAACCCGTTCCACGGCACGACCATGGACCAGGCTTCTACGCACCGGTGCCGATAGATGCGCTCCTCGATGGGCGCGAGCTTCAGTATGTCTTCGATTCCGAGCGTCATCGGCCTTTTTACTTCGCCTGAAATCTCGACCGTCCAGGGGCGAGTCTTCATCGCGCCTGCATAGGCAGCCGGATCGCTCTTGTCGGTACCGAACTCGTAGAAATTATTGTAGCCGGTCACGTCCTTTTGCGGCGTCAGCACTTCACCCTTTGTCGAGAGTGCGCTCTTCGTGAATTTCAACGCGGCGGCATTTGCATCCTGGCGCGGAAAAGCGACTCCAATTCCAAGCGCGGCAGCGCCCGTTATGAAACGGCGCCTGTCGAGCCATAGCGATTTCGGCGTGATCTCCGAAGAGGCGATGTCGGACTTCTTTCCGATCAGCATGCGCGATGCTCCTTTGCGTGGAGTATCGCAGAGGCTGGTCCATCACGACAAATCGCGTTTGCGTGAGCGCGTCGCGAGCGATCAGGCGGCCTTTGCGGGCACCATGCCCGCCAACGTCTTCATCAGGCGATACGTGCCGCCAAGGCGCTCGGCAGGCGTCTCCCAATCGCGCTTGAAGAAGAGCTTGTGGTCTGGCCGGAGCTTCGCATTGCCGCGCTCGTCATTGATGAGTTCGACCAGCGCGCCCGGATTCGGGAAGGTATTGCCGCGCAGCGATATGACGACGCCCTTCGGCCCTGCCTCGATCCGCTCGACATTAGCGACGCGGCAAAGGCCCTTGATCTCGACGATCTTGAGCAGGAATTCGACTTCCTCAGGCAGCTTGCCGAAGCGGTCGATGAGTTCCGCCGCAAAACCGTCGATCTCTGCCCGCGTCTCGACATCGGAGAGGCGGCGATAAAGCGCCATGCGCGCATCGAGGTCGGGCACATAGTTTTCCGGAATGAGGACCGCAGTGCCGACATTGATCTGCGGCGACCACTGGCCCTCTTCGTCTTCGGCGGAGCCGCCGCCGCGGAGCGCGGCGACCGCCTCCTCCAGCATCTCCTGATAGAGCTCGTAGCCAACTTCCTTGATGTGGCCGGACTGTTCGTCACCCAACAGGTTTCCCGCACCGCGAATATCGAGATCGTGACTTGCGAGCGTGAAGCCTGCGCCGAGCGAGTCCAGCGACTGCAGCACGCGCAGCCGCTTCTCGGCGGCGGGCGTCATGGTGCGGTTCGGCGCGACGGTGAGATAGGCATAGGCGCGCGCCTTGGAGCGGCCGACGCGGCCGCGGATCTGGTAAAGCTGTGCGAGGCCGAACATGTCGGCTCGGTGGACGACGAGCGTGTTCGCGGTCGGAATGTCGAGGCCGGATTCGACGATGGTGGTCGAGACAAGCACGTCGTATTTGCCGTCGTAGAAGGCATTCATCTTGTCTTCGATTTCGCCCGCCGCCATCTGGCCATGCGCTGTGATGGTCTTCACCTCCGGCACATAATTGGCGAGATATTCCTGCGCATCGGCGAGATCGGTGATGCGCGGCACGACATAGAAGCTCTGACCGCCGCGATAATGCTCACGCAGCAGGGCCTCGCGAATGACGACCGGATCGAAGGGCGAGACATAGGTGCGAACCGCGAGGCGGTCCACCGGCGGCGTTGCGATGATCGAGAGTTCGCGCACACCCGACAGAGCGAGCTGCAGCGTGCGCGGGATCGGCGTCGCGGTGAGCGTCAGCACATGCACTTCGGCGCGCATCTGCTTCAGCCGTTCTTTGTGTCCGACGCCGAAGTGCTGTTCCTCGTCGACGATCATCAGGCCGAGATTCCTGAATTTGATCGCTTTGCCGAGCAATGCATGAGTGCCGACAACGATGTCGATATCGCCGCTGGCGAGACCGGCCTTCGTCTCCGACATGTCCTTCGTAGGCACGAGACGCGACATCTGGCGGATCTTGAGCGGTAGGCCCTGGAAGCGCGTGGAGAACGTCTTGTAGTGCTGGCGTGCGAGCAGCGTCGTCGGCACGACGACGGCGACCTGATAGCCCGCCATAGCGGCGACAAAGGCCGTGCGCAACGCCACTTCGGTCTTGCCGAAGCCGACATCGCCGCAGACCAGCCGGTCCATCGGACGGCCCCGCCCGAGGTCTTCGAGAACAGCCTCGATCGCCTGTTCCTGATCTTCCGTTTCCTGGAACGGGAAGCGGGCGCAGAACTCGTCGTAAAGGCCCGGTTGCGGCTCCATGATGGGCGCGGTCTTGAGTTCACGCGCGGCGGCGATCTTGATGAGCTCACCCGCCATCTCGCGGATGCGGCTCTTGAGCTTCGCCTTGCGCGCCTGCCAGCCCGTGCCGCCGAGCCTGTCGAGCTGCGCGCTTGCCTCGTCGGAGCCGTAGCGGGAGAGCAGTTCGATATTCTCGACCGGCAGATAGAGCTTGTCGCCGCCGTGATAGATCAACAGCAGGCAGTCATGCGGCGCGCCGTTGACCTCGATCGTCTGAAGGCCCTCGAAGCGGCCGATGCCGTGATCGACATGGACGACGAGATCGCCCGGCGAAAGGCTCGACGCTTCGCGCAGAAAGTTCTCCGCCCGCTTCTTGCGGCGCTGACGGATCAGGCGGTCGCCCAGCACGTCCTGTTCGCTGATGAGCGCGAGGTCGGCGGTCTCGAAACCGGCTTCGAGACCGAGAACAATTAGTGAAACCGTCGCTTTGTTAACAGCGTTTACATCGGCCCAGCTTTCCGCGAGCGCGATATGCTTGAGACCGTGGTCTCCCAGCACATGGGAAAGGCGGTCGCGCGCGCCCTCGCTCCAGCTTGCGATGGCGATCCGCTTGCCCGCCTTGCGGAGCCCGGCGATATGCCCGCCCAGGACCTCGAAGATGTTGACGCCGTCCTGCGCGCGCTCGGGCGCGAAGCTGCGCCCCTGCTTGCCGCCGAGATTGACGACATTGCGCTCGCTGTCCGGTGCGGAAAAGGCCGTGAACGCGCGAACCGCACGCTGGCCGCCCAGAACAGCCTGCCAGTCATCCTCCGTCAGGTAGAGCGCTTCCGGCTTCAGCGGCTTGTAGATGCTCGCCTCGATCGTCTTGACCTCGCGGGCGGCGACGCGGGCTTCATAGTAATCGCGGATGAGTTCGAGGCGGCCCGCCTTCGACTCTTCGGCGAGCCCGTCCAAGGCCACCAGCGCGTCGGGCAGATAATCGAACAGCGTGACGAGCTTGTCATGGAAGAGCGGAAGCCAGTGCTCCATGCCCTGATGCTTGCGGCCTTCGCTCACGGCCTCATAGAGCGGATCGCGGTCTGTGGCCGGACCGAATGTCGCGACATAGGTGGCGCGGAAATGGCGGATGACCTCGGCATCGAGATGGATTTCGTTCGCAGGCACAAGATCGAGCCCGCGCAGCGTCGCCGTGGTGCGCTGGCTCTCGGGATCGAAACTTCTCACCGAATCCAGCGTGTCGCCGAACATGTCGAGACGGATCGGCGCGTCGAAGCCCGGCGGGAAAATATCGACAATGCCGCCACGCACCGCGAACTCGCCGCGCTCGCGCACGGTGCCCGTGCGGTCATAGCCGTTGGCAGCGAGATAGGTCGTCAGCGCTTCGAGGTCGATGCGGTTGCCGACATGAGCGGACCATGCGGAGCGGCGCACCATGTCGGGCTCCGGCACGCGCTGGAGCGCGGCATTGACCGTCGTCAGCAGGATGAAAGGCTTGCCGTCGGCCTTGCGGTTGGCAAGGCGCGACAGCGCAGCCATGCGCCGGCTGGAAATTTCGGGAGCGGGCGAAACGCGGTCGTAAGGCAGGCAGTCCCATGCCGGGAAGCTGAGGATCTCAACATCAGGCGCGAAGAAGCCGAGAGCTTCCTCGGTTGATGCCAGACGCGCGTCGTCCCGCGCGATATGGATCACGCCTGCCGTGTCGCCTTCGGCGCGCGCGCGCGCAAGGTCGGCCAGCACGAGGGCGTCGAAGCCCTCCGGCGCCTCGCCGAGAGTCAGCCGGCCCGGAGCGGCCGCAATCCTGGTCAAGTCTCGCAAGTGGGTACCGCTCAGCCGTTCTGCTGCCAAAGGGCCGCCTTCAGATGTTGGGCGCTGCGGATGCGGGCGAAGACGGGCGTCTCGAAATCCGCGGGCACCTTCTCGTGACCGGAGATCCAGTTGTAGAGGGTGATGTCCTGAATCTCGATCAGGCGCTCGTAATCGTCCAGATCGGAAGGCGCGAGGCCATCGAGCTCCTCATCGGCGAAATGGCCGAGGATAAGGTCCATCTCCTTGATGCCCCGGTGCCAGGAGCGGAATTTGAGCCGCCGCAGGCGAATTTCATGATCGGTCGGTGGGTTTTCGGCCATTTCGATGCTTCCTGTTTGGGGAGGGATATAGACCCGTGAGGGGCCTCCTGTCAGCCCCGGTGCGATATTTCCCGCCCGCGACCGATTGGCGATAGACTGCCCCCATGACCGACTCTCTCCGGAGCCTCGCTCCCCTCCATGCCGATTTTGCTTGCCGGGCCCGCTTTTGGCCCGAAATGCGGGCCTGAGCGCGGCCATGCGTCCGGAAGTCCTGTTCCCGCTCTTCGCACCCGCCCGGACGTTGCCCGGCATCGGCCCGCGCGTCGAAACGCTGGTCGCGAAGCTCGTAGGCGCCAAGCCCGGCGAGAGCAAGGTCGTCGATCTTTGCTGGCACCTCCCGACCGGTCTCGTCGATCGCCGCTACCGGCCGAAGATCGCCGAGGCGCGGGACGGCGAGATCGCGACCATGGAGGTTCAGGTCGGGCTCCACGTGCCGCCGCGGCTGAAACGGCTCCCCTATCGTGTGCATGTGCATGACGAGACGGGTGAGATGCAGATCATTTTTTTCAACGTGCATGGCGACTATCTGGCGAAGGCTCTGCCCGAGGGCGCGACGCGCGTCGTCAGCGGCAAGGTGGAGTTCTATCAGGGCCAGCCGCAGATGACGCATCCGGACCATATCGTGGCGCCGGAAGAGCTGTCCTCGCTGCCGCTGCTCGAACCCCTCTACCCCCTCACGGCGGGCGTCACCATGAAGCCGCTGCAAAAGGCGATCCGTGCGGCGCTGGAACGCGTGCCCGAACTGCCCGAATGGCAGGACGGGCCATGGCTGAAGACGCGGGGATTCGCTCCGTGGCGGGCCTCGCTCATCGCCGCGCATCACCCGCAATCGGCAGCCGACCTCGAACCGGACGCGGCGGCGCGGGCGCGACTTGCCTTCGACGAATTGCTGGCGAACCAGTTGGCGCTAGGCGTCGTGCGGCTCCGCATGCGACGGCTGCCGGGGCGCGTTGTGAAAGGCGACGGACATTTGCGGAAGAAGGTTCTCGCCGCCCTTCCCTTCGCGCTTACGGGCGCACAGACGCAGGCACTTGCCGAGATCGAGGGCGACATGGGGTCGGACCGGCGCATGTTGCGGCTCCTTCAGGGCGACGTCGGCAGCGGCAAGACCGTGGTGGCGCTGCTGGCCATGCTCAATGCGGTCGAGGCCGGGTTTCAGGCGGCGATGATGGCGCCGACTGAAATCCTCGCCCGCCAGCACCATGCCTCGCTCGTGCTGCTTTGCGAGGCAGCGGGCGTGCGCCTTGAACTGCTGAGCGGACGAGAGAAAGGCGCGAGGCGCGCCGCCATTCTGCAAGCGCTGGCGACCGGCGAGATCGACATTCTCGTCGGCACTCATGCGCTCTTTCAGGAAGACGTCGCCTTCAGGGCGCTGGCGCTGGCGGTGGTCGACGAGCAGCATCGCTTCGGGGTGCATCAGCGTTTGCAGCTTCAGGCGAAAGGCGGCTCGGCGACCGACATTCTCGTCATGACGGCGACGCCGATCCCGCGCACACTGACGCTGACGGCCTATGGCGACATGGATGTGTCGCGGCTCAATGAGAAGCCACCGGGACGCAAGCCCGTCGATACACGCGCCCTTCCGCTCGAAAGGCTCGACGGCGTCGTCGATGGTCTGCATCGCGCGCTTGGCTCGGGCGCGCAGGTCTATTGGGTCTGCCCGCTGGTCGAGGAGTCGGAAGAACTCGACGTCACGGCGGCGGAAGAACGATACAGGCATTTGCGTGAGGTCTTCGGCGATCAGGTGGGCCTCGTGCACGGACGCATGAAAGCCGCCGAAAAGGATGCCGCCATGGCTCGCTTTCAGGCGGGCGAGACGCGCATCCTCGTCGCAACCACCGTGATCGAAGTCGGGGTCAATGTGCCGTCAGCGACCGTCATGGTGATCGAGCATGCGGAACGCTTCGGCCTCGCGCAGTTGCACCAGTTGCGCGGCCGCGTCGGGCGCGGCGCCGACAAGTCGAGCTGCCTCCTGCTTTACCAGACGCCGCTCGGCGAGACAGCGGCGGCGCGCATCAAGATCATGCGCGAGACGGAAGACGGCTTCCGCATCGCGGAGGAAGATCTTCGGTTGCGCGGCGCGGGCGAATTGCTCGGGACGCGCCAGAGCGGTTTGCCGACATTCAGGCTCGCCGATGTCGAGCGGCAGGGCGAACTTCTCGCCGCCGCCTATGACGATGCGCGGCTTATCCTCGAACGCGACCCGGAGCTTGAAAGCGAGCGCGGCAAGGCGCTTCGCGTGCTGCTCTATCTCTTCGGACGTGACGAGGCGATCAGATATTTACGGTCGGGATAGGCGGCTTCCCCTTGCCGCTCTTCCCGTTTCTCGACGGCTCCACGATGCCGAAGGAGACGATCATCTTGAGCCCCTCCTCGACCGTCATGTCGAGCACCCTGACATCCTCACGCGGCAGGTAGAGGAAGAAGCCGCCGGTCGGATTGGGCGTCGTCGGTACGAAGACGCCGATCATCTCACGGCCTTCAAGACCGGGAAGATCGCTGCGCGGCGGCGTGGTGATGAAGGCCAGCGTATAGCTGCCGAGGCGCGGATATTCGACCAGGCCCACCTCGCGGAACGATGTGTTGGACTGGGAAAGCACCGTCTCGAAAATCTGCTTGAGCGCACTGTAGATGCCGCGCACGACCGGCATGCGCTCGACGACGCGCTCCGTCAGGGTAAGGAGCGCTTGCCCGAAGAAGTTGGCCGCCAGCGCGCCGAGCAGCGTCAGCAGCACCAGCGCTATGATGAGGCCGAGGCCGGGAATATTGAACGGGAGAAGCTGGTCCGGCTGGTACTGAGCGGGAAGGAGCGGCACGAACCAGGTATCGACCAGATCGATGAACCAACTGGTGATGTAGACGGTGAGGCCGATTGGAGCGGCGACGATGATGCCGGTGAAGAAGTAGGTTCTGAGCCGCGCCGTGATTCCGTGTTTACGTGGCGGCAACAGCAAGGACGGTTCGCTTTCGGAGGCGTCTGTTTCCGGCTGCGGGCTCTGGGGCTCGGTCATATTATCCTGCTCGCTGAACCTTGACGTTGCGTCCCCTTGGATGGCGCTTGCGTGTTCAGTCGGCAAGGCCCCGGCGGGTCCGGATTCCTTTTCCTATCATGCTCGGTTCGTGGCAGGATTCATAACAACAATTTACTACTTGAGGCGGGCCGCCAAACGCGCCCGCCCGGAAAGAACTTCAGGGAGAATGACCATGGCGAAGCCCCCGGCAGGTTTCAAAGTCCGCCTCGCGCCCGAGGATGAGTACACGCATCAGCCAGATGCGGCCACGAACTATAACGAGAGCATGTATTTCAACATGTTCGATCCGGAGCGGAAGATCGGCGGCTGGTTCCGCATCGGCAACCGGCCGAACGAAGGCTATGCGGAAGTGTCCGTCTGCCTCTACCTGCCGGATGGGCGCGTCGGCTTCATGTATGCGAAGCCAAAAATTTCCGACAACAAGGAGATGAACGCGGGCGGCTTCCGCGTGCAGGTTATCGAGCCCTTCAAGCGGCTGCGCGTCACCTATGACGGCAAGATCTGCCTGCTGAAAGAGCCGAACGACATGGCCGAGCCCGGCAAGGCCTTCAAGAACAATCCCATTCTGCCCTGCAAGGTTGAGCTGGATTACGAAGGTGTGTCGCCCATGTTCGGCGGCGAGACGGTGAAGGAAGACGGTTCGGCCCTCGACATCGACCCCGCGAAGTCCTTCGCCAAGGCGCATTACGAGCAGCATGTCGCGGCGAAAGGCAGCTTCGTCATTGGCGACGAGCGCTTCGAGGTTTCGGGCTTCGGCCTGCGCGACAAGAGCTGGGGCCCGCGCTACTGGCAGGCCATCCACTGGTATCGCTGGTGCCCGATGAATTTCGGTCGCGACTTCGGCATGATGCTTTCGATCGTCGCCGGCGAGAAAGGCGAGCCGCGCCAGGGCGGTATGGTGCTGAAGGACGGTAAATACGATCTCATCACCGAAGTCGCGATAGACGCGGACTGGGACGAGAACTGGTATCAGACGGGCTTCCGCTCCCGGATCAAGACCGAGTCCGGCGCGACCTATGATGTCGACGCAAAGGTGCTGTCGCTCATTCCCCTGCGCAATCGCCGTCAGGATGCGGACGGGAACGAACTCGTTACGCGCATTACCGAGGGCATGACCGAGTATCGCTGCAACGGCCAGGTCGGCTACGGACTGTCGGAATTCCTCGACCAGATCGTGGACGGGAAGCCCGTGAGCATCGGGGGCTGAAATGGGCGCTGAGACAAATCCATTCGCCGAGGCTCTGGCCGGCGCGGTTCGCAAGTCCATTCCGGGCGCCACCGGCATCGCCGGCCTGAAACGGCTTTCGGGCGGCGCGAGCCAGGAGACATGGGCCTTCGACGCGACGACGAATGTCGCGCCGATCCCGCTCATCCTGCGCCGCGCGCCGGGCGGTTCGCGCGTCACCGAGGGACGTGGTTCGACCGCTGCCGGCCTCGAAACAGAAGCAAAGCTCATTCAGCTTGCGGACGCTGCCGGCGTCGCCGTGCCTCCGGTGCGGCTGGTGCTGAGCGAGGAAGATGGCGTCGGCCACGGCTTCGTCATGGATCGCATCGAGGGCGAAACCATCGCGCGAAAGATCCTGCGCGACGCGGAGTTTGCCGATGCGCGTCCAAAGCTCGCGCGCCAATGCGGCGAGATGCTGGCGCGCCTGCACAAGATCGACAAGGCGACCCTGCCGCCGTTGCGCGTCTCCCCCGCCAGCGAGGAGATCGAGCAATATTACCAGACCTACAAGACGCATGATCACCCTCACCCGGTCTTCGAGCTGGCCTTTCGCTGGCTCAGGGACAATGTGCCGCCCGACGCCACGGCAATGACCTTGGTGCATGGCGATTTCCGGCACGGCAATCTGATGATCGGGCCTGAAGGCGTGCGCGCCGTTCTCGACTGGGAACTCGCTCATATCGGCGACCCGATGGAGGATCTCGGCTGGATCTGTGTCAACTCATGGCGCTTCGGCAATATCGACAATCCGGTCGGCGGCTTCGGCAAGCGCGAAGACCTCTTCGCGGGTTACGAAGCTGCGGGCGGCGGCAAGGTCGATCCGGAACGCGTGAAATTCTGGGAAGTGCTCGGCACGCTCAAATGGGGCGTCATGTGCACGACCATGGTGATGGCTTTCAAGGCGGGCGACCGCTCCGTCGAACGCGCGACCATCGGGCGGCGTTCGTCGGAGACCGAAGTCGATCTGCTGCGGCTTCTCGCGCCGCGAAAGAAGGGATGAAGAGATGCAGGACCAGCCCACAGCCATTGAGCTTGTCGACATCGTTGCGGATTTCATTCGCAATCACGCCATGCCGCAGCTTCAGGGACATGCCGCCTTTCACGCGCGCGTTGCGGCCAATGCTCTGGACATCGTCAAGCGCGAACTCGAAATTGCGCCCAGGGCGAATGTCGAGGAGCATGGCCGTCTCCAGCTTCTGCTGGAGCGCGACGGATCGCTCGACGATCTCAATCGGGAGCTTTGCGCGGAGATCGAGCGCGGCGAAGTCGGTCTGGATACGCCGGGCCTCGTCGATCACCTCTGGAAGATCACGCTGACGAAACTCGCCATCGACCAGCCAAACTATTCCGGCTATGTGCGGGCACTCGAAGAAGGCGCGGAGGCCTGAGGGCCTCTCGCGCTATTCTGCGGCGAGCTTGAGCTTCGCGGCGTAGCGCGCGAGCCGGGAACGATAAACGGCGAGCATCTCTTCGCTGGTCATGGCCTTGAGGTCGAGCGCTTCGTCCGCCCCGCCTTCGAGCAGCGTCGCCGCGATCTTTCCGTTTGCGACTTCCGAATAATGCGTACCGTCATAGGTCATGGCCGGATCGATGGTCATGGCTGACGGGATGCTGTAGTCGGTGAAGCGGTCGAAGACCTTGGCCGCGTCGTGCAGGGCATTGGTGTAGCTCGCGAGCCAGCCTGTCTTCTCGTATTCAGCTATCGCCCAGGCCGATAACGGGGAAGCATAGCCGACAAACTTCGCCTCCGGGAAAACGGACTTCAGCTTTTCATAGACGGCAATCGGGGCCCTGTTGTCGAAAGGGCCGGTATGAAGATCGCGGATCGGAACGCGTGGATCGTAGTGGCGCGAGACGAAGGCGGCGCGACAGCGGAATTCGGCATCGTAGACACGGTCGAGTGGCGATTTTCCGAAGAGCGTCCGCCGCGACATCACGAGAACGTCGAGCGACATATAGGCGAGGAACGGACTTTCGGGCGAGGCCTTCTCCTTGATGAAGTCGGGCACGTTGCGCGCGGGCGGAATGGAGCGAAAATCGCCCGCGCCCAGACCAACGATGACGAGCTTCGGCGCGAAGCCCCTCGCCTTCAGCCATTCGGCATAATCGACGAATTCGAGCGGCGCGCCGGAGGAAAAGGCGAAGTTGAAGCAGTGGTGGCCTGCAATCTTGTATTCGGGCAGCAGCGTGACTCGGCTGTCGCCGAAGATCGCGCAATCATATTCGCCTTCGTGGCCGACAATGAGGTTCGGCTTCGACAGGCGCTCGTTGAAAGCGAAGTTGACCGGCGCGAGCTTATTGCCGCCGAAGTACCAGAGTGGATCGACCAGCGCGTTGAATGCGAAGGCGAGCGCGCAACAGAATGCGAGCGTGCCGAACAGCATGAACAGATAAGATGAGGCGGTCGCGGACATTTTCATTTTCGATCAGAACTGGAAATAGAGAAATTCACTGACGCGCTGAAGGCTGAGAAAGGCGGCTGCGGCGCCGATGCCGACGACGGCCGCATAGGGGGCGGCAGGCCGCCAGAAGATCGCGCTGCGCCAGCGCGGGTTGCCATCGAGCGGCACGAGGAGCGGGTCCTTGCGGCGGTCGGCGCGCGAATAGTTGAAGGCGGGCCGCACCATGGCCATCCATTGCTGCGTGTTCGGCCAGAACCAGACGGTGCAGATCCAGAAAGTGGCCCAAAGGAGATCCTTGCCGAGGTCGCGCATATCGATGTCGGGCGTCACGGCGACGAGGCCCTTATAGATCGAAAGCGCCGCGTCGATGCTCGGCGCGCGGAAAAAGACCCAGGCAAGCGCGACCGCGAGGAAGGTGATCGTTCGTGCGATCCCGCGCGACCACCATTTGTTGATCGGCCTCGTCCAGATTGCGCGCCAGCCGTGATTGAGGATCAGCATGGTGCCGTGCATCGCGCCCCAGAACACGAAGGTCCAGGCCGCGCCATGCCAGAGGCCGCCGATCGCCATGGTCAGGAAGAGATTGATATAGCGCCGCGCCTTGCCGCGGCGGTTTCCGCCCAGCGCGATGTAGAGATAGTCACGCAGGAAGCGCGACAGGGTCATGTGCCAGCGGCGCCAGAAATCGACGATGCTCGTCGCCTGATAGGGCGAGTGGAAATTGAGCGGCAGCTTGATGCCGAAGACGCGCGATGCGCCGATGGCCATGTCGGAATAGCCGGAGAAATCGAAATAGAGCTGGAACGTATAGGCGAGCATGCCCTCCCACGCGCGGAGGAAGCCGATGTCGTGCCCGGCGCCGGCATCCGCGAAGACGGAACTTGCGAGCGGCGCCAGATTGTCGGCAAGCATGACCTTCTTGAAGAGGCCGATGAAGAAGATGGTAAGGCCGATGGCGAGGTTCATCCGGTCGAAAGCGAAGCCGCGCGCGCTCTTGGTCTGGGTGAATATCTCGTGGTGATGGACGATGGGTCCGGCAATGAGCTGCGGAAAGAACATCACGAAGAAGCAATATTCGAGAAAGCTGTGCTTCTCTACCTGGCCGCGGCCAGCATCGACCAGATAGGCGATCTTCTGGAACGTGAAAAAGGAGATCGCGAGCGGCAGGACGATGTGCTGAAGCGGGATGTCGCTGCCCGCCACGTCGTTCACGGTACGGATCAGGAAGTCCGTGTATTTGAAATAGGCAAGTGCTGAAAGATCCACCGAGACACCAAAGGCGACGAGCGCGGTTGCCATGCCCCGCCCCGGCTTCAGCCGCTCGGCGAGGATGAAGCGCGCGAGCACAAAGTTGAAAACTGCGAGCGCGATCAGAAGCGGCAGATAGACCGGGTTCCACCAGCCGTAAAAACAGAGTGAAGCGAGGACCAGGAAGGCGAGCGCCGCTTCGCGGCCCATCCAGGCGCGGATGAGGAAGCAAAGGATCGCTGTGGCCGGGAAGAAACCGAACAGGAAGATCGGAGCGTTAAAGAGCATGAAGGCTTCTCTGGTCGCCGGAACGGGCCGCATATGAAAAGGGCCGGAATTGCTTCCGGCCCTTTCCTTCTAGCACATGGTTGCGCGATCAGGCACCGAGGGCACCGATGATCGTGACCGAGCACACATTCGAGGCGGGCGCGCCGCCGAGATTGTGTGTAAGGCCGATCTTCGGGGCGGCAAGCTGACGCTCGCCCGCGCGGCCCTGGAGCTGGAGATACATCTCATAGGCCATGCGAAGGCCGGACGCGCCGATCGGGTGGCCGAAGCACTTGAGGCCGCCGTCGATCTGGCAAGGCACCTTGCCGTCCGAGTCGTAGAAGCCGTTCATCACATCCTTCACGGCATGGCCTTCGGGCGAGATGAAGAGGTCTTCCATGGTGACGAGTTCGGTGATGGAGAAGCAGTCATGCACTTCCATCATGCTGACTTCCTCGCGCGGACGCTGGATACCAGCTTCGGCATAGGCCTTCTTCGCCGCGATGCGCGCGGTGTGGAAGTAGCTGCCGTCCCAGCTGTTGTGCTGCGACTCGAGGCCGTTCGAGACGGCGAGCTGCATCGCCTTCACCGTCACGATGTCCTTCTTGCCGAGCGCACGGGCGATTTCCGGCGTCGTCACGATGGCCGCCGCCGCGCCGTCCGAGACGCCGCAGCAGTCGAAAAGGCCGAGCGGTTCGGCGATCATCGGCGCGTTCATGACCTGCTCTTCGGTCACGGCGTTGCGCAGATGCGCCTTGGGGTTCTTCGCGCCGTTGGCATGGCTCTTCACGGAGACATGGGCGATGGCGCGCTTCAGGTCTTCCTTGGAGACGCCATGCTTGGCGCGATAGGCCGAGGCGAGCTGGGCGAAATTACCCGGCGCGGAGCCCGACGGCGCCCACTGCGGAATGAGCGTACCGGCATTGCCGACCGGCAGGCCGCCATACCCCGTATCCTTCAGCTTTTCGACGCCGAGCGCGATTGCGATGTCCGCCGCGCCCGAAGCGACGGCGTAGACCGCGCCGCGAAGGGCTTCCGAGCCGCCCGCGCAGAAGTTTTCAACGCGCGTCACCGCGATGTTCGGCAGGCGCAGCGCCAGCGACATGGGCGTGCCGCCCTTGCCCGTGCCGGTCTCGTCGATATGCGTCGAGAACCAGGCCGCGTCGATCTGCGTCGGCTCGATGCCTGCGTCCTGCATCGCTTCGAGATAGGCCTCGACCATCAGTTCCTCGGGGCCGGCGTCCCAACGCTCGCCGAACTTCGAGCAGCCCATGCCGAGGATCGCAACCTTGTCCTTAATTCCAGCAGCCATGATGTTTTCCTTCCCGGTTTTCTCTGGCTTGATTTTCGTGGCTGCGCTTATTCAGCGGCCTGCGATTTCGCCTGTTCTTTGAGGATGGGAACGGCCTTCCAGAAATACCTCCGGAAGCCGCGCTTTTCGTCGAAATCCTTGATGCGGAAGACGAGCTTCACTTCCATGCCGGAATCTACCGTGCCCTGCTCGACATCGGTGAAGTCCATCATGATGCGCCCGCCTTCATCGAACACGACCATGCCGTAATGGTTCGGCGGGTTCATGCTGGCGGAGAGGAAGTCGGCCGACCAGGACAGGATCTTCGCCTTGCGCTCGGCGAACTTGTAGGGCTCCTGCGTGTCGACCGTGTGGTTGTTCGGATTGACCGAAATGCGCGAGCGCGGGAACTGCACCACGCCGGTTTCCGTGCAACGGCCGCCGACGAGACCCATGAGCATGTCCTCATTGCGGTAGAGCGTCGTCAGGGCAGTCTTCTTGTCCTGCTCGGCGCGCATGCCCTGCTCCCACTCGATCAGGCCGTTGAAGGTGAGGAACTTCAGGTAGTTCGACTCTTCCTTCCGGTTGGCGAGCGATCCCACGATGCCGCGCTTGTCCGACTGGCTGGAAAGCTTGTCGGTCGTCTCGAAGACGAGCGCATCGCAGCCGCCGCCGAAGTGCAGCACCAGCACCTTCTCGCCGGGCTTTGCATCCTTCTGGAGCGCGTGGACGAGCATGACCAGCGAGTGGGCTGCGCCCGTCTCGCCGCAATTCGCGGCCAGCGTGTCGCGCGCGGCTTCAGGCGCAATGCCGGACTTCTTGGCAAGCTGCTGCACGAACTTGTCGCCGAAGGCGCAAGGCAGGATGAAGTGCTTGATCTCTTCCGCCTTGACGCCCGCATTGGCGAGCGCCGCCTTCACGGCGCGCGGCACGATCTTCGAGAAGCCTTCGTCGCGGATCCAGCGCTCTTCCCAATTGTAGTCGAACTCTTCCGTGGAACCGCGGAAGTGATCGACGAAATCGACGGTGAGGCTCGCGCCGCCGAGATATTTCGCGATGACGTTTTCGGTGCCGACGGAGACGGCAGCCGCGCCATCGCCGAAGTCGAGCTCCTGTGCGCTGGCGGCGCGGGCCTTGCGGTGGTCGGCCGCGACAACGAGAGCATGCTTCGCCTCGCCCGCCTTCACTGCGGTGAGCGCCTGCAGAAGTGCCGAGGTGCCTGCGCGCTGCGTCGAAGCGACGTCCACGGCGCGGACTGTCTCCTCAAGGGTCAGTGCGGCGGAGATGATACCCGCGTTGAGGCGATCCTTGAACGGCATGGTCGTCGAGCCGAAAAAGAGCGCGTCGACATGGGAGCGGTCATCGTCCGGACCGAGAAGATCGCGGGCGGCTTCGACCGCCATGGTGACCGCGTCTTCGTCCCAGTTCGCCATGGAGCGCTCGCCCTTCCCCTTGCCGAGGAAATTGGGCGCGATCCATGCGTTGGCCTGTGCCACCGCCTTGCGCTGAAGGCGGAGTCTGGGAATGTAGCCACCAAAGGCTGTAAGGCCGATCGACTGCTGGGCCATCGTCTCCCTCTCATATTGCTTGGTTATTGTTGGAGAGAGTTTACCGGTGAACCGGCCACGGCGACAACAGTCGGTGTTTGGCTCTGCCGCTACGTCACGCCTGACAAAGATGCGATTTCAGCGTGCCACGACGACGCAGGCGACCCCTTTTGCGGTGAGAGCGGCGCAGTGCGCCTTCGCATCCGCGGCCGTCTCGAAGCTGCCTGCCTGAAGCCGGAACCAGATGCCCTTGGGCCCGAGATCCGCCGCGTCGATGTTGTGGTCGAGCGATGCGAGCGAGGCGTCGCCATGCTGCGCGTCGGCCCATGCCTTGGATGCGCTCGAATGTTTGCGGAAGGCACCGAGCTGGAGTCGGTAATGGCCGGTGGCCGCCCGGAGTGGCGCCGCCTCTGCCTGCGTCAGCGTGGCCGTCTTTGCAGGCGCCTGTTGGCCCGGCGCGGTCGTCACCGGCGCAGTTGTTACGGGCGCGGCGCGAATGGCGGTGGTGCTCCAGCCATCCGCCGGGGCGAGCTTGATTTCCCTGTCCGCTCCGCCGTTTGCGACAATCGGCTCACCGAGCGCGGCGAGTTTCTTGCGCGCCGGGTCATAGTTCGGATCGATGGACAGAGCCTCCCGGAGATCGGCAACGGCGGCATCCACATTGCCAGATCGCTCATAGGCAAGCGCCCGTCCGAAGAGCGGGAGCTTTCGCTGCTCGCCGGTGATCCGCTGGATTGCGGCCCCGTAATCGCGAATGGCGGTGGAATAGTCCCTGCGCTCGCGCTCGAGATTGGCCCGGTTGTGATAGGCCGCGCCATGATCGGGCGCGAGGTCGATCGCTTTTGTATAGTCGCTTTCAGCGTCCAGCGTATTGCCGGCGGCGGCGAACGCGATGCCCCGGTTGTAATAGGCGCGGGCCGCGACATCCCTTGGCAGCGTGCCCAGTTCCAGAGCCTTGGTGTAGTCGTCGCGTGCCAAACTCTGCAGGCCGAGCTTCTGGCGAGCGATGCCGCGATGATGATAGGCGAGCGCCAGGCGGTTCTTGTCGAGAGCGCCGCTGTCTATCGCATGGTCGAGGGCGGCCACGGCGTCCTCGTAACGGCCAGCGTCTATGGCGCGGTTGGCGCTGTCGAAATCTGCGTCGAGGTCGGACGAAGTGGCGGTGGATTTCGCGATATTGGGCGGCGCGGCACGGGCGAAGCCGGGCATCAGCAGAAGCACGGCCAAGGCCGCTCCGCTCGCCAGATGCCTCGCATTCAGTCGCCGCATCGACCGCCCTCCTTCTTCGCGAGAAAGATTAACACGGGCGTTATGTGTCTGTTTGGAACAGGCACAATATTGAATGATATTAGGCGCTTATGGAGATTACTTAAACTTTTAGCAAAGTCTCAACTATGCGAATCGGCCTATTCGACCGTCACCGACTTCGCAAGATTGCGCGGCTGGTCTACGTCCGTGCCCTTGGCCACTGCCGCGTGATAGGCCAGAAGCTGTACCGGCACGGCCGCGATGATGGGGGCGATCAGGGGATCGACCTTCGGCATCTCGATTTTCGCCCAGACCTGGTCGCCTGCGCGTTCGAGCCCTTCGCGATCGGAAATCAGCACCACCTTGCCGCCCCGCGCGATCACCTCCTGCATGTTGGAGATGGTCTTTTCATAAAGCGCATCGACCGGCGCGATGACGATGACGGGTACGTTCTCGTCCACCAGCGCGATGGGACCGTGCTTCAGCTCGCCTGCTGCGTAGCCTTCGGCATGGATGTAGGAAATTTCCTTGAGCTTCAGCGCGCCTTCGAGGGCAATCGGGAAGAAGTGCCCGCGGCCGAGATAGAGCACATCGCGAACTTTCGCGATCTCGGCGGCAAGCGCGTGGATCTCGCTATCGCGCGACAGCATCTCGGCAACCTGGCGCGGCGTTTCGAGCAGTGTGCGGACGAGGCGCGGTTCGTCCGCCGCGTCCACCGTGCCGCGCGCGAGGCCGGTGCCGATGGCAAGCGCGGCCAGCGCAACGAGCTGACAGGTGAAGGCCTTGGTCGAGGCAACGCCGATTTCGGGTCCGGCATGGGTCCGCATGATGACGTCGGAATCCCGCGCGATGGAGCTTTCGACGACGTTCACGATCGAAAGGATCGTCTGGCCATGCTCCTTGCAGTAGCGCAGGGCCGCCAGCGTGTCCGCTGTTTCGCCGGACTGCGAGATGAAGATGGCGAGGCCCCCCTTGGGCAAGGCCGCCTCGCGGTAGCGGAACTCGGAGGCGATATCGACTTCAACCGAGATGCGGGCGAAACGCTCGAACCAGTATTTGGCGACGAGGCCAGCATAGGAAGCCGTCCCGCAGGCGACGATGGTGATGCGCGGCACGGTCGCGAGGTCGATCGGAAGCTTTGGGAGGCGCAGCGTCTCCTCGACGGGATTGACGTAATTCGCAAGCGTGTGGCCGATCACTTCCGGCTGTTCGAAGATTTCCTTCGCCATGAAATGGCGGTGGTTGCCCTTGTCGACCAGCGCGGTTGAAACATCGGTGATGCGGACGGGCCGCTCGACGATATCGCCGGCGGCATTGTGGAAGACGGCCCCTTCGCGGGTCAGCTCCACCCAGTCGCCCTCTTCGAGGAAGGAGACGCGGTTCGTCATCGGCGCGAGTGCGAAGGCATCCGAGCCGAGATACATGGCCTTGTCGCCATGGCCGACTGCCAGCGGGCTGCCGCGGCGGGCGCCGATGATGAGGTCATCCTCGCCCTTGAAAATGATACCCAGCGCAAACGCGCCTTCGAGTTCCTTCAGCGCGGAAGCGGCGGCTTCGCGGGGCGCGAGGCCCTTGTCGAGGTAATGCGTGACGAGATGGGCGACGACTTCGGAGTCGGTCTCGGTTTGGAACTTCGCGCCGCCTGCGGTCAGCCGGTCACGCAGGTCGCGGAAATTCTCGATGATGCCGTTATGCACGATGGCGACGCGCTCGGTCGCATGCGGATGCGCGTTGCGTTCCGTCGGCGCGCCATGCGTCGCCCAGCGCGTATGGCCGATGCCGATGGTGCCTGCGAGTGGGTGGCTGTCGAGCGCCTTTTCGAGATTGAAGAGCTTGCCCTCGGCGCGGCGGCGAACGATATCGCCATGGTCGAGCGTGGCGACACCGGCGGAGTCGTAGCCGCGATATTCGAGGCGCTTCAGCGCTTCGAGGATGATGGGGGCCGCAGGCTTACCGCCGATGACGCCGACAATGCCGCACATTATTCGCCTGCCTTCTTCATGCCCGCGTGTTTGGCGCGGAAGGCTGCCGCCCAGCCCGGTTTTTCGAAATGCTTCGAGCGTTCGACGGCGAGTGCGTCGGCGGGCACATCCTTGGTGATGACGCTGCCGGAGCCCGTATAGGCCCCGTCGCCGATCTTCACCGGCGCGACGAGCGACGAATTCGAGCCGATGAAGGCGCCTGCGCCGATATCGGTGTGGTGCTTGTTGAAGCCGTCATAATTGCAGGTGATGGTCCCCGCGCCGATATTGGCTTTCGCGCCCACGCGGGCGTCGCCGATATAGGAGAGGTGGTTCACCTTCGCGCCCGCCTCGATCTTCGCCTTCTTCGTCTCGACGAAATTGCCGATATGCACGTCGCGGCCAATCTCGGAACCCGGACGGATGCGCGCAAAAGGCCCGATCTGCGCGCCCTCGTCGATCCTGCCGCCCTCGATATGGCAGAAAGGTTTGATGGTGACGTTGCTCGCGACCTCGACGCCGGGGCCAAACACGACATTCTGGCCCACCGTCACATCCTGACCGAACACGGTGTCGGCGGAGAGATAGACGGTTTCGGGATCGGCAAGCGTCACGCCGCCGTCCATCGCCCGCTTGCGGAGGCGGCGCTGCATTTCAGCCTCGACGGCGGCAAGGTCGGCCCGGCTGTTCACGCCCTGAATGTCTTCTTCCGGCGCGCGGATGACGGCGCAATCGAGACCTTCGGCGCGGGCCAGTTCCACGACGTCGGTGAGGTAATATTCGCCGCTCGCATTCTCGTTGGTCATGCGCGACAGAAGGCGGAAAAGATGCTCCGCGCGAACGGCCATTGCGCCGCCGTTGCACAGCGTGATGGCGAGTTCTTCGGGGCTCGCGTCCTTGCGTTCGACGATGCGGGCAAGCGAGCCATCCGCATTGAGAACCAGGCGGCCATAGGCGGCCGGGTCGCGGGCTTCAAAGCCCAGCACAATGACGGGCGTTTCGGCCCGGCAGGCGCCGATCATGTCGGCAAGCGTTTCGGTCCGGACCAGCGGCGTGTCGCCGAAGATGATCAGCACGACGCCTTCGCCCGAAGGCACGAGCGTTTCGGCGGCGCGAACGGCATGGCCGGTTCCAAGCGGCTTGTCCTGAACGGCAATGTCGAGATTGCGCGCGGTGGCCTTCGCGTATTTCGCCACCTCATCCATGCCCGGTGCGAGAACCAGCACGACGCGCATATTGTCGAGGCTCTCCACCGTCGCCAGCACATGGCCGAGCATGGGGCGACCGGCGATCTGGTGGAGCGCCTTGGGAGTGCTCGACTTCATCCGCGTGCTTCGGCCCGCGGCAAGAATGACGGTGGTAACGGCGGCGTTGGACATGGGGCTCTTCGGCAAAATGTTCAGTCTCTGGCCCGATAGACGGACCACGCCCCCGATCCTCTATCCGACGGCGTGAAAACTGGCATACGCCATATTTCGCCGGGAAATAAATTTATATTTCCGTATGTTGCGCCACTTTAATGCAGCGCGCGGGCCCGGTGTTTCGGGCGTCCGCGTCGCGCCGTCAGCGGGCGCGCTTGTAGGCCGGCCGGGCCGTCCGTGCGGCGGGAACACGCTTCGTCGAGGACTTGGTGACGGGGCGATTCGTGACCGGCCTGGGCTTTGCCCTGCCCTTGGTCATGCCCTCGACCGCATTCAGGAGCCGGCTTACGCGGGCTTCGCTTTCTATTCTGGCAAGCCGTTGAGCTGCATTGGTGTTCCTGATCTGAAGTCCGAGCAGCAGGATCAAGAGCACGACCGAGCCGAACATGAGAAAGATGCTCTCGATGGAGAGGCTTTCCAGATAGGCGGCGACAGACATTTTTTCCCCCAGAAACCCGTATTTGGCGTTGGTTGCCGGCCCATTGCATGTTTCGGGCCTCGCTTCGGACCGTTGCGCGGGCGCGGAATTCGCCGGGGATGATTTGACCGCCACGGGCTCAGATGATTATCCATAAGGCAATTGCCTAAAATAACGGCAGTTGGCCTGTGGGCGTCAGGCTTGCGGATCAGACCAAAGACTGGCTACCTTGCGCCCCGCAAAGCACCCCAGTTACCAATCGGGCAAAAATGAGCGCTATCGAAAGTCTGATCGAAGGCTACCGCGCCTTTCGCACCGGAACCTATCGGCAAAACGAGGAGCGTTACCGGGCACTCGCATCCAGAACGCAGAAGCCGAAGGCCCTGATCATCGCCTGCTGCGACAGCCGCGCGGACCCGGCGATGGTCTTCTCCGCCGATCCTGGCGAGCTTTTCGTCGTGCGCAACGTCGCCAATCTCGTCCCGCCCTATGAGCCTGACACGCATTATCACGGCACCAGCGCCGCAATCGAATTCGGCGTGACCGGCCTCAACATCTCCGATGTCATCGTCATGGGCCATGCCCGTTGCGGTGGCATTGAGGCGCTATACGAAAGCGAACACGGCAACCCGCCCAAGGGCGAGTTTGTGTCGGGCTGGATGTCGCTGGTGCAGGGCGTGGCCGACGGCGTGCGCAAGACGCATGCGCATCTCGACCGCGAAGCCGTGCTGCGCCAGATGGAGCAGCGCGCGGTGCTGAGCTCGCTCGAAATGCTGCGCACCTTCCCGTTCATCCGCGAGCGTGAAGCGGACGGCCGTGTGCGTCTCCATGGCTGGTTCTACGGCATCGGAAGCGGCGTGCTGTCCGTCTACGACAAGACGCAGGACCGCTTCATCGACGTGCCGGAAAAGGCCTGACGGATCAGGCCACCTGCCGCCAATAATAGAACAGCGCCACCGACAGAATCAGGTGGACGACGCCCGGTGCATAAGCGCCAGCTCCGACCCGCGCGCCCTGATAAAACAGATTGACGACGGCAAGCACGTTGTAGATGAGCAGCGCGCCGAGCACGGGCTGGAGCGCCGCAGGCTCCGTCGCATTGCGACCAAGCCAGGCGAGAGCGCCGAGCGAAAGGAGCGCGGTGCCGGCGAGCCTCGCCGTCGTGATGCCATCGACGCCGGGAACGACGCCCGGCAGCGTCCGCTCGATGAAGCGGCCCGGCGCTGTGACCAGGAACAGGCCGACTGCGGCTTCCAGGATGGCGCAGACGATCAGCAGAATCTTCGGACTCTCAGGCATGTTCTCCCCCCCCTTAACTTAATGCGGGGCATTATAGGGGCGATTCTGCGCAATTGCGCCATCAGATATCGCGATAGGGGACAGGAGAGGCTTCAGGATGCTGCGGCAGGCCGTCGTCTATCTTGACCCAGTCGAGCTTTTCCGAAACCCAGATATGGCGCTCGGGCCGGATTGCGTCGGGATCGTCCAGCGTTGCGATCGGAATGGCGATGCGGTTCGGCGCGTCTACCGGCTCGATGAACAGCCGCGTTCCGCAGATACTGCAGAAGTGCCTCCAGAGTCGCGCCGATGAGCGGAACCGCGAGGTCGCGCCGGTCACGGCGAGCGACGTCTTCGGAAACGAGGCCTGGGCCAGAAACGGTGCGCCCATCGCTTTTTGGCAGATGCGGCAGTGACAGATGCGAGCACCGATCGTCGGGACAGAGAAGCTATAGCGAACGGCGCCGCAAAGGCATCCGCCGTCATAGGGTGGCTCTCTGGTCTTGACCGGCTCGCCCATCTGTCTCGCTCCCGCAGGGAAATCTATCCGTCGCTTACCGTGCCACACCTGGCTTCATCCCGGGAGCGGGTAGCTGAGGATGAGCACGATGGCGCAATGCGGGCGACGGTTATCGTCTGGAGAAACAGGGGATGGTGGGTCCGCTGGGACTCGAACCCAGGACAACTCGATTAAAAGTCGAGTGCTCTACCAGCTGAGCTACGGACCCCTCGAAAGTGTGGCGGAAACTAACGGCGACGCCCCTCCGGGTCAACCTTCCCGCGTTGCCTATGCGAATATCTCAGGAACCTGCCGAAAATGGCGCGATGTCTCCCCCGGCCTGCTCCGCCTTGAAACGGGCGACGAAGTCCTCGAGTCGGCCTTCGGCAATTGCGGCGCGCAGCCCCGCCATCAGTTCCTGGTAATAGGCGATGTTGATCCAGCTCACCAGCATGGAGCCCAGCATCTCGCCTGACTTGATCAGGTGATGAAGATAGGCGCGGCTATAGTCGCGCGCGGCGGGGCATGAACTCTCCGCGTCGAGCGGACGCGGGTCTTTCGCATGGCGCGCATTGCGGAGATTGACGCGGCCGCGCCGCGTGAAGGCGAGGCCGTGACGGCCGTTGCGCGTGGGCATGACGCAATCGAACATGTCGATGCCGCGACGAACGCCTTCGACGAGATCGTCGGGCGTGCCGACACCCATCAGATAGCGCGGGCGGTCCTTCGGCAGCAGCGGCACGGTGAAGTCGAGCACGCGCAGCATTTCGGACTGGCCCTCGCCGACGGCGAGGCCGCCGATCGCATAGCCGTTGAAGCCGATATCGACGAGGCCCGCAGCCGAGCGCGCGCGGAGCTCGCTATAGGTGCTGCCCTGCACGATGCCGAAAAGGGCCTGCCCTTCCTGCCGATGCGGCTGCGCCTCGAAAGCGGCCTTCGAGCGCTTCGCCCAACGCAGCGAAAGCTCCATCGACACGCGGGCCTGCTCCTCCGTCGCGGGGAACGGTGTGCATTCGTCGAGCTGCATCTGGATGTCGGAGCCGAGCAGACACTGGATCTCGATCGAGCGCTCCGGCGTCAGCAGATGGCGCGATCCGTCGAGATGCGACGCGAAGGTGACACCCTCCTCCGTCATCTTGCGAAGGCTCGTCAGCGACATGACCTGAAAGCCGCCACTGTCGGTCAGGATCGGATGCGGCCAGTTGGCGAATTTATGCAAGCCGCCCAAGGCATGCACCTCCTCCGCACCCGGACGAAGCATAAGATGGTAGGTGTTGCCGAGGATGATGTCGGCGCCTGCCTCGCGCACCTGATCCATATAGAGCGCCTTCACGGTCGCAGCAGTGCCGACCGGCATGAAGGCCGGCGTGCGGATTTCTCCGCGCGGCGTATGGATCACGCCAGTGCGCGCCGCGCCGTCGGTCGCTTTCAACTCATGGCGAAAAAGGCTCATGCCGCGTCTCCGCGATAGATCAGGCAGGCGTCGCCATAGGAATAGAAACGATAATGCTCGGCGATGGCATGGGCGTATGCGTGCTTCATCTCGTCGAGACCGCGAAGCGCGGACACGAGCATGAAAAGCGTCGAACGCGGCAGGTGAAAATTCGTCATCAGCATGTCCACGGCACGGAAGCGATAGCCCGGCGTAATGAAGATATCCGTTTCGCTCCTGAAGGGCGCGACGCGGCCATCGGGTGCGGCGGCGGATTCGAGAAGGCGAAGCGAGGTCGTGCCGACAGGAACGATGCGCCCGCCCCGCGCGCGGGCTGCGTTGATCGCCTCGGCCTCCGCCTCGGTGATCTCACCCCATTCGGCGTGCATCTTATGGGCTTCCGTTGTCTCTGCCGCAACGGGAAGAAACGTGCCTGCACCGACATGAAGCGTCAGCCGCACGGTCGAAATGCCCTTCGCCTCGATGGCCGAGAGCAGTTCCGGGGTGAAGTGGAGCCCTGCCGTGGGCGCGGCAACCGCGCCCGGCTCGCGGGCATAAAGCGTCTGGTAGTCCGTAAGGTCGGCCTCGTCGGTGCCGCGCTTGCGCTCGATATAGGGCGGCAGCGGCATTTCGCCGGCTTTGAGGATTGCCGCGTCGAGCACCGGGCCTTCTTCCGAAAAGCGGAACAGCACTTCGCCGCCCTCGCCTTTCCTCTCGACTTCCGCCGACAGGCCCGCAACAAAATCGACGCGTTCGCCCTCCTTGAGGCGCTTGGCGGGCCGGACAAAGGCGAGCCAGCGGCCCGCATCTTCGCGCTTGTGAAGCAGCGCTTCGATCCTGGCCTCCGCATACCCGCGGCGACGAATGCCGAAAAGGCGCGCGGGGATCACCCGTGTATCATTGAAGACGAGAAGATCGCCTTCGCGCAGATGCGCCGGCAGATCGCGCACGCCCTCGTCGGACAGATGCCTTGGCGCAGGGCCGACGACGAGCATGCGGGCGCTGTCGCGCGGCCTTGCGGGCCGGAGCGCGATCAGCTCCTCGGGTAGCTCGAAATCGAATTCGTCGACGCGCATGAAACTTCGTCGCCCTGCCATTAATAGTCATGCCCCGCTTGCGGGCGGGGCATGACTGAGAGTTACCGGAGCGCAGCTTATATGATCAAGCCGCGTCTGCCGCGACCTGCATCTTCACGATGCGGTCGGGATCGCGCACGGGCTCGCCGCGCTTGATCTTGTCCACGAATTCCATGCCGGACGTGACCTTGCCCCAGACCGTGTATTGCTTGTCGAGGAAGCGGGCGTCATCGAAGCAGATGAAGAACTGGCTGTCGCCGCTGTTCGGGTCCTGCGCGCGGGCCATGGAGCAGACGCCGCGAACATGGGGCTCAGCCGAGAACTCGGCCGGGAGCTTCTTGCCCGAGCCGCCGGCGCCGGTGCCCGTCGGATCGCCGCCCTGGGCCATGAAGCCGTCGATGACGCGATGGAAGGCAACGCCGTTGTAGAACCCCTCGCGCGTGAGTTCCTTGATGCGCGCGACATGCTTCGGCGCAAGGTCGGGGCGCAGTTCGATGACGACGCGTCCGTCCTTCAGGTCGAGATAAAGGGTATTTTCCAGATCGGTGCTCATATGGCTACCTCAATTCACTTTTTGACGTCTGCGGCGACCTGCATCCGGATGATCTTGTCCGGATTGCTCGGGGGCTCGCCGCGCTTGATGTAATCGACATTCTCCATACCTTCGACGACGCGCCCAAAGAGCGTGTACTGGCCGTCGAGAAAGCTGGCTTCGTCGAAGCAGATGAAGAACTGGCTGTTGCCGCTGTCGGGGTCCTGCGAGCGCGCCATGCCAAGAGCGCCGCGCGTGAAGGATTCCGACTGGCTGAATTCGGCGGGTACATCGGGGAGCTTCGAGCCGCCCATGCCGGTGCCCGTGGGGTCGCCCGTCTGGGCCATGAAGCCGTCGATGACGCGGTGGAAGGTGAGGCCGTTATAGAAGCCCTGGCGCGTCAGCGTCTTGATGCGCTCGACCGTTTTCGGCGCGACGTTCGGCAGGAGTTCGATCACGACGCGGCCGTCTTTCAGATCCAGATAGATGGTGTTTTCCAGATCGAGCTTCTTGTCGGCGGCGAAAGCCAGTTGTGTCGTCGCGAAGAGCGCGACCAATGCTAACGCCAGACTTTTCAGACGACGCATATCTATCTCCCTGCTGTTCCTGTTGTTACTGACCGGTCGGCAGAGCGACCCTGCGCTTATCTATTTCTTGCGGTTGAGGCTCGCGAGGCGCGCCAGCACCTTCTTTTCGACGCGCTTCGGCACGAAGGGCGAAATATCACCGCCCATGCCCGCGATCTGGCGCACCAGAGTCGAGGAAATGAACTGCGTTTCCGGCGAAGCGGTGAGAAACACCGTCTCGACCTTCGGGTTCATGACGCGGTTCATGCCGACCATCTGGACTTCATATTCATAGTCCACCGCGCCCCGGAGGCCGCGGATGATGACATTCGCCCCATGCGCGTCCGCCGCGTCGACGACCAGTCCCGAAAAGGACGCCGTGCTGATCTTCGAGCCGAGCTTCCGCGCGACAGGCCCGGCCTCCGCCTCGATGAGTGCAGCGCGCTCCTCAAAGGTCAGCATCGGGGTCTTGGTCGCGTTGATGCCGATTGCCACCACCAGGTGATCCACCAGTGTCAGCGCGCGGCGAATGATGTCGATATGGCCATTCGTCATCGGATCGAACGTGCCGGGATAGATGCCGATCCGCTTTTTTGTCGCCGCCATGCGCCTATTCCTCGTCCGAACCGGTTTCGCTTGCCTCGTCGACGCGCTCGACCGAGACCACGCGCTCATCTGCATTGGTGCGGAAGATGGTGACGCCCTGCGTCGCGCGGCCCGCGACACGCACATCGTCGACCGGGCAGCGGATAAGCTGACCCTGATCGGTGACGAGCATGATCTGGTCCTGCTCTTCCACCGGGAAGGACGAGATGAGCTTGCCGTTTCGCGCCGTGACGGTCATCGCGATGATGCCTTTGCCGCCGCGTCCCGAAGTCCGATAGTCGTAGGACGACGAGCGCTTGCCGAAGCCATTCTCGCTGACGGTGAGCACAAACTGCTCGCGAGCGCCGAGTTCGGTGTAACGCTCGGTCGAGAGCGTCAGATCTTCCGACGCCTCTTCCTCGCTCTCGTCCTGCTCGACAGCTTCGACCTCGGACTCCTCGCCTTCGCCCGAAACAGCTCGGCGCATGGCCGTCGCCTGCTTCAGATAGGCGCGCGCCTCGGCAGGCGTCACATCGACATGGCGCAGAATGCTCATGGCGATGAGCTTGTCGTCCTCTTCGAGGCGAATGCCGCGTACGCCGGTCGAATTGCGGCCGGAGAAGACGCGCACTTCCGTGACCGGGAAGCGGACGCAACGGCCGTTCGCGACGGTGAGCAGCACGTCATCGTCTTCAGTGCAGATCTGCACGCCGACAATGGAGTCGCCCTCGTCTTCGCCCTCGAACTTCATAGCGATCTTGCCGTTGCGGTTGATCTGCACGAAGTCGGAAAGCTCGTTGCGGCGGACGCTGCCCTTCCGCGTCGCGAACATCACATGGAGTTTTGCCCAGCTCTCTTCGTCTTCAGGCAGCGGCATGATGGTCGTGATCGTCTCGCCCTGCTTCAACGGCAGGATGTTGATCATCGCCTTGCCGCGCGACTGGGGCGTCGCCTGCGGCAGGCGCCAGACCTTGAGCTTGTAGACCATGCCGGTCGAGGAGAAGAACAGCACCGGTGTATGCGTGTTCGCCACGAAGAGCCGGTTGACGAAATCCTCGTCCTTTGTCGCCATGCCGGAACGCCCGCGGCCGCCACGGCGCTGCGCGCGATAGGTCGAGAGCGGCACGCGCTTGATGTAGCCCTGATGGCTGACGGTGACGACCATGTCTTCGCGCTGGATGAGATCCTCATCCTCGAAGTCGCTGTCGGCTTCTGAAATTTCGGTGCGGCGCGGCGTCGCGAATTCGGCCTTGATGGCGCTGAGTTCGTTGCGAACGATCTCGAGCACGCGGGCGCGCGACCGCAGGATTTCGAGATAGTCCGCGATCTTCAGGCCAAGCGCCGTCAACTCGTCGGCGATTTCATCGCGGCCGAGTGCGGTGAGGCGCTGCAGACGCAGATCGAGGATCGCCTTGGCCTGAGCTTCCGAAAGCTTGTAGGTGCCATCCGGCGAAAGCTTGTGGCGCGGATCGGCGATGAGTTCGACCAGCGGCGCGATGTCGCCCGCAGGCCAGTCGCGCGCCATCAACCGCTCCCGGGCCGTGCCCGGATCGGGCGCGGTGCGGATGAGGTGGATCACCTCGTCGATATTGGCAACCGCGATGGCAAGGCCGACCAAGACATGGGCGCGGTCACGCGCCTTGCCGAGTTCGAACTTGGTCCGCCGCGTCACGACTTCTTCGCGGAACTGCGTAAAAGCCTCGATGAACTGCTTGATGTTCAGAAGCTCCGGGCGACCGCGATAAATCGCCATCATGTTGGAGCCGAAGGTCGTCTGCAGCGGCGAGAAACGATAGAGCTGGTTCAGCACGACATCGGGCACCGCATCGCGCTTCAGCTCGATCACGACGCGCATGCCGTCGCGGTCGGACTCGTCGCGCAAATCGCTGATGCCGTCGATCTTCTTGTCGCGCACAAGCTCGGCGATGCGCTCGATCATCGTCGTCTTGTTCACCTGATAGGGAATCTCGCTGATGATGAGAGCGACCCTGTCGCGCTTCATCTCCTCGATCTCGACACGTCCGCGAACGGTGAGCGAGCCCTTGCCGGTGAGATAGGTGGAGCGCGCGCCGGCGCGACCGATCAGAATGCCGCCTGTCGGGAAATCCGGCGCGGGCACATGCTCGATCAGTTCCTCGATCGTGATGGCCGGATTGTCAATCAGCGCGATGCAGGCGTCGATGACTTCGCCCAGATTGTGCGGCGGCACGTTGGTCGCCATGCCGACGGCGATGCCGTTGGCGCCGTTGACCAGCAGGTTAGGAAATTCGGCCGGCAGAACCTTCGGCTCTCGTTCGGAGCCGTCATAGTTGTCCTGGAAGTCGACCGTTTCCTTGTCGAGATCGTTGACCAGAAGATGCGCGACCTTGGCCATGCGCACTTCGGTGTAACGCATGGCGGCCGCAGGATCGCCGTCGACCGAACCGAAATTGCCCTGCCCGTCGAGCAGCGGCAGACGCATGGAGAAAGGCTGCGCGAGACGCACCAAGGCGTCGTAAATCGACTGGTCGCCATGCGGGTGATACTTACCGATGACGTCGCCGACGACGCGGGCAGACTTGCGATAGGGCTTGTTCCAGTCGTAGCCGTTCTCACTCATCGAGAAGAGGATGCGGCGATGCACGGGCTTCAACCCGTCCCGCGCATCGGGCAGCGCGCGGCTCATGATCACGCTCATCGCGTAATCGAGATAGGACCGGCGCATCTCGTCTTCGATGGTGATCGGCGAGACGTCCTTCTCCGGCGGCGTCGGTGTGCCGCCCGAAGTTCCGTCGGAACCCAAACCGCCCCCGTTGCCCGGGGCCGGCTCGTCGCCCGGAATGTCGCTGTCTGACGTGTCGGACAAATGCTTTTCTAACGTTAGAGGGCGCCAGCGATCTCTGATCGCGCGGCGCCCGAAGGACCAAAAAGAGCCCGGAAAACGACTTCCGAATCCCC
>Ga0255338_1001231_pt1 | contig 51568 bp, 48 predicted proteins | sample MeOH1_35cm_T4_19_FD_203715 | JGI IMG/M metagenome (GOLD analysis project Ga0255338, IMG submission 203715) | Sandy soil microbial communities from University of British Columbia, Vancouver, Canada - MeOH1_35cm_T4_195 | ecosystem: Engineered > Artificial ecosystem > Sand microcosm > Unclassified ... | reverse complement strand
TGGGGGCGCATCGGCGAGCCGCCGCACAGCGTCAGGATCTTGACGTTCTCTTCCGCGCGCGCCAGGCGGCGGATTTCCTGCGTGACCTGCTCGGCCAGCTCCCGCGTGGGGCACAGCACCAGCGCCTGCACGTCGAAACGGCGCGTGTCCAGCCGGTTCAGCAGCGCCAGCGCGAAGGCGGCGGTCTTGCCGCTGCCGGTCTTGGCCTGCGCGATCAGGTCCTGGCCGGCCAGCGCGACCGGCAGGCTGGCGGCCTGGATCGGGGTCATGGTCTGGTAGCCGAGCTGCTCCAGCGTCGCCAGCGTGGCGGGCGAAAGGGGCAGTGTGGAGAAAGAGGCGCCGGCAGCGGCGGGCGCTGCGGATTGGGTAGGACTTGAGTTCATGCCGGATTATAACGGGCTGGTGCCCCTCCATCGTCTCCATCGTCTGTCATCCACCCCTGGCACCGGCCTCCCATGATGGCGCCCGCCACCCCAGCCGCCCCAGCAGCGCCTGCGCCGCCGCGGGCGCGCGCTCCTTGGCGCCGTTGATGAAGAAAACGAACACCTCACGCTTGCGCTTCGCCGCCGCCTTGCCGTCCACCCGCGGCAGGTCTTCCGGGATGCCGCCAGATGCCCAGGCCTGCACCCGCTCGCCCCACGCATCGAGCGCCTTGGGCGCATAGCCGCTCTTCAGCTTCTCGCTGCTGCGCATCAGCCGCGCATAGACAAAATCCGCGGTGAGATCGGCGAAGGACGGAAACTTGTCCGAATCGGTGAAGACGGTGGCGGCCTTGTACTTGCGCGCGAGCTTGAGATAGTCCGGCGTCATGAAGCTCTCGTGCCGCACATCGAGCACATGACGCAGCTCGCGGCCCTCGACCGAGGCAGGCAGCAGCGCAAGGAAGGCTTCGAAGTCTTCGGGATCGAACTGTTTGGTGGGGGCGAATTGCCAGACCACAGGACCGAGCTTGCCGCCCAGCTCGGCAATGCCGCTGTCGACGAAGCGCTCGATGGACTCGGCGGATTCCGCCAGCACCCGGCGATTGGTGGCGAAGCGTGATGCCTTGAGCGCGAACACGAAGCCGTCAGGCGTCTCATCGCGCCATTTGGCGAAGGAGCTGCGTTTCTGGGTGCCGTGGTAGGTGCTGTTGATTTCGATGGCGGTGAGCTGGCGGCTGGCGTATTCGAGTTCCCGGCTTTGCGCCAGCCTGGCCGGATAGAAGTTGTCGCGCCATGGGGCGAAGTTCCAGCCGCCGATGCCGATGCGGGCGATGGCGCCGCCGGCGGCTTCGGGCGTCCTGGCGGCTTTTCCGGTTGTCTTCGCGCTTGCTTCAGCCATGCGTTCGCATCCCTTGTCTGGCAGCCGGTCCAACAGTCGAAAGCGTCGGCGCGCGCTGGAAAGACTCAGGCGAAGCGCACGCAGTAAATCGGCGGCAGATGCGCCGAGAACAGCTTCCAGCGTTCCCCGCCACTCTCCGAGATCCACAAGCCGCCGGTGGTGGAGCCCATGGCGAGGCGGTCGCCGCTATGGTCCACCGCCAGGCCGTGCCGGTAGACCAGGTCGTAGGCCGGCACGTCGGGCAGTCCGTCGGAGAATACATCGAAGCTGACCCCGCCGTCGCGCGTGCGCGTGACAACCAGCCTGCCGTCCACCGGCACGCGGCATTCGTCCTTCACCGCCGGCACGAACCACGCGGTATTGGGCCGGCGCGGATGCGCCGCCACGGCAAAGCCGAAGCTCGACGGCCGGGCATGCAAACGTTGCCAGTGCGTGCCGCCATCGCCGGAGCGGAAGATGCCGCCATGATGCTGCACCCACATGGCATTTGGATGACCGGCGCATTGCACCAGGCGGTGCGGGTCCTGGATATTGCCGTCCTCGCGCCGCTCCGGCGGCATGTAGTCGGCCACCATGCCGCTGGCGGTGCAGCTCCAGCTCTTGCCGCCGTCCCGGGTCTGCCAGACACCGCCGCACGATACGGCAACCGTGACGTGGCGGCTGTCGCGCGGATCCACGCAGATGGAATGGATCCCCGGCGTATCGTAGCCACCGCCGAACCACTCGCTGCGTTCGGGGCGGTCCCAGAGCGGACGGTTCAGTGCCCAGGTCGCACCGCCGTCGCCGGAGCGGAACAACCCGCCCGGCAGGGTACCCACCCACAGCACGCCGGGTTCATCGGTGCCGCCAGCCTCCATCGACCAGATCTGCTGCAAGGACCATGGCACCGGGGCAGGCGGGCTGGCCTCCGCCTTATCTCCCGTTCGCGCAGCGGCGGGTACGCCGTCGGGCGCGGATTCGCGGCGAGGATCCGGATCCGGCTGGGGCGGATACACCGGCACCGAGCACACGCCCCACTCCGTGCCGTGCGCCCTGCGCCGCCACAGCTTGACGCCAAAGTGCCCGAGGTTGAGTGCCGCGTACAAGTTGCCGTCACGCGGATCGGCCAGCACCATGCTGACCGGCTCGCCCAGGAAATGCACCGAGTCCTGCCGCCAGTCGCCGGCGCTGTCGCGCCGCAAGATGAGCAAGCCCTTGCGCGTGCCAACCAGAAGCTGATCGCCCATGCTGGACTCCTGTTGTCAGCGGCCTGTTGCCAGCCTGTTGTCAGCCTGTTGCCAACGGCAGCTTGTGCCGTCAACCGCCGGACAGCGCCTGCACCACAAAGATCTGGCTGCTCTCGCCCACGCGGTCGCTCAGGCGGCGGCGGTCGCGAATGGCGGAGCCATCGACAAACACGGCCAGGTGCCGGCGCAACTGCCCCTGGTCGTCCAGGATATAGCCGCGAAGTTCAGGTTGCTCACTGAAAGCCCGTTCCAGCGCGGCACACACGGTAGCCGCGCAGACCTCGCGTTCGGGGCTGGGGACATGGCGCTGGATGGCGGCGGCAAAGACAAGACGTGGCATGGTTGCGGGCTAGCGAGGGGACCGCTGGCGGAGTATGCGAACGTCTTGCAGTGTAGGAAATCCTGCGGGGAGTGCGCGTGCGATCGCACTCCCCATCCGGAACGGATGCACTATCGGTCACGCCGCGGGCATCCCGCAGTGCAACACGCTTCAGGCGGCCTTCCCTTCCTGGCCCTGGCGCAGCCGGGTGCTGGCAATCGCAGCCAGCACCAGCATCCCCGCGATGATCAGCAGGCCGTTCTTCGTGCTGCCCGTGGTCTGCTCGATCACCCCCATCACGGACGGGCCGATAAAGCCGCCGACCAGCCCGCAGGTGTTGACCAGCGCCAGCCCGCCAGCCAGCGCCACGCCGGCAAGACGGGACGACGGAAAGAGGAAGACGACCGACTGCACCACGAAGAACATCGATGCCGTCAGGCTGAAGCCCACCATGGCCACCACTGGCCCGGCATACGCCGCGAGCAGCAGGCCGGCGGACATGACGGCAAGCCCTGCGATCAGCATGCGGCGGCAGCGCCGCGGGTTGCTGGCGAAGCGCGGCAGCGCCGCCGCGCCGATGGCCGCCGCGATCCACGGCACGGAATTGAGCAAGCCGATTTGCAGCGGCGACAGCTTGCCATAGGTGCCGATGATGCCCGGCAGGAAGAAGATCACGGTGTAGATGCTGATCTGGTGGCAGAAGTACACGAAGATCGCGAGCCAGATCTGGCGATCGGCCAGGCAGCCCCGGAACGAATGCCCGACGTGCCCGGCGGCCGCTTCCTCGGCTTGCTCCGCCGCCAGGCGGCGTTCCACCTCGCGGGATTCTTCGGGCGACAGCCAGGTCGCGGTGGCAGGGCCGTCCGGCAGCTTCTTCCACACGACAAATGCGAACGCCACCGCCGGCAGGCCTTCCAGCACGAACATCCACTGCCAGCCGCGCCAGCCCAGCACGCCGTCCATTTGCAGCAGCGCGCCGCCGAGCGGTCCGCTCAGGATATTGGCGATGCATACGCCCAGCAGGAAGTACCCGGTCGCGCGCGCCCTCTCCTTGCGGCCGAACCAGTAGGTCAGGTAAAGCATCACGCCGGGGAACAGGCCCGCTTCCGCCGCGCCGAGCAACAGGCGCATCACGTAGAACGAGGTCTCGCCGCTGACAAAGGCCATGCCTGTGGACAGCAATCCCCAGGTGATCATGATGCGCGTGATCCAGAAGCGCGCCCCCACCTTGTGCATGATCAGGTTGCTGGGCACTTCCAGCAGCGCGTAGCTGAGAAAGAACAAGCCCGCGCCCAGGCCGTAAGCCGCCGCGGAGATGCCCAGGTCGACCGCGATGTGGCTCTTCGCCAGCGCGATATTGGTGCGGTCGAGAAAGCTGATCACATAAGCCAGCACCAGCAGCGGCATCAGCTTCCTGAACAACAGCGCGTTCAGCGAGCGCTGATCGGCAAGCGGCGCTACTCGCGCGGGTTGCACATAGGTGGTAGTCATGAATCGTGTCTCCTGTCGGCGGTATAGGTCTTGTTTCCGGGGGCGGCGGCAACGGCAGCGTGGCGCCGCGCAAGGCGGCGCCGGCAGTCAGAACGCCACGTTGTCCCCGCCCTTCAGGCCGAGGATCTCGCGCGCCTCGTCGGGCGTCGCGACATCGATGTTCAACGCCTCCAGCACGCTGCGGATGCGCAGCACCTGCTCGGCGCTCGAAGCCGCCAGCCGGCCCGGGCCGATCCACAGCGAATCCTCCAGGCCGACCCGCACGTTGGCGCCCATCGCCGCGCCGATGGTGGCCAGCGGAATCTGGTTGCGCCCGGCGCCGAGGATGGACCAGCGGTACTGGTCGCCGAACAACCGGTTCGCGGTCCGGTGCATATGCATCAGGTCTTCCGGATCGCCGCCGATGCCGCCCAGGATGCCGAACACTGACTGTACGAACACGGGCGCCTTGACCAGCCCGCGATCCAGGAAATGCTTCAGGTTGTTCAGGTGACTGATGTCATAGCACTCGAACTCGAAGCGCGTGCCGTTGGCGTTGCCGATCTTCAGGATGTTCTCGATATCGCTGAAGGTGTTCTTGAAAATCAGGTTGCGGCTGTTCTCCAGATGCTCGCGCTCCCATTCGTGCGTGAACGCCTTGAAACGCTCCAGCATCGGAAACAGGCCGAAATTCATCGAGCCCATGTTAAGCGACGCCAGTTCCGGCTTGAAGGTGGTGGCCGGGAGCATGCGCTCCTCCACGGTCATGTGGGGGCTGCCGCCGGTGGTGATGTTGATCACGGCATTGGTGGCGGACTTGATCTTCGACAGGAACGGCCGGAACAGCTCCGGATCCTGCGACGGCCGCCCGTCCTTCGGATCGCGCGCGTGCAGGTGCAGGATGGCCGCGCCTGCCTTGGCCGCGTCGATGGCGGCAGCGGCGATTTCGTCGGCGCTCACCGGCAGGTGCGGCGACATGCTGGGCGTGTGGATCGCGCCGGTAGGGGCGCAGGTGATGATGGCTTTGGATCGGGCTGCCATGGCGGCCTCCGTATGAAATCGGTTAGTGGGGGTGCGCTCAGCTAAGGGCTTGCGTCAGGCCATCGACCACCAGTTCCTGGCCAGTGACGTTGGCGGCAAGGTCGCTGGACGCGAACAGCACCATGTTGGCGATGTCGCGCGCCGTCACCATGCGCCCCAGCGCGGCTTGCGAGGTGTAGGCGCGCGTGACTTCCTCCAGCGGCTTGCCCAGCGCTTCGGCCTTTGCCGCGATGACCGCGCGAATGCGCGGGCCATCGACCGCGCCCGGCAGGATGGCATTCACGCGGATGCCGTCCGCGCCGAGTTCCAGCGCCAGCGATTTGGTGAAGCCGATCACCGCCCACTTGGACGCCGAGTAGACCGAGCGCCCGGGCATGCCGAGGTGGCCGGCGGCCGACGACAGGTTGACGATGGCGGCGTTATTTCCCCGGCGAAGGCGCGGCACCGCCAGGCGGGTGCACAAGAACTGGCCGGTGATATTGACCGCGAGCGTGCGCTCCCAGTCCGCCAGCGCCAGGGTCTCCACGCCGCCGGTGGGGCCCGCCACGCCGGCGTTGTTCACGAGTACGTCCAGGCCGCCGAGGGTGCGGTCGACGGTCTCGAACAACGCCGCCACGTCGGCTTCGGCCGACACGTCGGCCCGGCAGCCATGCACCGCCGGCAACTCGGCCGCCAGCCGCTCAAGGCTGGCGCCCTGGACATCGCACACGAGCACGCTGGCGCCCGCCTGCGCGAAGGCGCGGGTGATTTCCAGGCCGATGCCGTCGGCGCCCGCGGTCACCAGGACCCGCTTGCCCGCCAGAGAGTTGTCATTCCACATATTCGTCTGCTCCATCCATGAGGCGATATTGCTCCATTGGCGCCATGTTATATCTGTGATCACAGATCGCAAATCGGGAATACCCTATGTGCTATGATTTCCGCATGTCCCTACCCGAACTTGTGACCCCTTTGAAGCGCCAGACGCTGAGTGCCGACGTCTATGCGCAATTGAGAGAGCTGTTGATCAGCGGCCACATGATGCCCGGCGAACAGATCTCGCTGCGCAGCACCGCCGCCGCGCTGGGCGTGAGCGTGATGCCGGTGCGCGAGGCGGTCCACCGGCTGGTGGCGGAGCAGGCACTGGAACTGACACCGAACCGCGCGCTGCGCGTGCCGGTCATGAGCGTGAGCCAGTTCCGGGAGATCACCAGCATCCGGGTCAACCTGGAAGGGCTGGCGACGGAGCAGGCGGCCGAGCACCTGAGCGATGCCGCGATCGTGCAGATCACTGCCCTGCACGACCGCTTCGCGGAAGAGATGGCACGGTCCAGGCCGGACAGCTCGCGGCTGATCGCCGTCAACAAGGAATTGCACTTCGCCGTCTACAAGGGCGCCGGCATGCCGATCCTGCTGCAGATGATCGAAGCGCTGTGGCTGCGCATCGGGCCGATCCTGAATCACGACCTGCGCTCCGGCTCGCGCCGCGTGGGCGAGCAGGTGGCCGTCAATCATCACGCGCGGCTTGTCGCTGCGCTCAAGCGCAAGGATGGCGTGTCGGCACGGGCCGCACTGCAAGGGGATATTGAAAGCGCGGCGGAATATATCGTCTCCGCGGGCGTGTTGCTGGCGGCGGATGCGTTCGAGGAGCCGGTTCCCGATGCGGGCAAGCCTGCCTCGAAGACCGCGCGCCGCGCGCGCAGCGCCAGCGGCCGGCAAACGGCCTAGACATGTCCGCGCCGACGCGGGTCGTCAAACACATGGTGTCGCCCGACGTAGAGGCACTCGCCGCCTTCACCGCGTGCTTCTCCGCGCGCGACCTCGCGAAGGGCGGCTACTTCATGCGCGCGGGCGGCACCGCCACCGACCTCGGCTTCGTCAACCGCGGCCTGCTGCGCTTCTTCTACGTCACGCCAACAATGCCGCCATCCAGCAGGCGCTGGTGTTCCGGCTGCACCGGATGCTGCCCGGCCTGGCCTGCAGGCTGATGAGGAATGGGTCGGAAGGGGAACCCGCCTGCAATCGCGGCTACGCCTTCCAGGCGACGTCCGCATCCAGCGGATACACCGGCCGCGCCAGCCGCTGAAACGGGAACTGCGCGTAGCGCGAACTCGTCACGCCGCCGCCATCGCATTCGACCACCGCCTTCGCGATCGGCACGAATACCGGGCGGCAGTACATGCGCGATTTCAGCAGCAGGAAGCGCTGCGCCAGCGGGTCCACGCCGATATGGGTGAAGATGCCGAGGTCCCAGTGTTCCTGCGGTGTCTCCGTCACCACCACCTGCGCCGCGCCGGTATCGAGCAGCACGGTGCGGCCCATGCGGATGCGCAGGCCAGGGTAGGTAGGACCGCTGATCACGTATTCCCCGTCGCTGATGGCGGCGACGCGCCCGCTCAGGGTCAGCGGCGTGGGATAGACGCCGAGCTGGCTAAGCGGCACCTTGTTGCCCACCGGCAGCGTTACGCTGGCGCCCACGCCGGCATCGATCAGCGCGGCCACCGCCTGCGGGTCGCACACCGGCCCCACCGCGATGCCGGACAGGCCCTGGCGCAGCGCTTCGCGCAGCACCGCCATATCGTCGCAGGTGCCGCCGGACATGCAGTTGTCGCCGTGGTCCAGCAACAGCACCGGCCCCTTGCCATCGGCTGCCGCCAGTTGCGCGGCGCGCGCAATGGAATCCGCCAGCGGCTCGCTTTCATAAACGAAGCCGGCGCGCTCGTTCCAGATCTGCGCCGCGAGCTTGTCCGCCGCGGCTTGTGCCGCCGCGGCATCGCCATCGGCCACCACCAGCACACTGATGCAAGGCGCCGCGATATCCGCCAGCCCGAAACCGGCCAGCACCGATACCGCCAGCATGCCACCGGCCTCGGCCTGCCGGGCCGCCGCCACCGCGCGTTGCATCGCGCCCTCGCCGGTGTTGCTGCGCAGCGTGTGCGTCACCATCGGCAAACGCCGCCATGCGAGCGCGGGCCGCATCCGTTGCTGCAGCATGCGCATCAACAGGCGGCCGGCGTGCTCGCCGGTTTCGTACATGTCCACGTGCGGATAGGTCTTGAAGCTGACGGCGATATCCGCGTGCGTCATCATCGCCTGCGTGACGTTGCCGTGCAGGTCCAGCGCGATCGCGATCGGCACATCGGGCAGCACCTTGCGCAAACGCGCGAGCAACTCGCCCTCGCCGTCGTCACTGTTCTCCGCGACCATGGCGCCGTGCAGGTCGAGCATCACCGCATCGCAGCCGGGCGCCGCGCTCACGATGGCGTCGCACAGGGCGGTATAGGCATCGGCCGCGACGCGCCCGCTGGGGTTGGCGCCGGCCGCGACCGGCACCACGAGTTCGGCGCCCGCCGCTTCGGCCAGGTCGATGAAGGCGCCGATGGCCGTGCGCGTGCCCTTGCTGGCCCTGTAAGCGTCGTCCCCGTAGCGGGGATCGAAGGACGGCAGCGGCGTCGGCACCGGCGAAAAGGTATTGGTCTCGTGGTTCAGGCGTGCGATCAGGATCTTCATGACGGGTGTCAGGACAGGTTGGCGGATTCGAGCATCACTTGCAGCAGGACATTGCAGCCCGCCTCCAGGTGCTCGGGCCTGGCGTCTTCGATCTCGTTATGACTGATGCCGTCCTTGCATGGCACGAAGATCATGGCGGCCGGCGCCACGCGCGCGAGATAGACCGCGTCGTGCCCGGCGCCGCTGATGACGTCCATCTCCGGCAGCGCCAGCCGCCGCGCGGCGGCGCGCACGGACGCCACCATGCGCGCGTTGAACGGCTGCGGCGGGAAGTACACCACCTGTTCGATACCGATGCTTAGCCCGGTACGCGCGGCCAGTTGCGCGGCGGCTTCGCGCAAGGCACGGTCCATCTCCGACAGCGTGGCGTCCGTGTCGGAACGCAGGTCCACCGTCATGGCGACGCGGCCGGGAATGACGTTGCGGGAGTTCGGGTGCACTTCCATGCAGCCCACCGTGGCGCGTCCGTGAGGCTGCCGCTCCATGGCGATGCGGTTGACGATGCCGACCAGCTCCGCGCTCACCAGCATGGCATCGCGGCGCATGGCCATCGGCGTGGGACCGGCATGCGCCTCCATGCCGGTGACGACCACGTCGTACCAGCGCTGGCCCAGCGCGCCCGTGACGACGCCGATCGGCACATCGCTGGCCTCCAGCACCGGACCCTGTTCGATATGCGCCTCGAAATACGCGGCCACCGGGCGCCCGCCAACCGCCTCGCCGCCGGCATAGCCGATCGCGGCCAATGCCTGCCGCACGGAAACGCCATCGCGGTCGCGCTGGCCCAGCACGCCGTCCAGCGCGAACTCGCCAACGAAGGCGCCGGAGCCCATCATGACGGGCACGAAGCGCGAGCCTTCCTCATTGGTCCACACGGCGACTTCCAGCGGGTGCGCCGTCTGCACGCCGGCATCGTTGAGCGTGCGCAGCACTTCCAGCCCCGCCAGCACGCCGTAGTTGCCATCGAACCTGCCGCCGGTGGGCTGGGTATCGATGTGGCTGCCGGTCATCACCGGCGGCAGCCCGTTGTTCCTGCCCGCCCTGCGCGCGAACAGGTTGCCCACCGCGTCCACCCGCACTTCGCAGCCGGCGGCCCGGGCCTCCGCCACGAAGAAATCCCGGCCGAGGCGATCCTGCTCGGTCAGTGCCAGCCGGCATACGCCGCCTTTCGGCGTCGCGCCGATCCCGGCGAGCCGCATCAGTGAATCCCACAGGCGCGCGCCGTCGATGCGAAGGCTTGCCAGGGCAGGTTGGTGCTGCGTCAACATAGTGCTTCCTCTCACTTTCGCTGATTGTGCTCGTGCTCGTGCTCGTGCTTGTGCTCGTGCTTGTGGATGTCCGGCGGATCAGGCCGCAAGGCCCACGCCGAGATAGCGGTCCTTGACCGCCTCGTCCTCCCGGAACGCGGCATTGCTGCCGCTGTAGACCACCGTCCCTTGCTCCAGGATGAAATGCCGGTCCGCCAGCTGCATGCAAACTTCCAGGTTCTGCTCCACCAGCAGGATCGATACGCCGGCCGCCTTGATCATCCTGAGCTGCGCCACGATCTCTTCGACGATGACCGGCGCCAGGCCCTCCACCGGCTCGTCCAGCATCAGCAGGCGCGGGTGGTTCATCAGCGCGCGGCCAATGGCGAGCATCTGCTGCTCGCCGCCGGACAACTGCGCGCCGCCGTTGCGGCGCCGCTCGCGCAGGCGCGGGAAGATGCGGTAGATATCGTCCAGCTGCCACGGCGACGCCTTGCGCGCGCCGAGCTTGAGATTCTCTTCCACGGTCAGCAAACGGAAGATGCCGCGATGCTCGGGCACCAGGCAAAGCCCATCCGCCGCGATCCGGTGCGGCTCCATGCCGGCGATGTCGCGGCCCTGGAACAGCACGCGTCCGCCGCGCGGACGCACCACGCCGGCGACGGCCTTCAGGGTGGTGGATTTACCGGCGCCGTTGCGGCCCAGCAGGGTGACCAGTTCGCCGGCGCCGACCGCCAGCGATACGCCTTGCAGCACATGGCTTTTATCGTAGTAGCCGTGCACGTCCTGGACGTCCAGCATCGTCGTCATTTGCCGCCTCCGGTGATCATGTTGCCCAGGTAAGCCGCCCGCACGCGCGGGTCATTGCGCACCGCGCCGGGCGTGCCTTCCATCAACACCTTGCCCTGCTGCATCACGGTCACGGTGTCGGAAATATCCATGACGATATCCATATTGTGTTCGATCAGCACCACGGTGTGATCCGCGCTCAAACCGCGAATCAGGTGCTTCATCGCGGCCAGGTCGTCGATCCCCATGCCGGACGTCGGCTCGTCAAGAAAGATGGCGCGCGGCCTTGCGGCCAGCGCCATGCCCACTTCCAGCCGCCGCTGCTGGCCGTGCGACAGCGTGCCGGCTTCCGCGTTGGCGACGCGGGTCAGCTCCAGCCGTTGCAGCACGCTGTCTACGGTATCCGCGCAAGCCAGTTGCCCCAGCGGCCGCCGCCAGCAATCCATCGCGCGGCGCGGGCTCGTTCCGAGCGCCGCCAGCCGCAGGTTCTCCCGCACAGGGAGATGCGTGAACAGGCTGGTCACCTGGAACGAACGCGCGATGCCGCGCTGCACGCGCTGGTAATCCGGCTCGCGTGTCACGTCCTTGCCGTCGAATACGATGGTTCCCGCGGTCACCGTGCCGGTCCCCGTGAGCATATGGAACAGCGTGGTCTTGCCGGCGCCATTGGGACCGATCACTGAATGCACGGTGCCCGGCATCACCCGCAGGTCCACGCCGCCCAGCGCGTTGAACTTGCCATAGGACTTGGTAATCCCGCGCGCTTCCAGAATCGCCGTAGTCATGCCTGTTCCTCCTGTCCGATCGGCTTCGCCGGTTCGCGGCCCATCTTGCGCCACAGCATCTCGCCCAGACCCCACAGCCCGCGCGGAATAAACAGGCTGACCGCGATCAGCAGGAAGCCGAGCAGCATCAGCCAGCGCGGCCACAAGGTCGACAGCCAGTCCGACAGCAGCACATAGAAGGCCGCGCCCAGCACCGAGGCAAAGGCGTTGCCGGTGCCGCCGATGACCGTCATGATCAGGATCATCTCGCTGGTGTGATAGTCGATATTGGTCAGCGGCGCGATGCCCATCAGCATGGCGTGCAGCGCGCCGGCCAGCCCGGTGATCGCCCCCGACAGCACGAAGGCCATCAGCTTGAAGTACCTGACGTTGTAGCCGACCGCCTGCGCGCGCTCCTCGTTGTTGCGGATCGCGAGCAAAGTGCGGCCAAACACGGACTCCGTCACGCGCAGCACCAGGAAAAACACCAGCAGGAACAGCACCGCGACAAAGCCGTAGAACTGCCACGGCCCGGCCAGCGAGCCCAGCTCCGTGCCGAACAGCGAGACCGGCGGGCGCGGGATATCGAGCAGGCCGTTGTCGCCGCCGGTCAGGTCGGGCGTGGTGTAGGCGAGGAAGTAGAACATCTGCGCGAATGCCAGCGTGAGCATCACGAAGTACGTGCCGCGCTGGCGAATGGCGAACCACCCGACCAGCGCCGCCGCCGCCGCGCCCAGGACGATGGCAAGCACCAGCGCCAGCGGCAAAGGCAGCGCCAGGCGCGTCAGCGCGATGCCCAGGCCATAACTGCCGAGGCCGAAGAAGATGCCCTGCCCGAAGGAAAGCAGCCCGGTGTAGCCAAGCAACAGGTTGCAGGCCATCACTGCCATGGCATAGACCAGCACTTCCGTGGCCAGCGTGCCGGAGCGCATCGTGAGCGGCAGCACCAGGGTCACGCCCAGCGCCAGCAACCAGAAGCGATAGCGTTTGAGCATCTCCATCATCCTCTCCCCAGCAAGCCATGCGGGCGCAGCAGCAGCACCGCGGCCATGGCCACATAGATCATCAGCCACGCGCCTTCCGGCCACAGCGTGCTCATCAGGCTTTGCACCACGCCGACCAGCACGCCGCCCACCAGCGCGCCGGTGAAACTGCCCAGCCCGCCCACTACCACCACCACGAACGCCACGCCCAGCGCCTCCACGCCCATGAACGGCTCGGCTCCCCGGATCGGCGCGGCCAGCACGCCGGCTATGGCCGCCGTGGCCGCGCCCAGCGCGAACATCAGGCTGAACAGGCGGAAAATGTTGATGCCGAGCAGCGACACCATCTCCGTGGATTCGCTGCCCGCGCGCACCGCGCTGCCCAGGCGCGTGCCTTCCAGCAGCCACCACAAGCCGACCGCCAGCAGCGCGGTGAAGCCGATCACGAACAGCCGGTACTTCGGATAAACGAAGCTGCCCCACATCACCACGCCCTGCAGCGATTCGGGCGGCGCCACATTGACGCCGAGCGGGCCCCAGCTGGTGATGATCAGCTCCTGCGCGACCATTGCGAGGCCGACTGTGACCAGGATATGGAACTCATGCGGGAGCGCGTACACGTGCCGCAGCATGACCTTCTCGGTCAGCCAGGCAAACGCGCCGACCAGCAGCGGCGCGGCGGCCAGCGCGACCCAGAAGTTCAGGCCAAGCTGCAAGGCCTGGAAGCAGAGGTAAGCACCCAGCGCATAGAAGGCGCCGTGGGCGAAATTGACGAAGCGCAACAGGCCGAAGATGATCGACAAACCCACTGCCAGCAGGAAGTAGAGCATGCCGATGCCAACGCCGTTGACCACCTGCAACAGGTAGACGTTCATGGGCTTGAGCGGGAAGCTTGGACGGGAAGAATGGCCCTGGTGCGCCCCGATGCCGGGGCGCACGGCCTGTAGCTTGCAGACGGCCCGTCAGGCCATCTTGCACAAGGTCTTGTCGACGGGCAGGAAGGACTTGCCGGCGCTGATCACCTCGGCGTAGTCGTCCTTGTCCTTCATGCGGCTCTTTGCCTTGCCCTTGAGCAGGTAGTAGTCCTTGATGACCTGGTGGTCGGCCGCGCGCACCTCCTCGGATCCGGTCAGGCCGTCGTACTTCATGCCCTCGATGGCGGCGACCACGGCCTTGGGATCGGCGGTGCCGGCCTTGATCATGCCGTCCAGCATGATCTTGGTGCAGATATAGGAACCGGCCAGGCTGTAGTTCGGATTGCTCTTGAAGCGCGCGTTGCTCCGTTTGACCAGGTCGCGGTTCAGCGGCGAATCCGCGCCATGCCAGTACTGGGCGCCGAAGTAGACGCCTTCGCACAACTCCGGCCCCAGCGATTCGAACTGTTCCAGCCCGGACGCCCAGGCCACCAGGATCGTGGTGTCCTTCTTCATGCCGAAGCTCGCCGCCTGGCGCAGCGTGTCGGACGACTGCTGGCCAAAGTTCAGGATCAGCAGCACATCCGGCTTGGCCGCCAGCGCGTTGGTCAGGTAGCCGCTGAATTCCTTCTCGTTAAGCCCGTGATAGCTGTTGCCGACGTGCTCGATGCCCTTTTCCTTGAAGACGTTCTTTGCCGCCGACAGCAGGCCCTCGCCGAACACATACTGGGGAGTGATGGTGTACCAGCGCCTGGCCTTGGGCATGGCCTCGATCAGCGGCCGCACGGTGCGCTCGATGGCCCCGAAGGTGGGCACGGACCAGCGGAAGGTGGCGCGGTTGCAGTCCTTGCCGGTGATCTCGTCGGCACCGGCGGTGGTGACGAATACGCCGCCGAATTTCTCCGCCTCCTTGCCCATGGCCAGCGACTCGGACGACAGGATGCCGCCGGCAAAATAGCGCGCCGCGTTCTTCTGCGCCAGCTCCTGCATCTTGCGCACGGCGGTGGCCGGCTTGCCTTCTGTATCCAGCACGCTGTAGCGCAGGCTCCTGCCAAGCACCTTGTCGTATTGCTCCAGCACCAGCTTCATGCCCAGGTCGGCAAACTTGCCGTTGGCGGCGAAGGGGCCCGACATCGGCACCGGGCAGCCAAGCTCGATCACGTCACCCGCGGCCGCCAGCGCGGAGCGGGCGTGCACGAGTGCAGCGGGGACAGCGGACAACGCCGCCAGCTTCAACAGGTTACGACGATTCATGTCTCACTCCTCTCGATGGGGATAGCCACCCAGGATGGCCGGTAGCCGCCGCGTCAGTGCGCGGACATCCTCCAGCCTTTTATGCTATTTATCATGATAAATAGGTGAGACGATAGTAGGAGGCGCTTCTTTCAAAGTCAATAGGAGGAAACGCAGCAAGGCGTACGGCGGCGGCGCGCACCAGCGGCGCTGGCGGCGGCAATCGCAGCCTGTAGAATTGGACCCGGCGTGGCCTGGCCGGCAGCAGCAGACTGGACCGGCGGCACGCGGCAATCAAAGGGATGGAAACAACATGGCACCGCTACGTGGCGAAGGCGCCAGGACGATCGAGATTCGCAAGCAGAAGCGCGCCGACCTGGTTGCCGAAGAACTGAAACGCCTGATCACGCAGAAGAACCTGCGCCCCGGCGACAAGCTGCCGCGCGAGATTGCCCTGCAGCAAATGTTCTCCGTGAGCAAGAGCACGATCCGCGAGGCACTCAAGTCGCTCGAAGTACAGGGCCTGGTCAGCGTGAGCACCGGCCCGTCGGGCGGCGGCACCATCGTCGAAGTGCAGCTGGACCGCACCTTCCAGCTGATGCAGAACTACCTGTTCTTCAAGGACATCGGCATCGCCGATATCTACACCGCGCGCAAGCTGCTGGAACCCGAGCTGGCCGCGGGCGCGGTGCCACACCTGACGGAAGAGGATTTCGCCGCGCTGGAACGCACCATCGACCAGTGCGATCCGGCCTCCGCCGCCGCGATCGATCCGCTGAACCAGCGGCAGGAAGACCTGAGCTTCCACGACATCCTGGCAGCCGCCAACCCGAACCCGATGCTGCGCTTTTGCTGCGAGCTGATCAATGAAATGATCCGCCACCTGGTGGTGTTCGGCAACGACACGCCAACGTGCGAACACGAGCGCTTCGGCGCGGCGAACGTCAAGTTCCACAAGAAGATCCTGGCGGCGGCGCGGGAACGTGATGTGGAGAGGGTGCGTTCGCTGATGCTGGCGCATATGGAGGAATGTACGCGATATGTTACGCGGATGAATGGCAGGATTAATGGGCGGTTGGTTTTGGATTCGGAGATGCCGCGGAGGGGGAAGGGGGGGCGGGGGGGGTAGGGGTGGGGGGGTGGGGGCTGCAACTTCAACTTCAACTTCAACTTCAACTTCAACTTCAACTTCAACTTCAAAAGCCTAAAGTCAAAAGCAGTTTCACCTCCCCTGCGGGGAGGCGACCTACTTTCTTGTCTTGCCAAGAAAGTAGGCAAAGAAGGCGCGCCGGATGGGGCGACACCCCCTCGGGATCCGGCGAAAAGAGCGGCCGGGACCCAAACTCGCATCGCCTTAAGGCGATACTCAAACATGGGTCCCTCTTTTCCGCTCTTTTCGCCGGATCCCGAGGCGCCCCATACGGCCTGGTACACCTACACGGCTCGCTTCGCATCGCGCACCAGTGTGGACCGCCCCCACGGGCGCTCCACACGGCTACCAATCGGTCATTCGCGGCTCGCTCCCGCGGCCGTCTTCCCCTGTTGCCAGGGTGAGCAAACCAGCGGATTGCAAGTGGCAGCTAGTGCATAAAGGCAGGAGGCAGGAGGCAGGAGGCAGGAGGCAAGAAGTTTGGCGTCTGACGAGCAGGAGATTTCGGCGATACGCGATATCGCCGGATCAACGATTCGGTGTAGCCGTGTTTACCGCCCGACGGGCGGCAAACACCGTCCCGCGATGCGAAGCGAGCCGTCAAGGTGTACCTGGCCGTATGGGGCGTCCTCGTCGGCAGGTGAAAAGAGCGGAAAAGAGGGGGCCATGTTTGAGTATCGCCTTAAGGCGATGCGAGTTTGGCCCCCGGCCGCTCTTTTCGCCTGTCGACGAGGAGGGGGTCGCCCCATCCGGCGCGCCTTTTTTGCCTACTTTTTTGGCAAGACAAAAAAGTAGGTCGCCTCCCCGAAGGGGAGGTGAAACTGCCTTTGACTTTAAGCCTTTGACGTTGACTTTGACGTTAAGCAGTTGCAGTTGCAGTTGCAGTGAAACCGCCTTTGACTTTAAGCCTTTGAAGTTGAAGTTGGCGTGAAGCAGTCCCAATCCCAATATCCAGCAAAAAACCAACACGAACACCCCCCCGCTGCCCGCCCTGCTCGATTGCAAGGGCCAGGCCAGTGGTGTCGCTGCCTATGTCGATGCACTGGAAGAAGACAGGCTGCGGGGCATGGCCGGCCGTGGCCTGGCCCGGGAGAGTATGCGTGGCGCGTGGATCGTCGCCCGGGAGTACAAGGGCCGGGTCGAAGTCGGTTGCGAGTATCCCAATCCGCGCCTGGGCGGGCAAAAGCGTGCCGCGGCGCGCTGAGGCATGACAAGGGCTACGCCCTTGCTTTAGCCCCGCCTCACTTCAATCCGCGCTGCCGGCATTCGCCGGATACTTCAGCGCATTCATCTCCATCTTGGCTTTCACCGCCGCATCCAGATCCACATTGAGCGCGTTCAGCAACTGCGCCAGGTAGATGGTGATGTCCGCCAGCTCCTGCTCCACATGCGCGCGCTCATCCGTGGACATGATCTCCCGCGCTTCGCCTTCGGTCTTCCACTGGAAGATCTCGACCAGTTCGGCCACTTCCACGCTGAGCGCCATGGCGAGGTTCTTGGGACTGTGGTACTTGCCCCAGCCGCGCGCTTCGCCGAACGCGGCCGCGGCCTGCTGGAGGTTCTTGATGTCGATCAGGGTCATGATGGTTCACTGCGCGGGAAATAGGTACTGCGTGTATTGAACCACGAATGCGCAGCGATGCGTGACCGGCAACGGCACGGTGATGCGGCGCTGGCGCCCTACCATGCCATCTGCGCATTCCATGCGTGAATCCGCTACGATACTGCTCCCAATCGCACGACAAAAAAACAAAAATGGTCACCTCGGTTAAATGGCCTCGCCTGGAAAGCGACATCCTCTCCTGCATGCCCCCGGCGGCGGAAGAATGCATCGCATCCGGGGAGATAATCGCCAGGATCAAGCGGCTCCACCCTAACGACCCGCCGGAACGCGACACGATCAACCGGGCGCTGGAGCGCCTGGAGAGCGACGGGCTGGTCGGGAAGACCGGGAATTCGCGCGCCCGGGTATGGTGGCGCACCGGCAGGAAGGTGATCTCGGATATGGCCCGCCGCCCGCCGCTGGAACTCGCCATTGCGCTCCTGACGCTGCAAAAGCACGCGCCCAACCATCTCCCGAGTCATGTGATCAGTGACCTGGAGGATTATTTCACCGGCGCGGACCGGGTCCTGCGCGAAAGCCCCGTGGACCCGACCCTGATGGATGCCCGTGCCTGGGCAACCAAGACCGTGCGAATCGATGCCGGCTATCCACTGATGTCGCCGCCGATCAGCGACGAGATCCTCAACGCCGTGAGGCGCGCGCTCTACGCCAACAGGGTCCTGTCCGTCTGCTATCAGAACTCAAGGCTGGACAGCGACGAGCCCGCCACGTTCCTGGTGGTGCCACTTGCACTGGTCGAGCGCGGCCCGGTGCTGTACCTCGTCGCAAGCAGGGAGCGCAGCGACCGCACTTTCAGGCGCTATCAGCTTCGCCTGGATCGCTTTGTCTCCGCGGCTTGTACCGACGAGGCGGGCAGGCCAGACCCGGACTTCAATCTGAACGCCTACGTCCTGGACAACCAGTACTTCTCCTTCTTTCCCGAAGCGCCGATCCGCCTCGAACTCAGGATCCGGGAAGATGGAGAAATCAGGAACCTGTTCCGCGAACAATGGCTTGCCGACGACCAGGAGATCATCGAGGAAGAGGGCGGCTTCCGGCTGAGCGCCACCGTCATCCCTTCGATCGAACTGCGGAACCTGCTGATGGAGCGGTCACCAACGGTGGAAGTCCTGTCGCCCCCCGGGCTGCGCAAAGAGATCGGAGAGAAGCTCAGGCAGGCTTGCGCCGCCTACTCGCAGGAGCCCGGCGCCGACTAAGCGCCGCCGGGCCGCCGCCAGGGCCCGGACTCATAGCGCCGGCCCTGCGCTCACAGGCCAGGGATAGGCGATCGTGATATCGGCCGTCAGGTCCACCGGGCCCGAATTGCGCCGATACGCGCGAATGCGCTGCAGCAGATGCGGATTGAAAGAATCCACATGGTCCATGACATGCGTTTGCGCGGCGACCATGAGGCGGGCGGGCACGGCATACGAGCGGTTGACGGCTGTCCACAGCACCGAGACGAGGCGCTTGGACAGCGCCTCGCTGGTCTGCTCCTGCTCCCTTGCCAGAACGCACAACGCATTCATCGCAGCCAGTTCGTGGAACCCGGAACGGCGTCCCGCACCCGCCGCGAACAGCGGCTCGATCGCGGTTCGCGCAACGATGGTGAGGGCCGCGGCCAGGCTGCGCTCCCCCGCCAGAATCCAGCAGCCGGTGCGTTCGGCCGGCAGGTGCTGCACCGACCCCAGCACGATGGCAATCTCGCTGGTTCCGCGCCGGCGCGCCTTGCGCATGGCCTCTACCGGGCCCATGGCGTTCCAGCGCGCGCCGGCGCAGACCCCGCTCAGCCGCGTCGCGTCGACCAGGTGCACCACCAGGTCGGGTCGGGGCTTTTCCCTATCGTCCAGCGTCCATTCCAGCCTGCCCTCCAGTGAGGGCAGGTCCGGCAACAGGCCGGCAGCCCCGTCCACGGAGAAGCCCCAGCGGCACAGCAGCACGCGGCGGGGGTAGTGCTTCAGGTTGGCGATTTGCGTCCGCTCGCTGGACGCGGCATTGGTAGTGACTTGCATGACTTGCCCTCCGATCTGAGGACTGCAGTTTCAGCCCGCATCTGCGCATCCGATGCGCGGATACGCAACCAACATGATGCCTGTTCCCACCTGCCGATATGAAGGAGAGCAGCATGCGCCAGGACACGCTGAAGGACGCGAATTTCCGTGCGGCGGAAAGCGTCACGTACCTTGTCATGTACCTCGTCATGTACCGCTGAGGATTGCGCGATGTGGATACCGTCTCGCGCGGGGTTCGCCCGCGCGTTCGCGATGACGCCGCCCCGTGGCTACTACTTCAGCCAGAAGATGCACCCGAACCCCGCGTTCTACAAGTACACGTGGCAGATATGGACGCCAGACACCGAACTGGAAGGAAAGGCGTTCCTTGCGCATGCGCCGAAGCTCGGCACCGCGCAGCACATGCGGCTGCGTGCGGAGCTGATCGCCGCGGGACGCCATTTCTTCGTCTATAACACGGCACGACCGCGGCTCGGCGCGGCGCCGTTTGATCGCTCCCACCCGAGGTGGGCCGGGGTGCAGTTCACGCCGGCGCTTGAGGACGATGCGGACCCCGCATGGAACGGACACAAATGACGGTGCATCCGCCCCGCGCGAGCCAATGGTGCGCGCAAGGTGTGGGGACCAAGCTGGTCATAGCCGAGCAACCGCGAACTCTCGCGGTCGCGATAGCTCAGCAGCGCGACGTCGTTCTTGCGAAAGCCCGCTGAATAACACATGCGGATGCCGTCCTTGACCGCCTGCAAGAGCCCGGCGTGGTCCCGATCAACCAGGACCTCCACTTCGACCCTGGAAGCATGAGCCGCTCCGCCACCCGGAGGGGCAGGCTGGCAGCCGGATGGACCAGCGCCGAGAACCAGCGCCGCCCGGCGCCTAATGCGCGAACACGCGCACGATCTCACCCAGGTGCGACACCAGATAGAGCCCGCATCCGATCAGCCCGCCCACGATCGTTCCGTTGATCCGGATCAGCTGCAGGTCCTTGCCGATATTCAGTTCGATGACATGCGCCATCTCGCGCGCGTCCCAGTTCCTGACGGTATCGCTGATATGCCGGGTGAGGAACTGGGCGAAGTCGGGCGCCATATTCCGCGCCGCCTCCTGCATATGCCCGTTCAACGAACTGCGCAACGCAGGGTCCTGCGCCAGCGTTTTTCCCATCCACTGGCCGGAAGCGGCCACCTTGCCGCGCAGCAGGGAATCGCTGCTGTCCAGGTCTCGCCTGAGCCAGTTGCGCAACTCGCCCCACAGCTCACTGGTGTAAGCATTGAGCATTTCATCGTTCTTCACGAACTGCTTGATCTCCTCGCCCTTTTGCAGGAAGGCCGGGTCGCTCTTGAGACGTCCGATCAGGTTCGCCACGGCTTCATCGAAATTCCGCCTGAGTGCGTGGCCGGGATCCTTCCCGATCTGGTCGAGCAGGCTCCGGATCGCGTTGGAGATCATCTCCGAGCCGTTGTTTCCAATCCACTCCGAAGGCAGCACCTTCTCCTTCACCGGATGCTCGCTCTTGAGCCATTCGATGATCCTGGTAGAGATGAAGCTGTGCGTCCCGGGCTCCTGCAGCAGCTTGAGCAACTGGAGGATGCCTTCGTCGAGCAGTTCCTGGTGCCTGCCGTTCCTGGTCAGGCTATCCAGGATCGCGCCCGAGGATTTCGACAGGTCCACCTTGTCGATGGCGGCGTGGATCGCATCCCTGATGAACCCCTGGATGCGTGCATCCTCCATCACCTCCAGGATGCCGCTCAGCATCTTGACGGCATAGGCGCCAAGCCGCTCCGTATTGGCGGGGCTGGTCAGCCATTCCGCCACCTGCTGCGCCGGATCGTGCTTGCGGATCAGCGCCACGATCGAGTCGGGGTCCAGGAACTTCTCCCTGACAAACACCGCCAGGTTGTCCGCGATCTCGTCCTTGTGGCTCGGGATGATGGCGGTATGCCGCGACACAAAGGGAATCGGAACCTTCCTGAAGAGCGCCACCACGGCAAACCAGTCGGCCAGCGCCCCCACCATCGCCGCCTCGGCGATGGCCTTGATCCAGTTCACTCCCAGGCCTGACGGCAGGAACGCCGTCACCCCGAACACCGCCGTCGCAACCAGCAGCAACGCGAGAGCCCGGCCCTTGTTCCGCTTCAGTTCCTTTTCCTTGTGCTTATCCATGTCGGCGTTGCCAGTTCATGTCGGGTTGCGGCAGGCCTGGATCCACCCCGACATCCCACGTGGGAAAGTCGCTCAGGTCATCCGCAATCTGCGCTATCACCGCCCGAAGTTCCAACGGCGCCAGCCATTCATGCGGAATCGCCTCCTCGCCCCGCAGCGCACCCAGCAAGTTGCCCGTGATGGCCCCGGTTGAATCGGAGTCGCCATCATGATTCACCGCGAGTATGACGCCGTGACGGAAATCGCCGGCAACGAGCGCACAGTAAATGGAAATCGCCAGCGCCTCCTCGGCGACCCAGCCTTCGCCGAGACGGGCGATGGCATCCTCATGCGCCACGCCGGAACCGGCAAGCTGCTCCGCGTGCATGATCGCCAGCAGTGTTTCCTCGTGGTCCGGCCGCGCGGCCAGGCATGCCTTGGCCGTCCGCAAGGCATCGGGCAGCGTCACCCCGTCAGCCAGTTCGTGGACCAGCGCAGCCAGCACGCCGCCCGTCAGCGATCCCGTTGGATGTCCATGGGTGAGAGCAGCGAGAGCGGTCCCAAGATCAAAGGCATGCCGGGGCGAGCGCTGATCCGGATGCCGCCACGCGAACAGCCCTGCCGGCGCCACGCGCATGACGCCGCCGCAACCCTTGCTTCCGTTACGCGCCGGCTCACCCAGCTTCATCATTGCTTCCAGCGCGGACAAGCAAGTGTTGCCCGGCGCGCGGCGGCTGTGCAGCGCAGCCTGCTGGCAGAGCCATCCCGGCTCGGCCAGGATGATATCGGCATGCCACGCGGGCCGGATCCCCTGCGTATGCAGCCAGCGCAGATAGGCGCGCGCGACCGCGTCCGGATAGCTGCTGACGCCTCGCACCCAGGCACGCAACAGACCTTCCGCGGTGAACAACGTCATCTGCGTGTCATCGGTGATGGTGCCGACGCCGCCATAGGCCGGCGCGTACTCCGTGATGCCGCCGGCGCCGAAGCGCTCCAGGATCTCCGCGTGCGTCATGAACTCCACAGGCGCGCCCAGCGCATCGCCGACAGCGCCGCCGAGCAGGCAGCCATGGAAGCGGCTGCGCGAAGTCGGCTTGGAAACGGGGGGCGAAACGGGGTTGGAAGCGGGTTGGATTACAGGCATGTCTTGCTTCATGTCACCTCCGCTTATCGCAACAGAATCAACTGCGGCACAGCATCGGCGCCGGACCAGATGATCGCGTTCTGTTCAAACTCGGTGCCGAGCGCCTTGGCGTCCTCCAGCGGGATACCAAGCACCAGGAAGCTGGCCTCGCCCGGCCATTTGTTCGACGGATGCTGGCCGATGCCGTCGATAAACGCGAGTCCGCGCCGCGTCAGCTCGCACGCAAGCGCCGCCTGGCGGCGTGCATTGGTTGCGTCGTCGCGAGCCTGCCGGCTGAACGGGTTCCAGGCGGTAATAAAGGCGCTGCACGTAACGCCGGACGCATCGTGCAACGCTGCCAGCGGCGCATTGGGCTCGCCGACCCTTAACGTGGCGGGCGCATCGCCGTGGACGTGATAGTGCGTCTCCAGGTAAGCCTGGATGAGTTCGCGATCAATGACTGAGGCAGAAAACAAAAAACCCTCCGTGCAAGGAGGGTCGACGCAGTGCCCGCTTGGTTGTTCCCCAACGACCAGGGAACCACATCCGCTCTCGCGATCCACCTTGCCCGGGTAGGCAGGTTGGCATGGGCGTCGACCCAAATCAGAATGTGAGCGGATTGGAACATGGGGACGGAATGCATGTCAAGGACGCCGCGCCGCCGCGTCAGGCCGTGGGCCGCCTCCCGGCGGATTCAGTCCTGCTTCGGCCGGCAACCCATCGCTTACGCAAGCCAACGAAGCATCCGCCGGACGCAATGAGGCGCGTACCGCGCATTGGCCGGCAGGCGTCTTCGTGTTCTATTGGCGACCGAACATATGGCGCCACCCGCTAGTGCTAACTTCCTCTCAAGCACCCGGCATGCGCCGAGCCGGGCGCTATTCTCCGACGGGGAAGAAAGATGAGCAGAACCTACACCCCAGCCACCGTGGCCGATGGCTGGGCACCCATCCTTGCCGAGCTGGTGAAGCATTGGAAAACCAGCTACTCCGCCCGCACGCTGGCCCACTGCTGGCAGGACGCCAAAGGCTTTCCAACGGAAGTCGCCAATGCCATCGAAGCCTATCCGGTCCTGCGAGGCACAGCCATGCTGCCCGCCTTCCCGGAGCAGCGGGCCGCGCTTGCGCGCCGCACCAACAATTCACAGAGCGACATCCGGGTACTGGGCAAATGCGACGGCCAACTGATTTCCTTCGCTGTGGAAGGCAAAGTTGGCGAACCCTTCGACCGCACGCTGGCCGAGTGGCTGGAATCGGGAACGCCGGGAAGGCACACCCGCCTCGACTTCTTCGCCGAAACGCTCGGCCTGCGGGAGATTCCTTTATCGATCAGGTACCAGTTGCTGCGCAGAGCCGCCTCCGCGATCCTGGGAGCGGAACGCTTTAACGCGGATCACGCGGTGATGCTCGTTCACTCGTTCAGCCCGACGAATGCCTGGTTTGAAGACTATCGGGCGTTCGCTGCATTATTCGGATTGGATGCGAGGCCCAATTGCTTTTACAGTGCGAAGAGGCTGCCGAAGACGGAGCTGCATCTGGGGTGGATTTGTGGGGCTTCGGGGTATTTGGCGCGGTAGGGCAACACTGCGTCATGCAACATCGACGACGCGAGCGTGATGCGCAATCGTCACCCGGATTCATCACTCTCTTCGCCTTCTGCCATGCGGGCCAGCGACAAAGTGCCGTTTGCGCCGGATTCCAGCCGCGGTGTGAATTCTTGCCTACACTGCAAACGGCGGCAGCCAAACAGTCGGGGGGCGCCGCCATCGCCGTCCGGTCGCGTCCAGGCGTCTGCCCGCCTGAGATCCGCAGGATCGATGCCATCAAGCCAGCCATGGCATCGATGAAGACCTCAGCGGGGGCAGACATTGTCGAGGTGCGCGCCAGTGTTGACTACTTCAATCGATCCGCATGCCGCCGAAGCCCGGCCCCGCCTGCTCGATACTGTCGACCGGGTTTCCGAGATGTGCTTCGGCCTGTTCATGGCGCTGACCTTCGTGGGGGCGGTATCGGCGGTGGCAGCCCCGGCGGATGCCGCCCGCACCATGTTCCTTACGGCCCTCGGCTGCAACCTGGCCTGGGGGCTTGTCGATGCCGTGATGTACCTGGTCCGCACCCTGACCGAACGGGGGCGCAAACTGTCGCTGGTCAAGGCGGTGCGAAGCGCAAACGACCCGTCTGACGCCATCGCGCGCCTGCGCGGTGCGCTTTCGCCGGCCTTGCGGCCACTGGTGGAAGACGCGGAACTGGAGGCGATACGCAGCCGTATCGCCAGGACATCCGACTGGCCCGCGACGCCCGCTCTGGGCGGCCAGGATTTTCTCGCGGCAGCAGCGATCTTCCTGATTGTCGTACTCGCCACGTTCCCGGTTGCCCTTCCCTTTATTCTCCTCCCCGAGGTATCGACGGCGCTCCTGGTATCGCGGGTCCTCACCATCGTGATGCTGTTCGGCGCCGGCCTCGCCCTCGGGCGACATGCCGGCTTCGGCGGCTGGATGGCAGGCCTGGCCATGACGGTGCTGGGCGTCGCGCTGACCGTGGCCATCATCCTGCTGGGAGGCTGAGCGTGTGGGCCGCCCGGCTGGCCGCGCACTGCCTCCTGCTGGCCGCGGCAACCGCGCCCCTGCCTGCGCGCGCGGCCGGGGAAAGCGAAAGCCAGCCACCCGCGGCGGAAGCGCCTGCGTGGAGTGGCGCGGTCTCGGCTTACCTCAACCTGCCGCGCAGCAGCGATGCCTATGTCACCGGGATCGCCATCGCCAATCGCGGCGCCTTGCACCTGGAAGCACGGAGCAACTACGAAGGCAAGAACGCGTACTCATTCTTCGCCGGTTACAACCTTGCCGCCGGCGAAACCGTACGCTTCGAGGTCACGCCAATCCTGGGGGTGGTCACGGGCAGCACGCACAGCGTGGTGCCCGGATTCGAGGCCACGGTGACCGGCCGGTATGCGGATGCCTATATCGAGTTCGAATACGTGCCGAACGCCGAGCCGTCCGGCTACACCTACGCCTGGACCGAGCTTGCGTTCCGTCCCGTGGACTGGCTCCGCATCGGCCTTGCCGGACAGCGCACGCGCGCGTATGAAAACGGCCGCGACCTGCAACGCGGCGTCTTTGCGCAAGTAAAGGGCAAGCGCGTCTCCGGCGCGGTGTACTGGTTCAACCCGACGTCGCATGAGCAGATCGTCGTGATCTCAGCGGCGATCAGCTTCTGACGAGTCGTCGCAGAAAGCTGCACCGAAGGTTCGGTTCCAGACAGATTGCCTCCTGCACAAGGGAATAATGGTCACAAGCGCGAATCCTGCGTAGCAGGACCAGACCACCTCATAAGAAGAGGGGGCGAAACAATATGAGCCACCAAGCTGTACGAGCCGCAACGATTGCAGCCGTTGGCCTGCTTGTCGCGGCCGGAGCCTGTGCGCAAACGCAAGCAAGCCAAGGCGAGGTAAGCAAGGCGCAAAGGATGTCGGTCTGCCTGTGCGTAGCCGACCTCCTTTTCATGGCCGCTCGACAACGCGATACAGGGGTGCCCAGGCAAGATGTACTGAAGAAGGTGAGTCAGATTGGCGGGGGCGATCCGATCTTTCTCTCCACGGCCACCGAGGCGACAAACATTGCGTACGACATGCCGCAGATATCGCCTGGGAAACTGAGACAGTTTCACATCGACAGGTGCGGGAAGGAGGAGAGATGAAGGACGTGAACTCCAGGTCCTGCCCGGCTAGCGGTGTGATCGTGAGCCGCATTGGCGGAGCTTGCTCTTGTCCGCGGTGCGGTACTTGCTCTCGAGCCTCGCGAACAGATCTTCAGCAGGCTTAGGGGTACCACTCGAAAGGGCCGCCGCGATCTCTGCGCGCAGCGCCTCCAGGTCCAGTTGGTTGCCTTGCTCCTGCTGCAGTTAAACGCGCCATCTCGCCCAACTTTGCGACAGACATGTCCACACGGCCACTACATACCTTTGACGCTCCCGAACTTCGCCATTGACGTACTGACTCCTCCGGAGACAACTGATCGGACACCTCGAATGGAAACTATCCGGCCCTGAGTATCGTCACCGGGCTTGCGCACCAAGAGTCGCGCCTCTAGCCCTTCCTTGGGGTAGTAGCGGCCGAACCAGTTGATCATTCGCCCGATATAGCACTGGCGCCCAACCCAGATGGGCACATCTGCCACGAGTTCAATTGTGTAGTGCGGAGGGTCGTCGCTGTAATAGCTACTGCTGTCGGCGTCCCTGACGGTCTCCGGGATCGGACAGAGGGGCGCGTCCTGGCCCCCGACGTGGCCAGTCGCCTCGCTGCCCACCAGGCTGAGCGAGTGCGTAAGCGCGGCATGCCATGTGTTGTCCAGCGTTGTCATCCCCGTCTTCCCATCGAGCGCCTGGACTTTCGGCACAGATAGCTGATATCGGTAACGAACAGTCAGCGTTGGAACTTCATCAACGATCGTCAGCGGTCTCAGCAGATGGATAGTATCTACTCCGTAAGCGCTGCTCCGGTATGCGGCATAGACGCGTCCACGCAGACTGATCCAGTAGCTAGCCTGATTGAAGCCGCGCACGCCAACCGCGTAGAGATACGATTGCCCGGTGTTGTCCTCGAAAGCGGCGGCCCCTTGTTCCTGAGCATCGTCGTGACCTTGCAGCGAAGAGTAGGCACCGACGAACTTCCCGCCGTTTCTATGAAGGACATTCGTATACAGGAACATCCCCGTCCCGCCAATATCATAGTCGATGACCAGATCGCGCCGACCGTCCCCATCCATATCCATCAACATGTAGGATGTCCTGGCGCCCTCACCGTCGATTCCGGACGCCCGAAAGGCGCGCCATTCATCGCTCGTAACGCCTGACGGCCGAGTCGTCGGGAAATTCGCGCCGCTGCCGAACTCGGGGTCCTCTCGCACGTTGGCGAAAAACGTCATGCCTGTCTTGATCCTCAAGCGATCAATCACCCTCTCCAGCGGGAGCTCCGGATCGGATCCGCGCATGGCGTCCACAGCCAGACGCAGGTCTTCCAACGCCTGCCGGTCCACACTGTCCGGCTTGTAGGCGATGGCTTCGCGGAGCTGCGCTTGCAACGCTTCGATCCGCTCCTCGTAGCTCCCCTGGATACAGTTCTCGTCGGTACCGCATTGATCACGGGTTCTCAGCCAAGCCATCTGAGCTTGCCGCAATGGGTCCCGCTGCTGCGACCGAGCACGGGCCAGCTTGCCGTACACGGATGACAGCCTCATATCCAGGCGGCGTAGATTCTCGTCCGAGCAGATCGCGGCCTCTGTCTTGGTCGCGGCGCGATCGCAATTCAGAACGACCGGCAAGGCGCGTTCCGAGGCGGCGAACAGAACAAGAAAGGCAATCAGAGACGGAAAATTTCGAGCATTCAACTTCACTACGAGGTTCCTCTTCTTCGCTTCATTTTGCGAAGCACTACATCGCATGGTGGCGGTTACCGAAAGCCTGCCTATCTCGATCCGACCTCCCGTCGCACAATGTCAACTACTTTCTCGGAACCCCATTTCCCGCCTTGAAAATGCACGGTTACCTGGTGCTCCGTCGGACCGCGCGAGACATTCGCATAGATGGAAGTCATGATCATCCCGGCTTCGCAAGCCAAAGGTATGTCGCCATCGGTGCGGCCGGTTGCGATGTTGACGAGCCGCAGGCGAAGCATGGAACCCGGACAATTTTCCGAAGACTGATAGACGCCGAGCAGCAGGTGTTTCTTCGTGTGATGCCACATCGGGATCTCGATAACGCCATCGAGTGAGGGGTAGGCTGTGATAGTGGGATCAATGCTGCCGACCTGATGCAACACAATTGGAAGCCTGCTCTTCCTGTCACTCCAAATTCCGTGGGCTTCGTCGTCGGCGATCTTCAGCGTGATCGGGCAGGCCACCTGACGTGCCGCGGTGCTACCAGGCTCCGCGACCGGCTTCATTTTCGCCCGAGACGGCCGCCCCTCGCACAACGTTATTCGGCCGTCTGGCTGGCGCTGCCCATGAAGCGGGATCGGGATGCGGCGCGCATCGTAGTAGTAGCTCCCCTCCGCATCCAATGGGACCGGCTCACCGCGAACGATGCTGCTGAAGGTCTGCAACGAGACATGAACCGGCGCGTCGCCGACCGTGCCGACGTAGTTCTTGACGTCATACCAGCTGGCGCGGGCTGGCGAAATGAGCAACGGCAGTGCGACAAGCGCAAGGAGGGGGACGTGGCTCTTCATATGTATCACTTCTTTCCATACCTGGGGGCAGCCGCCTTCTGCTGCGCCTTTCCACTGGCGTCGCCCCTTTTTGCGCTTTTTCACCGCTACTTCTGCTTCGTACTCAGCCCAGGCGTCGGGATTCAGCGGGCTGTACTGCCGCGGAAGCTGATGCACTTGGTCGTTGAGCGCACGGGCGTCCAGCAAGTCAAGAGAACTGTTGTTCGGTGGCGCCTTCGAACGTTTTGATAAATCCCGCTATCAACAACTCGGTGAAATCGGGTTTCATGGGAATTTGCTGTGCAGCAGAGTGGTGAATTTGGTACTTGGTTTAGCAATTATTCATAGTTTTGCTGTACAGCTAATCGTCTCGAAGAGAAATATGTTACCCATGATGACGCCTAGCGAATCTGCGAGGTCGGTTCGGGACCTGGACAGCAAGGGTGCGGACACCCCGGCATGAAATTGATATGCGCAAAATTCGGCGGTTCCGCCGACTTGCCAGGTTTGTAGCGAGGGATTTCCATGGAAATCATGCTCACCGGCACACCAAAAGTCGTCAGCCAATGCTCCAGGTGCGATACGCGCTTGCGTGCAAGAGCATGACTGACACCAACGGTGGGGGCCTCGTAGACGAGAATGTGAAACTCCTCCTTGTTCTCAAAGGCTGCCGGGTCATCGATCATCCACTCCGCCAGTCTGCGAACTTCCGAAGCCGGCAGGCGGTCCGCACCGGGCTCGAAATTGCTGTTGAAGGAAATATCGAAGCTGCAGGCCAGGGCGGGCTGCGCCAAGATCGCTGCTGCTGCAGCAACCGCGCGGACGTATTTAGACAATGACATAGGCGGCCAAGTTATCAGCATTCTCAATGCACTGCGGGTTCATTGCCGCAGCCTGCCGTTCGACAACAGGCTGCCGGACAGGGAGACGTCATCTAGCGCACGCCTAGCGAATCTGCGAGGTTGGTTCCGGACCTGGACAGCAAGGGTGCGGGCACCCCGGCATGAAATTGATATGCGCAAAGTTCGGCGCCATCGATTTGCCTTGGTTGTAGGGGGCGATTTCCATGGAGATCATGCTCGCCGGCACACCAAATGTTGTCAGCAATTGCTTCAAGTGAGCTGTGCGCTTACGCGCGAGAACATGACTGACACCAAACGCGGGGGCCTCATACAGGGCGATGTGAAAGTCCTTCTTGTTCTCATAGGCTGCCGGATCGTCGATCATCCACTCCGCCATTCTGCGAACTTCCGAAGCGGGCAGGCGATCCGCACCGGGCTCGAAATAGCTGTTGAAGGAAATATCGAAGCTGCAAGCCAGGGCGGGCTGCGCCAAGATCGCAGCTGCGGCAGCAACCGCGCGGAAGTACTTAGACAATGACATAGCCGGCCACGTTATCTGCATTCTGAATGCACTGCGGGTTCTTTGCCGCTGCCTCTTGTTTGACGGTAAATAGCTGGTAAAAGAAATCCTCCGTCGCCATTGCATCCTGGAAGTGGGAGACCTCATGCACCAGCGTTAGCAACTGCGAGTCCAAGAGATCAGCGTAGGGCGAAAGGGCGCAAAATTTTGTGCAATGGCGATGGTATGGGTCTCCGTATCTGGAGCACAAGCCGCTGCCGCGATTCGCGGATTGTTGCGTGTTTTAGGCGTGCAACCGATGTATTCCATCGTCTCGTCGGAGTATCGAACAAAGTTGTCGGCGGTCAGGCTCCTGAGGATCGACTCGATACGGGGAATTCCCTCAAGCAGGCGTTGGCGGACCCTTTCATCGGATACGCCAAACCACGCCTCGACTCGCGCCCGATCCGCGTGGCCCCACCGTCGAAGCTCCACCAACCTCTTGCCGCAGCACAGAACGGCTGTGTCGCGGAGCCTGAGAACGAGGCTGCGAAATTCCGCGTTGCTCATGTTCGCGCAGATCCGCTCCGAATCGTCCACGAGGCGGCTTGGCCCGTCAGACAGCTTCTCGGCGGCGCTTGGTGCGTAAGTGCCTGGTGCGGCCAAGGCTGGATGCGGCCTGCCCGGTTCACCTGGATGATGAAATCCCGCTGCGACGGGATCACCAGTGGCTTGTCCGTGCATTGGCACATCACCCTGGCGCCCCGCACCAGAATCTGGCGCCCGTCCATGAGCGTGAAGTGCGGATAGGCGTCGTTCATCACCGGGCCACCCACCTTGCAAGCCGGACAGGTAGCGTGGTCGCCCTCCGCCGCGACGGCGACACCGTGATGCGTAAAGCCAATCACTGTGGACATCAGCACCCCGCCTGTGCCGGTCTTGTCGCCATGCTTCAGGGCCTCTCGCATATCGTGCATGCCATCCTCCGTTGTCAGGTCGCCGACAGGCAAAGTGGTCGGACGGCTTGCCAATGTGCCCACGGATTGCCTGATCGGCATTGGGAAAAGTCTGCAAGAACGCGAAGAAAATTCCCTTAGTGAGCGGGAATACGCCGTGAAGTTGGGAGGCGGGTTCTCATCCGGACGCCGCGCAAAGCGGCGGCAGTGTTGGCTCGGCTTGCCGACTACTCGATCCTCCCCGCATCATTGGCGAGCCGCGACCCAGGCGCGGATAGCGGACGAACCCCGCAGGCCCGGGTACAGCGCCTGCACCTGTTCAATGCCTGGTCCAGCTGCTGCTTTAGCGGTGTCAGCAAGGCATGCAGGCGGCTATCACCCGCGTGCAGGTTCAGCAGCGTGATGACAAATTCCAGATGTGCGCTGATGCGCAGCAGTTCGTGGCAGCCTTGGTGGGTTGGCTCGTGGCTCGGATCAGCTTCGTTGTCCGGCAGCAAGGGCTCGGCGATCAGCCTCGCTTCCACGGCGGCTTCCCGTGCTTCGGCAGCGGTGCGCGGGCGACGTTGGCGGGCGGTCATGGGTACCTCCTGTTTTGTGATCGGGGTGCGATCTCAGACATCGGTATGGCGATGGGCGGCGTTGGCGACCATCGTCCTGGCACGCGGCGGCGGGTGCTTGCCTCGATAGGTGTGTGTATCCCCACCGCCTGCGGCCTTACGGGCCGCGGTGCAGGTATGGGGAACGGGTGTGGCTCAGTACAGCGCTTGCACGCGGTTCACTGCCTGGTCCAACTGCTGCTTTAGCGGTGCCAGCAGGGCATGCAGGCCATTGTTGGCGGCTTGCTCGTCGGCCTGTAGCTCCAGCAGGAGCAGGAGGGATTCCAGGCCTGCGCTGACGCGTAGGAGGTCGTGGCAGGATTGGTGGATGGTTTCGTGGGTTGGGGTGGTTTCGCCTGCTCGGGCGAGGGGCTCAGCGATCAGCTTGGCTTCCGTGGCTGCCTCTCTTGCTTCGGCGGCGGTGCGGGGGTGACGTTGGCGGGCGGTCATAGGCGCCTCCTCGTTCGGGATATCAGTCGAGATGCTCTGCGAAGCAGCCTCGCGATGCTGCGCAGAACCGTAGGGCGTAGAAGCCCCTCTGCATGGTCCATAATGCGGCAGATAATTCTCGGCGCGAGCGCATACGCCCCCCCTCACAAGAGAGGTGGCAAGGTGCGTTCGTCGTCGTGCGGCACGAATAGGGTGGCCCGCGCAGGGTGTCGCGAGTAGTAAGCCAACACAGGCGCGCGCGGCAAAGGGCCACTGCTCGCAAGTTGCCAGCCCACTCCTCCGTTCGAGCCACTGAACGAGGCTAAATTTACCCAATAAAGCTTAAATAGCCCAATTGAAATGCGCGATCGGGTAGAAGAATTGATAGATTTCGTTGCGGGCGGACACCGGCGCTTCAAGCGCATGGAGGAACTGACCGGGGTGAAATCCGATAGCTGGAAGAACACGTGCCGCAATCAGCAGCGCGTGACGCAGGAGATGGTGGAGGCTATTGGGGCGGTGTGGCCTCAGTACGCGTACTGGCTCGTCACTGGGAAGACTGACGAGGAGCATGGGCATACTTCGCCGATCCGAGATCGAATTGCGCGGGATTTGGAGAAGGTTCGAGCTGAGCAGGGATAAGGGTCCGCTAAGGACCTTGGTCGGGCGGCGATCTCCGAATTCCGGGGAAGGCTGCACGGATCGTCAGGAAGAAGAAAGAGTGACCCCGGTACCCCATAAGCCTTGGATCATGGTTAGCGCCGAGAGACCATTGGCTGCGGACCAGAAACCAGGCCGGTAGTGTAGCCGAGGTCAAGCCCAGATGGCTCTGGTCGACCCATTTCCGACGTTCGCGGTCACGCAGTCTCTACGGCCGCTTCCAAGGTTCAACGGCCATCGAGCATGTCACCTTGCATGAATGGTGCTCGGCTAGAACGGTCATTCAAGGCTTGCCGCGTGAACGCCAGATGCACTTCGCATTGGTGCCATTCGACCATATTCGGGGAGAAGACGGGCGCCGACGAATGACAACCTTCTCGGAACTAAACTAGTCGAGCGCCGCCCCGATCTTCTTGACCACTTCGCCGAAGTGCTCTGGACGCTTGCGGGTGACTGTGCCAGCGATGATACGCAGGAAGTCCTCGCGCTCGAGGCCGAGCTCTTTTGCGGCAGTGTAAAGCTCGCTATGCTTGCCGGCTTTCGCGCCCTTGTCTAGAGCTTCTGCGACGGAATCTGAATCTGCTCCCACCAAGGCAGCGAGATCGTCTGCAACTTCTTTGCCGACCTGCATGAGCCAAGCCTCCGGCCAAATGTCGCCGGGAAGGTAACCCATTCGCGCCGTCACCCAATCGTCGAAATCCTCATCAGGGTTCTCAGCCATGTTTCGGGCGTGACCAACGTTGATGCTCTCTTTCTTCCTTTGGTCACCGTCAAACACCGCCAAAATCGAACGTTTATCGTCACGCAAGTACGTCGCCGCAAGTTGGCGGGCGAGGCAGTTAGCCGAGCCAATTTCAGCAATGGTAATCCGGGTCCTTTGCTGAGCCTGCAATGCCGCAGCTACCAAGGCTTTGGCCACGTCGTCCTCGACAAGTACGTCAAGCTCCTGACCAGCGACGCCACCAAGCTTGGAAAAGGCGAACTCGGAAGAGACGGAGTTTAGGATCTTCGTTTTTCCGTTCACGGTTTCGACGAAATACCTAGCGTCATTCGGAAGGCGCTCGAAAATCTCCTTCGAATGTGTCGTGCAAATCACCTGAGCGTGCAATTCGAGACACGTCTCCTTGAGTTTGTCGATAAACCTACGCTGGGCCTCAGCATGAAGCCCGAGTTCAATTTCGTCGATGACCAAGAGCGCGCCCTTACCGCAGTCGTACAGAACGGAGAAGATCTCGAAGAGTGCGTTCTCTCCAGCGCCCATGTTGAAGCCGGAATACGCCGTTTCGCCGACCTTCACGATAGGAAGGCTGTACTTCGAGTATTCCAAGTAACGAAAGCTGTCATACTTTTTCCCCAAGATCGAGCCTACCGCTTCTTTGACCTTGTCCTCCCATCCCTTCTGAACCGCGTCCTTGAATGCTTTGGAATATGACCTCGATTGGCTTCGCTCAGCGTGGGGGACGATGCGATCGATCCCGAGGAACGCTACGTTCCGCTTCACTCGATCGTCGTAGTCATTCCATTTTCCGCCCCTCTTCTTGATACGCCTCTGCCAACCGATGCCGATACCGTCCGGGAAGGTTTCGGACTTTTTCCATTTATCGTAAGCTATGTCGTACCGGACCTCTATGCCCTGTGGCGACAGTTCTTCAGGGTGCTGGATGAAAAAATCCGAAAACGTGTAATACGACATTTTCCGTTTGGAAAGACGATACCCATCCTTCTTGTTGTGGTACGCACAGCTTGCCAGTGCCAAGATGGTGGACTTGCCCGCGCCGTTCTTACCCGCCACCGCTAGGATGGGGAAATTGATGGGGAGATTGAGGGGCGTGAGGCCCCGTAATTCGCCGGTGACAAGGCGGATACCGCGAAGAAGGGCTTTGGTGTGGTCGTTGGAAAACCAGTCACGAAGCTTAGTATCATTCTTTGTTTCGCGATATTTCATGCGACGGCAAGTTTTTGTGTTTGGAATAGTTTTCGCATGTTACCAGCTTCACGGATTAGAGTTTGCACCGGGTGCATTGTTTTGTGTTAGGTGTCGCCCCGGTATGACCACATCGACGCTCCAGCCCTTCACCGCGCGGAACCCCGATTCACTTGCTATGCTGATGGATTTTAGCTCAGCCTACTAAACAGGCATAAATGCTCTGGGGGCCGCCATACCCCAATAAGTTTAGAGGTCATTCGGGCGGACTCCTGGGCTACGACCGGTGACCTATTCGTTGCTGCCATTGGTAGCGGAGAAAAGGCCGATGACGCGCCGATCCGATCGGCGAATGAAGGTCCATGTCTGTCGCGGAACGCCCATTTTGGGGTCTTTAGGTGCGCGCTGGCGATTGGCAGGAAGTGGCCTAACTCGACCGTCTGACATTCGATGTCCGCAGCAAATACGCGATCCTTCCCATTGCTAGCAGGTCTCCTTGTTCCCGCTCCAATGTCCAACAACTCATCGTTGTAAAGAGCGTGGCCGACAATCTAGAACAGTTCGTCCTTGATTGCTGGCGCGACAAGGGGATAGCCCGCATGAAGCCGCGGACGGTCTTGTCCATCCAGAGGCGCGCCGTTGGAGGGGCGCAATGCTAGCAATATGGACATCAACTGACCAGATTCACGCGTAGCAGCGGAGACGCCTCGATCCGCCACCACACGCTCGCGCAGCGCTTGCCCTCCCAAAGAGGGGTGCTTAACATCGTGTGGCGAGCCGATATGCCGCTGGACAGGGATCGTTCCCGCACTCGACTGCAGCGACTACTTTACCGCTGCGGGGCCTCGATCATCGATTGACAACGCGACACGATCTCATGACGACATCGTGTCAATAGAATCAGTATGGCAACCACAGGGACAACTTCATTCGGCACCACGCTCGGTCTTGACCCGCTCCACGCCTTGCGCGACGCGCCACCGGCGGCGGAAATCTTGCGGACAACAGATCTGGTGCGCGCATCAATCGGTCCCAGCTACCGCGACCTCAGGGCGCAGCGGCTGGAAGAGCTGCTGACAAGCTGCCGCGAGCAGGTGCTGCAACAGATCATCGGGCCTTTCGGCCTGACCCCATCGATGTTCGAAGACAAGCTCGGCGGCAATGTCACGACCCAGCACAATGCCGAGCAGGACATCTTCGCGAAGCGTTCGGAGCAGTACAAGCGAGGTGACTACAGTTACGACACCGCGAAATCGGAGAAGAAGCGGGAAATGGTCACGAACGGCACCATGAATTCGCAGGAGTTCGTGGATGCCTATACGGGTAAGAAAGCGCCTACCAAGCGAGTCACGGAAAATGGAAAGCCGGCGATGAATGCCGAGCTGGACCACACCGTCTCGATGAAGGAGGCGCATCGGCAAGGCGGCTGGATGAAGGACGCCGAGGGCCGCAAGCAGATCAGTTCCCAGAAGGACAATCTGAACTACACCACGCGCAAGACGAACAACGAGAAACGCGCGCAATCGCCCGAGGAGTACTTGTCCGCCGATAACGGCTTCGATGAAACCATCACGAAGCCGATTATTGCGAAGGCGCGCAAGGCGGTCGAAGAGCAGATTCCGACGACCAAGGAGCGCCTGACCTATCACGGCAAGGAGTTATTGGCCACTGGCGCGAAGGAAGCGGGCAAGAACGCGCTGCGGCAAGCGATGGGCGTACTCATATTCGAGTTCGTCAACGGCTCGTATCTGGAGATCACAACGATCGTCAAGGAACGCGAGGAGAAGGGCAATCTTGTCGATCGTATTGTCGCTGCGATGCGGCGCGTCCTGGATCGTGTCACGCACAAGCTGAAGGGCGCCTTCGACGCGCTGGTCTCGGGCGGCGCGCAAGGATTCATCAGCAACTTCCTGACCTTCGTGATCAATAACGTGGTCACGACGTCGGCAAAGATCGTCACGATCATTCGCGAGAGCATCAAGGGTATCTGGGCTGCGGTGAAGATGGTCGTGTCGCCGCCAGAAGGCGCTACCGGAATGGACGTCGCGCGTGCGGCGACCAAACTGATCGCGGGCGTCGTGACCTCTTGCCTGGGCATGCTGTTCGAGCAGTCGGTGCGAGGATTCATTACGTCCATACCCCTGCTGGTGCCCTTGGCCGACCCGCTCTCCCTGGCCGTTACCGGCATACTTACCGGCTTGATGACCGCGTTGACGGTCTTCAGTATCGACAGATTGTTCGACATGCTGTCGGACAAGGGTACGGAACATCTCGCAACCCAGTTCGCGAAGGCCGACGCCGACGCAGTGCTGGTCGAGCAGATGGCAACGCTGGCGGAGCTGCAGTTCGCGCAATCGCAGGTGTATGAGCACGTTGCGCTGGTGAACCAGGCACTTCTTTCCACGCATGGGTCCAATGAGCAAAGCCTCGCCAGCGCTGTGGAACTCGCTGGTCGGACTGGTGGGCTCAGGGCCGACATGATGGGGATCATGCAGATGGCGCGCGCGCGTCGACGGGAAACCCACGAAGCCTTGGACGAACTCCTGACTCATTCATTTTCTGGACCATCGAAGTGACCGATATCATTGAAAGAATGGCACATCTGGATGTGCCGAATGACCTGCTGAAAACTGTCGACGTTGACGAGGTGCTTAAGCGGTTTCAACGCGCTTTCCGAAAGCTCGACGATCTGAAGAAGTTCCGTACCGAACACGAGCGGCGCAATGCCGTGATGCGCTGGTGGAACAACGATGACCTGGAGAATGCGCAACTCGACGCGCAGGAGGTTCAGGCAGAGTTCTCGAAGACGCTGGGCCAGCTCATGGTCATCAGCATGCTTCAGGCGAGAAAGCTCGACGGCCAGCAGCGTCAGTTGGCGAGCCAGCAAACCGAAATCCACAAGCTGTCCGAGCGCATCGGCAGTCATGCCAGCGAGCTGGCCGCCGAGCATTCGCGACTGTTCGAGCAGGGCGAGGAACTCAATCGCCTTGTCCGGGATGCGCTTGACATCCAGTACTCGATGGAAACCGAGCGGAAGCTGATCGCCATCGCGTCGCAAGTTGCGACGTCCAAGGATGCTCTCGTTGCGGCGTTCGATGGGAAGCTCGCCGAGGCGCACGGTCTGGCGGAGCAAACAAGGCAGCTCGCGGCCGAGTCGTTCGAACGGATCACATCACGCGTGGAGCAGCGCACGGCTGCGCTGGAAGCCCAGTCGGCCGAACGCGTCGCGGCAGTGGAGCGGCAGACGGTCGCTGCCATGAGCGAGATGGAGCAAGTTGTGGGGGCGGTGGCGGACAGGCTGAGCACCGCGACGACGGAACAGCGGGGAGAACTGAAGGCCGCACGGGAGGAGATCGGGAGGTTGAACCAGGTCGTAGCCGGGGTGTTGGAAACGAAGACTGCCGAAAGGATTGGGGCACTGGAAGCGCGGACGGCTGCTGCCATGCGCGGGATGGAGCAAGGCGTGCAGACGATGGCGGACAACCTGAGCACCGCGACGACAGAGCAGCGGGGGGAACTGAAGACCGCGCGAGAGGAAATCGGAAGGCTGAACCAGGTGGTGACCGAGGTGCGGGAAGCGCTTGCCGCGCAGCAGGCCGCGTTGCAGGAAACCAGGCAGCGGGCTGCGGATCAAGCCCACAAGACGTTTCTGTCAATTGCCGCCGTATCGGCTTGTGCGGCGGTCGCGATTGGCATCGTCTATGTGGTGCTTGCATAGCAGATGGCCCTGACGGTCGGATTGTGCCAGCGACGCTACACGGTTTGGGGGCGCAGAACGACCCTAAGCGGTCGTTGGCGCTGGGGTCGACTAATAGTCGAAACTGGCCGGAGTTACTTCATGGCTGAGATACCAAAGCATTGGACGATTCACGCTCGACGATCTTTTTCACTTGCTTGAATAACGCGTCCACGCTTGGGGTCGTGTTGTTGCCCCTGAGCTTGCCGAACAGCGATTGCTCGGCAACTACCATGCACGACCAGACAACTTCGCTGCCGCGAGGAACGGATGCTGATGGTTGATTTGCGGCGAAACCGTGGACGCATCCGCAACCGACCCAGAGCAGATGCGGTTTTCGCTGAACGACAATGCACCATCCCCAATCCTCCGGAATGACCTCCTCGACAATCCGTCCGTCAATAACCAGACGATCGCGCAACCACCGGGACAATTGCCGCCCGTAACAAAAGGGGTTCGTCTCTTCGTCCTCACCCGGTTCGATCTCGAATAACGTTGAGCGAAACCAGAACTGTTGTTGGCTCATGGATTCCTTCCTCTTTACCCGTTCCTCGATCTTACCGGGTCGATGGCAGGAATGGTTATTCATGAAGGAGGGGTTCCAGGCGCGCCTTTCCGAAAGTAAGGTGGAAAGGCCGCTCATGGCCGGCCTCGGCCGGCTACCCACCGCGAGGCCACGGCCGTCGCTGCTCGCCCCTAAGCGGCCATTGCTCTTTCCGGTCATCTCCGCGTCGGATCAAGTATTTGCCCGAGTTAATGCGCCATCTCATATGGACGTTGAATGACAGCTACCTCAAAGGTGCAATCTGTAAGAAGGAAGCTATAAATCACGATGGAGAGCGGATTGCCATTCGGCCCATCGATCACGGCAACCTGATTGGCGATGCCATCGGTCGCCATTCCCATATGCCATAGTCCAGATACTATTCGCCCAGAGCGTGGGGTCATGGGATACGGAATCGTGGTTGCTATAGACCATCGCTCATCCAGGCGGCGCACTAGATCCGATCGTTTTACGCAAGTTGACCCTGTATGTATGGCTATACCAACGCTTGGGGGACGAGCGATGCCGCCTTGAATACTGCTGACGCCTTTCAAGGCCGTCAGAAGCGGGGGTCTACAAAGACTGGACGATCAACACCCCAGGCACGAGCAATATTTTGTGCTTTGGCTTGTATCACCGCCGCCAAGGTTACTGGATCATCGAAGTCCGCCGGCGGCAACTCAAGAAGCGGAGTGAGTAGGATTCTGTCCACCTCACCAACACGAGATAGCGCGTCGAGCTCTCCACGTTTGCTCTTGAGAATAGGTACGTAATGGTTGAAGTTCATTTGACCCTGCCTCCGACTTGGAATGCAAATAGCTTGCGCCACAAGCGAGGCTAGCTGACCCCACTCGTCAGGGAAATACCTCTTGAACGGGCAGGGACTTGGAGCGGCCTGCGACCAGACACAGCGGCGGTGGCATTAGTGTGAATGTCAGGATCAGACGCCACGCCGGCTATCCGCCCAGGTAGCCCGTTGCACCTGGCCGTTGAGATTCACCAAACAGAATTATCTTTGCACCAACGTCAGGCCATAGCTGCCAGCCTGCTTGCCGGCCTGTAGCTCTAGCATCGTTATGCCGCAGTGCGACAGATACAGCGCAATCCTTCGCTCAACCGGGATAGCGACTACTCGATCCCACCCTCGCCACTCGCAAGCCTTTCCCTTCGCGAACTCACTCTTCCGAGTCACTGGTTGCCAGATCCCCTACTGAAGAGGGGCGACACTGAGGACTCACCAATCCCGCGCGACAGAAAGTTGCATAGGACAAATCCTAACGACATACTAACGACCAAGAAAACGAGCACGCGTGCGCGCGCCAAAAATCGGGAAAAAAGGGGAATACGTTGACCATTCCAACGGTTGCAAGGTCGGTTATTGCTTTGGCGATGAAGAAGTTCGATAGTGAACTCCGGAAAACCAAGGATTGGAAGGGATGGGATAGCAAGAAGTCTCAGCTGTATGCGATCTCTGAGGGTGGGGCACTATATCCGCCGAAGCAGATAGTTTCCATGGCCACCGGCCTCTCGGTCAGGGGCTTTTACGGCGGCCACCCTACAAACTCCTATCTTGAGGAACGGGGATTCAAGATAGTGCGGCTCCCGAACGAACGGCAAGCGTCGGAGTATGCAGAACCGCCGGGCTTCTCACTCGGCGAGATTTACGATAGACGAGCTGACATACATCTGCCCTTCGGCGGCAGTCGGCAGAGTGGCATTGCACCCTCAAGCACGGCCCAAGCCATATTCATCTTCACGGGTGATAGCGGAGAGCAGTATGGCTACGTTGACGGCCGAGATGAGCTTGGCGTGTTCTCCTACACCGGTGAGGGCCAAGTTGGCAATATGACGTTCACCCGGGGCAATCTGGCAATCCGGGATCATGCGCAGAATGGGCGAGCGTTGCATTTGTTCAAGTCGCTCGGCAAAGGCAAGGGTCAAGAATACCTCGGCGAGCATGCCTATGCCGGACACTCGATTCGTCGGGGGCCTGATAAGAAAGGGGACCAGCGCGACGTGATCGTGTTCCAACTTGTCCCGGTGGCATTGCTGGACGATGAAGACGGTGCGTCACTCGACGATGAAGCTCCTGTGGCGGCGCCCTCCAATTTGGAAGAGGCACGGCGGCGAGCCATTGAGGCGTTTCGCGGTTCATACGGGGAGACGGGAAAGAGCGCCCTGAGGCGGCTCTATCAGCGTAGCAAGCAGGTGAAGGACTATGTGTTGTTGCGTGCAGAGGGAAGATGCGAGTCGTGCCTTCAGCCAGCAGCATTTCAGCGGAAGGATGGGTCTCCGTACCTGGAACCGCATCACACGACACGGGTCTCGGACGGTGGTCTCGACCATCCGCGTCATGTGGCGGCGATATGCCCGACTTGCCATCGGCACATTCATCACGGGCTTGGGGGGCATCAGAAGAATTTGGAACTGATGGACGCGATTGCGGCTAAGGAAACTGAGTGATAAACATCTTCGTTAACGGGCTTCCGGTTCGAAAACAATCGGTCTCGGCGACCGTGCAGCTCAGCGTTGTCTGATACGAAACCACAGCAATGGACTGCGCTATGTGAGCGCAATGCTCGTGGCTTGACTCAGGTCAGTTCTCCAGCGCACAAGCTCGCATGTTCCGAGACGAGTGTCGACACAGGGTCCACACTGGTGGGCTGGCCGTCGTCAGTAGGCTGTGCTTCCGCCGAGACATTGGAAGTCTTGCACATGTCAATGGCGCGCCGCGCGCGATGGCGGCTACGCTGATCGGCGAACTCGACGAGGTTTAGAAAGAACGAGACCACGGTGAGGACGCCAAAGAGCGCCGTCAAACGCAAGTTTCCACTGACCCCGGCGCCGGCCCCGCCTAGGAAGCAAGCGACAGTCGCAAACATTAGAACCCATGCCGCGATCCCCACTCGACCGCGCGCCGGTGGAAGAAACCCGCTGGCAGCGACGAAGCCATGCCCTTCATGGAATTGGACATGATCCCGGCCGGCCGCAACCGCGCGGATGAGGAACAGGGCTTCCGGATGCGTGGCTATGTAGCGCAGTTCGGCTACCGTAAAATCCACGCCGTATGCCGCGAACATCCGGCCTGCGTCGGCCAGCGTTGGTGCGTCAACACTCAACTGCTCCCACGCCTTGGTCACCGCGTCCGGGTATCGGACACAATGCTCCCGTACCACCCATGAAAATAGTCCACCAATTGCGGCCACGAGACCGCCTGCCTGACCCGTCATGTTACCCCCCGGAATATCCGCCGCGCCACGTTGTCATTTCGTTGATGTACTGCATGATAGTCTGGTAGAAGACTCGACGAAAATTTTAGCGTCGTTCTTAGCTGCAGGCCAACAACGGCCGAAAGCAGAACTACTTGACTTCATTTCCCATGCGCACCCTCGATCTACGGTAGGAACCAGAACTCTTCGTTGTGTATCTAATGGGTCGCGAAAAGCGATCGGTCGGATCCTTTAGCTCCTCCAAATGCTCAGGTTTAACATGGCGGCCTCAAATCTGAAGTGCAACACCTTGCTTCGGGTAAGGTGTTGCACTTCAGATTTGAGGCCGCCCCTTCTATATCCATCCACACACTGCGAGAAAAGCCCGTTGCACATTTCTCATATCGGCATAATTCGTGGATGTTGCATATTTCAGCGATCTTAACGGAGAATTTCGGAATCTCCATCGCAAACCCCCAAGGCACCAATATTTTCATGGTCTCTACAGAGCACGCGAACAGCCTCCTTCGCCTCATTTAAGCACGCGATTGGTTTAGACGCGTTTGACGAACTGAGTCTTCGGAAAGGTTCAGCAGATCCTCGAAGAGAACATGCGCTGTTCTGCGCGTTCGCGAGGATCTTTCTGATTGGGGAAATGCAATGAGAAAGAGAAGGCAGAAGAGTGGCACATGCTAGCCGCGATGATGGAATCGAAGAGCACCAACGTATCCGGTGTGAGCTTTCGCTGTATCGCAGGTAGGAGATAGTGTCGAGAAACAATTTTCTGTATCGATTTCTCAATTTAAATGGCCTTTTCGCACCCCTTTAATATATCCCGTTCCTTTATTATTTAATTTGATCGCAGAAGATCGTCAATGGCGAAGCTGTCAAGCTTTGGAAAGGATGGCGACGGCGGCTTTGGCATGTGCCCAACCATCTGCAAATTCATCGGCCTTGTCACACCAAGCATAGAGTTGCGCAGGGGGGGACGAGACGAGAGCGCGCATCTGCCGATTACGTTACATCAACTGCTCCTGTAACCCCTCGATCTTATCGGTGCCAGCGGCAGAGAGCAGACTTCCAAATAACGCCACCCACGTGAACTGCAAAGGCCTCACAGCGGGCACCGTCGTTCCTGCTCGACCGTGTCAGTAGAGAACTGCGCGACCTGACTCGAAGCCTGGTGTGAGGCCCGGCACGCCCACGTAGACCCGAGCTGCTGACCACAGGCCTGCTCGCCGCGTTGAGCCAGCACCGATCTACCAGTTGCTCCAGGAGCTGGTGCACTTCCTTGTCGGCCCAGACGTCGTCGCGCTGGTAGTCCGGGGCGATGTAGAAGCACTCTCTGAATGGTTCCTCCATGCTGTATTCGTGGTTTTCAATGCGGGCCGGCCACGGGACTTCGTCCAAAAAGTTCAAATGGCGTTGCGCAAGCCAACGAACTGCTGATTGGCGCCTTCCGCTCGTAGTTCTAGAGTGTGGCTGTTGGTGGCGATATAGGCGGGGGACGCGTCGAACGAGAAGGGGTAGATCACGGCCATCGACTGCAGCGTTGCGAGCGGCATGGCTTTGCCGTAATACCGAAGGGCTGCTTCAAGCACCCACGAGACGACATCTTCACGACTTAGCGGTCGTGGCGCGAGACGAACCAGTCGCTTCCCATTTTCGATACGCTGGATAGTACCCCAGTTGGCCTGAGTCTGAAGCACGGCTTGGGTCGCGCGCTTTGCGATCTCTCGATCACCGTACACCTCACTCATTCGCCGGTGCAGTTCCAACACCGAGCAGTCACCTTGAATTGAGGTTAGGCGACCGGTGAACTCGGCAATCTTGGCGAAGTACGGGTAGGTCGCAACTGCTGCCCCCCAAGCGAAGGGAGTGATTTCATCAGCGGATGCCGAGTTCTTGAAGATGTTGACGCCTCGGTCTATGAAGTCGGCCAGGTCGGGGCGCGGAGCCAGTCCAAGCGCGTTGAGCTTTGTCCGCGTCTTTGACCTAGCCTCCTTGCCGAGTGCGGCGGCGTCCAGCAGGCCATCCAGGTCGTCGAGGGATGCAAGTCCCGCGCGCACCTTGAGCGCTGCGGCCACCCATTCGATTCGGATGAACCTGTCGAAGCCGATTTGAGGGGCTGTCGGAGTCATCAGGTTCTGGTCAATTCACTAATCTTTACGAACGGCACCATCAGTTCTTCGACTGATATGCCTCCATGGACGACAGCATGCTCCCCTTGGAGCATGAACGCGCTGCGGCCACCCGCGAATAGGGCTTGATAGTTCGCAGGAAGTCCAGCGACGTTTATCCGATGAGAGCCTGGACATGCAGCCGCGGACTCTGCAGCGATCGCTTCGTTGCGATAGGTTCGGACACGCTCGCCGCGCATTTCGGCCTCAACGCCTTGCTTCGGTCGCCCTTGGCCGATCGCCTCGACGTTTCCGTGATCAGCGGTCAGATAGACATCGAAGCCCTTCGACAGCAGAAGCGCAAACAGCCGCTCGACGAAACCTGAGTCGCACCAGCTTTCGATCTGTGTGGCGATTCCACGCTTTCCAAGCACAGCACCGTGGACGATCTCGTCGACGGTATCGACGACGATCCCGATGGCCTTGGTGGTCGAGGTTCCGATTGCCGATTCCAGCTCTTCCAGTTGCTCGACGCGCTTGAGTCCCTTGCGGTAGAAGACCTCGTTCGGCTTCAGGCCCTGGTCCTGCCAGAACCGACTCCACTGAGCAGGCTCCGATGCAGTTGTGTCGATCGTGTCCGCGAACTCTCGCGGCTTCAGACCCGAAAAGATGGCTTGCCTCGACACCGACGTCAGCGTTGGCATCCAGGCGAAGCAGGCGGACTCAGCTGCATGCTGGGCACCGCGGTCCGTCGCCAGCTTGTCGAGGACCGTCTTTCGGGTCGTTTGCGCCTTTTGGACCCAGGGGTGGTCTGTGGTCAGGACCATTTCAGCCTGTGACAAGTACGACGCCGTAGCGCCCAGCTCGGCGATCAGTTCCTGAAGCTTCTCGACGGCAGACAGAACCTCGAGGTTCTTCTTCTGAGCATCGATGTCGTCCGATCCGATCCGCAGGTTCTTGAGCTTGCCGACGGTGTTGTACGGACTCAGCCCTTCGGTGAAGGTCTTCAAAGCCTCGAGTCGTTCGCGCCAGTTAGTGATCTCGTCTTCGGTCAGAAGAGGCTTGCCCCAGAACGTGAGCTTGCCCTTCAGATCCGTTCCGGCGGTGAGCACTCGGCCGACGAGTTCGGAGACAGCATCCAGCAGTTGTTTGACGGGCTCCTCCGAGCCTTGCGTGGCCAGTTGCGCAAGGCCAGGGGACAGTCCAAGCAGCTCGAACAGCGACCGTAGGACAGCAACGTTGATTTCCTTGGGCGCTTCGACGTGCTTGAACTGCTTGAGGTCTTCCAGGCTGCGCTCGGCCAGCAGGGTGAGCTTGCCGGAGTCGATCTTGTCCCCGGTGATGGCCAGGACGATGTCGCCGGAGTAGATGAGCCCGCCGAGAACGGTTACGAGCAGGTCAGGCTCCAGACGGAACTTGATCGGATGGAAGTATTCGACGTCCGTCTGCCCGTTGAGCAACTCACTGCGATTCAGAACCTGCCCGTGCCCCTTGGCCTTGAGTCGACTCAGGATTTCCTGGGCATACCGTGAGCGCCCCGCGTCGATGCGGTCGCCGTCCAGCATCTCCAGTGCATCGAGGATGGCGTTCGCATCCTTGGTGCGGGCCCCGCCGGCGAGCGTCTTGAGCGCGCTGCCCATGAGTTGTTTGCGGTTGGCTTCGGTGACCAGCGTCGAGAACGTGGGGTACTCCGGCGCCAGGTCGGCAAAACGCTGGTTGAATGCGATGCCGGAGATCACGTTGACGATGTCTCGAAAGTTGGCGCGTTCGTCGGCACCAAGGCGCAGTCGGTCGCGGATGTTGACGCCCTTGGCCCAGTCCTGAAGCGTCTTGGTCTTGCCTTGGTAGGTGACCTCGAACGCGGTCATCTGCTTTTCTTGGAGCCACTTGCTCATGTCACGCAGAGCATCCTTGGCCTTGTCCAAGTAGATGCCTTTGGCGCCACCGCTTGCGGTCGACGCGAGGTCTTGTGCTGCGGCATAGTACGACAGGTGACGACGGATGGCGTCATCCAGCCCTTTCAGGCGAAAGAACACCTCGTCGGACTTGCTTTCATCCCGAAAGCGCGGTGGCTCAAACGGCTGGATGAAGTAGACGTAGAAGTCGCGCTCCGGCTGTGCGGTGGGGCGATCGTTCGGCGCTCCGAAGAACAGATAGCCGTCCCGCTCAACGCGACGGTCCTGCCACTCGATCTGGTACTGCCAGATCTGGTGACCGGTCACGTAGGTGCTGTCGTCGGTGCGCTCCATGAGTTGCTTGACCGCTCCGTAGTAGGCGCGGTCCAGTGCGTCGTCAGACAGTGCCTCGGCGCGCTTTTCGATCTGGGCGTCGTAGTCGACGTCCTTCTTCAGGTCGAGGTAGTACTGCTCGGTATCGGGTGCTTTGGAAATGAACTGGCCGTTGACCGTCTTCAAAACCTCGCGCAGAGTGGTCTGCACGGCCGTCAGCAGGTCCTCTGCCGGGTCCCCGCCCATGTCTTCGATGCCGGGCTGGTACAGACACAGCGTGTCACGCAGTTCGATCGCTGTTGGTCCCACTGGAACGTAGATGTCACCACCGGTGGTCAGGCGCTGTACTGAGAGGCCAGCGATGACACGCTGGGCCATCGCCTTGTAGGCTGGCCGGGTGAAAGCCTTCTGGACGCGCTCCGCCAACACCTCCGAAACCTTGAGCACCGGGCCAATGTTCGGGTCGGACCGCAGGACAGAGTTCGAAGTGACCGTCTCCCAGAACTTGTCGTAGCCAATCAAGCCAGGCCGATCGTCCGGCACATCCGTATTCAGGATCGCCTGGATCTGATCGCGCAGCGTGACCAGCGCACCACGTTTTTCCGTGAAGATCAACCTTTCGAAGGTGTCGATGTACTCGGGGTGGACGGGGAACAGGCGCACGTACTCATCCATACGCTCGTTCATCGTGCTGTAGAACTTGGCGAACTTGGTAAGGTAGTTCCGGATCTTGTTCTGCTGGTCCGTCGTCTTCTTCAGCAGACGCTCGGAGACCACGAAGCTCACATCCTGCCGGGCCAACAGAACCTGCGTGAATCGATCCTTCACGCGACGCAGGCTGTCAGCCACATGCTGGAAGCGGGTGCTGTCGAAGATCGCTTCCTGGACGCCGGCCGCGAAACGGAAGCGCAGGTGCTTGGTGACTTCCCCAATCTCGCGCAGGAAGGACAGGTCCAGCGCCAGGTCATGGTCCTTGCGCGATCGGAGGTAGTCGAGGAACTCGTCGACCACCAGCAGGAGGCCATGGTTAGGGTGGACCTCGGCGAACGCCGCCATCATGTCCTCGAATGCAGCCTTATTGTTGACGACCTTGTCCGCTGGCGGAAAGGTGAAGCTGACATCGTTCTGTTCGAGGAACAGCTCGAGCTCCTGAGTGACGATGTCGCGCAGGGACATCTGGCTGGAGATCTCGATGCGGTGCACCTTGAACTTGCCCGCAATCGCTTGCGCCGCTTCGGCCACCTTGGGGTGCCGGATCATTGACACATATGCCGGGTCCTCTGCCACGAGCGAAAGGACGGACATCAAGTGGGACTTACCGGTGCCGTAGTTGCCGACTACCAACACGCCCTTGTGGTCGACGGATTCATCGAACGAGAGCTGGGGGATCATCAGCTTGGCGATCCGCTCCGCCATGTCATCAGAGATGACGTAGGTCGCAACGAGCTTCTTGGCTTCGTCGGGCCGGTTGGCGTCAAGTAGCTGGATGACCGATTCAATCGGCTCAAACTGAATGAGATCGCCGTAGCGCATGGATTCCTCTCTTCCCCTTAGATTGCGAATGGGACCAGGCCGTCCGTGCCATAGTCCTGACGTTCTGGATGCCCCGTTGCCGCGTAGGTAAGGCGGCTTTCAATAAGCTGACCCGGCCAGACCGCCACGACACGACGCACCCGCGCGTGCTGCTTGAGGAGGTCAAGCGGATCGAGTTGCAGCGTCCGGTCGAAGAGCAGTTCGATGTTGTCCATCAGCAGGAGGTTGTCCTTGGCGTGCTGGTCGGCCAGGTCCCGCAAGATGGATGTCGTCTGAAGCTGGCGGCGGCGTTGTGGAAGCGCCGCGAGCTTGCTGCCCAGTTCTGCGCCCACACGAAGGGGCATGAGGTCCCTCTTGCTCCCGTACGCGTCGAGCAACGCCGACTTGCCGGATTGAGGGCCACCGATCAGCAAGATCAACTTGCTGTGCAAGGCACTTACCTCGCCGACGAGTCGTTCGAGCTTGTCGATCACCTGGAGGTCCACCATCAATCGACCTCCGCTTCGAGTCTCAGCTGGTCAGGGGACCTGTACCCGGGGGCCAGGATCGCGTTCTTGACGCCATACATTGCGAGGTGATCCCTGAGCCAGAGGCGGTGTTCCGGTCCCCGAAGGCTGTGGTCCGGGGAGCAGTCCACGCCCCACTTGCGCAGGACGTAGCCAGCGACGGCAGCACGCAGCTTCATCTCCAGGACGCCGCCCTGCATCCCATAGTCCATCTCAGTGATTTCCGGGCGCGGCTGGTCAGGGTGTGGCACCAGTTCCAGCTCGACGATCCGGTTCCACTGGATGTCCTGGTCGTTGGACTCGTGCGGCGCAATGGCGGAGCTTCTGAGCACCCGCGGGTGCTTGATACGGGTGATGACGAAGTCGCGGAACTCCTGCGACTTGCGGTCGAACGCCCGGACATGCCACCGCAGTCCGTTGTCGATCAAGGCGAACGGGACGATCTCCCGCTCGGTGTGCCCATTCGATATCGACTGGTACTCAATGGCAAGCGGGCACTCGAGATGAATGGCCCGCGTGACGGCAGCCAGCACGTCCAAGTTCGGGTGGGTGAGCCGCGTAGGCACCTCACTGGCCACGCAGGTTCGAAGACGCATCGGTTCGCCGTCACCGAAGCCTTGGGTGAGCCATGACAGGACCCGTTCAGGGAGGAAGTCGAACAGCGGTCGGAAGTCGTCCCCCAAGACGTAAGCCTTGGCCTTCGAGTCGTAGTCGATGTTCCCGGACGACAGGTCCTTGTAGACGGCGAGGTCGCGGGTCGCGGCGGCAGACTGGATGCCAAACCGCGACACGAGGTCCTGTCGTCGGATCTCGCCAATGAAGCGCACGCGCAACTCCACAAACGCAAGTCGATCGCGCTGTGGCTGGGTCAGGTCAGCAAGCTGTTCGGTTGACATCCTCTTCGACTCACTCGGCTTTGGTAGCACTTGTCCGGATTATTGCGAAAAGTATAAAGGTCGCTCTAGAATGCGTCCATCAACTCATAACGATGTCTATATCAGTCGCCTAAAGATTCGATGTGCCCCGATGCTCAGAGGGCGCCCATCATTAGGGACCGAACCAGCGAGGACCTTTGTGAAGACCGAGCCCATTGTGCCGCACATGCCGTTTGTCTAGCCGGAGCCACGCGTCAGCGCTGGCGCAGCCCACTACGCATCCGAACTGCCTTTTGAGAGTGCGGTTCGGTCGGCGGTCACGGTCTTTGGCGTCGTCTCTGCCGTCGATAGTCAAGCGATCAACTGGATGGAGGGCTTTCTGGCTGACCAAGAGGACTCGCGGCTGCGCTTGGTTCTCAGCTTCCGCCCAACCTGCAGAACGTCCGAGGCGGGCTTCCAAGAAGTTCTGCGCCTGGTGGAGCGGCACAGCGATCGCGCCGCGTTCAAGGTGTATCCGGAGAGATCCTTGGAGGATCGTTCATCGAACCTGCTCTGCCTTTGTGGCGCCGACGGCAGTCTGGCCATTTCGACCGGCCCGACCGACAACTTGGGGTTCGCGCCGGCGTCTGCCTCGCACGCCAATGTGGCGATGCAGGTGACAGCCGGGACGTTCGAGGCCTATCGCAAGTGGTTTGACTACCCTTTAAAAACGGCATAAAGCTGCCTTGCGGCAGCGACGCGTTCTTGTGGCGTACTTGCTTGTGACACGACCCCGCTCCCCTTTGATGCGGTAGTACTAATCTTGGGAAGGATTCTATCGTGCGAGACCGATGTACCACACGAACAAATGGGGCACTAACTGCGACAGCGCGTACGAAGGGATATGCGTTCCAGATGGATCGACGAGGATCCAATTGGGTTACAGGGTGGTTCCATGAACCGCAGAATGCACAAGGGGTTACAAGCAAATCGCCTGTAACCCCTTGATTTTATTGTTTCCGGCTGCAGGACCCGAACCCACCACATGATGATTGCAAACTGGAAAAAAAATTTCCGCGACCTCTAACACCTCCCAAATCGGTAGCCGCTGAGCGCCATTCCAGCAAATTCCGAATTTCTAGTCCAGCAAAAGAGCACTTAGTCCAGCTAATTTCTGGTTTCCTACAGTACCGTGCAGTTCGAGTTTTCTCAGAAATCCTGTCGCCAATTTTCGCTAATTATGGCGCCAGTCTCACGAATGCTGTCACTCGACAGCTCAAGAAAATCAAACATCAATATTCCGAGCCACCAACGCATTAGACTCAATGAAGTTGCGCCGAGGCTCAACCTCATCCCCCATCAGCGTAGTAAAAATCTGATCCGCCGCAATAGCATCCTCAATCTGCACCTTAAGCAACCGGCGCTGAGTAACGTCAAGCGTAGTCTCAAACAACTGCTCAGGATTCATCTCCCCCAGCCCCTTATACCGCTGACGAGTGACCCCACGCTCAGCCTCAGACAACAACCACTGCATAGCAGCATGGAAGTCATTCACCGTCTGATCGCGCATCTTCTCACCCTCGCCACGGCGCACCTTGGTGCCTTCCGCAATCAGGCCCTGGAAGGTCTTGGCAGCCAGCGACAGCGCAGCGTAATCAGCACCGTGCACAAAATCCGCATCCAGATGAGACAACCGCACATTGCCATGATGCCGGCGAGCAATCATCAAACGATGCTTGTCCGTCTTCTCATCAAACTGCGCATAGACATCTGCCGTGCCGTCGTCATTCACGGCGGCGCCCAGCAGGGTTTTGGCGTGCATTTCCGACAGCTTGGCCTTCAGCGCGGTGGCTGAGGCTTCAGCGGCGGCGGCGCTGTCCAGGTCCAGCTCGATGCCGTCGGCAATGGCGCG
>Ga0255338_1001230_pt1 | contig 51621 bp, 55 predicted proteins | sample MeOH1_35cm_T4_19_FD_203715 | JGI IMG/M metagenome (GOLD analysis project Ga0255338, IMG submission 203715) | Sandy soil microbial communities from University of British Columbia, Vancouver, Canada - MeOH1_35cm_T4_195 | ecosystem: Engineered > Artificial ecosystem > Sand microcosm > Unclassified ... | reverse complement strand
ACCTCCATCCCCTCGGGAACGCGGTAATCGAGCGGGCCGAGCGCGGCGTTGAAGATGAGCAGTCGGGCGCGGTTCATGTGAGGCACGCCTATATGGGCGGGCGCTTGGGAACGGGGCAAGCGCCGGAAGAAAGAAAGCACGAGAGATGACCGAATTCACCCCGATCCTTCGCCGCCGCGCATTCATCGCCGGCTCGCTCGCCGCGGGTGCCGCGCTGGCGCTCCCCGGTTGCGCCACATACGGCCGCGGCTTCAGTTTCACCGAAGCGATCCGCCGCCTGCTCGTGCTGTCGAGCGAGCGCGCCTTTGCCCGCATGACCGCCCCGGGTGGCTACTGGGACCAGCAGGTCGCCCAGATCGGTCTCAACGGATTCTTCGGCAACCGCGGCAACGTGCTGGCCAACATCCTGACCTCGACGCTGTTCAAGAACCGGCTCGAGGACGTGGTGGCCGACGTCGCCGTCGATGCCTCGTACCGCGCCGCTCCGATCGTCGCCGACACCGTGCGCACGATCGGCTTCGCCAACGCCGTCGACCTGATCCGCGGCGGACCGACCGCGGCGTCCAGTTTCCTGCGCCAGCAAATGGGCGTCCGCTTGATCGACGCGATGGTTCCCGAAGTGGGCCAGGCGCTGCGCGTGGCGCAGGACCCGCTGGTCGGCCAACTCATCGCTGGCCTCACCGGGGTCAACCTCGGGGGCGTCGCGGACAGCTTTGCAGGCCAGGTCGACAATGCCATCTGGACCGAGATGGGCCGCGAGGAAGCCGCCATCCGCGCGGACCCGCGCGCCACCCGTGATCCGGTTTTGATCGGCGTGTTCGGCGCCAATGCTGCGCTCTAGGGGCGGACTGTCAGCGTCAGTTGCGGGACATGGCTGATACGGTCCGCCGTCCCGGGGCGCGGCGAGTAGATGAACAGGTATCCGACCGAAGCGTCAAAGTGCGGTGAAAACTTGCGTTGCAGCGCGGCTTGCGCGCGCCACTGTTCGACACGGGCGCTGGCCCCATTGATCTCCGACTGTGCAACATAGGAGACCTCGCCGCCCATCACGGCCTTGGTCGTCCCGGTGATCGGCACGGTCGCGGCGACACGCTGGCGCAGCCGGATTTGCGGCCGGTCGGCGCCGGCAAACCAACGCTCCTCGACCCGCGAGCGGAACGCAAACGGACCCAGCGCAACGACCGCCTGCTGATGCAGGCGGAATTCGTGGCCGGAAGCGAATTCGACATAGGCGACCGCGCCTCCCAGGCTCAGGCGGTCGGACATGCGGTGGTCAAGGCTGGCGCGGGCCAGCAGCTGGTCGCCATTTTCGCGAAAGCGCGGCGAAAGCTCGAATGTCGCGGTGAGGTCGGTTTCGACCGGCACGACAGTGTTGAGGTACAGCCACAACTGGGTGTCCTCGTCCGCGGCGTGCACAGGGACGGCATGCAGCGCGGCAAGGGCGATCAGGCAAAACCCGGTTGTGCGCACCATGGCTGGCCCTATAGCGTCGCCGGGCACCACGAACACACCTTAAGTTTGCGACATGGCCGACGAATCCCCTCTCGACCGCTTCAAGACCGCGCTGACCGGCGCGGCGCGGGCGATCGGCCACGACCACGAGGCCGAGGTCGCCTGGACGGCGGATGCCCCGGCCATGCAGGGCAAGTCGCTGCGCGTGCCGATGCCCGGCCGTTCGCTGCCGCCCGACCAGGCGCGCGAGGCGCGCGGTTTTGCCGACAGCTTCGCGCTGCGACTGCGGCACCACGACGAGGCGCTCCACCGTCGCCACATGCCCGCCGAACCCGCCGCGCGGGCGTGCTACGACGCAATCGAGCGGGTGCGCTACGAGGCACTGGGCGAGAACAACTACGCCGGTATGCGCGAGAACCTCGCGGCCTCGACCGAGCTGCGCACCAACGCCGATCCCATCGTCCGCGCCACCACCGCCGACGAAGTGCCGCTCCAGACCGCGCTCGCGCTGATGCTGCGCGAACAGCTCACCGGCCAACCGGTCCCCGCCGCGGCGCGCGCCGGCGTCGAGCTGATGCGCGAATACATCGAAGACCGCGCCGGCGCCGACTTCGAGCGGCTCGCACTTACGCTCGATGACCAGCAGGCGTTCCAGTCGCTGGCGATCGACATGCTGCGGCACCTGCAACTGGTCGAGGCCGAGGAGCTCGAGGACGCCGGCGACGACGAGACCGGCGAGGACGAGAAGGGCCAGGACGAGAAAGACAACGAGGACGACGACAACGACCGCGGCGACGAGCTGCGGCAGGAGCAGGTCGCCGGCGAGAGCGGCGAAGGCGAGGGCGACGAGGAGTCGACCGAGGAGACCGAGCTCGAGCAGGACATGAAGGAAGGCGAGCCCGGCGAGGACGGCGAGGAGGGCATGCTGCCCGTGCGCGCCAATCGCCCGTGGACCGAGTTGCCCGAAACGTTCGACTACAAGGTTTTCGCCGAGGAGTTCGACGAAGTCGTCGAGGCCACCGAGCTATGCGACTACGAGGAACTGGACCGCCTGCGCGCCTACCTCGACAGCCAGCTGACCGGGCTGCAGGGCGTCGTTACCCGGCTCGCCAACCGTCTGCAGCGGCGGCTGATGGCGCAGCAGAACCGCTCGTGGGACTTCGACCAGGAGGAAGGCCTGCTCGACGCCGCGCGGCTGGCGCGCGTGGTGGTCAGCCCCGGCCATTCGCTGAGCTACAAGGTCGAGCGCGAACAGGAGTTCAAGGACACCGTCGTCACCCTGTTGATCGACAACTCCGGCTCGATGCGCGGGCGGCCGATCAGCATCGCCGCGATCAGCGCCGATATCATGGCCCGCACGCTCGAACGCTGCGGGGTCAAGGTCGAGATCCTCGGCTTCACCACGCGCGCCTGGAAGGGCGGGCAGAGCCGCGAGAAGTGGCTCGCCAATGGCAAGCCTGCGCGGCCCGGCCGTCTCAACGACTTGCGCCACATCATCTACAAGAAGGCCGACGAGCCGATGCGCCGGGCAAGGAAAAGCCTCGGCCTGATGATGCGCGAGGGCCTGCTCAAGGAGAACATCGACGGCGAGGCGCTGCTGTGGGCGCACACCCGTCTGCTCGCCCGCACCGAGGACCGCCGCATCCTGATGGTCATCAGCGATGGCGCGCCGGTCGACGATTCGACGCTCAGCGTGAACTCGGCGGGCTACCTCGAGACCCACCTGAGGAAGGTTATCGAGTGGATCGAGAAGCAGTCGCCCGTCCAGCTCGTCGCCATCGGCATCGGCCACGACGTGACCCGCTACTACAAGCGCGCGGTGACGATCATGGATGTCGAGCAGCTCGGCGGAACGATCATCGAGCAGCTGGCTGGGCTGTTCGAGGTGGAATGACAAGGCCACAAGGTCGGGCCGGGAACCCTTTGATCCGACGGACTTTTATGTCATTTTTATGACAGGTCTCGCGCTTGTCTCGCGCGGCCAATCTGATATCCGGCGGACAGGCAATCCGGGGCAGAGTACGGGCGATGGACAAGCACACGGTCATACGTGACCGACCGCTGCGATTGCTCGTCATCATCTCGCTGATCGCAATTGCGCTTGCCTTTCACGGGTGGCGCCAGGTCCATCTGTCGGTCGCGGACTCGCTCTACGCTGCACTGAAGTCGGTGAGCATGGGCAGCGTCTACGACAAGATGAACCGCGAGCACGGCACCAACGCCTACCTCGAGGTCAGCCGCTGGCTCGGCGTGGTCGTCGAGTTCTCGGCCTTGGCATTCGTGTTCACCGCGATCTTCAGCGAGCAATGGGCGCTGTTCAAGGCGCGGATCCTGTTCAAGAGTCACGTGATCGTTATCGGCGAATCCAGGTTCGCGGACCGCTTCGGCGAGTTGGAGGGCAATGCGGTCATACATTTGCGCAACCTGATCGATGCGGTGGAACAGGTCGGACAGCTGATCCGGCTGCCGTTTGCAGGGCGCGTCGACGAATCGTTCAAGACCGCCGCGGCCCATCGGGCACGGGCCATCCTCGTAGCGACGAGCGACGATGCCCGCACGATTGGCTTGGCGCTCACGGCGCAGCAGCACCCGGCGGTGCAGGCCCAGGCCATTCCCGTCCTTGTCCGGGTGCATGACTTCTGGCTGTCCGGGAGGCTGCACAATCTTCCGGGGGCCGAGCGGTTGCAGGCGGTGAGCGAGCCCGCGCTCGCGGCGCGCGACGCGATGCGGCGGCATCCGGCGTTCCTCAGCGTGGAGGAGCAGGGCGCCGACCGGGTCCACGCCCTGCTCGTCGGTGAGCCAGACTGGCTTGAGGCGATGATGGTCGAGCTTCTCCTGTCGGCGGGAACGCTGCGCTATGCCAAGCCAGCTTTTACTCTCGCGTGCGCGGCGGCCGCAGAGTTCCGTGCGCGCCTCTTCGAGCACTACCCCGAACTGGCCGAGGAAGCCGACCTCGACTTCGTCGAGCTGGGCGGGCTCCATCCGTGGGAATTGACCGGCTTCCATCTCGCCAGCCTGACCGGTCCGCCGATCACCGCGGTCTATTTCCTGTTCGCGGAAGGCGCCAATGCCATAAGCGGTTACCTTGCCTTCCTGCAGCAGGCGCAGCTGCTATCCGGGTTTGCCGCGCCGATCTTCGTGCTCGCCGAATCTGCCGATTTTGCCTCGGCGAATGCGGGAGCCATGCTCGAACCGCTCCAGGCGGTGTCGTTCGGCGCCCACAGCCAGATCGTCGCTGCGTGCGGCCTGCTATCCGCGGAATCCGGTCTGACCGAGCAAGCCTATCACGAGGCCTATCTCGCGTTCGCCCGGCCGAGCGGGGAGGCGGCTCGCGCGTGGTCGCAGCTGAGCGAGGAATACCGCAGCTCCAACCGCCGCGCGGCCGGACACATCTATGCCAAGCTGTTCGAGGCCGGGTTCGACGTGCGCGGCTGGATCGCGAGCCATGACGTGTGGTCGGAATTGCCCGCGCTGGCCGACGGCGAACCGCTCTACCGCGACGCTGCCGAGCGCGAGCGCCTGGCAAAGCTGGAGCACCAGCGGTGGACGTCAGATCGCAGGCTCAACGGCTGGCGCTACGGCGAGACGCGCGACGACTTGCGCAAGACCCATCCCGACATCAGGCCGTTCGAGCAGTTGCGACCGGAAACGCAAGAGTACAGCCGCCAGTTCGTCGATGTCCTCGACGCGATCCTGTCGCACCGCGCGGGAGGGATGGGGCGCGTGCCGGCGGCGGCTCGCGGACAACTGGCCCGGCAGGAACGGATATTGGGTACGCTGGACGCGGCCGCCCCGCCGCACGCGGATGTTCCGCACGGTCAGCGCGGAGCGACGACAGAGGGCAGCGCAACGGCCCCGGCTTGACCTGGTCCACGGCGTGCGTAAGCCCCGCGCCATGACCACCGCCCTCCGCCTGTTCAACTCGCTCACCCGCGAGCTCGAAACCTTCTCGCCGATCCATCCCGGCGAGGCGCGGGTCTATTCGTGCGGGCCGACGGTCTACAATTACCCGCATATCGGCAACATGCGTGCCTATGTGTTCGCCGACGTGCTCGGGCGGACGCTGAGCTGGAAGGGCTACAAGCTCACCCACGTCATCAACATCACCGACGTCGGCCACCTGACCGACGACGCCGACGCGGGCGAGGACAAGCTGGAGAAGGCGGCGGCCGAACGCGCGCAGTCGATCTGGGACATCGCACAGCACTATACGGAGGCTTACTGGGCCGACGTGAAGGCGCTCAACATCCGCCAGCCGGCCGAGTGGACGATCGCGACCAAGTTCGTTCCGCAGATGATCGAGTTCGCGCAGTCGATCGCGGACAAGCACTGCTACGAGCTCGACAACGGGCTGTATTTCGACGTTTCGACCGTCGCCGATTACGGCCGGCTGGCACGGGCGCATACCGAGGAGGGCGAGGGCCGGATCGAGGCGGTCGAAGGCAAGCGCAATGCCGCCGACTTCGCCATCTGGCGCAAGACCCCGCCGGGCGAAACGCGGCAGATGGAGTGGGATTCCCCCTGGGGCCGCGGTGCGCCGGGCTGGCATCTCGAATGCTCGGTGATGAGCGGGCAGCTGCTCGGCTTTCCGTTCGACATCCACACCGGCGGCATCGACCACCGCGAGATCCACCACCCGAACGAGATCGCGCAGAACCAGGCCTATTGCTGCACCAACGGGCTCGACGTGCCCGCCAACAGCGGCGCCAAGGTGTGGATGCACAACAACTTCCTGGTCGAACGCTCGGGCAAGATGAGCAAGTCGGCCGGCGAGTTCCTCCGCCTGCAGCTCCTGATCGACAAGGGTTACCACCCGCTCGCCTACCGCATGATGTGCCTGCAGGCGCATTACCGCAGCGAACTGGAGTTCAGCTGGGACGGCCTCGGCGCGGCGCTGGTGCGCTTGAAGCGCCTGCTGATGGCCATCGAGGCGCTCAGGGCACGCCATGCCGAGAAGGGCGACCGGTCGATCGCGGCCCCGGCGGCGGGCTGGACGCTCAATACCGCGGTGGACGAAGTCGGCGGCACGCTGCGTCCGCTGATCGTGCGGTTCGACAAGGCCGTGTCCGACGACCTCAACACCACGGTGGCGCTCACCGTGCTGGAAGAGCTGCTGGCGCTCAAGAAGATGCCTCCCGGCGAGATGCTGGCGGCAGTCGAGATGATGGATGCTGTGCTCGGGCTCGGCCTGCTGCGTATGACGCGGGCGGACCTGCGCCTCCGCCCCAAGGGCGCGGTGATCGCCGAAGCCGAGATCGAGGACGCGCTCGATCGCCGCAAAGCCGCGCGCGCGGAGAAGGACTTCGCCACTTCGGACGGCATTCGCGACGAGCTCGCCGCCAGGGGCGTCGAGGTCATGGACGGCGACCCGCTCGGCTGGGAGTGGAAGCTCTGACCGCCGCGGTCCTGCCGGCGACGTTGCGGCCGGTCCTGCTCGAGCGCCTGCCGGAATGGCTGGCCGTATGGTGGTGGGACAGCCCGGAACGCCTGCTCGAACTCGCGCCCGAGGCGGAGATCGGCTGGTTCGACCTGCACGTGAAGCCGCCGGTGCTGGCATCGGTCGGTCGTGCCGGACGGCTGCGCTGGCTCAACACCTCCTACGCGGGCGTCGACTGGCTGCCGCTCGCCGAGCTCGGGGAGCGCGGGGTGGCGCTGACCTGCGGCTCGGGACTGACCAGCGGGCAGGTGGCCGAGTTCGCCGTCATGGGCATGCTGGCGGTCGCCAAGGACTACCGCGTGGTAGTGCGCGCGCAGGACCGGCACGAATGGCTCGACGCCGCGCCCGGCACGCGCGATCTTGCCGGCAGCCGCGCGCTGATCCTCGGCCACGGGGCGATCGGCCAGGCGATCGAGCGGGCGCTCGAAGGGTTCGGCGTCGAGGTCGTCGCCGTCTCCGGGCATCGCCCGCGCAACTGGCGCAGCCAGCTCGGCAGCTTCGACTGGATCGTGCTCGCCGTACCCGGCACGCCCGAGACCCGGGGAATGATCGGCGCCGCGGAGCTGGCGGCGATGAAGCCCGAGGCGGTGCTGGTGAACTTCGCCCGCGCCGACTGCGTCGACCAGGGCGCGCTGGTCGAGGCGCTGGCCACGAAGCGCATCGCCGCAGCGGTGCTCGACCTGACCGATCCCGAGCCCTTGCCGCCCGAGCATCCGCTGTGGTCGCTCGACAACGCCCACATCACCATGCACCTCTCGGGCATTCCGACACCGGCCAGCCAGCATCGCGCGGTGGAGCGGTTCCTGCGTAATTGCGAGCGCTTCCGGCAAGGCCAGCCGCTCGAGGCGCAAGTCGATCTGGCGCGCGGGTATTGATGCGAGACTCCGCCGCTGCCTTTTGATACCCACCTTTCGGGCACGCTTGCAGGGGAGAAGCGACCGATGGCCGATGCGGGGGAGCAGCAGAAGGCATCCGACCTGTTCGTCGAATGCCTCGAAGCCGAGGGCTGCGAGTACATCTTCGGCGTGCCGGGCGAGGAGAACCTCGATTTCCTCGACTCGCTGTCGCGCTCGAACAAGATCAAGCTGATCCTGACCCGGCACGAGCAGGGGGCGGGGTTCATGGCGGCGACCTACGGCCGCCACACCGGCAGGACCGGCGTGTGCCTGGCGACGCTCGGCCCCGGCGCGACCAACTTCGTCACCGCTGCCGCCTATGCCCAGCTTGGCGGCATGCCGATGCTGATGATCACCGGGCAGAAGCCGATCAAGAAGTCGAAGCAGGGCCGGTTCCAGATCCTCGACGTGGTCGCGATGATGGGGCCGATCACCAAGTACGCCCACCAGCTGGCCTCGTCGGACAACATCCCCAGCCGGGTGCGCGAGGCCTATCGGCTGGCCGAGGAGGAGAAGCCCGGCGCGGTCCATCTCGAGCTGCCCGAGGACATCGCCGACGAGCATACCGCGTCTCGCCCGATCGAGCGCTCGATCGCTCGCCGCCCGTCGGCCGAGCCCAAGGCAGTGCGCCAGGCGGTCGATGCGATCGAGCAGGCCAGGGCCCCGATCCTCGTCATCGGCGCCGGCGCCAACCGCAAGATGTGCGGCCGGATGCTGCGCCAGCTGGTCGAGAAGACCGGCATCCCGTTCCTGACCACGCAGATGGGCAAGGGCGTGATCGACGAGCGGCACCCGCTGTTCCTCGGCTGCGCGGCGCTGTCGGCAGGGGACTTCGTGCACCGCGCGGTCGAAGACGCCGACGTGATCATCAACGTCGGCCACGACGTGATCGAGAAGCCGCCGTTCTTCATGCGCGCCGGCGGACCGAAGGTGATCCATGTCTCGACCCGCACGGCCGAGGTCGACCCGGTCTACTTCCCGCAGATCGAAGTGATCGGCGACATCGCCAACGCCATCTGGCAGATCAAGGAAGACATCGTCCCGCAGGGCAAGTGGAAGTTCGACCACATGCTCGCCTACAGGAAGGCGGAGGTCGATCACACCGACAAGCTCGCGGCGGACGACCGCTTCCCGATCTTCCCGCCGCACCTGGTCCAGCAGGTGCGCGATTCCATGCCCGAGGACGGGATCATCTGCCTCGACAACGGGGTCTACAAGATCTGGTTCGCCCGCGGCTACATGGCTTACCTGCCCAACACCGTGCTGCTCGACAACGCGCTTGCGACGATGGGGGCCGGGCTGCCGAGCGCGATGATGAGCGCGATGCTCTATCCCGAGCGCAAGGTCATGGCGATCTGCGGCGACGGCGGGTTCATGATGAACAGCCAGGAGATGGAGACCGCGGTCCGCCTCGGCCTCAACCTGACCGTGCTGATCCTGCGCGACGACGCCTACGGCATGATCCGCTGGAAGCAGGCCAACATGGGCTTCAGGGATTTCGGGCTGACCTACGGCAACCCCGATTTCGTTGCCTATGCCGAGAGCTACGGCGCCAGCGGGCACCGCGCCGAGAGCAGCGCGCACTTGCGCGAGCTGCTGGCGATGTGCCGCGATGCCAAGGGCGTGCACCTGATCGACTGCCCGGTCGACTATTCCGAGAACGATCAGATCCTCAACAAGGACATCAAGGAGCTGAGCAAGGCGCTCTGACCGGTCCCCCTCCCGCTTGCGGGAGGGGTCAGGGGTGGGCGCGTCCCGCCTCTCTTCACAGGCCCACCCCCGGCCCCTCCCGCAAGCGGGAGGGGGGAGATGAGAATGAAGCTCAAGGACACCTACCCGCTCTACCTCAACAACAAGGCGGCGCAGCCCAACGCCGACCTCGAGGTGACCGACAAGTTCACCGGCGAAGTCGCGTTCCGCACCGCGCTGGCGACGCCCGAGGTGATCCTCGAGGCGATCGCCGGGGCCGTCCGCGCCGCCGAGCCGATGGCGCGACTGGCGAGCTACGAGAAGCAGGGCGTGCTCGACCACTGCGTCGCCCGGTTCCGCGAGCGGTTCGACGAGCTCGCCTATGCGCTGTGCGTCGAGGCGGGGAAGCCGATCAAGGATGCCGAAGGCGAAGTCACCCGGCTGATCGACACCTTCCGCATCGCCGCCGAGGAAGCGACCCGCAACTACGGCGAAGTCCAGCCGCTCGACATCTCGCCCCGCGCCAGGGGCTACATGGGCATCTGGAAGCGCGTGCCGATCGGGCCGTGCAGCTTCATTTCCCCGTTCAACTTCCCGCTCAACCTCGCCGCGCACAAGATTGCCCCGGCGATTGCGGTCGGTTGCCCGTTCGTGATGAAGCCCGCCAGCCTGACGCCGCTCGGCGCGATCATCATGGGCGAAGTGCTCGCCGAATGCGACGTGCTGCCCGAAGGCGCGTTCTCGATCCTGCCCGCCCACCGCGACGGCGCAGACCTGTTCACCGAGGACGAGCGGCTCAAGCTGCTCAGCTTCACCGGTTCGCCCGCGGTCGGCTGGGCGCTCAAGGCCAAGGCGGGCAAGAAGAAGGTCGTGCTCGAGCTCGGCGGCAACGCCGCGGTGATCGTCGATCACGACGCCGACCTCGACCACGCCCTCGAGCGGATCGTGTTCGGCGCCTTCTACCAGTCGGGCCAGAGCTGCATCGGCGTGCAGCGCATCCTGATCCACGAGAACGTGTACGACCGTTTCAGGGACATGCTGGTGGCGAAGACCAGGACGCTGGTGGCCGGCAACCCGCACGACCGGGAGACCTTCATCGGGCCGATGATCTCCGAGAAGGAGGCCAAGCGCCTCAAGGGCTGGATCGACGAGGCCGTGGCCGCCGGAGCCACCTTGCTGAGCGGCGGCAAGCTGGAGGGCGCGATGCTCGAGGCTACGCTGCTGGAGAATGTCCCCGAGGCCTGCGCTGCCAACCGCGAGGAGGCGTTCGGCCCGCTCGCCAACCTGAGCAGGTTCAGCCAGTGGAGCGAGGCGCTCGAGCAGGTCAACGACAGCAAGTTCGGCCTCCAGGCCGGCGTGTTCACGCGCGACCTGCACAAGGTGCTCGAGGCGTGGGACCGGCTCGAGGTCGGCGGCGTGGTGGTCAACGACGTCTCCTCGTATCGTGTCGACAACATGCCGTACGGGGGCGTGAAGGACTCCGGGCTGGGGCGCGAAGGCGTGCGCTTCGCGATGGAGGACATGAGCGAGATCCGGAACCTCGTCATCCGGCGGCTGTGATCGCACTGTCACGTTTCGTGTGACGCGCTTCGGGGGGTGGACGTGTCACCTCCTCCAGGGGCCGCTAGCCTTAAGATTCAGATGCTTGCGTCCGGCGTGGCAGGTAGCGAATGTGACCTTCGTTTTTCGCTGGGTTTCGTCGCCTTTCACCCTTCCTCGAGCAGCAGCACCTCGCAGCTGACCTGCATCCGTGGCGGCGCGAGTCGGTGATCGACTGCGGCCACGGACGCGTCCGCGACCAGCTGGCCGGGTATGGCGAACTCGTGCTCGGGCAGCAGGGCGATCAGGAGTTCGCCGGCTTCGACCGCTTCGGCACCCTCGAACAGCAGCTCCAGCCGGTGCCGGGCGCCGGCGAACGTGATGCTCGCCCAGCTCTGCTCGCGGTGGCTGAGAAGCGTCGCGCGCCCGCCCGAAAGCTCGAGCAACGCTTCGCGCAGGCGATCGCCCGGACGGCGGCGGGCATGGCGGCGGGGCAGGTTCGCATCAGAATGCATGGGGCGTCTCCCGGTAAGTGTTCATGAAATGTTCCACACGCCGTTCCATCGTGCCGCGAGGCGTGCGGCCGTTGCGCAGGTCGATGACCAGGCGGGGATCGCGGGCGGCGAGACGGCCGAACCTGGTGGCGGACATGCCGGTCCTGCGCAGGAACCGTTCGATCTTGGGTATAAGCATGGGCTGTTCCTCAGGCGGAGCGTTTGCAGGGCGTGGCAGCCGACTCACCCCGGTTCTTGGTTGCGCGCGAAATCCTACTTGTCTAGGAAAAATCCTACGTGTAGGATGAACTGACGATGCAACCGCAGGGAAACCGCCATGAACGCGCGTGAGAAGCTTGCCGATCTGGCGCAGCGGAGAGGCAGCAGCCTGGCCGCGCTGTCGCGCATGCTGGGACGCAATCCCAGTTACCTGCAGCAGTACATCACCAAGGGCAGCCCGCGGAAGCTGGAAGAAGTCGACCGTCGACGGCTGGCGCAGTTCTTCGGGGTCGGCGAAGCGGACCTCGGCGGACCGGAAGAAATCTCCTACGCAGCTCAAGGCGATTGGGTCGAAGTCCCGCGCTTGCCGCTCGAAGCGTCGGCCGGCCCCGGTGCGGTGAGCGCCGAGGAAGTGCCGTTCGATGCGTTCCGCTTCTCGCGCCGCTGGCTGCGCGAGCAGGGGCTCGAGCCGGCGATGCTGTCCTCGATCCGGGTGATGGGCGATTCGATGGATCCGCTGCTGCGCGACGGCGACGAGATTCTCGTCGACCGCACCCCGCGCCCGTTCCGCGAAGGCGTGCATGTGGTGCGCCTGGGCGAGGCGCTGCACGTCAAGCTGCTGCAGGCCGTCCCGCCCGAGCGCCTGCGCCTGATCAGCAAGAACGACGCCTACGAGCCGGTTGACGTGGCGATGGCCGATGTCGACGTGGTCGGCCGCGTGGTGTGGAAGGGCGGGCGGCTCTAGGCCGGCCGTACGCGAGCGCCGCTTGGACGGGCCCGAGGCTCGTCTATGGTCTGGCGGCGTGACCGAGTCGCCCGCCTCCTCCGCCGCCGCCCCTTGGCACGCCATGCCGGTGCCGCAAGTCCTGTCCCGGCTTGCCGGCGGTGCCTCGGGCCTGCCGCAGGGCGAGGCGGAGCAGCGGCTGGAGCGCTTCGGACCGAACCGAATCCCCGAGCCGGGGCGCGCGACGCCGCTGCGGGTCTTCCTGCGCCAGTTCGCCAGTCCGCTGATCTATCTGCTGCTCGTTGCCACGGTCCTGTCGCTGCTGATCGGCGACTTGCGCGACGCCCTGTTCATCTTCGGGATCCTCGTGCTCAACGCGCTGGTCGGCGGCTTTCAGGAATGGCGGGCGGACACCAGCGCTCGTGCGCTGCGCTCGATGATCCCGCACCTCGCGCGCGTGCGCCGCAACGGGCTGGCGCGCGAGGTGCCCTCCGAAGAGGTGGTTCCCGGCGACGTCATCGAGCTGGAGAGCGGGATGCGCGTGGCTGCCGACCTGCGCTTGCTGGAAAGCCATGGGCTGACGCTCGACGAGGCGCCGCTGACCGGCGAATCGCTGCCCGTCGCCAAGGATGCGGCGGGCACAATCGCAGCCGATGCCGTGCTGGCGGACCGGGCGACCATGGCGCATGCGGGGACCACGGTGGCGGCAGGCCGCGCGTTCGGGGTGGCCGTTGCGACGGGCGCGGAGACCGCCGTCGGCCAGATCGGGCGCTCGCTCGAAGATGTCGCGCGGGCTTCGCCTTTGCTGCGCCGGCTGGGCCGGCTGTCGCGGCAGATCGCCCTCGGTGCAGTGGCTCTGATCGTGGTTCTCGCCGCCCTGCTCGCGCTGGAGGGCAGCGGCTGGCGCGAAATCGCGCTGCTCGGCATCGCGCTGGCGGTCTCGGCGATTCCCGAAGGGCTGCCGATCGCCGTCACCGTCGCGCTGTCCGCCGCGGCGAAACGGATGGCCGGCCGCAAGGTGATCGTTCGCCGCCTCGCTGCGGTCGAAGGGCTCGGCTCGGTCTCGCTGATCGCCAGCGACAAGACCGGGACGCTCACCATGAACAGCCTGACGGTCGAACTCGCGGTGCTCGCCGACGGCGCGCGAGTCGGGAGTGACGATTGGCACGTCTCGCCGCCACCCCGCCTGCAGGCGCTCGGCAGAACCGCCGGGCTGTGCAACGAGGCCAGGCTCAACATCCACGGCGTGCCGGTCGGCGACTCCGTGGACCTGGCCTTGCTCGGCTTCGCCGAGCAGACCGGCAACGATCCCGCCGCGCTTCTCGCCGAGCAGCGCCTGGCGATCATTCCGTACGAGCCGGTGCAGCGCTTTGCCGCGGCCGAGGTGGACATCGACGGGGCACCGCTGCTGGTGGTGAAGGGCGCGCCCGAGACGGTCGTGCCGATGTGCGCTGCGGAGGATGCGTGGGCGCTGCGGACGGCCGAAGACCTTGCCGCCGAGGGCTTTCGCGTCCTGGCGCTCGCGCAGAGCGCGGAGCCGGAACTGCTCGGAACGATCGCCGACCGGCTGCACGGGCTCCAGCTGGTCGGGCTGGTCGGCCTGGCGGACCCCGTGCGCCCGGGCGTCGCCGGCGCCGTCGGCGAATGCCTCGCTGCGGGAATTTCGGTCCGCATGATTACCGGCGACCATCCCGTAACCGCGCTGGCCGTGGCCAGCAAGCTTGGCATAGCTCACGACATGGCGGACGTGGTCAGCGGGCAGGAGCTTGCCGCCTTGCGCGACGACCCGCCCGCGCTGCGCCGGCGGATCGCGCTGGCCAAGGTGTTCGCCCGTACCGAGCCGGCGCAGAAGCTGGCGATCGTGCGCGCCCTGCAGGATACCGGCCAGACGGTGGCCGTCACGGGCGACGGGGTGAACGACGGGCCAGCGTTGCAGGCCGCCGACATCGGCATCGCCATGGGCCGCGGCGGCACTGATGTCGCCCGCGGCGCCGCCGATCTGGTGCTGGCGGACGACAACTTCGTCTCGATCGTGGCCGGGATCGAGGAGGGGCGCACGACCCTGGTCAACGTGCGCAAGATCGTCCTCTTCCTGCTCGCGACCGGCATCGCAGAGATCGGCATGTTCCTCGCCGCGCTCGCCGTGGGCCTGCCGATGCCGCTCACGCCGGTCCAGCTGCTGTGGCTCAACCTCGTGACCAACGGCGTGCAGGATGTCACGCTCGGCTTCGGCCGGGCCGAGGGCGACGAGATGCAGGGCCGCATGGGATCGGGCCTCTCCTCGCTCGTCGACCGCAAGGCGCTGGTCCTGCTGCTGACGACGGCCGCGGCGATGACCGCCATCGCGGTCTGGCTCTTCGCGCGCCAGCTCGATGGCGGGGCAGGCGTGCCCGAAGCACGCAATGCCGTGCTGCTCGCGGTCGTGCTGTTCCAGAACGTCCTGCTGCTCAGCATGAGGCATCTTCACCTGCCGCTGTGGAGGCGCGCCGCGCACGAAAACCGCTGGCTGTTTCTCGGCATAACCGCCGCGCTCGGCATTCACCTCGCGGCGATGCAGGTGCCGGCGATGCAGCAGATGCTGGGCGTTGCGCCGGTTTCGCTCGGGCTGTTCGGGCAATGCCTTGCCGGTTCGCTGCTCCTGCTCGCCATTGCCGAGGTGGTCAAATGGCTGGGCGGGAAGCCCGCTGCCGGGTAGGCGGGGCGATCGCCTGCTTGCATTGCCCGCCGTCCATCGTCACCTCGTGCCCATGACCGCCACCCACGAAGCCCCGCTGCGCGCCGCGATCATTCCCGTCACGCCTTACGTGCAGAACTGCTCGCTGGTGTGGTGCAGCAGGACGATGCGCGGGGCCTTGGTCGATCCGGGCGGCGATCTCGACAAGCTCAAGGCCGCCGTGGCGAAGGCGGGGGTGACGCTGGAGAAGATCCTCCTCACCCATGGCCACGCCGACCACTGCGGCCAGGCCGGGATGCTCGCGGCCGAGCTCGGCCTGCCGATCGAGGGCCCGCACGAGGCCGACCGGTTCTGGATCGCCCGGCTCGAGGACGACGGCCCGCGCTTCGGCATCGTGACCCGCGTGTTCGAGCCGACCCGCTGGCTCGAGGACGGCGATACGGTCACCTTCGGCGAGGTTGAACTGGAAGTGATCCACTGCCCCGGTCACACGCCCGGCCACGTGGTGTTCTTCCACCGCCCGACGCGCTTCGCCTTCGTCGGCGACGTGCTGTTCGCCGGCTCGATCGGCCGCACCGACTTCCCGCTGGGCAACCACCAGGACCTGCTCGACGCGATCACCGGCAAGCTCTGGCCGCTCGGCGACGAGGTGACTTTCGTCCCCGGCCACGGGCCCACCAGCACCTTCGGCCGCGAGCGGCAGTCGAACCCGTTCGTCAGCGACGCGGCGATCGCGACGGGGCGCTGATCCGCGTCGCTTGCGCGCGCACGAAAAATCGCTATAGCGCGCGCCTTCGCCGCATGGCTGGCTCGCTGCCGCTGCCCTTGCTTATGCAGAGGGCTTGGCATAGGGCCGCCGTCAAAGACGACCTAGAGAATTCAAGGAACAGGTGCCGAGATGGCTGTCCCTAAGAGAAAAACTTCGCCCTCCCGCCGGGGCATGCGCCGTGCGCACGACGCGCTCAAGATCGAGGCCTTTCACGAGTGCCCCGATTGCGGCGAGCTGAAGCGTCCGCACAACCTGTGCGGCCACTGCGGCCACTACAACGGTCGCGAGATCGTCTCGGTCGGGCTCTAAGCCCTTTCGCAAGGATTAGCGCATGAGCTTGCCGCGTATCGCCGTTGACGCGATGGGCGGCGACGAGGGCGTGCGCGTGATGATCTCCGGCGCGGCGCTGGCCCGCCGGCGGCACGACAAGTTCAAGTTCCTGCTGGTCGGCGACGAGCCCGCGATCAAGGCGGCGCTCGAAAACCACCCCAACATGCGCAATGCGTCCGAGATCCTCCATTGCGAGGACGTCGTCGGCGGCAGCGAGAAGCCGACCGCTGCGCTGCGCCGGGCCAAGAAGACGTCGATGGGACTTGCCATCGAGGCGGTGAAGAAGGGCGACGCCGGGGCCGCGGTCAGCGCGGGCAACACCGGTGCGCTGATGGCGATGAGCAAGCTCGCGCTGCGCACCATGCCGGGGATCGACCGGCCCGCGCTCGCCGGGTTGATGCCGACGCTCGAGGAGCACGACGTGGTCATGCTCGACCTCGGCGCCAACACCGAGTGCGACGCGCGCAACCTGGTGCAGTTCGCGATCATGGGCGCGGCCTATGCCCGGATCGTCACCGGCATCGACAAGCCGCGCGTGCGGCTGCTCAACATCGGCACCGAGGACAACAAGGGCACCGAGGAGCTGCAGCAGGCCGCCTCGCGTCTGCGCGCCGCCACCGGGCTGGCGCTGAGCTTCGAAGGTTTCGTCGAGGCCGACAAGATCAACCGCGGCAATGTCGAGGTGGTCGTGACCGACGGCTTTTCCGGCAACATCGCGCTCAAGGCGATCGAGGGCACGGCGCGGTTCGTGACCGACCTGCTGCGCACCGCCTTCACCAGCTCGCTGCGCTCGAAGTTCGGCTTCCTCGTCTCGCGTCCGGCGACCGAGCTGCTGCGGCATCATCTCGACCCGAACAACCACAACGGCGCGGTCTTCCTCGGCCTCAACGGCGTGGTGGTGAAATCGCACGGCAGCGCCAGCACGGCGGGGGTCGCCAATGCCGTGGCGGTGGCAGCCCGGCTGCTCGAGGACGACCTGACCCAGCGCATTGCCGCCGACCTCGCCGAGCTCGGCGAGACGCGCCTGCGCGAGAACGGCACCGTCGGGGCGGCCCGGTGATTCGCTCCGTCTTCAAGGGCTCGGGCTCGGCGCTGCCGAGCCGGGTGATGAGCAACGAGGAGCTGGCGAAGCTCGTCGATACCAGCGACGAATGGATTCGCGAGCGCACCGGGATCACGGCGCGCCACATCGCGGCGGAGCACGAGACGACCGGCTCGCTCGCGACGCAGGCGGCGCGGGCGGCGCTCGCGGACGCCGGCATCGCTCCGTCGGAAGTCGATCTCATCGTGCTCGCGACGGCCACGCCCGACCAGACCTTCCCCGCCACCGCTACCCAGGTCCAGGCCGAGCTCGGCTGCAACGGCGGCGCGGCGTTCGATGTCGCGGCGGTGTGCTCGGGCTTCCTCTACGCGCTGGCCACCGCGGATGCGATGCTGCGCACGGGGATGGCCAAATGCGCCGTGGTGATCGGCGCCGAGACTTTCAGCCGCATCCTCGACTGGGAGGACCGCGCGACCTGCGTGCTGTTTGGCGACGGGGCGGGGGCGTTCGTGCTGCGCGCCGAGGAGGTCGCCGAGGACGGCCCGGGCGTGCTGGCGACGCGGCTCCACGCCGACGGCGCGCACCGCGAGCTGCTCTACGTGGATGGCGGCCCGTCGACCACCGGGACCGTCGGCAAGGTGCGGATGAAGGGCCGCGAGGTGTTCCGCCACGCCGTCGCCAACCTCGCCGACGTGCTCAACGAAGTGCTCGAGGCCAGCGGGCGCTCGGCCGGCGAGATCGACTGGGTCGTGCCCCACCAGGCGAATTTGCGGATACTCGACGCCACGGCGCGCAAGCTGGGCCTGCCGTTCGACAAGGTCGTCGTCACCGTCGATCGCCATGCCAACACCTCGGCTGCCTCGGTTCCGCTGGCGTTCGACGTCGCCCGGCGCGACGGGCGGATCAAGCCGGGCGACCTCGTCATGCTCGAGGCAATGGGCGGCGGCTTCACCTGGGGCGCCAGCCTGCTCCGCATCTGACTAACGAATAAGGGGAAATTCCCAGCGCTGGCTTGCAAATCACGCGGGCTTGAGGCATTTCGGCTGTGGGTCGCTGCAAGGCAGCAAGAAGGAAGGACGCATGGACATGATGCGCTCCGTTGGCACGCTGACCCGTGCCGATTTGGCCGAAACGATCAATCGCAAGCTGGGCTTCTCGCGTGCCGAAAGCCTCGATCTGGTCGAAGCGATCCTGGGCAAGATGTGCGACGCGATGTCGGACGGCGAGAACGTCAAGATATCCGGGTTCGGCAGCTTCATCCTGCGCGACAAGCGCGAACGCATCGGCCGCAATCCGAAGACCGGCGTCGAAGTGCCGATCACGCCCCGCCGGGTGATGACGTTCCGCGCCAGCCAGAAGCTCAAGGACCGGATCGCGAGAGGCGCGTGACCCGCGACGGCGCCCAGCTTCGCTTCGACGACGGCAAGGAACCGGACGCGCTGCGGACGATCGGCGAGGTGGCGGCCGCGTTCGGCATCCGGCAGCATGTCCTGCGCTACTGGGAGCAGCAGTTCCCGATGCTCCGCCCGCTCAAGCGCAGCGGCGGGCGCCGCTACTACCGGCCGGAAGACGTGGCGCTGGTCGAGACGATCGAGCGGCTGATCAATCGCGAAGGTTACACCCTCAAGGGCGCGCGCCAGGCGATCGAGAAGAGCGGCGCCCGGCCTGCGGCCGCGCCGGCCGCGCAGCTCGCGCCCGCCGCGCCGGCGGCGAGCGCCGCTCCCGAGGTCCTTCCTCATCTGCGCGCCATCCGCGATCGGCTGAGAGCTGCGCTGGCGGCCTGAGTCGGCGCGTTTTTCCCGCTCGCGCGTAAGACCTGGCCGATCCGGTCGACTATAAGGGTCGAACGGGAACGGGTGGGATGACCGACATCAACGGCAAATCGCGGCAGGATGCCCGTTATCTCGCGGCCGCGCGGCAGCACGGCGCGATGATCGAGCGTCTGGCGCGCGGTTACGAAGCCGACGCGGAGTTGCGCCGCGATCTGGTCCAGGAAATCCACGCCGCGCTGTGGCGCAGCTTCGCGATCTTCGAAGGCCAGTGCTCGGAACGCAGCTGGGTCCACCGCATCGCGCACAACGTCGCCGTCAGCCACATCCTCACCAGCCGGCGGACCCGCAGGACGCCGCTCGTCGGCCTCGACCAGATCGCCGAGCTGGCCGACGAAGACGATCCCGAACAGGAGATCGGCGAACGCGCGCTGTCGCAGCGCCTGCTGGCGACGATCCACCGCCTGGCGCCCGCCGACCGGCAAGTGATGCTGCTCTATCTCGAAGACCTTACCGCGGCCGAGATCGGCGAAGTGACCGGCCTTTCTGCCTCGGCGGTCGCGGTCCGCATCCATCGGCTGAAGGCGCTGCTCGCCAAGCCTTACCGTTCCCAGGAGAAACGCGCATGAGCGACGACCCCGCCAAGCAGGCCTGGCAATCGACGGTCGCCGTCGGCGGGCCACTGCCGCTCGACCAACTGCGCCGGAACGCCGACAAGTTCTATCGCCTGATCCGCCTGCGCAACCGCATCGAGTTCGCGGCATGCCTGCTCGTCGTCGTCGTCTTCACCGCCTATGCCTTCCTGCTGCCGGTCGAGACGGTGCGCGTTGGGGCCGCAACTGTGGTCGGCGGGACGTTCGTGGTCGCCTGGCAATTGCACCGTCGCGCTTCGGCCCTGGTTCCGCCCGACGAAGCGCTCGCCGCTGCCACGCTTGCGCACCAGCGTGCGCAGATGGTGCGGCAGCGCGATGCGCTGGCCAGCGTGTTCTACTGGTACCTCCTCCCGTTCATGCCCGGCCTGCTGCTGATGATTTTCGGCGCGGCGATCGAGCAGGGTTTCGGAATCCTGGGCCATCTGCGGTGGAACGACTGGGGGGCGGTCTCGCTCACGGCGGCGCTGTTCGTGTTCGTCTGGTGGCTCAACCGGCGCGCGGCGCGCAAGCTGCAGAAGGGGATCGAGGAGATCGATGCACTGACGGGCGGCAACGGCTCCTAGCGGACCTTCTCCGGTCCCAGCTCCGGATCGAGGTCGCGCGGGCGCGCGAGGTGGACCAGCGTGCCGCAGCCGGGCGCGCAATCGGCCCAGCGGTCGATGGCCAGCTCGAGCACGGCGAAAGTCGCGGTCGGGTATTTCTCCGCCACCTCGCCGAACAGGTCGTTCTCATGCTCGGGCGCGACGAGGTCGAACACCAGTTCCTGCAGTCCGGGATTGTGCCCGACAAGCAGCACCGCGCTGGGATCGCCGTCGATGGCGCGCAGCAGTTCGATCAGCGCCTCGCTGTCGGCCAGGTACACGTGCTCCTCCCAGCGCACCGGAAGGTCGAGCCGCGCGGCATCGAGCGTGCGTCTGACCCGCTCGGCGGGGCTGGCGATGATGAGCTCGAACGGGACTCCATGGTCGCGGATGTGCCGGCCCATGACCGCAGCACCGCGCCGCCCGCGATCGTTCAGCCCGCGATCGAAATCGCGCAAGGCCATGTCGTCCCAGTCGGACTTGGCATGCCGCAGCAGGCCGAGCGTCTTCACAGCCGATCCCGTTCCTCTTCCGGCGTCGTCTCCCGAACGCCCCCATCCGAGAAAACACCTGCCGCGATGCGTTGTAAAGCGTCGTCGAGCGTCACCCGGCGCACCGGCGTCCCGGGAGGGAAGGCGCTCAGCAGGCGGCTGGGGAAAGCGGGAGAGAGCACCAGGAAGTGGCCGCTGTCCTCGCGCGTGCGGATCAGGCGGCCGAAGGCCTGGGCGAGGCGGGCGCGGATGAGGCGATCGTCGTAGGCGCTGCCGCCGTTCGCCGCACGGCGAGCGCGGTGAAGGATCGAGGGCTTGGGCCACGGCACTTGCTCCAGCACCACGCAGCGCAGCGAGTGGCCCGGCACGTCGACCCCGTCGCGCAGCGCGTCGGTGCCGAGCAGGCTCGCCTTGGGGTCGTCGCGGAAAATGTCGACCAGCGTGCCGGTATCGATCGGATCGACGTGCTGGGCGTAGAGCGGCAGCCCGGCACGGGCGAGCCGGTCGGCGATCCGCCCGTGCACGGCGCGCAGGCGGCGGATCGCGGTGAACAGGCCGAGCACCCCGCCTTCGGAAGCCTCGATGATCCGCGCATAGGCGCCGGCGAGCGCCGCGAGGTCGCCCTTCTGCACGTCGGTGACGATCAGCACTTCGGCGCGAGAGGCGTAGTCGAACGGGCTCTCGGCGCTCGACAGCAGCGGCTGCCCTTCGAGGTAAAGCGCGCCTGAGCGGGCGAGGGCGGCATTCCAGTCATCGCCGTCCCTCAAGGTGGCGCTCGTCAGCATCACGCCGTGCGCCGGCTCGAGCACGACCTTGGCGAACGGCTTCATCGGATCGAGGAAGTGGCGATGCAGGCCGACGTCGAACTCGCGCGCGTCGGACCGTTCGACCGCCAGCCAGTCGACGAAATCGGGATCGGCCGGTCCGCCCAGCCGATCGAGCAGCGCTTCCCATGCGGCCAGGGTGTCGATCCGCCAGGCCAGCGAATGGCGCGCGCCGTCGATCCGCGCGCGGCCCTGCGCGTCGAGCCAGTCGGGCGCATCCTCGACCAGCGCTTCGAGCCGCACGCCGAGGCGGATCAGCGGCTGGCGGATTTCCGCGAGCGCGCCGGCCGCCTGCTGCGCCAGCTCGACGAAGTTGCCGTCGAGCTGCGCTGCCTCGGTTTCGATGCCGTAGCCCGCCTCCTGACCGCCGCTCTCGTCGCGGGCGTAAGTCACCGCGCGCACGGCGGCCAGCAGGGCCTCGATCGGGCCCGAGGGCGCGCCATCGGCCAGGCGCTGCAACCAGCCGTCGCCGGGGAGGGCGTCGGCGGCTTCGCGCGCCTGGGCGATGGCCTTGCCGCCTGCCTCGTCGTAGCTGGCGACGTCGGCGAGGCGCGCGGCCAGGCCGCGGCGCCGCCCGCGCGAACCCTTTTCCGGCCCGACGATCCAGCGCTTGAGCTCGATCGCTTCCTGCCCCGTCAGAGCGGCGGCGAACGTGCTGTCGGCCGCCTCGAACACATGGTGGCCTTCGTCGAACACGATCCGCGTCGGCCGCTGGGCGTGGTCGCGGCCACGCGCGGCATTGACCATCACCAGCGCGTGGTTGGCGATGACGAGATCCGCCTGTGCGCTGGCCCGCGCGGCGCGCTCGATGAAGCATTTCCGATAGTGCGGGCAGCCGGCATAGACGCATTCGCCGCGCTGGTCGGTCAGCGAGCGGATCGCGCGGTTGCGGAACAGCGTTCCCAGCCAGCCCGGCAGGTCGCCGCCGATCATGTCGCCGTCCTGGCTGAAGGCCGCCCAGCGCGCCACCAGGTGCGCCAGGATCGCCGCGCGGCCGCCGAAGCCGCCCTGCAGCGCGTCTTCGAGGTTGAGCAGGCAGAGATAATTTTCGCGACCCTTGCGCACCACCACGGGACGCGTGCCGTCGGGCCGTCGTTCGGGCCAGGCGCGCGCGCTCTCGCGGCGCAACTGGCGCTGGAGGTTCTTGGTGAAGGTTGAGACCCACACGGTGCCCTGCGACTTCTCGGTCCAGACCGAGGCCGGAGCGAGATAACCGAGGGTCTTGCCGATGCCCGTGCCGGCCTGGGCAAGCAGCATGTGCGGCACGCCGCGCCGGTCGCGCGGGGCGAACACGCGGGCGGCCTCGCGCGCATAGCTGCGCTGGCCCTCGCGCTGCTCGGCTTCCGGACCAGTCAGGTCGCGCAGCCGCATTTCGGTCTCGTCGGCCGCGACCTCGACTTGCGCCGGCTGCGGCCGCTCGGGCGCTTCCTCCCACTCAGGCAGCCTGGCGAAGAGCCATTTCTCCGCGCGCTCGGGCTGGCGGACGTGCGGCGCGAGGACCTGCGCCCAAGGCCAGCGCAGCCGGCCAAGCGACTGCAGTGCGCTCCATGCACCTTCGCGCTCGGGCCACTCCGGATGCTCGCAATCGTCGAGCAGCGCACCGGCCGCCTCCTGCAGCAGCGCCGGTACCCCGTCGTCCGATTGCGGTTCGGCCAGGCCCAGCGCGTGGGCCAGGCCCTTCGGTGTCGGGACGACGAACCGCGCCGGATGGACGAACGCGAACAGCTCGAGCAGATCGAGGCCGGAGAGGTCCGGATAGCCGAGCCGCGTGGCCACCAACGGCGCGTTGAGGAGCAGCAGCGGCGTGTCGGCCGCGGCCATGATCGCCTCACCCTTGCCGCTCGCGCGTGTCGTCCCACCGCTGCGAAGCCAGGTTCCCGCGTGACTGGCGTGGAGTGCTGGAAGCGCAAGCGCGGGCATGGACAAGCGATGCTTCAGCGAGAACGAAAAGTAAACGGAGACAGCACGCAAGTTTGGGGAATGGCTCGAGTCGCGCCCAATTCGGCCGCTCCGGTCGCCAACGGCCCGCCGTGTTTACCTTTCGACCCAGCGTGGCAACGTTTCGAAAAAAGCCAACAGAAACAGCTTAGTAACGCTAGTCTGAACGGGGCGACAGGGAACGCGCCGTCGTCGGCTGTCGTTTCCGCTTGGCTATGACCAAGAGACAACACCCCTATCGCCCGGCCGGAGTCGCGCTCGTCGCGGCGCTCGCCCTCGCTCCCACCCCGATGCTGGCGCAAGCGGTTGCCGATGCCGCTCCGCTGACGGCCGAGCCGGCTCCCCCGCCGATCGAGCCGGTTGCGACGCCCGTTGAAGCTGCATCGCCGGCTGCCGATGCAGCCGCCACGGTTCAACCTCTGCCCGCACCGTCTGCAACGCCAGTCACCACGACCGTCACCACCCGCAAGACCGCACCAGCACGGACGACAGCGCCCCAGGCCCGCAGCACCGTGCCGGTCAGGGCGACGACTGCGGCCCGCTCGGAGACGAGCCGGACCGCTCAGGCGCCGTCCGTCGCAGCGGCTGAGCCGCCGCCTGCGGCTGTCGCGGTTCCCGCCGCAGCGCCGGCAATGGCGGAATCCACCATCACCTCCACCACGGCCCCCACGAAAGACAATTCGGCGCTGATCGCCACCGTTCTCGCCGCGCTCGCCGTGTTCGGGCTGGCGCTCTGGGGGTTTGTTGCCATCGGCCGCCGCAAGCGTGCGGATGAGCGCTTCGCGATTCCGGTCGTGGAGCGGCCGATCGTCGCCGAGCCCCAGGCGCTGGCCGCCGTTCCGGTCGAGCGCCCGCGTGTCCCGACGCCCGCGCCGTCGATGGCGCATGGCGGTGCCTCGGTTCCCCTGCCGCGCAGGCTTCCGGACACTTTCGAGGAGCGTGACGCGCTGCTCAAGCGGATGATCGACGCGCGGCCCGACCGGGCCAACCCGTTCACCAACCGCCGTGCGCGCCTGCGCCGCGCGCGGTTGATCCTGCAGTCGCTCGACCGTGATTTTGCGGATCGCAAGTCGTGGATCGACTTCAGCCAGTACCCCGGCAACTGGCCCGAACTGTCGCGCAACCAATACGCCGCTGCTTGATCCCTGAGGCAGCCACGCGAGGGGCGGCCCTTCCCTTCCGGGGCCGCCCTATTCGCGTGTCAGCTGGCCGCGCGCGCGACGCATTGCCAGCTGGCTGGATCGCTGGCGTCGCCGCTCCCCTTGTAGCGCGCGACGCCGGGCCAGGCGCAGTGCGGACGGGTCAGTGATCCGTCGGCCTTCGTGCCGAGAACCTGATCGGGCGCCTTGCCGGTTCCGGCCCAGCTGTCGAGCGTGTCGAGCCATTCGACCTGGTCGGCGCCGGGGCCGCCGCGGCAATGCTCGACACCGGGCAGTGCGAAATAGCGCAGCGACTGCCGTGCCCCCGAGGTCTGGGCCAGTGCCGAACGCACGTAATCGCTGGTGCCGACCGGACTCGGACCCGGATCGTTCTCGCCGTGCCACAGGATCAGCTTGCCGCCGCGGGCGAAGAACGGCGCGAGGTCGGGGTCCTTCGCTTCGTACATCGCAGCGAACGCCGTCGCCCGGATCGCCTGCACGTCGGCCATCGAGTAGTTGGCGAGGCTGACCGCACGGCCGCCGAGCGCGAGCGAGAACAGCGAGCTGACCGCGTTGCTGCTGGCATCGGCGCCCTTGCCGTCGGTGCCGACGAACAGGCTCCAGCCCGGCTCACCGCCGCGGCTCATCGGGAACATCGCCCATTGCCCGTCCGGGGCGCGCACGCCCTGGTACACGGTGCGCAAGGCAGCCACTTGTGCCGGCGCCAGGCACGAGGCGTTCTTGGCGCCCGAGCACTGGATCGCCGCCGGGTCCCAGCGGCACTGCCGCGGATCGTTGATCAGCCCGTCGCGCGATCCGTCCTGCGCGTCGCAGGCGGCGACCGCCGCACTCTGCGCCAGCTTGAGGTCGTCGGGCGAGAAGCCGCCGCCATCCTTCGCGAAGGCATTGTTGCGCAGGATGGAGCTGGTTTGCACCTGCAGCGTGTAGACCGGCGCGCCGGCGGTGATCGCGTCGTAATCGGCGGGGAAGCGCTGTGCTTCCATCAGCGCCATCCGCCCGCCGGTCGAGCAGCCCTGGAAATAGGCCGTGGAGTGCCGGCGCGCATAGTAGGCGTCGGCCAACTTCTTGCCTGCGACGGTCATCTCGTGGACCGCGCGATAGCTGAAGTCCTTTTGCGCCTCTGAATTGCTCGCCCACGCGGTGTCCCACACGGTGGTCGCGGCGTGGCCGCCGTCGGTCTGCAGCGTGGCATAGCCCTTGCGCAGCCCTTCGGAGGCCGCCTGCAGCGTCACGTTGCCTGCCCAGCCGCCGCCGCCGAGGCCGAGCAACTTGCCGTTCCACTGCTCGGGCAGGCGATAGACCACGCCTATCGCCGAGCCCGGGACCGGGGAAAGGGCGCCTTTGACTTCGCAGTAGGCGGGCAGGCCGTTGGCCGCCGCGATCCACGTTCCGGATGCTTCTCTCGCGCCGAACGTGGACGGCATCACGGCGACGCAGCGATCGGGCGCCGCGAGGGCCTGGAATGCGCCCAGCGTATCCCGCGATCCCTGTTGCTGCGCGGTGCACCCAGCAGCGAGCGCGGCCAGCGCGACGGCAGCAAGTAACCTCATGTCGACCCTTCCTTGTTCTAGGCGAGGCTTGCGCGGGCGATCCGCCAGCCGTCCTTTTCCCTGACGAAGTCGGTGGCGAGCACGCGATGCTCCTGGTTCACCTGGCTCCCCTGGCCCTGGAAACGCGCCATCTGTTCGAGCGTCGTGTTGCCGGTGAATTCGGTCTGGCGCTCGATCCGGCAGTCGCAGCGCACGGTGGCGCTGCGGCCGTCCCCGGCCAGCTCGATCACCGCGTCGACCGCGGGGTCCCCGGATATCGAGCGCAGCCCTTCGCCGAGATCGACCGCGCCGGCGGGCGCGACGAACTCGCCGCAGTCTCCGGCCCCGTTGAGATAGCGCAGGAAGGTCCTGTGCGCCGCCTCGATGGCGCGCTCGTCTTCGAGCCGGGCGAGCCTCGCGCGGCTGCCATCATCGGCCAGCGCCGCGACGGGCGCCGCGGCCACGAGCGGAGTGGCGATCAGCGCGCCGGTCTTGAGGAACGAGCGCCGGTCGGTCGCGGGCGAATTGTCGTCCATCTCAGTTCTCCTCGCGCCGGGGGAAGAAGCGGTCGACGTCGATCTTGCCCGCATGGCGGGCGATGCCCGCCACCGCGCTCATCGACAGGCCGCCCTGCTTGCCGCAGTGATAACCGATGCCCGCGTCGTGCATCGTGCGCATGTTGATCAGGATCGTGCCGAGGGTGCCGTTGCAGGCTTCTTCCTGCCAGCGGGCGAAATAGAGCTGGTCGCGGATCTTGATGAAGTCGCCGCTGCCGCACCATTCGGTTGCGAAGTGCCCATCGGGCGTGGGGATGATCCACGAGGTGGTGTAGGGCGTCGAATAGAGGTGCATCGAATTGAGCCCGGGCGAATACTCCCAGGTGAACGCGCGCCCGAGCAGGTCGCGGGTGCGTTCGTGCCGCTTGGTGCCGGCATCGGGGATGCCTTGGCCCGCGACCTTCCCGAACATCGTCTGCGCCCCCGCCTCGTTGGCGAAATAGGGCGTGTTGAGATAGCCGCGGAACGCCGTCGCCATCCCGCGCTCGAGGTCTGCCACGACGATGTGCCCGTCGTGGTCGGGCGTCCCTTCGAGCAGGTGGCCGAAGATGAACACGCCCGGCACCGTCTGCCAGGCGTTGTACCTCGCCTGGCGGAAGCTGCCGGCGCCGTCCTTGCGCCACTGGAGCACGTCATTCGAGACGAAGCGGTATTCCATCCTCGGGCCGCCGTCGTACTCGACGGTGAAGGCCTTGGTCGCGAGATCGCCGGTAGGCGGCAAGCCGTTTCCGGCCATCGGGCTCGCGCGGGTAAAGACCTCGGTCTTCTCGGCCACGACCGCGTTCACTTCGGCGGGCGTCATCTTGTCCATCGTCGCCAGCGGCCGGTAGATGCGCCGCTCGCCTTTCTTGGCGTTCTCGATCTTGAGCGGCTCGGCGCTGAAATCGCCGAGCTTCTCGAACCGGGCAAGCTGGCCGAGCCATTCGCCACTGCCGCGGAACATGTAGTATTCGAGTTCGTCCGCGCCGTTGAAGCCGAGCCGCAGGCCCGCCTGCTCGAGCCGGTTCACGTCCATTACGTAAAGCTGCAGCATGCCGGAGAACTCTGCCTCCACGCGCGCAAAGGCGTAGATGTCCTCGGTCACCTGGACGTAATCGGACGGCGCCGAATAACCCCGGTAGTCCTTCAGCCGGTCAAGCTCGACCCAGTGGCTGTAGGTGACCGACGGGTAGTATTCGATCGTTCGCTTGCCGGTATCTTCGGTCCAGGCAAACGCGCGGCCTTCGAGCCGCAGCGTCGGCTTGTGCCGTTCGGCCGGGGCCTGTCCGGCGCCGGTATCGACATAGCCGTGCCAGACCGCGCGGTTGATCTCGCGCGGACGGGGCGCCGGGCCGGCACCGCCCCACCACAGCTCGAACACCGTGGCGAGGTTGCTGCGGCGGTCCCACACGATCGCATTGGCCCTGGCCGAGCCGGGGACGACGTGGGTGATCAGCGTCACATGGTCGACGGTGAGCGCGCCGTAGCCGCCTTCGACATTGTCGAACGTCGCCCGGCGATTGGGGCCGAAGCTCCACGAATGCGTGCCGCCGCCGTCGGTGACGATGCGCAGGTTGGTGCCGGCGAGGTCGGTCTCGAGGTTGCTCCTGCTTGCCGGACCGACGCGCGCGGGCGCCGTCAGCTTGTCGACGACCTGCGCTTCGGTCAGCGCCGTATAAGCGTACCGGAACAGCGGCACGTCTGGATAGGCCTGCAGGGCCATCCCCCTCTCCCTGGCTTCTTATCGTTGGCGCGCAAACTGCCACAGCCGGAGCGGAGCGCAAGCGGTGAAATGGTCCGGTCTGCGTCGAGGCGGCATTCGTCCTTGCCTTGACAAAGCCCGGCATCGACCGCAGCCCGCGGCAGGGGGCAGGCCATGACATCACCACTGGTTACGCATCGCCGGGTACTCGCCGCCGCGCTGGTCGGCACGGCGGTCGAGTTCTACGATTTCTATGTCTATGCGACCGCGGCGGCGCTGGTGTTCGGGCCGCTGTTCTTCCCTTCGGAGAGCACCGCGGCGCAGCAGTTGCTGAGCTTCATGAGCTTCGGCCTCGCCTTCGTGGCCCGGCCAGTCGGGGCGATCGCCTTCGGCCATTTCGGCGATCGGCTCGGGCGCAAGTCGACCCTTGTCGCTTCGCTGATGCTGATGGGCCTGTCGACGCTGCTGATCGCCTTCCTGCCGACCTACGCGATGGTCGGCTGGGTCGCGCCGCTGCTGCTGTGCGTGCTGCGCTTCGGCCAGGGTTTCGGGCTCGGCGGCGAATGGGGCGGGGCGACGCTGCTGGCGGTGGAGAACGCGCCGCAGGGCTGGGAAGGGCGGTTCGGATCCGCGCCCCAGCTCGGTGCGCCGGTCGGCTTCCTCGCCGCGAACGGGCTGTTTCTCCTCCTCGGGCTCGGCCTGTCGGACGCGGAATTCACGGCCTGGGGCTGGCGCGTGCCATTCCTGCTGAGCGCGGTGCTGGTGGGGATCGGCCTGTGGGTGCGGCTGCGGATCGGCGAGACGCCGGCGTTCCGCGAGGCGCTCGACAAGGCGCCGCCACCTGCGGTGCCGCTCGGCCGCGTGCTCCGGTTCCACTGGGGCGCGGTGCTGGCGGCGAGCGCGGGCGTCGTCGCGTGCTTCTCGATCTTCTACCTCTCGACCGCCTTCGCGCTGAGCCACCTGACTACCGAGCGGGGCGAGCCGCGTGAAACCGTGCTGGCGCTGCAGCTGGCGGCCAACCTGTTCCTCGCCATCGGCATCCTGCTGTCGGCGATCGGCTCCGACCGGATGAACGCCCGGCGCGTGCTCGGCTGGGGCTCCGCGGCGACCGTGGTGCTCGGCCTTGCGTTCGGGCCGGTGCTGGCGGGTGCATCGCTCGGCGTGGTGTTCGTGACGTTGGCCGTGGGACTGTTCGTGATGGGTTTCGTCTACGGCCCGCTCGGCGGCTGGATGCCGACCCTGTTCCCGGTCACGGTGCGCTACACCGGTATGTCGCTCGCCTTCAACGGCGGCGGGATCGTGGGCGGCGCGCTGGCTCCGATCGCGGCACAGCGGCTCAGCGCGGCGGGCGACGTCTCGCTGGTCGGGCTGTTCCTGACCGCAGCCGGGCTGGTGACGCTGCTCGGGGTTATCCTTGGGAAGCCGGCCGCCGCAGCAGCGTGAGCTTGCCCTTGCCGACCTTGCGCTCGGCCTCGATTTCGAGCGCCTTGACCACGACTTGCTCTTTCTCGCCCGTTTCGAGCGCGATCCAGGTCGCTTCGCCGATCCAGCCGAGCCGCGAGAGCCGGTCGAGCGCCACCGGGCCGGCGTTGGTGCCGTAAGGCGGGTCGAGCAGGATCAAATCGAGCGGCTGCTTCGCCGGACCGAGCTGCATGACCGAGCCCGCGCGCACCTCGCATTGCTGCTGAGCCTTGAGGTTGGCGATGTTGGTGCGCAGCGCGCGGATCGCCGCCGGTTCCTGCTCGACGAACAGGCACGTTGCCGCCCCGCGCGAGAGCGCCTCGAGGCCGAGCGCGCCGGAGCCGGCAAACAGGTCCGCCACGGCCAGTCCCTCGAAGCTGCCGAGCCGGCTGGCGAGCATCGCGAACAGCGTCTCGCGCGTGCGGTCGGCGGTGGGGCGCGTCGTATCGCCTTCGGGCGCCTTGAGCAGACGGCGGCGCCATTCGCCGGCGATGATTCTCACCTGGCAGGCCTTCTCAGGCTGCTGCGGAAACGCTCGAGTTCCTCTTTGCGCACTTCCTGCGCGGTACCACGCGCGAGGTTACCGAGCACGAACGGCCCATAGGCGGTCCGGATCAGGCGACTAACCTCGAGCCCGAGATGCTCGAGCACGCGGCGCACTTCGCGGTTCTTGCCTTCGGTCAGCGTCAGCTCGATCCATTTGTTGCGCCCGGTGCTCCGCTCCATGTTGGCGTTGATCTGGCCGTAGCGCATGCCGTCGATCTCGATCCCGTCCATCAGGTCCTCGAGCTGCGCCTGGCTGACCTCGCCGAAAGTGCGCGCGCGGTACGTGCGCGGCACGCCCGAGGCGGGCAATTCCAGCTCACGCTTGAACCCGCCGTCGTTGGTCAAGAGCAGCAGGCCTTCGGTATTCAGGTCCAGCCTGCCGATGGGCATCAGCCGCGGCGTGCCGGGCGGCAGGGCGTTGCGCAGCGCCGAATAGATTGTCTGACGTCCTGCGGGGTCGCGTTCCGCGGTGATCAGTCCCGTTGGCTTGTGAAAGCGGAATAGCCGTGTGGGCTCAGGCCTGGCGACGGGTCTTCCGTCCACCGTCACGCCGCGCAGGTCAGTAAGAATCGTCGCCGGCGTCTCGATCACCGCGCCATCCCGGGCGATCCGCCGCTCGGCGATCATCCGTTCGACCTCCCGGCGGCTGGCGACGCCGGCGCGGGCGAGGAGCTTGGCGATGCGTTCGCCCCGGGGATTGTCGGCCGCAGACATTTCGGGCGCATAACTGTTGAGGAGCGGTTCATCCAGCCTTCCCAATATGAACCGCCCCGCTAATTTCCGCGGATCACGACAAGGGAGAGCCCCATGGCCGAAGCGATCGAGCAGACGGCGGCGGCCGAGCAGCCCCGCAAGGGACTTGGCCTGCTGCGGACCGCGTTCTCCAATCGCAAGACGGGCATCATGCTGCTCTATGGCGGCGCGTCGGGCCTGCCTTACGCGCTGCTCCTCGGCACGCTCTACGCGTGGCTCGGGGAAACGGGGGTCGATTTGGAAACGATGGGCGTGTTTTCGCTCGTCGGGCTGGCCTACGCGTTCAAGTTCCTGTGGTCGCCACTGGTCGACCGGGGCAAGGTTCCACTCCTTTGGCGCCTCGGCCGCCGGCGCAGCTGGCTCGTGCCGATCCAGGCGCTGGTCGGACTGTCGCTGATCGCGATGTCGGCGATGAATCCGCAAACTTCGATAGGCTGGTTCTCGCTGCTCGCTGGCCTGGCGGCGTTCGCCTCGGCGACGCAGGACATCGTGATCGACGCGTGGCGCGTCGAGGTGGCCGACGACGAGGCTCCGCTGGAAGTGCTGTCCGCCGTTTACCAGCTGGGCTATCGCCTCGCAGCCTTGGCCGGCGGAGCGCTGGCGCTGATCGCCGCAGCGCGGATCGGCTGGCCGGCGGTCTACATGTGGTTCGGTGTCTTCATGCTGCTCGTCATGGCGGCGAGCTGGTTCGCGCCCGACACGCGGTGGGGCGAGCCGCTTCCGGGGGAAGAGGCGCTGCACCGTCAGCAGCTGGCTCCACGGGTACAGGCAATCACGCTCGCCATCGTCGGCGTGCTGTGGGGCTGGGCACTGATCACCGTAGTCGTGTTCATGGTCCGCTCGCTCGGTGCCGCCCCTGCGGACAGGCCCGATTCGACGGCGTTCATCCAGCTTTATGGACCGCTGATCGTCATCGCCACGGTGGTCGTGCCGTCGGTTATCGCGGCGATCCTCGATGGCTGGCGCCGGCAGGGGCGTTACCTCGCCAGCCCTGCGGAGCGCCGCCGCCGGACCTTCCTCGATCACGCCTACGAGGCGCTGGTTGAGCCGCTGGCCGAGCTGGTCGGGCGACTTCGCTGGGCGGCGATCCTGGTCCTTGCGATCGTACTGACCTATCGCCTGACGGACTCGATCTGGGGCCCCTTCGCGCTTCCTTTCTACCTGCAGGAACTCGGCTACACCAACGACGAGGTGGCGGTCGCCTCGAAGTTCTTCGGTGTCGGCATGACGATGGCGGGCATTGCGCTTGGCGCGGTGCTGTTCGCGACGCTCGGCCGGATGCCCACCGTCGTGCTCGGGGCCCTGCTCGCGGCGGCCACGAACCTGCTCTACGCCGACCTGGCGCAGGGCGGCGCCGGGCTCGATGCCTTCGGCAATGCCACCGGGTTCTACTCGCTGACGGGGATCTTCGGGGCCGATGCCCGATTCTCGCGCCTGTTGCTGGCGATTACCGGCGAGAACCTGGCGGGCGGCTTGGCGGGGGCGGCGTTCGTTGCCTACCTGTCGTCGATTACCGCCAAGAGCCACGCAGCGGTGCAATATGCGCTGCTATCGTCCCTCACCGTGCTGGTCGGGTCGCTCGGCCGGGCGGCGCTGGGAGAGAAGATCGACAGCGGGGGCTATGCGCCGGTGTTCTACATGACCGCGGCCGTCGGGCTCGTCGCGGTCGTGCTGTGCGTGTTGGAGTGGATCCGGCAGGCTCGCGAGGTGCGCGCTCAGTCGGGAATCTCGCCATTGGCCGCCAGCACCTTGCCGGCCAAGTAGAGCGAGCCGGCGATCAGCACCGGCAGGCCATCGTCAGGCAGAGCATCAAGCGCCGCCGCCACATCGGCCGCCCAGCGCGCGCCGGGAAAAGCCTCGGCGCCGTGGCTCTCGCTGCCCTGGATCGGCACCGCGGTGACGCTGGCGAGGCGGCCTTCGAGCGGGTCGATGATCGCCTGCGGGTACCGGTTCGCCAGCATGCCGATCACGAGGTGCAGCCGCCGCCCCGCGAAATGTCGGCCGATGGCGAGCCCGGCATCGGCATTGTGGCCGCCGTCGAGCCAGACCTGGCGACCGGGAGCGAGCTCGGTCAGCGGGCCTTCGCCAAGCAGCTGCAGCCGCGCCGGCCAGCGCGCCGAGCGGATGCCTTCGGACATCGCTTCGGGCGAGACCGAGACCCAGTCCTGGTGGCGCAGCATGGCCACGGCGAGCGCGGCGTTGTCGCCCTGGTGCTTGCCGGGAAGCTGCGGCAGCGGCAGCGTCAGCGCGCCGTGGCGATCGCGGTATTCGATGGCGTCGCCGACCTCGGCCCACCAGTCGTGGCCGCGCATGTGCAGCGGCGCGCCCGCCAAGCCCGCACGGCGCTCGATCTCCAGCTCGACCTCTTCCGCGTAGTGCTGGGTGACGAGCGGCGAACCCGGTCGGGCGATGCCGGCCTTCTCGAAGGCGATGCGCACCATCGGCTCCTCCGGCACGCCTTCCTCCGGCACCAGCAGGAACGCCTCGTGGTCGATGCCGAGCGTGGCGATGCCGCAGGCCGCCGGCCGCTCCAGCACGTTGGTCGCGTCGAACCGGCCGCCGAGGCCGACCTCGATCACGCAGGCGTCGGCGGGGTGGCGCGCGAAGGCGAGGAACGTGGCTGCGGTGGTGACCTCGAAGAAGCTGGGGCCGAGCGCTTCGCCGACGTCGAGCACTTCCTTGAGCAGCGCGGCCAGTTCCTCGTCCGAGATCAGCTGGCCGGCGATGCGAATGCGCTCGTTGTAGCGCACGAGGTGCGGCTTGATCGCCGCGTGGACGACCTTGCCGTCGGCCTCGATCATCGCCCGCAAATAGGCGCAGGTCGAGCCCTTGCCGTTGGTTCCGGCGACATGGAACACCGGCGGCAGGCGCTTCTGCGGGTCGCCCAGCAGCCCCAGCAGTTCGCGGATCACGTCGAGCCCGAGCCGCCCCTGCGGCAGCGACAGCGCCGCCAGGCGGTCGAGCTGGGCCTGCACCGCGGGGTCGTCGGAGGCGGCGAAGTCCTTCACATACCCCTCCCGCTTGCGGGAGGGGTTAGGGGTGGGCGAGAATCTATCTTGCGCATCGCGGCCCCTTGCCCACCCCCGACCCCTCCCGCAAGCGGGAGGGGAGGATGGTAGCGCCGTTCGGCGAGCGGAGGGCGTTCAAGCCGCCTTGGCGGGCGCCAGGTAGTCGAGCAGCCGCGCGAGCGTGGGGCGCAGTTCCTTGCGCTGCACGACCATGTCGACCATCCCGTGCTTGTGCAGGTACTCGGCGCGCTGGAACCCTTCGGGCAATTCCTCGCGGATGGTGTTCTGGATCACCCGCTGGCCGGCGAACCCGATCAGCGCGTCGGGCTCGGCAATGTGGATGTCGCCGAGCATCGCGTAGCTGGCGGTGACGCCGCCCGTGGTGGGATCGGACAGCACGACGATGTAGGGCAGGCCGGCTTCCCTGAGCCGCCGGGTCATCACAGTCGCCTTGGGCATCTGCATCAGGCTGAGGATGCCCTCCTGCATCCGCGCGCCGCCGGCAGCGGTGACGACGATGTAGCCGGACCGCTCGTCGAGCGCCTTCTGCGCGCCCCGGCAAAAAGCTTCGCCCACGGCCATGCCCATCGAGCCGGCCATGAAGTTGAAGTCCTGCACGCCGACCACTGCCGGGCGGCCCTCGATCGTGCCGAACGCCGCGGTGAAGGCGTCGTCGTGCGGATTCGCCGCGCGGGCCTGCTTGAGCCGGTCGGTGTATTTCTTGGAATCGCGGAACTTGAGCGGATCCTCGCGTACCTCCGGCTGGGGCAGCAGCTCATAGCCCTCGTCGAGCAGCTGCTCGAGCCGCGCGTCGGCGCCGATGCGGCCGTGGTATTCGCAGCGCGGGCAGACGTAGAGGTTGGCCTCGTATTCCTTGCTGAACAGCATGTCGTGGCAGCGCGGGCACTTGACCCACAGGTTGTCCGGGGTCTCGCGCTTGTTGCCGAACGGCAGGGCGTTGCGGACGCGGGTGAGCCAGCTCATGCGGCTTGTCTTTCTGCGGAGTGGACCGCCTCGGCCAGCGAAGCGGTCAGTTGCCGGAGGTGCTCCGGCGCCTCGGCCCCGTACTGGCCGACCAGCTCGACCAGCGCCGAGCCGACCACGACGCCATCGGCGACGCGGGCGATGGCGGCAGCCTGCGCCGGCGTGCGCACCCCGAACCCGACGGCGACGGGCAGGTCGGTCGAGCGCTTGATGCGGGTGACGTTGTCCTCGATCGATTCCAGCGCGGCCTGCTGCTTGCCGGTGATCCCGGCGACGGAGACGTAGTAGAGGAAGCCCGAGGAGCCATCGAGCACCGCGGGCAGGCGCTTGGCATCGGTGGTCGGCGTGGCGAGCCGGATCAGCGACACGCCCTGCTCGCGCAACCAGGGGCCGAGCTCCTGGTCTTCCTCGGGCGGCAGGTCGACGCAGATTACCCCGTCGACGCCGCACCCATTCGCTTCGCCGGCGAACCATTCGGGCCCGCGGCGGATCATCGGGTTGGCATAACCCATCAGCACCAGCGGCACCTCCGGGTGCCGCTCGCGGAACTCGTTGGCGATCATCAGCACTTCGCGCGTGGTCGTGCCGCGCCCGAGGCTGCGCAGGTTGGCCGCCTGGATCGCCGGGCCGTCGGCCATCGGGTCGGTGAACGGCATCCCCAGCTCGATCACGTCCGCGCCGCCTTCGACCAGCGCGTCGAGATTGGCCGCGGTGTCGCCGTCGCCCGCGGTGATGAAGCAGACGAGGGCAGGGCGGCCCTTGGCGAAAGCGGAGGCGAGGCGGGTCATGATCAGTAAGACAGGACGAGGCCGAGAATGGTGCAGGCCAGCGAGATGCTCGCCACCATGATGACGCTCAGGCGGATCGTCACGCGGTCGAGCGCCGCGGCGAGCGTTTCCTTGAAATAGTCCTTGGTCACGAGATCGTCCGTGCCCGCGTTTATTTCGGCAGCGATCGCTTCGGCGTGTTGCCGCACGATCCCGGCCTGCTCGAGACGCTTCATTGATTCGAGCGGATTGTAGGCGTTCATGGCCGCTCTCATATCATACCCTCCCGACCGACGCATCGACGGGTACGTCGAAAATGGTCGCAACCCCGCCGTCGCCTGCGGTGATGAAACACACGAGCGCCAGGCGGAACTCGGCGAGGGCGGCGGCAAGACGGGTCATTTCGCGCGCACCCAACCCCATGTCGCAAGGCCCACGATGCCCAGCGAAATCAGCCCGGATATCGGAAATATGTGCTCGGGCGTGGTCCAGACCCAGTAATCGGGGTGAGTATGAGGATAGAGCCACATTCCAGTGGCCAGCCAGATTGGCAGGTACAGTGCGAAGGTCAGCACGATCACAAACAGGAGCCATCCGACGATATCGAAAAGACGGCCAGCTTGAATCACATCTCCACTCCCAGCGCATCTGCCACGGTGAAAATGTCCTTGTCCCCCCGCCCGCACAGGTTGGCGAGGATGATCGCGTCCTTAGGCATCTCGCGCGCCCGCTTCGCCACCGCGGCGATGGCATGGCTCGGTTCGAGCGCGGGGATGATGCCTTCGGTGCGGCACAGCAGCTGGAACGCGTCCAAGGCTTCGGTATCGGTGGCCGAGGTGTATTCGACCCGGCCGATTTCCTTGAGCCAGGCGTGCTCGGGACCGATGCCCGGATAGTCGAGCCCGGCGCTGATCGAGTGCGCCTCGATGATCTGGCCGTCCTCGTCCTGCAGCAGGTAGGTCTTGTTACCGTGGAGGATGCCGGGAAAGCCGCCGGCGAGGCTCGCCGCGTGCTGCTTGTCGAGGCCGTGGCCGGCCGCCTCGACCCCGAGCATCTTCACCTCGGGATCGTCGAGGAACGGGTGGAACAGCCCGATCGCGTTCGAGCCGCCGCCGATCGCCGCCACCAGCAGGTCGGGCAGGCGGCCTGTACGGCTGAGCATCTGCGCGCGCGCCTCGATGCCGATCACGGACTGGAAGTCGCGCACCAGCTCCGGATAGGGATGCGGGCCGGCGGCGGTGCCGATGATATAAAACGTGTCATGGACGTTCGCGACCCAGTCGCGCAGCGCCTCGTTCATCGCGTCCTTGAGCGTCCTGGCGCCGCTGGTGACCGGGATCACCTCGGCGCCGAGCAGCTTCATGCGGAACACGTTGGGCTGCTGCCGCGCAACGTCGGTTTCGCCCATGTAGATCACGCACGGCAGGCCGAAGCGCGCGCAGACCGTGGCGGTGGCGACGCCGTGCTGGCCCGCGCCGGTCTCGGCGATGATCCGCGTCTTGCCCATCCGCATCGCCAGCAGGATCTGGCCGATGCAGTTGTTGATCTTGTGCGCGCCGGTGTGGTTGAGCTCGTCGCGCTTGAACCACACCTGTGCGCCCGTGTCCGCGGGCGCGCTTTCGCGCAGCGCTTCGGTCAGGCGTTCGGCGTAGTACAGCGGGCTGGGGCGGCCGACATAGTGCTCGAGCAGGTCGTCGAACTGCGCCTTGAATGCCGGATCGGCCTTGGCCGCCCGATATTCGACCTCGAGGTCGAGGATCAGCGGCATGAGCGTTTCGGCGACGTAGCGGCCGCCGAACTGGCCGAAATGCCCGCGCTCGTCAGGCTGGTTGCGGAAGGAGTTCGGCTGCTCGGTCATGATCCGCGCGCCGCTTTGCAGAACGCCGCGATCTTGTCCACGTCCTTGACCCCCGGCGCGCTCTCGACGCCCGAGGAGGTGTCGACCAGCGGCGCGCCGGTCTGACGGATCGCTTCGGCCACGTTCTCCGGCGTCAGCCCGCCGGCGAGGCCCCACGGAATCTCATGCCTGAAATTGGCCAGCAGCGACCAGTCGAGCGCCAGCCCGTTGCCGCCGGGCAGCGCCTTCGCCGGGGCATCGTAAAGCAGCTTGTCGACCGCGCCCTTGAAGCGCTGGACCTTCTCCAGCACTTCCGCGCTGCCGACGCCGACAGCCTTCCAGATTTCGAGCGGCGAGTTCTGCTTGATCAGCGCCAGCCACTCGGCCTTTTCGGAGCCGTGGAATTGCACCACGTCGGGCCGCACGGCCTCGATCGCCCGCACGGTCGGCAGCGGCTCCTGGTTGACCAGCAGCAGTACGACCTTGATGTCGTCCGGAACGCGCGCGCGCAACGCCGCGGCCTGTTCGAGCGTGACGTGACGGGGGCTGGGCTCGTAGTGCACCAGGCCGACGTGCGTCGCCCGCGCGGCGACTGCGGCATCAACCGCCTCGGGCGTCGAGAGCCCGCAAATCTTGATCTCAACGTCGGACATGGCGCGCACTTAGTGCGATTTGGCGCCGTGTCGAGAGTTACCCCCTTTTCGCGGGAATGACGAAGTACAGGGTGAGACGATGGTAAGGAGGGCGCGCCTCGTTGACTAAAGCGTCGCTTCAATCGCCCGCGCGGCCGCGACCGGGTCCTCGGCGCGGCTGATCGGGCGGCCGACGACGAGCACGCTGGCGCCGTCGTCGCGCGCCTGGCGCGGGGTGACGACGCGCTTCTGGTCGCCGTCCGCACCGTTGAGGCGCAGGCCCGGAACGACGAAGAACCCATCCTTCCACTGCCTGCGCACGCCGGCGACTTCGTGGCCCGAGCAGACGATGCCGTCGAGCCCGGCGGCCTGCGCCAGATCGGCGAGGCGCATGACCTGGTCGTGCGCGGTGCCGTCGACTCCCGTCCGCTTGAGGTCGCGCTCGTCGAGGCTGGTGAGCATCGTCACCGCAACGACCCTGGTGCCGGTTGCGGCGGCCGCCTTGGCATCTTCCATCATTGCCCGGCCGCCGCTGGCATGGACGGTGACGATTGCCGGCTCGAGCACGTGGATCGCCTGCATCGCCCCGGCGACCGTGTTGGGGATGTCGTGCAGCTTGAGATCCAGAAAGATCGGCAGGCCGACGTGGGCGATCTCGTGCACGCCGTGGTGACCGTGAGCGCAGAAGAACTCGAGTCCGAGCTTGAGCCCGCCGACGTGCGCCTTGACCTTTTCGGCCAGCGCTTTCGCCCCGTCGAGCGTCGGCAGGTCGAGCGCAAGGTAGACCGGATTGCTCACGGCAGCGGCATTTGCTCGTCGGTGACCGGTTTGGCCGGCGGAGGCGCGGGAGGCGTTGCCATCGCGGCGGCCTTGGCGGCGTTCTCGAGCGAGTTGATGCGCCGCTGCAGGTTCCACTTGCTCGCCCGGTGCACCATCCACATCGGTACGAGGCCGATCAGGAAGGCGACGACCACCACCGCGGGCAGCTTGGTTTCGACCACCAGGTTGTTCCAGATGCGCACGGTGACGCCCGGCTCCCAGTTGGCCATCGCGAACAGCACCAGCGCGATCAGCAGCAGCACCCAGACGATCGTGCGGACGATTTGCATCAGGCTTCTCCCCTGCTTTCCGGTCAGCCGAACACGCGCTCGAAAATTCTATCCACTTGCTTGAAGTGATAGTCGAGATCGAACTTCTCCTCGAGTTCGCTCGGGCTCAGTGCCGCGGTCACTTCGGCATCGGCCTTGAGCAGCTCGAGCAGCGACAGCTTGCCGTCGGACTCCCACACCTTCATCGCATTGCGCTGGACGAGGCGATAGGCGTCGTCGCGCGCGAGGCCGGCCTGGGTCAGCGCCAGCAGCACCCGCTGGGAGTGGATCAAGCCGCCCATCCGGTCGAGGTTCTTCTGCATCCGTTCGGGGTAGACCAGCAGCTTGTCGATCACCCCGGTCAGCCGCGCGAGCGCGAAGTCGAGCGTGATCGTCGCGTCGGGACCGATGAAGCGCTCGACCGAGGAATGGCTGATGTCCCGCTCGTGCCACAGGGCGACGTTTTCCATCGCCGGGGTCACCGCGCTGCGCACCACCCGGGCGAGACCGGTGAGGTTCTCGGTCAGCACCGGGTTGCGCTTGTGCGGCATCGCGCTCGAGCCCTTCTGGCCGGGCGAGAAGTACTCCTCGGCCTCGAGCACTTCGGTGCGCTGCAGGTGGCGGATCTCGATGGCGAGTCGCTCGATCGAGCTGGCGACGACGCCGAGCACGGCGAAGAACATCGCATGGCGGTCGCGCGGTATGACCTGGGTCGAGATCGGTTCGGGCGCGAGGCCGAGCCGTTCGGCGACGTGTTCCTCGACCGCCGGATCGATGTTGGCGAAGGTGCCGACGGCGCCGCTGATCGCGCAAGTGGCGATCTCCGCGCGCGCTGCTTCGAGCCGCTGGCGGCAACGCGCGAACTCGGCATGGGCTTCGGCGAGCTTCAGCCCGAACGTCACCGGCTCGGCATGAATGCCGTGGCTGCGGCCGATGGTCGGGGTGTACTTGTGCTCCATGGCCCGGCGCCTGAGCGCGGCGAGGAGAGCATCGAGATCCTCCAGCAGGATATCCGCCGCGCGGGCGAGCTGCACCGCCAGCGTGGTGTCGAGCACGTCGGAGCTGGTCATCCCCTGGTGCATGAAGCGCGCTTCGGGACCGACCTGCTCGGCCACCCAGTCGAGGAAGGCGATCACGTCGTGCTTGAGCACCGCTTCCTTGGCGTCGATCGCGGCGACATCGACCTTGGGCTCGGTCTTCCACCAGTCCCACAACGCCTTCGCGGCGCTCTCCGGAACCACGCCCAGCTCGGCCAGCTTCTCGGTCGCGTGCGCCTCGATCTCAAACCAGATGCGGTACTTCGCTTCCGGCTCCCAGATGGCGGTCATCGCGGGGCGGGAATAGCGGGGGACCATCGTTGACTCCGGTTGCGACAGATGCCCGGCGGTTAGGGCCTGTCAGTGCGGCTGGCAAGCGTGGGAGGCAACGCTTTCGCTCGCGCCGGGGACAAGGCGAATCGCTTTGGCTTCCCGACATGATTAACCAATATGGTGCGTAGAAGCAGGAGAAATATCCGCTGTCCACTCTGGGATGACGCGGGATTTGTCGGCACAGTGGCGTCGAAGGAGCTGACCTTGACGGAAGAGACTGACTCGCAGGCGATAGACCGGCGCTTGGCGCAGCTGGGCGATTGGCGCGGCGAGACACTCGCCCGGCTGCGCGCGCTGATCCGCAAGGTCGATCCCGAAGCGGTCGAGGCGGTGAAGTGGCGCAAGCCTTCGAACCCGCTCGGCGTGCCGGTATGGGAGCACGCAGGCCTGATCTGCACCGGCGAAACCTACAAGGACAAGGTCAAGCTGACATTCGCCCGCGGCGCCGCGCTGGCTGATCCTGCGGCGCTGTTCAATTCGAGCCTCGAGGGAAACACGCGCCGGGCGATCGATTTCTTCGAAGGCGACGCGATCGACGAGCAGGCGCTCGAGGCGCTGGTCCGCGCCGCCGTCGCGGAGAACCTCGCGCGCCTGGCTGGCTAGAGCAGCCCCTTCGCCTTCAGGCTGGCGTGCCCGTCGCGGCCGACGATCACGTGGTCATGGACGGCGATCCCCAGCAGCCGGCCCGCCTCGGCGATGCGGTGGGTGATCTGGATGTCGGCGCGGCTCGGCTCGGGATTTCCGCTCGGGTGGTTGTGCACCAGGATCAGCGCCGCGGCACCGATGTCGAGCCCGCGGCGGATGACCTCGCGCGGGTGGATCGCCGCTTCGTCGAGCGAGCCGTCGCCGACGTGGTCGTCGAGGATCAGCTGGTTGCGGGTGTTCAGGTAAAGCACGCGCACGCGCTCGACCGTCAGGTTAGACATATCGATGGCGAGGTAGTCGAGCAGCGCCTGCCAGCTGCCGAGGACGGGTTTGCGACCGACTTCGCTGCGCGCCATGCGCCGCGCGGCAAGCGCGGCGATCTTGAGCGCCCCGACGCTGGCCTCGCTCAAGCCTTTGACCTGCTTCAGCGCGCTCGGTGAGGCATCGAGCACGCCCGCGAGCGAGCCGAAACGCTTGAGCAATTCCTTCGCCAGCGGCTTGGTGTCGCCGCGCGTCTGCGCTCCGAACAGCAGGTATTCGAGCACTTCGTAATCGGCCAGGGCCTCCGCCCCGCCGTCGAGCAGGCGCCTGCGCAGGCGGGCACGGTGGCCGGCGCCGGCGTGGCCTGGTTTGTCAGCACTTTCAGTGTCTTTGCCGGCCATCGTCCCCCTCGCGGGAACCGCATTGCCTTTGCCGGGCTTGACGCGCAAGGGTAAGGAGAATGCCGTCGCAAGCCGAGATCGACCAACCACCCGGGCGGAGGCGCGGTCTGCGGATCGGCTGCTTCGCGTCGCTGGTGATGCTCGGCCTGATCCTCGCGGGCCTGGCGATCGTGTGGCTCAACCGCGAGCGGATCGCGGGCAACGTGATCGGCAACGAGCTCAAGAGCCGGGGCATCGCGGCGACTTACGAGATCGAGAGCATCGGCGGGCGGCGCCAGGTGCTGCGCAACATCGTGGTCGGCGATCCCCGGCGCCCCGACCTGACGATCGAGCGCGCGGAGACCGTCATTCGCTACCGCTTCGGCTTTCCCGCCATCGGCGAGATACGCCTGACGCGGCCGCGGCTCTACGGCACCTACCGCAAGGGCACGCTCAGCTTCGGCGCGCTCGATTCGTTGATCTTCGGCGGTCCCAAGCGGGCGTTCCAGCTGCCGGACCTCGTGCTGCGGATCGCCGACGGGCGCGCGCTGCTGCAAAGCGACTACGGGCCGATCGGCGTCAAGCTGCAGGGCGGCGGCAACCTGCGCGGCGGGTTCGCCGGCGAACTGGCGGCGACCGCGCCGCTGCTGAACTTGGGCGCTTGCGAATGGCGAGGCGCGACGGTTTACGGCGAGGTCAGCGTTGCCGGCGAGCGTCCCGCGTTCGAAGGGCCGGCACGGCTGGCCCGCCTGGCGTGCCCGACGCAGGGCCTCGCGCTCGAGGGCGTCTCGCTGCAGCTCGACGCGCGGGCCGACAAGGCGCTGGCCGCGTTCGAGGGCGATGCCGCACTGCGCGCGGGCCGCGCCGCGCTGGGCGACAACCGCCTTGCCGGAGCGAGCGGCAACACGCACTTCACCTGGCGGAACGGCGGACTGACCGCGCGCTACCGTCTCGAGGGCACCGGGCTGGAAACCGCGCAGGCGGCGGTTGCCCGGCTCGGCCTCGACGGCTGGCTGCGCACCCGGCGCAACTTCGACCGGATAGAGCTCGACGCCGACGTCGACGGACGCGGGGTGCGCCTCGGCCGCGGGCTCGACGCCACGCTCGCCGACACGGCGCGCGGCACCCGCGACACGCTCCTTGGGCCGATCGTCGAGCGCATGCGCCGGGCGCTCGCGGCCGAGAGCCGTGCCAGCAGGCTGACGGCCGAAGTCTCGCTTCGCCGCACCGGTTCGACCACGGCGCTCGTGATGCCGAGCGCGTCGCTGCGCGGCGGCAGCGGGGCGACGATCGTCTCGCTGTCGCGCCTCCAGCTGGTCATGCGCGACGCCGGGGCGCCGCGGCTCGCCGGCAATTTCTCCACCGGGGGCGCGAACCTGCCGCGGATCGCCGGGCGGATGGAGCAGCGCGCGGACGGCGGGGTCACGGCCCGGCTGAGCATGGCCGAGTATGCCGCGGGCCAAGCGCGGCTCGCGATCCCCGAGCTGGTGCTGGTCGAGGGGCGCGACGGGACGATCGGGTTTTCCGGCCAGGCTCGGGCCAGCGGAGCGCTGCCGGGCGGGTTCGCCCGCAACCTGCTGCTGCCGGTCGCGGGCAACTGGTCGCAGGCGCGCGGGTTGGCGTTGTGGCGCGATTGCGCCGACCTTCGCTTCGACAGCCTGCGCTTCGCCAACCTCATGCTTGACCGGCGCCGGCTGACGCTGTGCCCGCCGCGCGGCAGCGCGATGGTACGCTACGACGATCGCGGGCTGCGCATCGCGGCAGGCGCGCCGTCGCTCGACGTCGCCGGGCGGCTCGGCGAAACGCCGATCGCGATCCGCAGCGGCCCGGTCGGCCTCGCTTGGCCCGGGGCGTTGTCCGCACGGCAGCTGGTCGTCGCGCTCGGGCCGGCCGAGACCGCCTCGCGCTTCGCGATCAACGATCTCAGCGCGCAGATCGGCAAGGACATCGCCGGCCGCTTCGGTGGCACCGACGTGCGCCTTTTCGCCGTGCCCCTCGACCTGCTCGGCGCCAGCGGCAACTGGCGCTACGCCGGTGGCCGGCTGACGCTGGGCGACGGGGCTTTCCGCCTTCAGGACCGGCGTCCGGCAGCGCGGTTCGAGCCGCTCGTGGCAAGCGGCGCGACCCTGACTCTCGAAGATAATCGGATCAAGGCGCGGGCGGAGCTGCGCGAACCTCTCACGAGCCGCATCGTTACCCGCGTCGACCTGCGCCACGATCTCGCGAACGGCGTGGGCCACGCGGACCTCACCGTCCCGGACCTGGTCTTCGACGAAGCGCTGCAGCCGGGCCGCAACTGCAGTCTCCCCGAATCGCACGGCCTCAGCTGTCTTGCATTCGGCCTCGTTGCCAACGTCGAGGGCACGGTGGCCGGCACGGGGCGGATCGACTGGAACGAACGCGGCGTGACGAGCAGCGGGCGCTTCTCGACCGACTCGCTCGATTTCGCAGCCGCATTCGGGCCGGTTCACGGCGCTTCGGGCACCGTCGAGTTCACCGACCTGCTCGGTCTCACCACTGCGCCCAACCAGCGGCTGCGCGTGGCATCGATCAACCCGGGCATCGAGGTGACCGACGGCGAGGTCGTGTTCGAGCTGCGCAACGGCGAAGTCCTTGCAGTGCAGCGCGGCACCTGGCCGTTCATGGGCGGGACGCTGACCATGCGCCCGGTGGCCATCCGCTTCGGCAACGCCGAGACCCGGCGCTACGTGCTCGAGATCGAGGGACTGGACGCCGCCCGCTTCATCGAGCGGATGGAGCTGGAGAACATCAGCGCCCGCGGGGTGTTCGACGGCACCGTGCCGCTGGTGTTCGACGAGAACGGCAACGGCCGCGTCGAGGGCGGGCTGCTGCTGTCGCGTCCGCCTGGCGGCAATGTCTCCTACGTCGGCCAGCTGACCTACGAGAATCTCGGCGCGATCCCCAACATGGCGTTCGCCGCGCTGCGCTCGCTCGACTACCGCCAGGCCAGCATCGCCATGGATGGGGACCTTGCCGGGGAGATCGTCACCCGGGTCCGGTTCGACGGCGTCAGCCAAGGCGTCGGCGCCCAGCGCAACATCGCCACGCGCGCGCTCGAAGGCCTGCCGATCCGCCTCGAGGTCAATATCCGAGCACAGTTCTACTCGTTGCTCGGCAACCTGCGCTCGCTCTACGATCCGTCGGCGGTCAAGGATCCGCGCACCATCGGCCTGCTCGATGCACAGGGCAACGTGATCCGCCGCGAGAGCAACGGTCCGCCGCCAGAGCCGGTCGCACCCGACGACCTGATACCCAATGAACCCGCCATTCAGCGCCGCGAAAGCGAGGAAGTGCCATGAAAGCCTTGAATTTGACCAAGCCTGCACGCCGGGCGCATAACCTCCGGATGGGGACGCGCAGGGCGATCGCAGGGGTGATGGTGGTGCTGGGCTCGGCGCTGGCCGGGGGCTGCATTTCGGTGAATGCGCCGAACGAGCCGATCGTCATCGAGCTCAACATCAACATCAAGCAGGAAGTGATTTATCGGCTCGCAGAGGATGTTCGCCAGAACATCGAGCAAAACCCGGAGATTTTTTGAGATGGCCACCTACCGCACTTTCGCCAGGACCCTGCTGGGCGGGCTCGTGCTCGCCGGGCTGGCGGTGTCCGCTCCGGCGCTGTCGCAGGGCCGCGACCCGGCCTACGACGCGGCACGCCGCGCGGGCCAGGTGGGCGAGAAGATGGACGGCTATCTCGGCGTGGTCGGCGTCCAGCCCGCGACGGTCGAGAAGATCGCCAGCGACATCAATATCCGCCGCCGCGAGAACTACGCGGCCAAGGCGCAGGAGCAGCGCGTCACGCTGCAGGAATACGCCTTCACCCAGGGCTGCATCCTGATCGGCCGGCTCGAGGACGGTCTCAAGTACCAGGCGCCCGACGGCGGCTGGAAGACCAAGAGCGGCACCGCCGAGCGCGATCCGCGCTGCCCGTAAGCCTGCGCCCCGAGAGGTGACGATGCGCCGTCCGCAGCCATGAGGGCCGCGGGCAGCGCCTGTGTTTGGGCGACTGCCGGAGCGCGCCGCGCCAGCGGTTGACTTGCCCGCCACCCCCCCGTAAGGGCGGCGCGTCGTCGGCCGGGCAGCCCCTGGCCGCGCGCTTCTTTGCAACCCCTGCGAGGCTGACGCTTTCATCGTGGCCAACGATCCCGAGAACGCACCCATCGGCGAGGACCCGAAGCTCGATTCGCTCGAGAGCCGGATCGCCGCTGCGCGCAAGGCGGAAGGCGATCGCATGGCCGCGGAGCACGCGCCGGTGCGCAGCGGCGCCTCGATCGGCATGCAGGTCGTCTCGACCATGGTCGGCTATCCGCTCGGCGGGATCGTGATCGGGGTGGTGCTCGACAACGTGTTCGACACGCTGCCGTGGCTCACCATCGTGCTGATGTTCCTCGCTTTCGCCGGCGCGTGCCTGCACGTCGTCCGCTTGAACAAGAACCGCGCCGACTAGGCGCCATCCAGACCAGGGCAAGACGACCAGTGGCCACTGCCGCCAAGATTGATCCGATGCATCAGTTCCAGATCGCCCCGCTCGGCGGCGGCGACCTGGTGGGCTCGCCGTTCCAGTTCACCAATTCGGCCCTGTGGATGCTGATCGTGCTGGGCGTGATCGTGCTGTTCATGTGGGGCGGGATGAAGCGCCAGCTGGTCCCCGGCCGCTGGCAGAGCGCGGTCGAGCTGCTGACCGGCTTCCTCGACAACATCACGCGCCAGAACATCGGCGCCGAAGGGCGCAAGTACCTGCCGTGGGTGTTCACCGCCTTCGTCTTCATCCTCGCGTCCAACTGGATCGGCGCGATGCCGTTCGCCATCGTCGGCGCGCATCCGTTCACCGTCACCAGCCAGTTCACCGTGACCGGCGTGATGAGCATCATCAGCTTCGCGACGGTGCTCGGGGTCGGCTTCTGGAAGCACGGCCTGCACTTCTTCAGCCTGTTCGTGCCCAAGGGCACGCCGTTCGTGCTCAAGCTGCTGATTGCGCCGATCGAGTTCATCAGCTTCATGGTGCGCCCGTTCAGCCTCGGGCTGCGGCCGTTCGTGGCGATGTTCGCCGGGCATATCCTGCTCGAGGTGTTCGGCAACTTCGTCGTCCAGGGCCTCAACGCCGGCACGTTCGGCGGCGGCGCGATCGCGCTGCTGTGCTTCGTCTTCGTGGCCTTCGTCAGCGCGCTCGAGCTGCTGGTCGGCGCCATCCAGGCTTTCGTATTCGCCCTCCTGACCGCGCTCTACATCAACGATGCGGTCAACCTTCACTAATCATCGCTTTAGACAACGGAGTTAAGTCATGGATCTCGCTTCTGCTCAGGTAATCGGTGCCGGTATCGCGGCGATCGGCGTCGGCGCTGCCGCGGCCGGCGTCGGCTTCGTGTTCGGTTCGTTCCTCCAGGGCGCACTGCGCAACCCGGCGGCCGCCGGCGGCCAGACCGCGACCCTGTACATCGGCTTCGCCGCCGCCGAGCTGCTCGGCCTGATGGCGTTCGCCGTGGCGATGATCATCCTCTACGCGCGCTGATCGATCGATGCCCCGGCGGGTGACCGCCGGGTCTCGCGACAGTCACACGTGTAAGGCCGAACGATGCCCCAGCTTTCGCAACTTGCCCTCGCTTACCAGTCGCAGTGGTTCTGGCTGCTGCTGGTGCTCGGCGCGATCTACTTCTTCGTCGGGCGCGGGATCGTGCCCAGGGTCGAGGCGACCGTCGACCAGCGCGACGCGCAGATCGCCGCCGACCTCGCCGAGGCCGAACGCCTGCGGGCCGAGGCCGACGCGGCCGAGGAAGGCTGGCGCGCGCGGATGAACGAGGCGCATGTCGAAGCCCAGGGCGTGACCGGGGCCGCCAAGGCGGCTGCCGCCAAGGATGCCGACAAGCGCATCGCCGCCGCCGACAAGCGCATCGCCGCCAAGGCCGACGAAGCGGCGGCCGCGCTCGACGCGGCGCGCAAGAGCGCGCTGGCCCAAATCGAGGGCATGGCGGCCGAGGCAACGCGCGAGATCGTCGCCAAGCTCACCGGCGCTAAAGTGGACGAGAAGGCGGCCCGCGCCGCCGTTGCCGGAGCGCTGAGCCGTGGCTGAGACCGAGATGCAGGCGCACACCGAAGTCGCGCACGAGACCGAGCACGCCGAGCCGACCGCGTTCGGCATCGCGCCCGGCGGCTACGTCGCGCTGGCGATGATCGTCGTGCTGCTGGTGATGCTGTGGAAGCGCGTGCCGCAGGTCATTGCCGGCATGCTCGACCAGCGCATCGCCGGGATCCGCAAGCAGCTCGACGAAGCCAGAGCGCTGCGGGCCGAGGCGGAGAAGCTGCGCGACGACTATGCGCGCAAGACCGCCGAGGCCGAGAAGGACATCGCGACGCTGCGCGCCAGCGCCGAGAAGCAGGCCGAGGAAATCGTCGAGAAGGCCAAGGCCGACGCGACGGCGCTGATCGAGCGGCACAAGGTCATCTCGGCCGAGAAGATCGCCACCGCCGAACGCACCGCGGTCGAAGAGCTGCGGGCCAAGGTCGCCAGTGCGGCGGCGGCCGCGGCCCGCGAGCTGATCGCCGAGAAGCACGGCGAAGCGGCCGACCGCAAGCTCGCCGACGACATCATTTCGAACATCTGACCTTCGGGTCGACCGTCAGAACGAGTCCTTCGCCGCCCTGAGTGCGGCGAAAGTCTCGGGCGGCGTGCGTCCGCCCCAGCGCGCCTGCATTCCGGGCGCGTCGGCGCGCAGGAACGGGTTGGCCGCCAGTTCGCGATCGAGCGCGAAAGGCACCGTCGGTTCGCCGGCCGCGCGCTTGCGGTCGACTTCGGCGGCATAGGCCCGCAGCGCCGCGTTGTCCGGGTCGGCATGGAGCGCGAAGCGCGCGTTCGACTGGGTGTATTCGTGGGCGCAGTAGAGCGTCGTCTCCGGCGGCAGCGCCTTCAGTCGCGCGAGGCTGGCCCAGAACTGCGGCGGAGTGCCTTCGAACATCCGCCCGCAGCCGAGCGCGAACAGCGAGTCCCCGACGAAGGCGATGCCGGCTTCGGGCAGGTGGTAGGCGATGTGGCCCAGGGTATGTCCGCCGACCTCGATCACCTGCGCATGCCACGCGCCGAGGCTGACGGCGTCGCCGTGATTCACGGTGCGGTCGACTCCGGCGATCTTCGGTGCGTCGACTTCGGGCGCGGTGATCGCGCACCCGGTCGCCGCCTTGATCGCGGCGTTGCCGCCGGCGTGGTCTGGGTGCCAGTGGGTGTTCCAGATCGCGGTGATGCGCCAACCCCTGGCATCCGCCTCGCGCAGGTAGGCATCGGCATCGGGCGTGTCGATGCAGGCGGTCTCGCCGCTCGCCGGATCGTGCAGCAGGAAGCCGTAGTTGTCGCTGAGGCAGGGGAACTGGTGGACCTGGAGCATCGCCGTCACTTGAGGTTGAGCTGCCAGGAGACGCCGAAGCGGTCGGCCACCCAGGTGAACAGCGTGCTGAAGCCGTAGCCGTCGACCGGCATCATAACCTTGCCGCCGTCGCCGAGCTTGGCGGCGAGCGCACGCAGCTGCGCCTCGTCGTCGCACTCGATGAAGGTCGAGGTCGCGGGAGTGAAGGTGAACGCATGGATCGGCGGGCTGTCGTAGAGCATGATCTCGAGCCCGCCGACGCGGATGCGCGCCATCGCGATCTGCCCCGCCTGCGCGCCTTCGCCGTGCTCCTGCAACAGCAGCTCCTCGTAATCGGGGAAGGCGTCGCGATAGAGCGCCAGCGCGTCCTTCGCCTGGCCCTGGAACATCAGGAACGGGGTGGCGTGCATCAGCTGTCCCTTCCGCGCGGATGGTGGCTCATGTCGCCGGGCAGCACGAGCCAGTGATGCATGCTCTGCTCGTAGACCGAGCGCACCGGCTGCGCGAACGCGGGGTCGGCGATCGTGCCCACGGTCACCCCGACGAGCTCCGGCATGCGGCCGGGGCGAGCGTAGACGGTGGATCCGCAGGTCGGACAGAAGCCGGTGGTGAAGGTGCTTCCGGTATCGGTGCCGCGCGTGAACTCGCGAGCTTCGCCGGCAATCCTGACGCTCTCGGCCGGATAATAGGCGATCGACCCGAACTGCGATCCGCTCCGCCGCTGGCAATCGAGGCAGTGGCACATCGCGACCGCCGGCGCGGCGGCGTCGTCGATCTCGGCGGTCAGGCTTCCGCATTGGCAGCTGGCATGCATCGACCGAGTCTATCCGCCCGGCGCCGCATAGGAAAGGCCCGCCTGCTCGGCTGAGCGGACGGGCCCTTTCGCTTTGGCTTGTGCCGGAGAAGCTTACTGCTTCTTCAGCGCTTCGCCGAGGATGTCGCCGAGCGAGGCGCCCGAGTCCGACGAGCCGTACTGCTCGACCGCCTGCTTCTCTTCGGCGATCTGGCGCGCCTTGATCGAGAAGTTCGGCTTCTTCGAACGGTCGAAGCCGATGATCATCGCGTCGACCTTCTGGCCGGCCTGGAAGCGGTCGGGGCGCTGCTCGTCGCGGTCGCGGCCGAGGTCCGAGCGCTTGATGAAGCCGGTCGCACCATCGTCGCCGGCCTGCACCTCGAGCCCGCCGTCGCGCACCTCGAGCACGGTCACCGTGACCACGTCGTTGCGCTTGAGGCCGCCCGCGCCGCCGGTGCTGGCGCCGCCGGCCGCCGGAGCGCCCTTCTCGAGCTGCTTCATGCCGAGGCTGATGCGCTCCTTCTCGACGTCGACGTCGAGCACGACCGCCTTGACCTCCTCGCCCTTGCGGTGGAGCGCCAGCGCGTCCTCACCCGAGATGCCCCAAGCGATGTCCGACATGTGGACCATGCCGTCGACGTCGCCGGGCAGGCCGATGAACAGGCCGAACTCGGTGGCGTTCTTGACTTCGCCCTCGACGGTCGAGCCGACCGGGTGCTTGTCGGCGAACTCTTCCCACGGGTTGCGCTGGGCCTGCTTGAGGCCGAGGCTGATGCGGCGCTTGTCGCTGTCGACCTCGAGCACCATCACTTCGACTTCCTGCGAGGTCGAGACGATCTTGCCCGGGTGGACGTTCTTCTTGGTCCAGCTCATCTCGGAGACGTGGACCAGGCCTTCGATGCCCGGCTCGAGCTCGACGAAGGCGCCGTATTCGGTGATGTTGGTGACCGTGCCGGTGACCTTGGCGCCGACCGGGTACTTGGCGGCGACGCCTTCCCACGGATCGCTCTCGAGCTGCTTCATGCCGAGGCTGATGCGCTGCGTGTCGGCGTTGATGCGCACGATCTGCACCTTCACCACGTCGCCGATGTTGATCACCTCGGACGGGTGGTTGACGCGCTTGTAGCTCATGTCGGTGACGTGGAGCAGGCCGTCGATCCCGCCGAGGTCCACGAATGCGCCGTAGTCGGTGATGTTCTTGACCACGCCGTCGATCACCTGGCCCTCGGCCAGCTTGTCGATCAGCTCGCTGCGCTGCTCGGCGCGGGTCTCTTAG